>ERZ1292630.917-Hain-H41-02um-R3-917-length-29739-cov-5_pt1 | contig 12749 bp, 7 predicted proteins | sample MGYA00564408_ERZ1292630 | MGnify/ENA primary metagenome ERZ1292630 (study PRJEB36523, sample SAMEA6512641) | groundwater metagenome | collected 2019-01-08 | study: AquaDiva: Metagenomics assemblies of 32 groundwater samples | reverse complement strand
CGTTTTGAGCTGCGCGTTCATCTGCTCGATGACCGGACCGCGAAAGGCCGGAACCGTCTGCATGCGCAGGACCGGAACGCGCGCGACGCTCGCGCGGGACTCGAGCCCGCCCAGAACGACAATGGCGGCCAGCAAAGACGCGATGTTCCGTTTCACCCCCACCATTATGCCTGCGCGTCACGACAACCGCGAGGGCTGGAGGACCTGTGCCGGTCCAGACTAATGGCCTAGACCTTGCGGTCTCAAGCCCCGCGGCGCGGCAGGGGGGTTGTTATCCGCGGGGGTGGAGCCGCCGAAGCCGATGGCGGCGCAAGACACGGGCAAGCCGTTTCGCGCGTGCACGTTGTCTTCATAGCGGAAGGTCGTCTCCGTACTGGCGACATAGCCCATGCCCTGGTTCGTGTTCGCGTAGGCGTTCCACTTCATCCCATTGTAGCCCCCGGCGTTATCGAGCCCGGCCTTCGTGAAGCTGACGTCGATAATGAGGCGTTCGACCGTCATATAAGGTCCTTGGAACCAGACGCGCAAGCGCTCCGTCTCGGCCCCGATCGAGATGTGTCCCCGCACGCAGCCCCAGGCGCCGAAAGGCCAGTCCGTGGGTTGCGAGTAGTTGGACGGGGTATTCCAAAGGACCCCAATCCCAGAAATGGCTGACGCCGAGCCGGCCGTCTGGTCGATCACGGTCCCGCTGTAAGTTCCTCCGGTGCAACCTGATCCGAATGCTCCAACGAATCCGGCAAAGGGAATGCCGGTCCGTGGGCCCAGCTGATTGTAAAAAGCGAAGAGCCCGTCGAAGCCGCAATTGGGGGAATTTACGGTCGCCCATTCGTTATGTTTCCAGGCCGCTTCGGTGCCGGGTTGGCCCCAGATTCCAGAGGCAAGCGAATTGGACGGATAGGCCATGGCCATGGTGAGGCCGATTTCAGTCACCGTCCTAAAACTCGCCGCTCCGGCGATGCCGTGCGTGGCCCCTGCCGGAACGCGCCAAGAGAGACTCGCGTTGCCGTCGAAGACGCCGGCGCCCCCCCCGGCGGCGTTGCTGGGAATTGTCAGGGCTCCGTTTTCCTGGGTGAAGTGCGAGCCTTGGGTGTAGATCGCGGCACGAGGGGAATAACTATTGGCGCTCCAGCGATTCGTGGAATCCCACACTTTCATGCCCGTGCAAAGCCCGAAGCCGCACGGCGCGCCATTGGCAGGAGACGCGGGTTGACCGGAACTGAAAAGAAAGCCGCTCCCGCCATTGCCGTATTTCCTGTTCCAATAGCTGTTGACGCCCCGATTGCCGAGCTGGCCGGAATCGTCGTACCAAGGGCCGAAGTAGGGCGCTCCGCCTCCTACAGGGACGTTCTGATACAGGCTTGGCGCCTCGAAGTCCTCGCAGAAAAGAAGTGACGGATCATAGGCCGGGTCGCTTGGGTTCTTGATTTTGTCGCAATAGCAGTTGGTTCCGGGCGTACACGGCCCGGCCCACGCGCTTGCGGCGCAAAACATCACCCACGCCGCCCAAAGAGCCGCTTTCATGTCAAGCCTCCCAAGGTCAGACGAAGCTTCATCGCAGCCTGAGCGCGCGGGGGCGCTCAGGACCCTGGACGTCGGTTCCGCTGCCGCAGCCTCCCTCCACCTCGCAGGCTGGGCCGATGCGCTGGCCAGCATCGGTGCTCCAGGCCGCGGCCAAGAAATGAGAATAGGCCGCGAAACCCCGGCAGTTCCCGTTACGAAACATATTGATCGACATATCCGTGATCTCGCTGGTGGGATGCAGGGCGGTCGCGTGATTGTTATCCCACGTATTGCTGGGAGGGTCGTTTTGCGCGATTGAAGAGTCGATCACCTTGATTTCAGGAGTATTGTCCGTGACATTTTTTACAAACGCTTGAAAGGTGGTGCCTGGACCCGTAGGGGCCGTGTTGTGCATCAAGAATTCGATGCGCCACCATTTGCCGCGAGATTGACCTTCCGTCGGATTCGGCGCATTATGACCCGGCCCGGGGCCAACGCAGCACCCCCCGGGATTGTCCGACGTGACTGTATCCATATTCCAGTGCAGGCTGGTTTCGACGTCATAAAAGGACCAGCGCCCCGCCTCGTTATAAAGCAGCGGTCCGCCGGTCCCCGCGCCGTTAAAACCCATTTGCGCAAATTTGCTGCTATTGAGACAGGCGCCGTTATTTTGATTGGTGAAATCAAAATTTGATGAATAGTAGAGATAAAACCGAATAGCGCGAAGCGCCGTCGGCTGGCCTGCATTGAATTTGACTCCAGCGAATTGGCCGCCTTGGCCCTCTGGAGTGCGGAGCACGAAGGTATTGGTATGTCCGGCCGGAAGATTGGCGATCGCTTCACCGCTGTTCGTCCCCGTGAGCTGAAAATTGTTAATTTCCACGAATCCGCCCGCAGCCCCCGATGTATTGCATTCTTTAGTCGTGGAATCGGAGGGATTCCAGGCCCAATTCGTCCCAGGGACCAGCGTGTAGGTCTGCGTATTCATTGGCTCGGCGCAGGCGCAGTGAGCCCCAAGCTCCGTGCACCGGACTTCGGTTGCGGCCCAGGCCTTGGAGGGGCACCCGCAGGCGATGGCCAGGGCGGAAAGCGTCAGAAGGCTCACCGAGATTCTCATTGGTTCTCCCGCTATGGCGATCTTAGGCTTTTCGGCTTGGCCGGCGGAATCTTATCGGCGACCGGGGCGCCGGAGTTGATCGGGCCGATGTACTCGGTGGCAAGAATCAGGTCGTCATACAAAACGTTGTTGGCGGACCCGTCATCGTCATAATTTTGGATCTTGAACCAATTGATCCCGTAGCTCAACGTGTCGCGCCATTGAAATCCCCCAAAGGGCGCTCCATTCGCGGCGAAGTGCCAGTTTCCCAGGGAATCGGTATACCCCAGCGGAGACCCCGCATGAAAATCCGCCTTAAGAACGCCGTCCACCCAGACCGCCAGCCCTCCATCGTGCGCGCTGGGAGCGGAATTCATCTTGATCATGAACTCGACGCACTGCCACGTGCCCGGCTTCATTGGGAGGTTGAGGTCGGAAAGGAAATTGCGTCCGTAATATTGGCCGTTGTACGGGCCTCCGGGCATGTCCACCCAGTTCATGTAGGTGTCGAGGCGGGTGTTGGGCGTCCCCATGCTTTCCATGCCGACCGCAAAAAGTTTGGAGCCGTCGCCGCGGACTCCTTTAAGGCCGGCGTCCCCTTGGGGCCAATCGGTTCTCGGAAAATAGCCGCCCATGATCGCACCGGTGTGGTGATAGTCGCCCGCCAGGTATTTGACGTAGTAGCGGAGGTAAAGGCGATCGTGTTCGGCGCCAAGATTTCGATACAAGGTTCCGCTGATGCCGAGGGGCAGGATTTGAACGGACTGAGTTCCTCCGCTGACCGCCGGGCGATCCGTCGAGGCAACGATGGCGCTCTGGGACCATGAGGTAAAGCGCGACAGGATCGTGGACAATGAGGATTCGAAGTTCTCCGCGAAAATGACGGCGGGGTCCGCGGCGATGCCTTGATCCCTCGCATACCTGGAGGCGATGGGGTTTTGCGCGCTTGCGTCCATGCCGGCCAAGACAGCCGACATGGCCAGAATCACGACGACCCATGTACGACCTCGGAAGGAGAGGCATCGCATGAAACCAGTGTAGCCCCGACACCATCAAATAGGATTTCGGGCGGGTTAATGGAAGGTAAAAAATATAACTCGGTCGTCAATGGAACCCGGAAATAATCGCTGAGATAGCCGCCCAACGAGCCTGCGCGGCGCTGGCTGGTTACAGGCAGGCGCTGCTTCAGTCGATTTCCAAGTGCATCTCCAAAACGATCAACCCGGGGGACACCTGTCTCGTCAATATGGCCTGAACGGAATGGTGCCTTGAGATCGGGATAGTGATGGTTGCCCATGCGAAAGCTCAAAGAAGCTTGTTACTGAAGTTTAACCGAAAAATTACCCAAAGATTTCCATTCAGAAACAATAAATGCTGGAGACGCTGCTACACTAGTTTTTGTGCGCGACAGACACTTCTTCGCCCCTTCATTTCGCCTGAAGCGGCTCAATGTGGCGCTGTTGATATTGCTTGCCGCAGGGCCGGTCCATGCCGCGACCTATTACGTCGCGACCACGGGCAACGACGCCAATGCCGGGACATTGGCCGCTCCTTTCAGGACCATCGCCAAGGGCTCGCAACGACTGGCCGCCGGCGACACGCTTTACATCCGGCGGGGCACTTATGCCGAGGCGATGTGGCACGGCCAAGGCGGGTTCGTCTTTCGCAACGGCACGTCGATGAGCGCGATGACGCGCTACGCGGCCTATCCGGGCGAGGAGGTCATCGTCAAACCTTCGACCAATGCTTTCGTGATCTGGTTTTCGAGGACCGCCGACTCTATCGAGATCAGCGGGCTGGTGATCGATGGGACACACGTGACCAGCTACGCAGTGAAAATTGATGGAAGTTACGCCAGCAACCAATGGCCGCGCGTTCGTCTCCTTCGCAATGAGATCAGATACGGGAGAATGGGCATCGGCGGCGGCGGCGGGTGCGAGATCATCGGCAACAATATCCACCACATGAAACAGTACGGGATATATACGGCCTTTGACAACGGACTCATGGAGGGCAACATCTTCCACGACAACGGCCGCTTAGCCATCCACCACTTCTCGCAGAATAAAACCGTCAACAACTGGATTTTCCGCAACAACATCTTCTACCGCAATGGAAAGGGATACTACAGCGTCACGCTAGACAAATGGTATAGGGATCCTGCAGTCATCATCTCCCGCGGCACAAACAACAAGCTGTATAACAATCTCTTCTATGACAATTACGCGGGCATTCATGTGGGCCTCGGGGCTGTCGACGCCTTGATCGCCAACAACACCGTCTTCGGGAGCGACACCTACGGCATCAAAGTCAGCTCCGCGTATTCGGGAAGCCTGAATGCGCGTATCGTCAATAACATCGCATGGGGCAACAAGAGCTCCCAAATCTTCGACAACGCGACGAACACCACGCTCCAGGCGAACCTGACGACAGACCCCCTGGTGGTCAACGCCGCCGCCGGCGATTTCCATTTGCGCTCCGGCTCGCCCGCCATCAACGCCGGGGTCAACCTCTACAGCGCGGGCGTGACCAAGGACTTCGAGGGAAAGCCCCGGCCCCAGACAGGTCCCTTCGAGATCGGCGCCTATGAATACGGCGGCTCCACACCTCCTCCCCCTCCCGGCCCCGTCACCGACCTCAACGGCGACGGAATCACCAACGTGGCCGACGTGCAGATCGCGGTCAACCAGGCCGTGGGCGCGTCCGCCTGCGCGGCGGGCGACGTGAACAAGGACGGGGTATGCAATGTCTCGGACATCCAGCTGGTCATTAATAAGGCCTTGGGGCTGTAGGTGACAGGCGCGGAGGTGTGATATGGGCGGACTGAATGGGCTGACTGCGGCGGCGGCAATCGTCATGGCACAGCTTGGCGCGCAAACGCTACATGCCGCGACCTACTACGTCTCCATCGCCGCGGGTGACGATGCCCGTTCCTGCGCGACAGCCGCGAACCTCTCGACGCCTATGCGGACGCTCAATAGAGCCGTCAAGTGTCTGGCTCCCGGCGACACGCTGATGATTAGGGGAGGGACCTACGCGGAATCGCTGATGGACAACATTCCCTCCGGCACCTCATGGGCGTCGCCCGTCACCCTCAAGGCCTTCACGGGAGAAGCGGTCACTCTTCGCCCCAATCTCCCGACCGGCAGCGGTGATTGCGGCAAAGACAAGAATCTCGTCTGCACATGGGTGATCCATTTTGCGAACAATTCCGTCTCGACTCAGCAGTATATCGTGATTGACGGGCTTATCCTGGACGCCATCAACGCCACCGTCAACGCGGTTAAGATTACTTACAACGGATCCAACTCTTCAAAAGGCGCGCATCATATCCGAATCCTGAATTCGGAGATCAAAAACAGCTACGGCTCTGCAATCCTGATGGGCGCCGGATTCGGTTCCACCATCGTTGCCGGAGGTTACAATGAATTTATCAACAACCTCGTCCACCACAATGGACGCCACGGAACATGCAATACCGGAGTGCCCTGCCCTCCGGAGGCTATGGCCGATCAGCCGCCCGGTTACGGACGGGCGCACGCTTTCTACGTCAGTTCGAACAATAATCTCTTCGAGCGCAACACCGTCTATAACAATGGCGAATACGGTTTTCACCTGTACAACGGCTACGGACCAGGAGTCAACAACAATATCGTTCGCAATAACCGCATCTACAACAACGGCCTCAACGCAACGCGCTATGGCCGTCCGAAGGGCAACGGCATCATCTTAAGCAAGGGCGTCGGCAACATCGCCTACAATAATATTATTTACGGCCACCGCGGCGGGACCGGCATCCAGCTGGATTACAGCGGAAGCAATAGCCGAGTTTTCAACAACACGATTTTCAACAACAGCGGTTACGGCGTCTACATCGGCGCGGGAGCGCCGGGCGCGAAAGTGCAAAACAACATCGCCTATCAAAATGGAGCCGGTGATATCGTGGATGTCGGCCCCAGCACCACGAAAGGCAACAATTTAGCCGCCGCGGATCCGAAGTTCGTCAATTCCGCGGCGTTTGACTTTCATCTTCAATCGATCAGTCCGGCGATCAATGGCGGGCTTAATCTCTACGCGGACGGGGTAAGGACGGATTTCGCTGGCTCGGCCCGGCCCCAGACAGGTCCTTTTGAGATCGGGGCGTACGAGTACAACGGTTCCGCGCCTCCCCCCCCGACCTTCGATTTCTCGCTGTCCAATGGCGGCAACAAGTCCGTGACTCGGGGCGGCTCTGTGACAAACACTCTCACGGCCTCGCTGGTCTCGGGAACGGCCCAGGCCGTGTCTTTCTCGATCTCAGGCCTGCCCTCGGGTGTCACCGGCGGCTTCTCGCCGGCGTCGTGCACGCCTTATTGCTCGAGCACCTTGACGCTCTCCGCCTCGGCCTCGGCGGCCACGGGAAGCGCTACCGTGACCGTAACAGGCGCGGGGGGCGGCTTAAGCCGGACCACGAACTTTACCTTGACCGTCAACGCGCCGCCGCCCCCTTCCGGCGCTGTGACCGTCGACAGCACCTATCCCGGCTACTCCATCGCGCCCATCGACGACGGCGTGGTCATCGCCACGGGGGGCACCACCGCGACCTGGGCCTCGGCCTCCAGCACCGCGACCCCCCATTGGGTCGAGATCGTCTTCCCCGCCCCCAAGGAACTCAACACCGCGGCCATCCATTGGGCCTTCAACACGTCCCAAGGCAAGTTCATGACCTCCCAGCGCGTCGACGTCCAGGCCTTCATAGGGGGCGCCTTCCAGACCGTGGCGAGCCTGCTGCGCCCGGGCGCGGACGTGGCGATGTCCTCGGCGACGTTTCCCGCGCTAACCGCCGCGCGAATCAAGTTCCTGCAGCCCGCCAACATGGGCAACCCGACCTACTCCGGCGTGCTGTGGCTGACCGAGGTCGACTACGGCAAAAGCGCGGCGACGGGATCCGGCACCGATCTCAACGGCGACGGAATCACCAACGTGGCCGACGTGCAGATCGCGGTCAACCAGGCCGTGGGCGCGGCGGCCTGCGGCTCGGGAGACGTCAACAAGGACGGGGCGTGCAACGTGGCCGACGTGCAGTTGGTCATAAACAAGGCCTTGGGACTGTGATGGAGGCAGCGCAATGAATACCAAAGCGACCCATGATTTTTTCATGATGATCGCGTCACGTCGGTTGGGGTTCATCGTGATCCCCCTCGTGGCCGTCATGTTCGCCGCCGACGGCGCGTCGGCGGCGGCGTATTACATGTCCCCCACGGGAAACGATTCCAACGCCGGAACGCTTGCCGCCCCGTGGAAGACCCTGGACCGGCTGCAGAAGGCCCAATCGATCATTCGGCCCGGCGACACGATCTACTTTCGCGGCGGCGACTACGTGTTCAACAACTCCTCCGCCAGAACCTACTACACCTGGAGCGCCACGGGCACGGCCTCGACCCCCATTTTCTACAAGAACTATCCGGGAGAGAAACCCGTCATCGTCGGCGACAGAACCATCGGCCCCGGGGGGACGATGATCTATCTTCAAAATTACCAAACCATTGACGGCTTGAATTTCCGGGAAACGGACGCCCAGCGGCTCGCAGGCGGACACCGCGATGATCCCAATGTCAGAAGCAGCACGAACGCCTGGACGGCCCTCTCGACGTGGGCCACGGGAATCGTCGTGCGCAATGTCACGATCCAAGGGTTCAAGTTGGGCATGTTCTACAAAGGCGATAAACTCCTCTTCGAGAACAACAGGGTCAGCAATACCCGCTCGCATCGTCTTTATATCTCCGGAGCGAACGGAATCTTCCGCAACAACGTCCTCGACGGCAGCTACGGCTACTGGAACCAGCAGGGATTTCAGATGCAGTACGTGACCGCTGTTGGAAACAAAATCTACGGCAACCTAATCATGGAGGGGAAGGCGACCGGCGTCGTCTTTTCCGGCAGGATCTCATACAACGAAGTGTTCAACAACGTTTTTATCAACCCGGGAAACAAGCCGGACAGCGTTAACGGACCCGGCACGGCCGTCGCCACCTGGTGCGAGGACGGCCCCATGGGGCCGGGAAACAAGTTCTACAACAACACCCTCATCGGCAGGAGCAAGAACGGCCTGATCGGCGATCCCCTGACGGGGAAATGCGCCGGGGTGCGCCCTGCCTCGCAAATCGAGATTCGAGACAACATATTCTATCCCAGCACCCCGGTGCGCGTGGGATTGAGCACTCATAGTTTTCCCAACATCCACGGCAATATTTTCTACAACATCTCGGGCTCCGCTCCCGCGGGAAATCGCCTCATCAACCCGCAACTGGTCAACCCCCTGGGCTTAAATGCGGACTCGGCCAAGCTCTTGTCGAATTCGCCTGCCATCGGCGCCGAATCCGGAACGTCGCCGAGCGAGGATTTCGCGGGCGTCAAGCGCCCGATAGGAGGCGCCTCCGATGTCGGCGCCTTCGAGTACGGGGGATCCACCCCTCCTCCCCCACCGGGAACGCTCACCGACCTCAACGGCGACGGGATCACCAACGTGGCCGATGTGCAGATCACGGTCAATCAAGCCGTGGGCGCGGCAACATGCGCCGCTGGAGATGTCAACAAGGACGGGACGTGCAACGTGGCCGACGTGCAGATCGTCGTCAATAAGTCACTGGGGCTATGATGAAAGGCGGGTGTAAAACTTGAAAACATTAAGGCTGGCCGTCTGCTCGGCGGCGTTCGCGTCGGGGCTTCTGGCACGGTCGGCCGGCGCCGCGAGCTATTATGCCGCGCCAACCGGCAATGACAGCAATCCGGGAACCCTCAGCGCTCCTTGGCGCACCCCGCATAGAGCTCTCGACACTCTCCGAGCGGGAGATAAGGTTTATTTCCGGCAAGGCACTTATCCTATTACGCGCTTCATCTATATCAGCAGCACAAGAAGTTCGGGAACCGCGACGGCTCCCATCCTATGGGCGTCCTATCCCGGCGAGACCGCCACCATCGCTTTTGCGGGGACATCGGATCCCGGCGAGCAAGTTTCCTTTATTTTCTTTGTCGGCCGCGCCTACCACCATTTCGAGCGGCTGCGCCTGACTCAAACCCCCGAATCGCGCACGGCCTTGTCGGCGATTCCCCGGTCCCTCGACGCTATTTCAGCCTGGGCGCCCGGAGTGCAGATCAGGGACTGCGAGATTTTCGACCTGACGGGGCAAGCCGTGTTCGGGGCCGCTGGAGCCCGGGACATGGTTATCGAACGCAATCATCTCCACGGCATACAGCCGGCCAGCCTCACCCTCGCCGCCCCGCACGGGATCTATGTGAACGGGCAGAATCAAATTATCCGAGACAATAAGATCCACGATCTCTTTTATTTTTGCATCAAACTGGCCGGCGACGTCACGGGGCAAGTCTACCGGAACTTCTGCTACAACGCCGGCGAAGGGATCAGCTGCCAGAACGGGCCCGGGACGAACATGAGCGTCGACATATTCAACAACATCATCACGCATATACAATTCCACCACCCCAGCGCTCCGGGCAGCGGCATCGATATCTACAATGGGGGCAGGGCGAGGGTCTATAACAATGTCGTCGCCTTCAGCAATTACGGAGCCTTTGTCAAGAATACGCCGAACATGCCGGTTTTCCGCAACAATATTTTCTACCAAAACAACACCCAGGTCATCACATGGCGCGATCAAATCGACATGGATTACAATCTCTATGAGCCCGCCGCCGGAAATAAGTTCAACTCTCAAATCAAAGGCTATCTCGGAGATCTGGCGGGCTGGAAATCCTTGTACGGCGAAGCTCACTCGATTTCCGGCGATCCGAAATTGGCCGGAAACGGCCTTCTCGAAGGGGACTACAAACTCCTGAGCGGCTCCGCGGCTCGTGACCGCGCGACGGCAGACGGCGCTCCCAATCAGGATTACTTCGGCGTCACGCGCCCGCAGGGCGCGGCCTACGACATCGGCGCGCATGAACTCGTTTCAGGCACGGTCCCGTCCTTCGACTTTTCGCTCTCCAACGGGGGTAATAGATCCGTGACCCGGGGCCAATCGGTCACGAACGCGATCACTGCCTCCATGGTCTCGGGTGCGGCCCAGCCCGTGGGTTTCTCAGTCTCGGGCCTGCCCTCGGGCGTGACCGCTTCTTTCTCGCCCGCCTCCTGCACGCCCAACTGCTCCTCCACGTTGACCCTTTCCGCCTCAACGTCTGCCGCGGCCGGCATTGCCTCCGTGACCGTCACCGCCTCGGGCGGCGGGGCCTCCCGGACCACCGCCTTTACGATGACCGTCAATTCCCCTTTGCCCCCTTCCGGACTCGTCACCGACCTCAACGGCGACGGGATGACCAACGTGTCGGACGTCCAGATCGCGATCAATCAGGCTTCCGGCGCGGCGGCCTGCTCATCTGGAGACGTCAACAAGGACGGCGCGTGCAATGTCTCGGACATCCAACTGGTCGTCAATAAGGCGTTAGGGCTGTAGGTGACAGGCGCGGAGGTGTGATATGGGAGGACTGAATCGTCTGAGTGCGGCGGCGGCAATCGTCATGGCGCAGCTTGGCGCGCAAACGCTGCATGCCGCGACCTATTACGTTGCGACCACGGGCAACGACGCCAATTCCGGGACAGTGACCTCTCCGTTTAGGACCATCGCCAGGGGCTCAAGACAGCTGGCGGCGGGCGATACGCTGCTGATCCGCGGAGGCACCTACAACGAAAGAATGATGGATGGCGTTGACGGCTTCAAGTTTGTAAACGGCACGGCAAGCGCCTATACGCGCTATGCCGCTTATCAGGGCGAGCAGGTTCTTATCAGGCCCACAAAATTTTCGAACTATACCGTGTGGTTCTCGGTCAGGAATGCCTATATCGAACTAAGCGGCCTGACGATTGACGGCGAAAACAGCATATATGAAGTGAGAACGGACAATTACCACAATTCAAGCGGCACTTTTCTCTCTGCGCACCACATTCGTGTCATCGGCAATGAAATAAGAAGTCCAAATAACGGAAATATAACGGTAAATGGAGTGACGTATAACCCTGCCAGTTGTATTTTATTCGGTGGGGGTGGGGGTAATGAACTCATAGGCAACCACATTCATGATTGCGGCAGCTACGGCATATATGCCCAATATATTGGGGGACTCATCGAAGGAAATGTCGTCCATGATACGGGACGTTATGCTGTTCATCTGTTCAGTTATCATACCAACGATGACTGGATCATCCGGAACAACAGATTTTATGACAATGGAATAAGAGGAACCGACAAGGGTTCCGGGCCAGAGCACAGCGCTTCCGTTCTTATTTCACATGGCAAGAACAATCAGGTCTATAACAATCTGGTTTATGGAAGTTACGCTGGCATTCGTGTATGGGGTAATGCCGATAATACCCTTGTCGCGAACAATACTGTTTACGGCAACCAAGGATACGGCATACGGGTCGATTATGCCAATTGCGACAATACCCGCATCATCAACAACATTTCCTACGGCAACGGTGGTGGGCAGATTGAAAATGTCGGAACGGGCACGGTGCTGGAGAACAACCTGACCACCGACCCCGGCGTGGTCAATGCGGCCGCCGGCGACTTCCATTTGCTCTCGGGCTCGCCGGCCATCAACGCGGGGACCAATCTCTACAGCCTGGGCATAACCAAGGATTTTGATGGCAAGGCCCGCCCGCAGACCGGAGCTTTCGAGAGGGGCGCCTACGAGTACGGCTCCGCGCCGGCACCCGTGGCCTTCAATTTCTCGTTATCTAACGGCGGCAATAAGTCCGTGACCCAGGGTGCCTCAGTCACAAACAGCCTTACTGCAACTCTCGTTTCGGGCACAGCCCAGGCCGTGTCCTTATCGGTCTCAGGACTGCCCTCCGGCGTGACCGCCTCCTTCTCCCCCGCCTCATGCGCCCCCAACTGCTCGGCGACTTTGACCCTTTCCGCTTCGGCCTCCGCCGCGACCGGCAGCGCCATGGTGACCGTCACCGCGACGGGCGGCGGGATTTCTCGGACCTCCGCCTTCAACTTGACCGTGAATGCGGCAACGCCCCCTCCGCCGCCGCCTTCCGGCGGCCCCGTCGGCTGGTGGAAGCTCGATGAGAACACCGGTTTATCAGCCGCGGACTTCTCCGGCAACGGCAACAATGGGACGTTGGTCAACGGTCCGACATGGACCACCG
>ERZ1292630.3928-Hain-H41-02um-R3-3928-length-12749-cov-7_pt1 | contig 12749 bp, 3 predicted proteins | sample MGYA00564408_ERZ1292630 | MGnify/ENA primary metagenome ERZ1292630 (study PRJEB36523, sample SAMEA6512641) | groundwater metagenome | collected 2019-01-08 | study: AquaDiva: Metagenomics assemblies of 32 groundwater samples | reverse complement strand
GGCGGACGGACAAACCTATTTTTTTGACGTCGGATCGAATCACAAAACCACAACGCTCGTGGGCGTAGGGAAAACGTATGAATTCGACTGGGTTTTCGAAGGAGCGGACGTTCTACAACAGGACATTTACAATCGTGTTGCCCTTCCCGTGGTCGACAACGTTTTCAAGGGCTACTGGGGTACCATGATGGTTTATGGACAAACGGGCTCCGGCAAGTCGTACACCATGTGCACCTTCGAACCGGAAAATGAGCAGGGAATCATCCCCAGGACCATGACAGACGCCTTTGCACGCATCGAGGCGGATACCAGTCGACAGTACACCATTACGTTTTCGTTTATTCAAATTTATCTTGACAAGCTGCAAGACTTGTTCAACCCAGATGCGCCGAAAGAGTTATCCATGACGCGTGATGCCACAGGGATCAAGTTTCCCGGCATCGTCGAACATGTGGTTTCCACAGAGGCACAGTTTCAGCAACTCTATGAGAGCGCCAATCAGCACCGCGTCGTGCGTGAAACGAGAATCAATCCTATAAGCAGTCGCGGGCACGCCGCCTTGTTCATCCAAGTCAAGTCGGTTTCTCGGGATGACCCGGGGGGCGAAGTGCGAAATGGAAAACTCTTCCTGATCGACCTTGCGGGCTACGAACGGTTCGAAAAAACGGGCGTGCAAGAAGGCATCATGAAGGAAGAGGCCAAGTGCATCAACTCTTCTCTTCTCGCTCTCGGCGGTGTCGTGTCGGCGCTCTCCGAACGATCCGAGCACATCCCCTGGCGCAACGTGAAGCTTACCCGCATGCTCGAGGACGCCATTGGGGGCCGGGCGCGGTGCTCCATTATTCTCACCGCCGGTCCAAGCAGTGAACATCAGTTTGAAACGTTAGGGACCATGTATTTTGGCTCGCGCGCCATGGACGTGAAGACGAATGCCAAGCCCGCCATCAATATCGACTACCCTAAACTTGCCAAAAAGCTCCAAGAAATGTTGCGAGCAGCTGAAACTCGCATCACCGGCCTCGAGGCCGAGGCAGCCAAGCGGCAGCTAGAGAGAGAGGAACTCGAAGCACGTTTCCAGTCGGAATGGGCGAACGTGAAGAAACGGCAAGACGACGCGTTGCAGGGATTGCTCAAAAATGGCGCATCGCCTGAAAAGGTACAAGAAGCTATCAAGGCGAACCACCTCGAATCGGACATGCTGGAGGAGCAGCATTACGTGCAGCGAAGTGCCTTGCAGGAGGCGCAGGACGACATATTAAAGCAGCAGCTGGCTCGATCGCAACACGACATCGAGGCGGATGAGCAGCGCGTCCGCGCCGGTGCGGATATGGACCTGGCCGCGCTGCGCCGCCACATCGCCACCTTGCAAGACGAACGAGACAAGTGGAAAGCAAAGGCGAAGGCGGTGGAGGCGGAAGTAACCGTGCTGCGAGAGGAACTCACCGAGGAGAGGTTGAAAGCGTCCGCTAACATGGATGACCTTCGTGATTCCGGGGGCTCGTCGCCTCGATTGTCTGCTTCCGAGGTGCGCAAGGAGATGGATCGCCGCATCGCCTCCCTGAAGGAAATGCTCGAGGAACAGCACGAAGCGGCGCGGCTACAAGTTGAGGAACCGCTACGCGACGAACTGGATCGCGTTAAAGGCGTTCTATCAGAACTTCAGGCCACCTTCGACGAACGCATCATGGCCCAGAAGGACGCTCTAACGCAGATGCACGAAGAGGAACTCTCGGCGACACGAAGAAAGTCGGCGGACACGCAGGAAAAGTTGAAGAAGAATCACGCAACGATAAAGAAATCGTACCAGACGCAAAACCAGCAGTTGCAGGATGAGGTCGAGCAGCTTTTGCGTAAACTCGGTGACCCTGCCGCGAAGTCGTTCGCTGCAGCCACGTCACCCACGAACGACGCGACGGCGATGCGTGTCGGAAGCGTGAGCGTCGCGGAGTTGATGATCCTGAAAAAACAGAGTGAAAAAAGGGTCGAAGAGCTGAGTCAACGGAACACTGACCTTCTAGCCGATTTGGAATATGCGAATGCGGAAATTCAAGGGCTCAAAAACCAACTATCCGAGTACGATGTCAAGCCGGGCGAGGAGCGCATCCAGCCCGCGGTGGTCCGACGAATGAAGGATGACCTGGACAAGGCGCGAGCCGACAAGGAGAATGTGGAAAGGGAGCTACTGAACGTTAAAGTTTGCCGTCGTTCAACGACTGACGGCCCCGATGAGCTCGACGACGACGATACCGCGCTCGAGGTGAAGCCGGATATCGCTGGTGATTTTGAGGGTCTCGAAATTTTCAGCAAAAATCTCTTGAAATTCCCATTCACCCTTGCCGGTGCGCAACGCTCGGCCATCCACTCGCACCTCGCGGTCCTGAACACACTCACCACCGACCTCGGCGACTACCGGGAAGCCATGCGTGTGCGGATGCTGTTCATCGGCGATCTCGGAAGCGGCAAATCTTCCGTAGTTAAATGTTTCACCACGACTCCGCCGTTGATCAAGGCCGTCCCGGGGGACGTCACGACCACGACTCACCCTACGATTCGAAGCGGCAGTGTTGAGGACCCAGCAACCTCCGTGACCGACTTACACAAAGTTTACATTCAAGGAGAAGAGTTGGCTGAACGCGAGCAGCGCTCCGGCGTACTAGGGAGCGTAGCATCGTGGGTGGGGATCGGCGCTGCCAGTGCAGCTGTTTCGAGTCCAGCGAAAGTCTATGTCGACATTCTTGACTGTCCGGGTGCACCTTCGTTCTGGCGCGGCGCCAATCGTCTGTTTTTCCCTGCGAAGAACGTCGTTTACTGTGTGGCGTACAAACTGACGAACACCTTGGATGCCATCAAGGAAGAGGTCGTCCGGTACTTGGAACTCATTCACGCGATGTCCGTGCCGCCACTCGCTCAAAAACCCCTTGGCGGTGATGCGCCGCGGACCGCCGTTTGTCTCATTGGCACGCACCGAGATGGACTGCGCGACCCGAGTGACGCCGCCGTCGTGGCGTTGCTCAACCGAGTGACGACTTCGCTCGGAGAGGCCTTCTACCGCCTCCGAGGCGACTCGACCCGCGGCGTCGTTTGCGTTGGAAACTTCGCTGTGAGCTGCCGAGACTGGACAGTGATGTCGAGTGGCAAGCGCGCGCGGGGTCCTCAAACGCCGAAGGATCTGTTTTCGTGGATTGCGCTGACGGCCCAGCAGCTATCTCCAATTCGACCAAGCGAGATGCTTCCTCCAGCCGTCCGCGAAATGGCGGTTCAACGGTCGTATGCCTTGTTGGGTGACGAGCCGATTGACGAGTGCGAACGGTGGCTTGAACGACCGTCGCTGTTCGACGAATGGACGCGTCGCTGCAACCGAGGACTGGTGACCCTGGTATCGTGGCTCAACCGGGAATCCAAAGTTCGTTGGGTGATCGGGGACGCTGAATTTCGATCGGCGGTCGAGGAACATCTTGGCTTGACCGCCACCGAAATGGCAACGACGGTGACGACTGTCAACTACGTTATTCGAGAACTGCAGTCGCGTGGTGTTATCGGCTTCTTGCCCCTGCCATTGTATGAGCCAAAATACCTGCCCCCGACAGATGGCGGCGGCTGTCCCTTGAGAGATGGGGGTACCATCGTGCTGGATCCCCTCCGGTTGCTCAGTATGTACTCCGCCTTCATGTCCCCTCGCACCTTGGCCGACTTGCCGCCGTCAGGGAAGGAGGATAAGACGCAAGCACTCTACAATGTCGACGTGCTAACCAAGCACGCCAGTCAGCTGCACTCGGGCATTATCACCACGGAGGTTGGGCAGCAAATACTCCAACGCTTTCTCGGCCTCACCGGACAGGACGTGAAACTCTTGTTCGAGGTCATTTGTGTCATGGGCCTTGCCGTCGCGATGAAGAAAGACACTGCCCTCGTGTCACCTGTGCATTTTCGCCGCGGCATGGTACCGGGATTCGTCGACTACTTGTCGTTCCTTCTATCGTGCCATGGTGATGGTCAGGGACGCAAGTACGAGTTGAACGTGGCCGGCCCCGCGGCGGCGGCCTTCTTCGCTCGTCTACAGGTCAAGCTGATACCGTTTTCGCATGGTGTGGCAAGCGAGGCATCCCTTATTGCAGCGGGCGGGGATCTGAACTGGGTCGATGGATCCTACCTGTGTTTCGACAAAGCGCGACTTAAGCACGGTTGTTATACCTCGCACGCCGTGAAGGAGGCAGTCATGCAGTCGAAGTTGCCGGCTCGCGGCATCTTGCGCCTGGAAGGCAACCAAATTTTGATCGCCATCACCGCCAGAGGCAGCGGTCAAGCGGCACTCGATGCCGTCGCGGGGTTGCTTAAGGCCGTGCATCATGAAATCGTCGCGCTGTGCAAGCGGGAGTTTCGAGGCGTTCGTTGGAACCTTCGCGCCGTGGCCATTGACGGCTTCGAAACCAAGCGAGATGCCAAAGTCTTCAACGGCATCGCTGCGATTCTCACTCGCATGGGCGCCCCTCCTGCCCTCATCAAGACGCAGCAAGATATCATCGGGACATTGGACGACGCCAAAGGAGGTGAAATCGACAGCGCCTTGGCAACGCTTCCGGCGTGCCTGTTGACGGCGGAGGATCAAGATTAGCAGCTCTCCTTTTTTCCCCCCTCGTCGCGGCGCTCGCTATCCTCCTGTCATTTTTTATTCCGCTTGCGGCAATGCGCCGCGTTCGACCGATCGAATCCTTTGCACGGTGCTTCGCACGACTCGCCGTTGAGTGAACCAATTCTGTGTGTATGAGTGGAAATTTCCGAACGCTGCTGCTGCTATCGCGTGGCTTGGCTTTATCATCCCGTTGAGATCGATCCGGGTCGTGTCCGTGCGGAGGACGGTAGGTCGGTTGATTTAGGACTGACACCGGACTAATTAAAAGACGTGGCGACTCTGCATGGATCATGCCGACACGACGACGAGCGGAGCGCCGCGAGCAGATCATTGGCATGATGTCGAAGCGACGGCCGGCCGCGGCACAAGCAACAACGACGATGCGGAGGCGGCCGATCTGGAGGAAGATGCCTCCCCAGATGCGTGGCTCACGATGCCTGCGTGGTTTTTTCGAAGTGAAGCCATCGCCACAGCGGCGGACAGATCGCCGCACCCTGGGCGCCCAGCATCGAAATCGATGTTTGACCTCCTCGTCCGCGTCGCAGCCGAGCCAGGGGCCGACACGTCCCCGGCTGCACCCGCCGCCATTTCGCTGGCACCGCCAGTCGTGATGTCGTCGCCGCTTTTCACGCCGACAACCACTGTACCGGAACCCCCGCGTTGGTTGCACTTCTACATTAAGATGCGTCTTCCGTATGACGTGTCGACGCACACCGCCGCAACACAGGAGCTTCGACACTTTATCTTGGGGCACTTCGGAACCCGTGCGAAACTTGCGGTGCTTCCGAGGTGCCGATATGCGTCGTACGACACAGTCCACCGTTCCCTGCTGCGTGACGCCGAGGATTCAAACAGGCGATCTGCCTTCTCTCCGGCACTCGTGACCATCTACGACCGAAGCGTGTCTCCCTGGTGGCTCTTGGTGCCGCGCATTCCCTTGGTCATCGTGAACGCCGAGCCGATCGTTCGCCTCGGCGAACACCTGCCCTGGCTGGAACGTTGCGTCGACAGCGTGCCCTACGTTTTAGGCACGTTCGGGCTGACCATTTTCACGGTAGTCTGTGCCACCCCGTTCGGCCGCGGCCTGCGCGTGCCGGGCTGGGCTCTGTGCGCGCTACTGACACTGGCGACCGCGATGACTTTGGGCATCGCGAGTCAAATACGACCTGCGTATCTTCGGCTGCTGCTGACGCTCTTCGACTTCTGGCTCCTAGGCATCGCCTCGCTCGCGGTCGTGGCGGCGAACGTGTCGCTTGGTTGGGGCGAGCAGCCACTGTACGTCACGTTGCCTCACTCGGTGCTGGCCCTGACGTTCGCCTTCACCGTCCTCTGCGTGGACACGTTGCTACCCCGGAGGCAGCGAAAAAAAGGAGCGGCCCATCGGAAAAGCGCGGTGGGTGATGTGCCATCCCCGCTCCACGCAGTCGCATCGGCCGAGGCTGAGGACGAACCAACCGGCCGAGGATCGTTGACCGTGATGAACGATGGGAGTCCCACGAATCTCGGCAGCCCGACAGGGGGGTCCGCGGGTGTGGACGACGACGACGATGACGGCACCGTGTACCGACGCAGTGTCAAAGGTACCATCATGGCGATCGTCGCGGTATACTGGGCGGCCATGTTTTGTTTGTGGCGATTTGAGTTCCGCACGGCTCAGGGTCAGACCGTCAAATTGTTCGGCGGGCTTCAAATCCACGTGGCGACCGTCGCGCAAATGGGAGCTTCGACAGCGGCGATTTTTTTTTCAAAACTCGCATTTCGGTACCTCGTCAAGCGATACGACGCTGGCTTACTCCGGTTTCACAGTTTTCTGATGGAAGACGACTATTTGGCGAATAACTTGGGGCGGCACGATCAAGGCACGGCCGGTGCCATCGCTGCCAGGGGAAACCGCATGAACAAAGGAAGGGCGCCCTATGGCTCCACCGCGCGTGTCACCGAGGACGGGGACACCGCCACTGCCTCTGCGGCCCCGCTGATCGGGTCCTCCACACGCGAGTTTGGACAGGATCCAGGAGTGATGGAGCCGCTGCTACAGGCGCTCACGAGCGCATCGCTGACCAGTGCTCCCCTGATCGGTTGTTCGCTTGCGGCCATTAACAACTCTCCTGGACACCCACACGCGGCCGCCGCGGTATGCGCATATCAGCACGCGCCATTTCCCAGTCATATTCCCATCGATTTCGCGGAGCCTTCTCCGGCCACCTCGTCGAATTACTTCCATGCTGACGATCATGCGGCCGAAGGGGGTGGGCGGCGTGGCCTCCGAAGCACTCTGCTGAGCATCGGCGGAGGACTGGGGCCGTCTTTTACGTCGCTGCAGCTGTCGAATTCCGTCGTTGGTGCCGCGTACCACGTTGGTGGAGATAACAGTCGCGTAGGGTCTTCCTGGACTCCTGGCGACCCGGTTGCTGGTAAGGATGAACACCCGGTTCAGTCGTGTTGCGGGGCGGGCTGCAGCCACTTTCACGTGCACCCTATGCTCGCCATGCTGGCTCTTGGCACAGTCCCGATTCGGCCCACGGAGCGAAGCGCCGCCGGCAGTGTGTTTCGGTCGGATTACGTGCTGCCGACGGAGGCAGAGGCGAAACACTTGATCCGGATGGGGGCGGAACGCTCTTCCACCTCTTATAGAGTTCGTTTTGTGACCCCAGCATTGAGCTCCGCGATGGGTTCCGCCGTCCAGAGTAACGTTCGTGCCTCGTTGGACCGCCCGCCGGAACCACTGCCTACGTCCGCGACGCCGAGCGGTGAGCTCCTGGCCCCGTCAAGTGAGTCGAGCAAGGCCTTCCTCAAACGTCCATCGTCCTCTGCCATTGTTTTCGTGCCCGTGCGTCTCGTTCACTCATTTCCCGTGCGTCAGACGTTCCTGGCCGGGTGCCTCCGGTTTCCATCCACGCGTCGCTCCGTCACGCTGCATCACCGCATCTTCCTGCTCGGCAGTGTTGGTGTCTTGCGCATCGTGTGCGCCATCTTCCTGATCATCACTACGGCGTCGAAAGCCACCATCACCCCTGTCAACAATGCCCCGCACGACAGTTGGGCAACACCGTCGAGCGCGTCCCCCACCTCGGAACCGCGTGACATCCAAGATGATGCGCTGGTGAGGTGCTACGTGTGCTGCAAGTATCTCATCACTCTCTTGACGATCCTGTCATTCGGGGGCATGTGCCGCAACGCCGCGAAGGAGCTCATTGCTTGTCTCGACACGTGGTTCGTGCTCTTCCAGATTCTCGTCGTGGGGCTCACGGAAGTGGTGCTGCTGTCGTTGACGATTTCCTCTGCGCTGGACAAGGCGATCCACTACACCGCCGCCGCGCCCATGCACTTGAGCGTTGCGGCGTGGATGTGCCTGATGGACGCATTGCCCGCGCCCTTGCGAAACGAGGCAAAAGGTGGCTTGGGCAGGCATCATCCGCGACAAGCCGCACCAGCAAAGTCCCTCGGAGATGCGGGTTTCAAATCCGGCGTCGCGGGAAGTGCGGAGGCGGATCCCGTTCCGAACGGCGCGCGGCTGGCCTGGCGCCGAGCAAAGGGCTTGCTTTGCGTGTTGGTGGCCATCGCCTCGGTGTTGGACATTGTGTGCTGGCAGTACTTCATCAATGGGGACGAGCGAGGAGATCGGCGGGTTGACTTGTATTTGCTGTACGTCGACGTCGCCAGCTTCGCGCAAACCGCGAACGTGCTCTTGCTGGTACTTCTGATGAAATACGCGGTGCAATATTTGGTGCATGGGGTGGACGTTGTGAACATCACGTTCGGGGCGCTCTTCGATCGAAATGTCGCAGATCGGGCGCTGTGAGCCAACGTCACTGACTTGTTCGACAGGAACATGACAAACGACCACGCGTTTGTTAAAAATGGCTACACTGGGAATTTGTTCTTAGCCGTGAAGGGGCTCAGGTGAGTCAAACAGTGTCGTTGGCGTGGCTGGATGGATCATCATCCTAATTGAAATTTTCTTCACCTCTTTTTTCACCACAGTCTACGAAAACCGAGACAGCGTCGCAGCCTCTCATGAACTGTTGCCTTAACCGCTTGTCTTCCACTCCAATAGTGTAGACCTCCATTGCTGCGGAAACGTACGAACTGCACCGCAAGTGAATGAGCCCGCCAACGATGCACCGCCTGCTGGTGCTAATTAGCGTCATCTTGTCTGGCGTGGCACAGACGCTGCTGTTGTGCGACGCTCTTCCAACGCAAAATAATCCTCAAGTCGGCAACGGGTACGTTGCTGGCTTTATTTCACAACCGTGGGAGCACATCGGTGGCGTGTTCAATGGATTCAACACGACGAGCCACCGCGCAGCCTTCCCCACCACGCTTGGCCTGAATTTACTGGTCACTGTCAGCGCCCCGGGACGTCGGACGGAGGAGGCAATGCTGATCACCGACGAGACTGCAGCGCCTTGGACGTTAGACCACGAGACGGCATCGGCGTCGCGCCTGTTCTGGGTTTCCGGTTTTCAGTGCTCCCAAGGAGTGTTCGTGTCTCGCGCCCGCCGCCACATTTCGGTGAACACCGTCACTTGCCAGCGCTCTCAAGCGAACGCGACCGCGGCCGCGACGCTGACCATCGCCGTTGCAGAGGCACAAAGCTTCACCGGCCTGCCCCTCGTTGATGTCACCGTCGCCAATCAATCGACCAGTGGTGCCGTGAATGCGACTACCTACACGATGAACACGGCGGAGGAGTCCGAGGGAACACCGGGTGCGGTGACGCCTTGGCCATTCCACGTGACGTACGTGTCGCTTTTGCAGACCGAGCTTCAGTTTTCTGCCGCTCAGCTCGGACCGCTGAACACATCGCTTCCGACGGCCCGATGCACCTCGCACTCAGAGGAGGAGCCCAATTACGACTTTGACACGAATACGTGTGCTCATGCGGCCTTCTCCGCAGCCATGTCCGCCGGTGCGCACCACCTTTGGTGGGAGCATCTCGAAATGTGGTCGGGTTTGTGGCACCGCGGCGCCGAAGTGATCACCGCCGACGGCCAAGGGCTCCACACCATCGTGGCCGCCTCGTGGTACGCATTGCTAACGTCGTTAAGCGCCGACTGGCCGTTCAGCACGTCGCCTGGGGGTCTCTCCACCAATGGCTACAACGGCCACGCCTTCTGGGACATGGAAACCTGGATGTTCCCGAACCTGCTGTTGTTTTATCGCGACCTGGCCGTGAAGTCCGCCATGGCCTATCGTTTGCATCGCATTCCCGGGGCGCAAGCTAAGGCAGCCAGCCTTGGTTATCAAGGAGCCATGTTTCCATGGGAAAGCGGTGAAACCGGGTATGAAGTGTGCCCTTGGCCTCCCGGGTCGCTGACCGAAATACATATCACGGCTGATATTGCGTTTGCTTGGCAGCAGTTCGCCTACACCTCAGGCTGCACAAATACAACATTGCAGACAGTGTGGCCACTCATCAACCAGACGTCTCGGTTCTGGGCAAGCCGCGCGACACCGTCGACGACCATCGACGGGCGCTGGCACATCACCGGCGTGACCCCACCCGATGAGTATCACAACGGTGTGACCGACAGCGTCTACACCAATCACGCCGTGCAAACCATTTTGCGCTTTGCCGTGTTCTCCGCCGTGCGCTTGGCGGCTTCTGGATATCCGGACCTGCCGTCTAACGATACGCTAAAGCACTGGAAGTCGATCGCCGACGGTCTCGTCATCGTGTACAACGCCACGGAAGACTATCACCCCGAGTTCGCGGGCTACGAAGGTCACACCCGGGTGAAGCAGGCAGACGTCATACTCACCAACTTCCCATGGTCCATGACCGAGCCCACTCAAAAAACCGCCCACAACGACCTCCTTTATTACGAAAATCGCACCGATCCGCTAGGTCCGGCGATGACTTGGTCGATGTTCGCGGTGGGATTCGCACAGCATGGGGATCAAGAACGTGCCGCTAGTTACTTCACTCTTGGTTACGTCAAGAACTGCTTCCCACCCTACTTCAACTGGTATGAAGTGGCGGGAGGGGAAGGTTGTCCCAACTTCGTCACGGGTGCCGGTGGCTTCTTGCAGTCGATTTGGGCTGGCATTGGCGGTCTTCGCATCACGCCGACGTCGCTGATCATTCATCCCTTCGCTTTTTTCCCCGATGCGAACGTAACCGGATTGAAACTCCGGAAGCTTTCTTATCTTGGCAATCTCATCGATGTGGCATATCGGCGCACGGCGCGGCACGGTCACCCGGGTAGGATACACGCTGGAAAGCAGCGGGACTACGACATTCGAGTATCGGTCAGCTTGAGCGGACAATCACCGATAAATGGGGTTCCACTGGCGGTGAACCGGATGCCAATCACCCGCATGCCGCGTAGTTTCTTGCTCTCGCAGGGAGCCATCACGATCGACGCTTACGGCGCCTACAAGCAGCGAACCACGTGCGTGTAGCGGCAGTTCCGTAGAGCCTTAACGACGACTGCGGTGCCAACAAAGACAGGAGTCGACGGCTGTCGCAGGGAAGCGAAAGAAGAAATATTTTTTTTCCGATCGATTAGTGTTTTTCCTCGAAGGGCTTTCCCGCTCCACTGAACGGAGAATTGTAACGTTGTTTCCTTTCCCCCCCGCCGGGGGGCGTCCGAAAACCGAGCACGACTAGGCGCGGCTCTCTTCCTCTCTTTATTTTCAAGTCGAGACCGCGTCAATTCTCAGGTTGCAAGAATGTCGCAAGAAGGCAGTGCATCCTCCACGAGAGGTAATTTTCAGTTTACGACGGCGTACTCGTCGGATCTCGAATGCGCCATCTGCCTGCTTCCCTGGGAGGAGGCGGTCGAGGCCCGGCCATGCGGGCATATCTTCTGCTCGACCTGCTTGCGTCAATGTAATGGAACAGGGACCGGGAAGCCCTCGTCTGGGTCCACGACGTGCCCGACGTGCCGTTCCGTGGTGGCCAGTTTGCAGCCGCCCCATCGCGTGCTGGGTCAAATGGTTGGAAGTCTGACGGGAAAATGCCTAGGTTGCAAAGGTGGTTGGACCGGCACGTACGAGGCTTTCCGAATTTCTCACTCAGCCGCCTGCCCGCGCGACGTCAAGAAGGCGGTCCCCATGGCGTCATCTTCCACCCCGCAACCGTCCCCCCCCGCGTCTCCTCAGTCGGACGGAGTCGTCGCGCAGCGTAATCCATCGTCTTTCTTGGGCTTTTTTCAAGCCGCCGTGGCCGAGGATGAGGCCAACAGTTCTCGCGGCCTCGGGGAGGCCGCCCAGGTATCGACCAACGTTACCGCGGCCCCTGTTATTCACGCCGACACTGACCCCGTGCGAGCACAGCTCCGCGATGCCATCTCGGCCTGTTACTTCACCCTCGTGGAGCAGTCGGGAGGCGCCACAGCGGCAGGTTTGGAATTCCCTCAGCTCGTTCGCCTCGTACGATACAACAATCTAGGCGACGCGGACACCGCCCGCGAGTGGTTGCGCAACGTGGCGCCCAAGCCGTCCGTGTCGCTCGACGTCATATTGACCGTGGCCACGTTTCCACCGACCGCGAGCGCCCTGACCTCGTACGACATTCCAACGATGCCAAGATACCTGGAGGCTCTCCGGTTGTTCCAACAGCTCAATTTTGAATCCATGACGGGATTGTTGACGAAGGAAGAGGCGGAGGCGTTCGTCACGAACTTTTGGAAACGCGAATCGTGCCGATGGACGGTCGCACAGGCGATGGAATGGGTGAGATTGTGGTTCGACCTTCCCCCGGTTGGGCGCGGTGACAGCCATGGCGAGTGGACGAGCGTCGACGCCCGGAGGCCGCGCCGTCCCTCCAAGGCGCTGCTCGAGGCCCGAGCATCGGGGAGGTCCCCTCCGCCGAGCGCGACGGCCGAAGAGGACGGCATGACGCTCGATGAACTATTGACGAGGCTTTCCACAGAGCAATTGCATCTTGAACGTCGCGCGTTGGCCACAAGTGCGAGTGCGTCCGGACTGGGCGCAGCGGGTCCTGCCTCTGGCCCTCGGTCGTTGCCGGGGGATGCCGAAAAGAAGAAAAAGACTGGCTGCAAGCAGCAATAGCCGTCCCCCCCGTTCTTGTGCCCACAGTCGGCTCCTGGCACCGTCAGTGTGGCTTCGCGTGTCAACGATGTCTGTGGACGGTTCGTACGCGGTGACC
>ERZ1292630.3924-Hain-H41-02um-R3-3924-length-12752-cov-7_pt1 | contig 12752 bp, 9 predicted proteins | sample MGYA00564408_ERZ1292630 | MGnify/ENA primary metagenome ERZ1292630 (study PRJEB36523, sample SAMEA6512641) | groundwater metagenome | collected 2019-01-08 | study: AquaDiva: Metagenomics assemblies of 32 groundwater samples | reverse complement strand
CGTCGAAGCCCTCGGCGTCCCACACGTGGTTCACCAGGTCCCACTTCTCGGCTTCTTCGAAGGAGTAGGTCGCGCCGGTCGTCATCATCTCGATGGAGCGGGGCTTGCCGACCAGGCGCGCCAGACGCTGCGTACCGCCCGTCCCCGGGAGGACGCCGAGAGAGACTTCCGGGAGGCCGATCTTGCCGGCGTTCCGCTTCGCGATGCGGATGTCGGCCGCCATGGCAATCTCCAGCCCGCCGCCGACGCAATGCCCGTTCAGCGCCGCGATGACCAGCTTCGGCGTCTGCTCCAGGCGGTTCAGCGTCTCGTTAGCGTGGAGGCAGAAGTAGTACTTGAAGTAGGGATTCACCGACTGGAGCATCTTGATGTTCGCGCCGGCGCAGAAAAACTTCTCGCCCGCGCCGCGCATCAGGATGACGTGGACGCTCTCGTCGAAACGGGCCTTGAGGATGGCGTCGTCCAGCTCCCGCATCATCTCGTAGGTGTAGGTGTTGGCCGGCGGATCGCAGAGTTCCAGGATCGCGACGCCGTTCTCGACGTGGTACCGGCAGAGATTGCCCGTGGCCGGCGGATTCATCGTTTCGGGTGTCACCGGTGCTACCTCCTTCGTCTTCGACAGTGAGGCCGCGGTCGGCCGCCTCGGGATGGACTCGGATAGGAGCGGAAAGTATAGCCCAGCGGGGAGGCCTAGCGACCCTCGAACTTCGGGTTGCGTTTCTCCAGAAATGCGCCGATCCCTTCCTTCGCGTCACGGGAATTCCAGCAGCGTTCCTGCGCGTCGGCTCGATCAGCTCAGGTCGACCCAGACGCTCTTCGTCTGGAGGTAGAAATCGAGCCCCGCCTGGCCCGACTCGCGGCCGAACCCCGATGCCTTGTAGCCGCCGTACGGCGACGCCGCGTCGTAGAGATTGTAGGCGTTGATCCAGACCGTTCCCGCCTGGAGCGCGCGCGCGGCGCGGTGAGCCTTCTTGATGTCGCGCGTCCAGATTCCCGCGGCCAGGCCGTACGCGGTCTCGTTCGCCATGGCGAGGGCCTGGTCGAAGTCGTCGAACTCGATAACGGAGAGGACCGGGCCGAAGATCTCCTCCCGCGCGATGGTCATGTCGTTTCGCACGCCGTCGAAGATCGTCGGCTTGTAGAAGTAGCCGCGCCCGTCGCCCACGACGGCGCGTTCTCCCCCGATCACCAGGCGGGCGCCTTCCTTCTTCCCGATCTCCACGTAGCGCTCGATCTTCTCGATCTGAGCCTTCGAAGTCTGCGCTCCGAGCCGCGTCTTCGGATCCATCGTGTCTCCCTGCGTCATCTTGGCGGCGCGCTCGGCGATCTTCTCGATCAGCGGCTCGCGGAGCCCCTTCTGCACGAGCAGGCGCGATCCGGCCGTGCAGACCTCGCCCTTGTTGTAGAAGATGGCGCCCAGAGAGCCGCGCGCCGCCAATTCCAGATCGGCGTCTTCCAGCACGATGTTGGGCGACTTCCCGCCCAGCTCCAGCGAGAGCTTCTTCAGCGTCTTCGACGCGTTCGTCATGATCGTCTGCCCGGTCGTCGTCTCCCCGGTGAAGGCGATGCCGGCCACGCCGGGATGCGCCACCAGCGCCGCGCCCGCGGTCGTTCCGAAACCGGGCACCACGTTCAGCGCTCCGGCCGGAAGGCCCGCTTCCAGCGCCAGCTCGCCCAGGCGGAGCGCCGTGAGCGGCGTCTCCTCCGCCGGCTTCAGCACGACGGCGTTCCCCGCGGCCAGCGCCGCCGCCACCTTGCGCGCGGCGATGAGGAGCGGGAAGTTCCAGGGCACGATCAGGCCGACGACGCCGAGCGGCTCGCGAAGCGTGTAATTGAGGTAGGGGCCGCTGACCGGAATGGTCGCCCCTTCGATCCGCGTCGCCGCGCCGGCGTAGTAATAGAAGACCTCCGCCGTGAGCGGAATGTCGACGCGCGTCGTCTCGGCGATCGGCTTCCCGGCGTCGAGCGTTTCCAGCCGGCCGAGTTCATCGTTGTGCTTCATAATGAGATCCGCGATCCGCCAGAGGACCTTTCCGCGCTCGGCGGCCGACATCTTCCCCCAGGGCCCGTCAAGCGCCGCGCGTCCCGCGCGGACCGCCGCATCGATGTCGGGCGCGTCGGCCTCCGCGATCTCCATCAGCGTCTCGCCGTTCGCCGGATTCAAGGTGGGGAAGCACTTGCCGCTCTGGGCTTCGCGCCATTCGCCGCCGATCAGGAGCTTTCCGCCCGAAGCGAGGAGCGGCGTGGTCACGGTGGCATCGCTGGCATCAGGGGTCATGGTGGTCTCCGTCTAGGTCGTGGGGTATTCGTACACGCCGCGACCCACCTTGCGGCCGAGACGTCCGGCCTTCACGTATTGCACGTGGAGCGGGTTGGGGCGGAATCGTTCGCCGAGGGCCTGGTGCAGATATTCCAGGATGAAGAGGCGCGTGTCGAGGCCGACGAGATCGACCATCTCGAACGGTCCCATCGGATGATTCAGCCCCAGCTTCAACGCCTTGTCGATGTCGCGCGCCGAGGCGACGCCGGTCTCGAGCATGGCGAAGGCTTCGTTCCCGATGAGGACGTTCACGCGGGACGTGACGAAGCCGGGCGACTCGCGCACCTGCACGGTCTCCTTCCCCATGGCCAGGGAGACTTCCTCCACCAGTTTCAGCGATTCCTCGTCGGTTTCGAGACCGCGCACCAGCTCCACCAGTCGCATCCGGTGGACCGGGTTGAAGAAGTGCATCCCGACGAAGCGCTTGGGGCGGCCCGATGTCGCCGCGAGTTCGGTGATGCTGAGCGAGGAGGTATTCGTCGCGATGATCGCGTCGGGCGAGAGATAGGGCGCCACGCCGGCGTAGACCTCCGCCTTGAGACCGACGTGCTCCGGGACCGCCTCGATGACCAGCTCGGCCCCCTTGGCCCCCGCCGGCGATCCGGCCCACTGGAGGTTCTCCTCGATCGCGCGGCGCGCGGCCGCGTCCCAATCGCCCTTTTCGCGGGCGCGATTCACGATCTTGTCGATCTCGGCCCGCGCGGAAGCGGCGGCCGGAGGGTGCGGCTCGATGACGCGGGTGTTGAAGCCGGCCTTGGCGGCCACGAGGGCGATCCCGCGGCCCATGACGCCGGCCCCGACTACCGCGATGGTTCGTATCGGCTTATGGCTCATCCATGCTCCTTGGGTGGCAGGGAAAGGAAGACTCTCGCACCGCCGGGAAGTCGGGGTCAAGCGCGGTGGGGAGTGGTACCATTCCCGCATGGTGTTTCGGAGACTTCTCGGCGGTTCGCTCCTCCTCGCACTCCTCGCGCCGGCGCTCCAAACCGCGCTGCTCGGCGCCTCCGGATTCGCCCCGCCCCGCGCGTCCGTCGGGAGCGAATGCTGCGCCGCCATGCCGTGTTGCGCATCGGGCGATCGATGCGCCACGGGGAGCTGCGAGAACCCCGCGTCGGCCACCGTCGCGACACTCCCCGCGACCACCGAGGACTGCCCGAGGCTCGCGGCCGGGTGCACCGGCCCCGCGTCCGCCACGCCTGTCGCCGATCGCGATCCGATGGTTCAGGCGTCGGGGCCCGCGTCGCCCGCGCCCCGGCCGCATATCACCGCCGTTCAGCCCCTCGCGTGGTCCGCATCCGAACGGGCGAACAACCCCACAGTACCCCCGCCGCGCGCCTGATTCGCCGTTCGCTTCCTTCACGCGACCGAATCAGACTTTCACTAGGGGGAATCCGCCATGATGCGGCGTCTTGCTGTCGTTGCCCTGCTTTCGCTTTTCTCGTTCCCGGCCTTCCCCGCGCTGGCGGGGTGTGGTTCCGAATGTTCCTGTCCCCTCGATCAGCCGGATACCCATCTCGATTCGCGTCTCCTCTTCGACGTCTCGCAGCTCTACATCGATCAGAACCAGCCGATGGTCGGCTCGAACGACGCCTTCGTCGGAGCCATTCCCGGAGATCACGATGAAGTCCGGACGGTGAACCGCGTCTCCAATTTCCGCCTCACCTACCGGATGCAGCCTGGCTGGGTGTTCGGCGCGAACCTCCCCTACATCCACAGGACGCACGAGCACGTTCACCACGACATGGGCGAAGATCGCTACGAGCGGTGGAACGACAGCGGGCTCGGGGATCTCGAACTCTCCGCGACGCGTACCATCGTGCCGGCGAGCGGGCCGCGCTTCCGCGTCGGCTTCGGCGTCAAGGCTCCGACCGGGAAGCAGGACCCCGCGCTCACCGAGGATGGCGATCCGATCGAAGCGTCGGCGCGTCTCGGAACCGGAGCGTGGGACTTCCTGGCGAATCTCGGCGCAGAATGGCGCTTTCGCGCCCCGGGGAAGGCAGCGGAGGAGACGATGCCGCTTCGCGTCACCCTGGCGGGCCGGTACAACGGGAGCGGCATCGAGGAGTTCCGCCACGGGGCCGAGGCGCAGGTCAATCTCGGCACCGAGTATCCGCTCGCGAAACATCTCGCGGTGCTCCTCCAGGGCAACTACCGCGTCCGCGCGAAGGACGACGTCGGCACCGCGGAGGAAGAAGAAGAGGCGAACACCGGCGGAGTGACCCTCTACGCCACGCCCGGGCTCCGCTTCGACGCCGTCCCGGGGTTCTCGATCTATGGCCTCGCCCAGTTCCCAATCTACGAGCGGGTCAACGGGATCCAGGTCGTCGCCGAGTCGAATCTGATCCTCGGCATCAGTCGGTCCATCTACTGATCCGTGGAGTAGTGTAAAATAGGCACCGCAGGGAGGTCCGCCCGCATCCAAAAAAAGTCTCGTACGCGAGTGGGGGCCCGCGCCACCGCCCGCTCGGCACCGGCGCTCCACGGAGGACATGGAAGTGATGATCCTGGTCACGGGTGCCGCTGGCACCACGGGTAGCGAAGTCGTACGCCTGCTGGCGGCGAAGGGAGTTCGGGTTCGCGCGCTGGTGCGCAATCCCGACAAGGCGAAGCTGTTTCACGGTCCCGGCGTTGAAGTCGTCGTCGCGGACCTCGAGAAGCCCGCGACCCTCGACCCCGTCCTGAAGGGGGTCGACAAGGTCTACCTCGTCTCCTCGCCCGACCCGCGCGTCGGCCTCCTCCACGGCAACCTCATCGAATCGGCCAAGCGCGCGGGCGTGAAGCAGATCGTCCGGCTATCGGCCCTCGGCGCCGCCACGAACTCACCGAGTCAGATCCTCAAGTGGCACGGCGAAGTGGACGAGCGGCTCTCCCGCTCGGGCCTCTCCTTCGTCATCCTCCGGCCCCACTCCTTCATGCAGAATCTGCTCGCCTCCCGCGCGTCCATTCAGAGCGAGGGGAAGCTCTACGCGCCGATGAAGGAGGGCAAGATCAGCCCCATCGACGCGCGCGACGTCGCGGCTTGCGCGGCGGCGGTGTTGACGTCGGAGGGACACAGCGGCCGGATGTACGAACTGACGGGGCCGGAAGCGCTCACCTACGCGACGATCGCGGAGAAGATCGGCGCGGCCATCGGCCGGACGGTAGAGTACGTCGACGTGCCGCCGGATGCGGCGCGGGAGGGGATGATCGCGGCGGGATATCCGGCGTGGCTCGCGGAGGCGCTCGGGGAACTCTACTCGGTTCACGCGAGCGGCGCGGCCGCGGACGTCTCGGGCACCGTGGAGAAGCTGACGGGGAAGAAGCCGCGGTCGCTGGATGTGTTCGCGAAGGACTTCGCGGGGGTGTTCGCGGGGAATATCCCGGCCGAAGCCTGAATTACACGCGCGGGAGGGTGACCCCCACCTGCGACTGGTACTTGCCCGCCTTGTCCTTGTAGGAAACCTCGCACTCCTCGTCGCTCTCGAAGAAGAGAATCTGGGCGATCCCCTCGTTCGCGTAGATCCGCGCGGGGAGCGGGGTCGTGTTCGAGACCTCCAGCGTCACGTAGCCCTCCCACTCGGGCTCCAGCGGCGTCACGTTCGTGATAATCCCACATCTGGCGTAGGTCGATTTCCCGACGCAGATCGTGAGCGTTTTCCGGGGAATGCGGAAGTACTCCACGCTCCGGCCCAGCGCGAAGGAATTCGGCGGCACGATGCAGACGTCGCCCTTGAAGTCGACGAACGACTTGGGGTCGAAATTCTTCGGGTCGACGATCGTGGAGTTGATGTTGGTGAAGATCTTGAACTCGTCGGCGATGCGCAGGTCGTAGCCGTATGACGAGATCCCGTACGAGACGACGCCCTTCCGGACCTGCTTCTCCTCGAACGGCTCGATCATCTTGTGCTGCTCGCACATCCGCCTGATCCACTTATCGCTCTTGATCATCGCGTCACGGGCTCCTATCTCGGTACGTCCCTCTGGAGCGGCGGATTGTGCCATGCGGCCCCGGGTGGTGTAAACTCCTCCCCTATGTCGCGGCGCATCTACCTGGAAACCTACGGCTGCCAGATGAACGTGGCCGACTCGGAACTGATGCTGGGGCAGCTTTCCCGGGCCGGCTACGACCGGACCGAGAAACCGGCCGAGGCGGACGTCATCCTTCTCAACACATGCGCCATCCGGGAGCACGCCGAGCAGCGGGTTTACGGGCGGTTGGGGGAGTTGAGCCGCCACAAGGTGCGCCGCCCCGGTGTCCTCCTGGGCGTCGCCGGATGCATGGCTCAGCACCTGAAATCGCGCCTTCTGGAAAAGGTGCCCGCCGTCGACCTGGTCGTCGGCCCCGACGGCTATCGCGATCTCCCCGAACTCCTCGACCAGGCCCGCGACGAACCGACTCTCGCCATCCGCCTCTCGCGCGTGGAGACCTACGGCGATCTGGCGCCCGCGCGCGCCGACGGCGTGCGCGCCTGGATCAGCATCATGCGCGGCTGCGACAAGTTCTGCACCTTCTGCATCGTCCCCTACGTGAGGGGCCGCGAGCGGAGCCTTCCGATCGAGGAGGTCGTGCGGCAGGTGGACCACGCCGCCGCCGAGGGGTTCAAGGAGATCGTCTTCCTCGGCCAGACGGTGAACGCCTATCGCGACGGGGAGGCCGACTTCGCCGAACTCCTCCGCCGCGCCGACGCCATCGACGGCATCGAGCGGATCCGCTTCTCTTCACCGCACCCCAGCGACTTCACGGATCGAACGGTGGCGGCGCTGCGGGAGTGCGGGAAAGTGATGCCGCAGGTTCATCTCCCGCTCCAGTCGGGATCGAACCGCGTGCTGGAGCGGATGAAGCGGATCTACACGATCGAGGAATACGAGTCGCTGGTGGGCCGGCTGCGCGCGGCGGTGCCCGATCTCTCGCTCTCAACGGACATCATCGTCGGATTCCCCGGGGAGTCCGCGGACGATTTCGACGCGACCCGGGCGGCGATGCGGCGCGTCGCCTACGACAGCGCCTTCCTCTTCAAGTATTCTCCGCGTCCCGGAGCGCGCTCGGCCGACTGGGAGGACGACGTCCCCGAGGAGGAGAAAGCGCGGCGGATCACGCTCCTCATCGAGGATCAGAAGCGTGTCTCGCTGGAACGGAACGCGGAACTGGTCGGCCGGGACCTGGAAGTACTGGTGGAAGGGCCGGCGAAGCGGAATCCCGAGAACTGGTTCGGCAAGACGCGGCAATTCAAGACGGCCGTCTTCCGGCGTCGTGGCGAGTCCGTGGGGGACCTCGCGACGTTCCGCGTGGAGACGGTATCGCCCTACACTCTGTTCGGCGAGGGCGTTTCACGCACGGCCCAAGTCGAGGAGGACGCGACCCCCTGATTCCGAAGTCTCCGTCTCGCCTCGGACGGGCGCGCCGACTCCCCCTCGCGGCGCGGCTCATGGCGATCTCCATCGGGCTCGTGCTCGCGGCCTCGCTCGGCGCGGCGGCGGGCCCGGCGTGGGCGCTCACGCCCCCCGGTGTCCGCTACGACATCGCCGTTCTCCTCGATACCCAACGCCATCAGATGGACGGGTGGGCCACCATCGGCTACCGCAGCGGCGCCGACTCCACCCTCCACACGCTCTGGCTCCACGCCTATCCCAACGCCTTCTCCAGCCACCGGACCCTCTACGGCCGGGAAGCCGAGCGCTACGGCGAGGACTACGATCTCCGCTTCGCGCCGCTTCGCGACCGTGGCTGGATGACGCTCGACTCGGCGTCGGTGGAGGGCGTCCCGGCGCGTGTCACGGTGGAGGAAACGCTCGCGCGCATCGATCTGCCGCGACCGCTCGCGCCGGGGGACTCCACCACCTTCCGCGTTCATTTCCGGGTCGGAATTCCACGCGTCTTCGATCGCTTCGGGCATGCCGGCTCGCGTTACTCCATCGCGCAGTGGTACCCGAAGATGGTCGTCCACGACGAGCAGGGCTGGGCGCTCGATCCCTATCACTTCTTCGCCGAGTTCTACGGCGAGTTCGCCACCTACGACGTGGCGATCACGCTTCCGGACGAGCAGTGGGTGGGGGCAACGGGCGTGCTGGCCGGCGCGAGCGGCGGCGACAACGAGATCCCGCTGGAGCACCCCTCCACCGACAGCGTGACCGTCCACCTGCGCGCCGTCGCCGTCGATTCGCTGGCGGACCGGTGGCCGCGCGAGGCGCTTCGACTGGAGCCGCTCGGCGGCGAGCCGGTGCCGATCCGGGTGCCGCGCGATTCGGCCGCGATGTGGCGCGTTCCCGCGGGGGCGCCGCTCCACTACCGCTACGCATGGGCCGAGAGTGCGGACGCTCCGGCGCGGCTGGAGCGTGACGAGGAAGGGCGGCGCGGTCCGGTCCGGTTCCTCCTGGCTACGCGCGACACCACCGTGACCGACACGATCCGCGCGCTCGCGGTGGCAGTGGCGCCGGCGACGGGAGCGGCAGGCGCCGACTCGTCGCTTTCCTCCCTGAAGACGGTTCGATTCCACGCCGAGCGGGTTCACGATTTCGCCTTCGTCACGGCGCCCGACTACGTGCGCGCCGATACGACGTGGAACGGCACTCCGATTCGAACGCTCCTCTATCGTGAAGACGCGGTGAAATGGAAAGGAGCGCTCGGCTACACCGTCGACGCCTTCCGGCACTTCAGCGAGACCGTGGGCCCCTACATCTGGCCCCAGTTTACGACGGCGGAGTCCTTCACCGCCGGCGGCGCCATGGAATATCCCATGCTGATCATGAACGACCCTTCGATCACGAGCGGCGAGTGGGAGTATCTCGACGCGACCATCGCCCACGAACTGGGCCACAACTGGTTCTACGGCATGATCGCCAACGACGAGCGCCGCCATCCGTGGCTCGACGAGGGCTTCACGCAATTCATGGAGTCCCACTACACCGATCCCCGCTACCCGCGCGGGACATGGAAGCACCGCGACAAGATCCGCTGGGCCGCGCCCGCGCGCTGGTACCAGGGTGACGAGGCCGCGGTCTTGGAACGCCATTACGCGCGCGACGAGGTGCCTCCTTCCCTCGCCGCCGACGCCTGCCGCGGTTACCGTCAGTACGCGATCCAGGCGTACGACCGTCCCGCCGCCATGTTTCGGACGTTCCAGGGAATCGTGGGAGAAGAGCGTCTCCGCGCGTTCCTCGGCGAGACCTATCGCCGCGGCGTGGGGCGCCACATCCGACCGGGCGACGTGACCGAGGCGGCGCGCGCCGCGACAGGGACCGACTACTCCGACTATTTCCGCCGCTGGACGGAGACGACCGAGGTGCCCGACTTCGCGCTCGGCGGGTCGCGCCGCGAGCGGACGGAGTCCGGCTGGCGGACGACCGTCACGGTGCGTCGGAAGGGGGCGATCGCCTTCGCGGTCCCCGTCGAGGCGCGCTACGCCGACGGCACCACGGAGACCAAACGCGTCCCGACGCCGGCCGCCCGCAACGAGGTCGTCTTCGAGCATCGCGCTCCGCTGGTGAAGGCCGTCCTCGATCCCCGACACGAGATCTTCGACGCCTACCGGCTCGACAACCAGGGAACGCTCCTGCCGCCGATGCGCATCCGACCGCTCCTCGACGTCTCGACGACGGACGCGATGTCGGTCCTTGTCGGGCCGACGATCTGGCATGGACTGGCGGAGGGGATGCGTCTCGGCGCCTGGATGGACGGGCGCTATTTGCCCGGCGCCGATTTTCCGCGTGGCATTCGCTCCTTCGAGGGGGGCCTGAACGTGGGGATGCACGACGGTTCGGTGGCGTGGCGCGCCGGCTACGCGCGGCGGATCGGCGCCATCGGGGCGCGCGGATCGGCACGGACGCTGGTCTCCCATGACGCGGGCCTCACCAACGCCAAACTGACCGTTTCGAATTGGATCACGGCATCAGGGCGTCGGCATCCGTGGCGAACCTGGACGATCACGGGCCAATACCTCGACCGGGGCGGGAAGGACCCGTTCAGTTCGCTCAATTACGTCGATGCGAGTTACTGGAGCAGGGGTCGCACGCTGAGCGCCGGCGCATCGTTCCGACTTGAAACCATGGGACCGCGCCGCCGCGAATCGATTGTCGTCTCCGGTTGGCACGGTGTCGAATTCGGGGAAAGAGGCGGGCGGTCGCGTCCGAGTTACGATCGCGCCAGCATCGAGGCTCGTCAGGCGCTCGATCTCGGCGCGCGGGCGAGCCTCCACGTCGACAGCCGTCTCTATGGCGGGATGGCATGGCGTCAGATTCCCAACGAGCGCCTGTTCGACGCGGTCGAGGCGACGCGGCTGGAGACGCTCGATCGCTTCTACGCGAACGATCGCGGCCCGCTCCGCCAGAGCGAACACTACTGGGCCGAGGGTGGTGGCGGGCTTCGCGGTTACGTGGGGCGGACGCTCCTGGGCAAACGGCTCCTGGCGGGATCGGTGGAGGTTAGCCACGATCGCTGGCCGGTCTCGCTCTTCGCGGGCGCCGGCCGCGTGAATCCGGCATCCTCCGACCCCGACACGACGTCGTACACCCTCGCCGACGCTGGCATCGGCCTGCGCCTCGCCAACTTCCGCCTCTACGCACCCCTCTGGGTCGGCACGCCGGAGCTAGGCGAGAAGCCGTGGGAGGTCCGCTGGGTCGTGGCGTTCGATCTTCCGGAGCTTCGCTGGCGATAGGGAATCGCCGCATCTCGCCATAAATCAAGGTAGCCAATCGTCCCAGAAGAAATTCTCCGCCGAACCGCGCCCATCGACGATTTCGCCTTGCCGCTTGCGACGCGACAAGAGTAGCCTGCGTCAACAATCTCCGTGAAAGGCGCGGCTGCACGCCACGCTCCCCATCCACCGCAACGGAGGTGACGCACAACCAGGACCCGTCGGTTCTGCTCCAACGGCAAGTGCCGGTCGCGGCCGGCGGGCCGGTCTCCTACGGCGACAAGGACGGCGACGGCCTTCAGGAGACCGAGTACAAGTTCGACCGAGCGCAGCTCTCGGCCCTTCTACCCGTTGGGCCGGCGGTTCCGGTGGAAGCGATCGGAGAGGTCGAGGACGAGACGTGGTTCTCGGGCTCCGATGTGATTCGCGTCCTCAAGCCGCGGATGATCTCGTCGATGGGTCTCGACGAGTGGAAGAACGACACCCAGCAGCCACACATCTTCATCGGCGGCTCCCGCTTCACCCTGGCCTGGGACGATCCCGACGGCCATCCGGCTCAGTGGTACGACCTCTGGTTCTCGCCTGACGGAGGAGAAACCTGGCTTCCCGCGGCCACCCAGGTCACGGCGCGCACTTACGACTGGATGATCTATCCGGTGGAGACCGAGCAAGGGAGGCTGGAACTGGTCGCCATGGACGCCGCGGGCGCCATGGGATCGTGGATCAGCGAGCCGTTCACGGTCGTGCAAGGCAGCCCGACCGGAATCGGCGACGAGGACTTCGCGATACCGACCGCGTTCGGCATGCGTCTCCTGAGCGCGAATCCGATGGTTCAGGACAACGCGATCCTTCAGCTGGCCATTCCTTCGGCCACGCCGGTCGACGTTCAGATCTTCGACATCCGGGGCAGTCTCGTACGTCGCGCCGTGAGCCGCGTGCTCACGGCCGGGTACCATCGAATCGGCTGGGACGGCCGCGGGCCGAACGGACGTCCGGTGGGATCGGGGATCTACTTCGTGCGGATGAAGGCGGCGGGAAAGGTCTACACGAACCGCGTCGCCGTCGTGCGGTAACTCAACCGGCGGCATACGACGCGGCAGGGATGCTGCGTTGAGGCGGCGGGGCGCCCCGGAAGATCGGGGCGCCCCGTCCGCATTCTCCCTCCGGGACCCGTGCTCCCGCCCGCACTCCCGCCCATATTGACACCCTATGGGGCGAGGGCGGAGAATCGGGGCATTCTCTCTCTCGTCGAACTCTCGGAGGTATTTCCATGGAGATCGAGATCCGCTACTGCACCGAGTGAGGCTACAAGTCCCGGGCCGCCAGTTTGGCGGCCGAGCTGAAGCAGCATCTCGACGTCGAGGCGATCCTGATCCCCGGATCGGGTGGGATCTTCGAGGTCACGGTCGACGGCAAGATCGTCTTCTCGAAGAAGAAGGTGGGCCGGTTCCCCGAGGAGGGAGAAGTCATCGGCCTCCTGCCCCAGACCTAGCCGACGATTTCGCCCAGTCACGCCGTCCAAATCGCCCCAAGGAGGCATGATGCTCTCGCGTCGATTCCGCCCTGCGCTGGCGCTTCTACTCGCCGCCGCGACGGCCCTGGCCGCCGGCTCCGCGCGGGCGGCCGCTCCCGTCCACCAGGAAGTCCTCTCCAACGGTCTCACGCTCCTCCTTCAGGAGGATCACGCCAAGCCGCTGGTGGGCGTCTGCATCTTCGTGAAGGGCGGAAGCCGCACCGAGACGCCGACGCTAGCGGGGCTCAGCCACTACTACGAGCACCTCATCTTCCGCGGCGGCTCCGTGAAGCAGGGCGAACTCCAGTTC
>ERZ1292630.3916-Hain-H41-02um-R3-3916-length-12769-cov-5_pt1 | contig 12769 bp, 9 predicted proteins | sample MGYA00564408_ERZ1292630 | MGnify/ENA primary metagenome ERZ1292630 (study PRJEB36523, sample SAMEA6512641) | groundwater metagenome | collected 2019-01-08 | study: AquaDiva: Metagenomics assemblies of 32 groundwater samples | reverse complement strand
GAAGGTAACTGCTCAAGGCAATTTCATGTTTCTTAAGATCAACACTCTTGATATTCTGCTTATCAATCCGTTCGGCAAGCAATTTATTAAAATGCTTGTATATCACGGGATTTTCTGAAATGATGTCATCAAAATCACTCTTTGTGATATAGTAAAGAAGGGAATCTTCATTTGTTTTCACTGTAGCACAACAAGGTTCCCCCGTAAGCAGAGACATTTCACCAAAGCATTCTCCGTTAGGTATGTTAGCAATAGTAAATCCATCCTCTTCTGATTCAGAGACAACGCGAGCGCTTCCTGATTTGATCAAATATAGACGAATCCCTGATGATCCCTTCTTGATTACAGTATGATCTTTGGCGAAAGTATCTACTTTGATTTTTTCTAAGATTTTTTCTAATGATTCGGTTGAAAGGTCTTTAAAGATAGAAGTTTCCCTCAAGAATCTCATTATTTCTTCTGTCTCTTTACCGATTGTTATAGTTTTCTGTGCCATGACTTTTTATAAGTGTAAGATGTGAGCTTTGTTATAGAGTTTTTCTGACATGACAGATTGTATACCTGAAGTGTTTCATAATTGACAGTAAATAAATGGACTGATAGCTTTAGTGTAAACTTGAAGGCTTGCCGAAGTTTTTAATGAGTGAAATTTCAAAGGATATGTCGTTTATTCTAACTTAATCTATATTTAAATCAACAGTTATGTTGGAAATATATCAAACTTTATCCAGCCGGAAGAGTATCATCAAAAACAGGCTTTGAATCGTGCCTAAATAAGTACAAGCATTCAATATTATTTCAATTCCAATGTATAAACACCGTCCCAACTTGCTGATGGCGGATCTTGTGCATAGATTTTACATCTTTCCACATATGTCAGCGATGGCCCGTCAAGGGGGTCTTTGTCTAAGGCTTTTTGGAATAAACGTATTGCCTTTTGCCATTCTCTCTTTCGATATTCTCTCAGGCCTGCTTCATAAAGCTCTAATACCTCCCGTTTTGCCTCTCGCACTTCTCCCTTTCTGTCAATAAGTTCAAATACCTTAACCGGATTTTCCTTACCGACAACCCGGATCATATCCAACTCTCTGGCCTCTATATGATCTTTGGCCAGTTCATGAGTTCTTTCGCTTATCATGGTTTGAGTACCATAATATTTATTGGCTGCTTCCAGTCTGGCCCCGAGATTAACCTCATCTCCGATTACGGTGTATGAGAGCCTGTTCTTTGAACCTACATTGCCCACAAGCACACGCCCTGAGTTCAGGCCAATCCGGGCATTTATTGCCAGCCTTCCCGCTTCTTTAAATTTCTTGTTTAGCTCACGTAATCTTTTTTGATTATCAATAGTAGCTAAACACGCCCTCACGGCATGATCAGGCTGTGCCAGAGGCGCTCCGAATGCGGCAACTATTGCATCGCCGATATATTTGTCCAGGAATCCTCCGTGGTCGAGTATTATGTCTGTCATTTCACTTAAATACTCATTAAGTAATTCGATTAATTCAGCCGGTTGCAACTTCTCTGAGATAGAGCTGAATTTCTCAATATCTGAGAAATATACCGTGACCTCTTTTTCTTCACCGCCAAGCTTTATGTTCCCGGGTTCCTTTAATATTTCATGGACGACCTTCGGGTCCATAAAGTTTTCAAACGCAGCTCTTACTCCTTTTCTCATCTTTTCTTCAGATATAAAACGATACATAATAATTGCGGAAAAACATGTAATCACCGTAATACCGGGATACACCACGTTTAACCACGTTCCGTCACTTACGAATTTTGCATAAACGTAGTAGTTGTATCCAAACCATAATGACGCGCTCGCCACCCCGCCCCATATTGAGGGTAACAAAGGCAGGAATATACCCATTGCAAGGCTTATGCAAAGAATTGCCATTATGTCATGAAACACTTCGCTTTGTCCTCTTACCACAAATTTCTCGTGTAAGATGTTTTCTGTAACGGTAGCATGCTTCTCCACACCGGGTGTTTGTGATGAAAACGGGGTGGCTACAAAATCTCCCAGGCCGGATGCCGTTGCGCCAAGAAAAACGATTTTATTGCTAAATGCGTCAGGAGGGATCTTTCCCTCTATAACGTCACAGAATGAATAATATTTAAATGTGGATTCAGGGCCGCAGTAATTGATGATCATACGGTTCCAGCTATCAATGGGGATTTCCGTTTCTTTAAAAATTAGTTTGTCCGTCAGCAGCAGTTTCAGCTCGCCGTATTCGAGGCCTTTATATACCCTGGCGACTTGAACACTAAGAGGTGGATAAAACTCATTTCCATATTGAATAGCCATATACTCGCTCCTGACTATGCCGGAATAGTCAACATTTGTATCTACAAACCCCTGATAAGTTACCCACTCCGCAAACTGGTCAATCATGTTTATCACCCCAACGGCCGTCTTTGGCCGATAACGTGTCAGTAAAGTATTAATTATTTCTTTTCGATTCTCAGAGGTTAGGACGGTTAATTTATCACCATCAGAACTCTTTTCTTTGGTTTTCTTCCCTGTGCCTGCCAGAACCGGGAAATAAGCGGATTCTTTCAGCAATTCTTTACCGGGAGTTGAAATCTCTTTTCCCGCAAAGTCAGTAGATTTTCTTTGTGCTGCATCAACAAATTCAATCGAAGAAATAATATCCATTCCATTATCAACCACGGCCTTTTTAAATGCATCTTTGAGTCTGGCATCTTCATCAAACATTTCTTTCTTCTTATGTAATGATGACAGTAATCTTTCTTTTTCGGCTCCGTCCGGTAAGTAATTCCATAGCGAGGAGTCATTATACTCCCTGGTCAGGGTATCAAGGGCTTCTATTACATCAACGTTTTGTGCCTCAGAGTATATAACATCCAGGGCGAGAAGCCGTGCATTTGCATCAGTTATCTTATCTACAAATTCTGCAATATAACGTCTTGGCCATGGATAACGCCCCAGCTTTTTTATGCTGTTTTCATCTATTGCAACTATTACAATTTCGTCGCCAGGGTTACGTTTCCCCCTTATCTGAAATCTAACGTCCAGAGATTTCTGTTCAATGGCCTTGAAGATTCTCAACGCCTTAAACATATCGCGGTCTTCAAGATTATAGATTGCAATTACTATGATGAAGATAAAAACGGAGAGCAGGATTGACGTAACTTTTTTCCCTAATTTTGGAAATTTAGAAGACGGGGAAAACAATTTCATAAATCAGATCCTTGTCACTGAATTGAATAAAGAATGTAGTAATAGTTCACCGCAAAGAGCGCAAAGTTATTTTTGATGTTTCGATGGTCCTGGCTGGTTCAGGCTTGCCAGTCCGACACGTCTTTCTGGCTTGTAGCCTGAACCAAAACATTTCAGTTCAACCTACAAGATTAAACCAACTGATGAACACGGTTGCATCTGAGTTGAACCAACTGATGGGCATGTAACTCATGGCTTTAGCCTTGACTTAAAAATGAAAACATATAAGGAGTTTATACCAATTTCATACAAAAATCCAATCTCTTTTTTTAATTAATGGTTTGAGGATTTATTATTGACTAATAAAGCCTCTATTTGTAGCATAAACCTTCATTTCTAAATATACTCTGTCAGATATTTGTTTCTGGCGCTACACGACAGGTTGTCGGATAATAAATAAAAAGTCATTATGGTTTTCTGAATAGATACCGAACCAGATTCAGTGACTTTGTTCAGAATCTTTAATGACTACTTACACGAGTAGGGATTCAGGATCAAGTAATGTCATTCCCAACCTGATTGGGAACCGGAATGACAATCTTCTAACCGTCTTGTGAGGGAAAATCTGTCATGAACACAAGAAACTTGTTATTCATAATCAGCTTACTCCTTACGTATACTTATTGTTTCCCCGCACATGCACAGGAGGCGCAGGGGCTGGATGTGACAATTAATGAGGCAGATGGCGATGTCGAGATAATGCTTCCCAATACATTTCAATGGATACCGGCGCCTTCAGAAGCAGGCAGCATATTTTCTGAAGGAACACAGATCCGTACCGGGCCATTTTCCAGCATGACTCTCGTCTTTGCCGACAGCAGTGTTGTATATGTCGACTCTTTTACCTTCATGACTATCGAAAAATTCTTTAAATCAGGGAATGTAGTGACTACCAGGTTAAATTTAATTGTAGGTTCAATCGGAAACACTATTAACGAAGGAACTCCGTTTAAGAATGATTTTAAGATAGCAACCCCCTCTTTCACCGCATCGTTACGTGAAGGAGAAATAAAGAAGATAGTAGCCGGTGCAATGTTTAAGGATTCGGTAATAACTGGTTTCAGGGAAAATGGAAAGGCAGCAAGCACGCGAACGGATTACGGAATGCAGGAGAGCGCCGGTGAAATTGCCAGAGAAGTACAGAGACAGAGAGAATCTTCAGTAGCGCCTCCATCAAATTGAGTATTCGTTTAACATTTATCTTATGGGTCAGGCAATCTGTCATTCCCGCAATCTGTTGAGCGGGAATCTGAACCTGGTTATTTCCTTTGCAGTTTAAGATGTTTCGGTGTGTCCCCACACCGAAACATCGGGACACTCAAAAAAACCAATCTCTTTTGTGAAATAATTGGGTTATATTACCCATAGCTATGTTTTTTTCCTTAATTACATATACTACTATCCGGTAACATATCAAATTTATTTTTTTTGTAAAATTTGGAAAGGTAACGACTTACAAATTATTACAAAGAAATGCTGGGAGTATACAAAGAGTTGGTATGTGCGATGCTATATGTTAAGTGGACACAAATTTCAGATGTTTCGGTGAGTCCTCCCCGCCTGCCCGCCCGGCTCTGCCGTTCGCCAGCCCGACAAAGTAGTTCTGGCGGGGACGGGTACCTATTCGGGCAGGTCACCGAAACTGGCGAACGTTAATGTATGGGTTTCGGTGTGAGGACACGCCGAAACATCCCTTTTCTGGTTCAATCTTGTCCGCCAGAATGAGTGTCGGGTAGTTAGATTGAACCATGGGTTTAAAAAATGAATAAACTCTACTACATTTCAGTCTTTAAGATGTTTCGGTGTGCCCGCCTGTACCTATTCGGGCAGGCCCGCCTTGGCCAATTCGGACAGGTCCTCACACCGAAACCAGTCAATCTCCTTTTATGGCCTTTTATTGCCTTCATAATCCTCTCCTATCCTCAAACAGTGTTTGCTCAGGAGGAGAGGCTGGCAGTGGTGTCAACATTCAATGGCGAGGTGAGGGTTCAGCATGACGGGGCATGGGTAACCGTGACTAAGGTCGGCAACAGGATAGGGAATTCATCTGTCTATAATGGTGATACCGTCTTAACCATGCCCGGCGCAAATGTGGATCTGGTTTTTGACGATAACACACATCTTAAGGTAGAAGAAGATACTACCCTGACGATTTCCATAAGGCAGATAACAGAAAAAGAAAGGGCAAAAGAGGGCTTTGTCAGGAATGTATCGGGTACCCGGCAGGAAGTTGTGAGAAACATTAATGTGAAAATAGGGAAATTGTGGGCCGACATAACGCCCAGCAAATCAGTATTAACCGAGTTTGAATCGCCTACGGGTGTGGCATCCGTAAGGGGCACTACTTTAATATTCGCCTTTCTCGGCGGGATCACGGGTATTGATTTGATGAAAGGTCTGCTGGACTTTATCAGTGCGGTAAACAACCTGGTTATTGATTTTAACTCTGGAGATATGTTAAACATTTCCGATGAGCAGGGGAGGACAAAAATAGATGTGGAATCAGGGGAAATAACGTTAAATACCTCCGAGGGTATGGTAACTGTTGGAGATGGGGCTACTCTTAATGTTGATGTAAATCCTGACACAGGAGCGATAACGGTTGTTTCAGTGGAGGGTAATGTTACCATAACAAGACCGGACGGCGCTTCAACCCCAGTCGGAGCGGGAGATAATCTTGGGGCGACAGATGGTGATACTGGAGGCGATGATACAGGGGATGGTGATACTGGAGGCGATGATACAGGGGACGATGGTACTGGTGATGATGATGCAGGGGACGATGATACTGGAGGTGATGATACAGGGGACGATGGTACTGGTGACGATGATACCGGAGGTGATTTTACAGGGAATGATGATACTGGAGGTGATGATACAGGTGGTAATAACGGTGATACGGACGGAGATACAGGCAATAATAATCAGACAACAAATACAGATCTGTTCTTTGGCACTTCACAATCCCAGTCAAATCAAACCCAGCAGGAATCAAGTAACAATAATGATGGCAATGGTAACAACGAATACGGTGGTGATAACGTATTTAAAGATAATTTTTCCAGTGGTGGATTCACAGACCCACAAGAAGCAGGCCCTGAAGCAATAATTGGTGGACAGGGTGATGATTGGAATGAGCAGAATTATAACTATATCGACGATCATTTAGGTGACGACATCATTGCCAAAGACGGCGATGAGACGAATAAGTTTGCGATAATTCACACAGATGGGGAATCGAGTAGTGGGATTTTGGGGAAATGGTTTATTTTCTCAGAGGACGGTAATCATCAAATTAAATTTGATTACAACTTTGTCTCCACAGAATTTCCAGACTATGTCGGGAGTGTCTATAATGATTTTTTTACGGCAGAGCTGCATCTCTCCGATGGCACTACAGTAGAGCTTGCGCATGAGGAAGTTAATCTAGCCAGCTTTACGCCAGTAAGTGGTCTTGCCGGCAGATGAATCTGACGGTGGTCAGACTGGCTGGAAATCGGTCGATGAGATTGTTAATGTGCCAAGCGGTCTTACAAAACTTCATTTTCACGTAAGTGATGTAGGTGATAGTCTTGTTGATTCTGGAGTTCTTATAGATAATGTGGTTGACCCTTTAGTCGATGGTTACATAGAGGTTGTTACGAGTGAAACCTCAACACCAAGCACGGATTACTTACTAGCCTTTGCCAGAGCAATTGGTGGTATAGATGATGACGATATTGAGGATTCTGATGAAAATGAGAGAGACCTGGCTTCAAACACCTGCCCGACTACCCGTCCGAACGGCTTGGCCGGGCGGGCGCCTTTCAGGCGGGTAAATACTGATAGTGATCATGAAGTGAGCCTTGAAGCCATCAGAGAATCCTTAGTAGTGGTAAAGGAATTTATGGAAAATCACATAAATGCCTTTGGAAATGCCATTAATCATAATGAAATAAAGGCACAGCTTGACACCCTTTTAGCTAAGGTAGATGCTTTCATTAATAACGGAGGCGGCATTTCAGCATCATTAAGGAACGAGATAGAAACTGTCCTTGACAGTATTTGTAAAGAAAACAGCGTGATCTTCTGCCATCACAATCATGATGAGGAATAACCATTGATTAAGAAGAAGCTAAATAAAAAAGGTTTGACAAAGAAGTGGATGGATGCAATGGGGAAGTTTTACTATTTAAAAAAAACAAAGAGCACCCCGACAATTGCCCAGAATTGCCCAAAGATGAAGATAAACATCCATTTAATGATCTCCGATTTAACTTCAGCTAGCCGTCGCTCAAACTTCTCTTCAACAAAACTGATAATATCTTCTTTTTGTTGTTCATCTGCTTTATTAATGATTTCAACTAACGCGTCTGCGCCGTCTTCGGAGAGTTTTTCTCGTAAAATTTTTGGAATTGTAATTACCAGCATAGGTTACCCCTTTTGCTTATTATATTGATTAATCTGTATCACAAATAAGAGATTTTGTCAATCAAAAGCTAAGAATGGGGCTGTTGTTTCCATGAAGGGTTATCCTGAAATAAAAGGTTGAATCCTTAACTCAAAATCAATATCATGTGAGGCGGGAACACAGGCAAGGATGCCTGTGCCACCATTGATAATTAATAAACTGGCAGACAGGGAATCCTGCTCTACAAGAGATTATAGAGCAGTAATGTAGTAAGTATAAATCATATCTTTACCGAAGGTGGTAATGACAAATGGAATATGGTGGCACAGGCTACCAGCCTGTGAGGACTTTTAGAATATACAAAAGAAACCTTCCTCATTGGGAACAACCCGGGAGTGTTTATTTTATTACTTTTAGAACAGCGAAAGGTATTACTCTCAATGATGGAGCAAAAGATACAGTCTTTGATACCATCATGTTCCACAACAATAGAAAATATAAACTCTATGCCGGTGTTATCATGGCAGACCATGTTCATCTGCTTTTTCAACCTTTGGAAAAAATCAAAGATGCCTTCTATAGTACCAGAGAGATTATGCATAGTATAAAAAGTTATTCTGCCAATAGAATTAACAAGCAATTAAAGAGAAAAGGTTCTGTATGGCTTGATGAAAACTTTGATAGAATTGTAAGGGATGAGAAAGAGTTGCTGGAAAAGATGAGTTATATTGTCAACAATCCAATAAAATCAAATCTTGTAGAGAATCTGGAAGATTATAAATGGATTTATGTTGTAGGCTGGGGTGAATAAAAACACAGGCAGGGATGCCTGTGCCACCATTGGTAATCCTTGCTGGTTCAATCTTGCCCGCCTGTACCTATTCGGGCAGGCAAAGCTGAGCTTAGCTCTGCAGATTGAACCAGCAAAGGCATATCCAGACTATAAGAGATTATAAAACTGGTGGTATGAAGGTTGATTACTTTTTTCTTCAAGAGATTATAGATCTGGCTGCAGGTTTTAAGATATGGGAAAAGCAGTGTAACATAGTGGCACAGGCTTCCAGCCTGTGAAATCTTCAGTTGTTCCTGACCTTATTATGGTAAGAATATACTCAATTAGAAGCTTTTTAATTATATCAATCTTACTCACATTTATTTATAACATTCCTGTAGATGCCCAGAATATTGCATTGGAGGAGGCGCAAAAGGTACGGCAGCAGAGATTGGAACAAGAGGCAGAACGTGTGTTTGAGCTTAGACGCGAAATGTCACAGCGCCTCCTGTGGGATTGGGGAGGTTCCGAAAGATTCATGTTCCTCACTTATGATGATATTGATAATGCCGGTGTCTCTGACAAACGGAGGACACAGAAATCCAATAACTTTTATTTATGGGGCAATCTGAATCTGGATGATATTCATAATTTCTATGTAAGGTTTCGTGGTCAACATATCGACTGGAATCAGGGCGACGAGTACAGGAGCACAGAAAACCAGTTTAAGTGGAATCTCGAAGAGGGGTTTGATCAGGGTATTTATACCATAACCATAGATAAGGCGCTGAGAAAATATTTAAAATATGAAATTCCTGTTCGGATGGAACTAAAGGCAGGCCGTTTTCGCTCATCTATTGGCAGACAAATTGCCTATGCAAAGAATGCTAATGGTATAGAGCTGAATGGGAAAAGTAAGTGGGTGGATTTTAAATTTTTTGGCTTTAAAAACCTTATTGATGAAGAGAACATTGACTTCAGCACACCGGGCTTTCGCGACAGCAGACGTTTCTTTTACGGTGCAGAAGTGAAGTATAAGCGCCTTAAGCGGCACGTGCCTTACCTGTTTGCACTCTTCCAGGAAGACCATAGCGGAGAGAGTCCTGAAGATCTTAATCAGGATTATGAATATAACTCCAGATATTATGGTATCGGTTCACGAGGTCAAATCATTGAGAATCTTTACTACGAGATAGAGGGAATCCGGCAGGAAGGTAAGAGCTATCCAGAGGCCGCGACAGCCGGTATAGCGCCTGACAACGAACAGATAGAGGCGTGGGCGCTCGACGCCACTCTAACTTACAATCATAATATAATCACGCATCCCACGTTCAGCGCTCAATACGCGTTTGGTTCCGGAGATCCTGACCGTACCGGCAGGGTGACCAATACCATTGGAGGAAATAAAGAGGGAAGCACCGACAGGAACTTCCTGACTTTCGGATACATAGATACAGGCCTCAGCCTTGCGCCTCGTATATCTAACCTGCGTATGGCTAAGCTTGGGTTTTCCTTTACGCCATCGGAATATGTGGGGAACAAAAACCTTAACGTGGGTGTGAATTACTTTCTCTTTCGTAAAGATGAGAAAGAGGGCGCCATCTCAGATACCAGGGCTGACAGGCCGCAGAGAAATCTCGGCAAGGAGTTTGACGTTAATATTACGTGGAAGATTTTTTCTGACCTGAGCGCTTCTATAGATTACGGCAGATTTTATCCGGGTAATGCGTACAGTGATAAAGATGCGAAGGATTTCGTGATGTTTACGATGATGTTTCAGTTTTAGATAGGTTCCGGTGGGGGAGGCGTGCAGGGGTTTCGGTGTGAGGACCTGTCCGAATTGGCCAAGGCGGGCACACCGAAACATCAAATTTCCCACTCACCCCCCTTTAGAAAAGGGGGACTACGGGGGATTTGATAATTTTCGTTAGATGTTTCGGTGAGTCCTCCCCGCCTGAAAGACATAGTCGGGCAGGTCACCGAAACAAATTAAGATAATATTTATGCTTGATAGGAAACATAAAACATTTTTGTACTTATTATTCTTGTTTTTCCTGTTACAAAGCAAAGGTGTCCCGGCAGAAGAAAACGTGTACAGGGATCTGGTTGATAAGGGTGTGGCGACTTATGAGGATGGCTGTCTGGCGATCTCTTATTTTGCAGGTATACCTGTTAATACAATGACATTCGATGAAGTGGTGGCAGCACTTAAGGAAAAAGGGATTATAGGAAGGCGATGGAAATACAAGGCGGACAAGCCGCTTACGCGCGGGATAATGGCCTATATGACATGCAAGCTGCTTAAGATCAGGGGCGGTCTTACCATGCGGGTAATAAATGCCGCTAAAAGCTGCGCCGGCTTAATGTGTTCCAGTCTTAAGATAAAGAATGGCATTGATGTGCCGGATATTGGGATGACCAAACGGTACGCTTTTTTAGAATGTCTGGATATGGGGCTTATGCCTGCAGGACACAAAGAGACATTTCTCACAGGTCATGATTTAATGGCATTGATGTATAGAATAGAGCAGTACATCAAGGCGGGAGAAAAGGATAAAAAGCAGGAAGAAGAGAAAGGGAAGGAAAATGAACAGGAAAAGCAAAAACAGTCTAAGTCTGATGAGAGCAGTTAGTAATACAGTACTCAAGATGTTTCGGTGTGGGGACACACCGAAACATCTGAATTTTGTACCCGCCCGTACCGTTCGGTACGGGCGGGCGGGTAGCCGCATCCTTTAGGTTGCGTAATTTTATGTATAGGAATTTCAATCTTTTGTGATTCCCCTCTTTCTAGAGGGGAGATTAAAAGTCGCTTGCCGTGGCGAGCCTGATTTACGAGAAATATTCATACACCCATCGAATGATGAGAAACGTCCGCCAAGGCGGGCGGCTACAATAATATACAATATAAAATCGCTCAATATAGATTATATCAGTATTGCTTTGTGATTTATCAGATTTAAGTCGCTTACGCCAAGCCCGTATCTTCCTGCTGTTTCGATATGCTTTGGAAGGTTTGGACGGTTGAATAGTGAAGACAGATCTCTCTCTTTTCTCTTTCCCTCAATAATGTGCATTCCTATTGTGTCCAGCGCTACAGGGTCTTTGCTCAACATGATTCCATTATTGCCCCATACGTGTATTTTCTTAGGCATTGGCCCGTCATCGTAAAGACCGAGTATTCCATTGCAGACGTGAAGTTTTATCTTGTCCCTGATTGCCGGTATTGAATTAATGGCGGCAATGAAGGGATCACATGAATCATCATGAAAGATTTCCGGGTGACTAACCACGCCATGAGATATGTTTTTAAGCGCAATGGTTACGCCTGCAATGCCGTGGTCTTTCAGTAAACACAGGTTTATGACTGAATCAACCTCTTCAGTCCATATTTTGCTGATTCTCACCGCTCCGTATCCACTGTCGTACTCTTTATGTGAACTGCCTGAATCCAGGGCTTTTGTTCCTCCGCCTCCGTCTGTTGCGCAAACCCTTACACCTTTGAAGGACATATTCAGCGTAAAGCCTGACGACAGTAAATGATGTTGAAATTGATCCCAGATAATTATATTATTTTCTTTTACCCCAATATCTTTGAGTGCGTCAACAATAGCCCAGCAGATTTGATAATTACCGGCAAGGATGTGAGCGCCGAGACCGTTTATCTTTATGCCAATCCTTTCATCTTCGTGAAAGAGTGATTTCCATGCATCTTTCGGGTTGCCTGTGCCTGTAAGTGAAGTTATGCCTGCGTTCATCATCTGCCTGACCAGTGAGATATCTGCGGTAACTCCCTGCATGATTTCTTTCCTGCTTTTAACATCTACGACAAGGGATTGCGGCTCTAATTTGTTTGTTAACCCTGAATTTGTTTCAATGTCATCTGGCAAGGGGTCAGGCGGCAATGGTATTTGAGACAGAAATATACCGCCCAGTAGTGTATTGGTGCATGTTTCTCTGATAAATTCCCTGCGGGTTTTATCTTTACTCATTAGTCCTTCGTCCTTAGTAAATTTATTGCAGAGCTAAGCTCAGCTTCGCCCCGCTCAGCGTGGCTTCGCCAAAAATGGCCAAAATGTTTTATTAAGAGATTATCTGTATTTCCCTTTCCAAATATAGTATTTACATTGACATAGTAGCTGTAATTTAATACATTTACAACTACAATTTACCGGAGAACTGTATTATATTACAGCGTTTAGGCTGTATAATCTATGCCCTGAAAAATATTGACAAATCCATTGGTATGATATAATGTAATACCAGAGGTAAATTATGAGAAAAACAAAAATTGCCATTACATTAGACGAACAATTTATCGAAGACATAGATAGACTCGTTAGTGAGCATGTTTTTCAAA
>ERZ1292630.3915-Hain-H41-02um-R3-3915-length-12772-cov-7_pt1 | contig 12772 bp, 4 predicted proteins | sample MGYA00564408_ERZ1292630 | MGnify/ENA primary metagenome ERZ1292630 (study PRJEB36523, sample SAMEA6512641) | groundwater metagenome | collected 2019-01-08 | study: AquaDiva: Metagenomics assemblies of 32 groundwater samples | reverse complement strand
CAATTGTTGTCAGTCAAAAAGATGGTGGATCGTTTCGCAGCTCCACGGGTGGCCACCACCACCACCTGCAGCGTCGTCTGTCCGTCCCGACGCGGCCACCCGTCGCGGACGCCGAGGAAAGGCCTAGAAATTGCCATTCTCGCGTGGGTGGCGCGAAAGCTGACGACGAGGACGACGAGGAGGACGATGACGACGATCCCCCTTCCGCCTCCACGGGTCCCGTTCACGGGGCAATGTCCGCGTCCTTTCGCATGCGACAGCGTTCCAAGCGGTCGACAGCGGCTCGACGAGGACAGGTGCCACACGCGGACGCCGCGGATGCCACGCCCGGGGACTCGACGACGATCTCCCGTCCCCCGGCGACCATCTCACCCACCACGTCGGCCTTCGCCAACGGCAGCACGGCGGACGACGAGCGTGATCCCGCTGAAATGTCAGCCGCGGAGCGCCGTCGCCACAACAAGGCCATCAACGCGGCGCCCTCGGCGTTGTCGTCCTCGGCGATTGCCGTACAAGTGTCCTCGTCGTCCTCGCGCAACCATGCTGCGGGGGCCCCCTCCTCGCCACCCTTCCAGGTGCCGCGGCTCGCGTTGTCCAGCATCGGGCACGGAGGTGTCGCAGGATCCACCACCACTGGAACTCCTACCACCGCGCCACCAGGTTACTTAGCCCATCGTCGACCTAGTGCGGACTCGACGAACGGGAGCGCAGAGCCACCGACAACGATCGAGTCGAATGCGGTTCGACCCAGCAGCGAAAGAGCATCTCACCACCGGCCCGGTGACGACGGAGTATTCTCAGGCCGAGGAGGAGGATCGCGTTTACCCGACGGGGAGGAAGGGCGACGTCATGGCGAAGGGGAGAATTTGACACCCCCAACTGCGTCCTCTCGATCCGTGATCACGAGAACCGCTTCTGAGGGCGCGCGGACCGGTAGCGGTCGGACGACATCAAGGACCGCGGTGCACAAAATCCCACGCTCAAAATACTTGTGCATCTACGGCTCCTTTGGTGCCCTTACCGCGATGGTATTGTGCCTTGGAGTCGCGTTCTTCCCGATGCCGATGCGAGGCTGACCGACCAAGAGAGAGCGGGTTCTTGACGACAGAAAGAGAGGAAATGCACGGTGTGTGGATCTGAAAAGGTCGACGCTATGATGTGTTGCATGGCGAGAGACACCGTGACCCGTTCGGTGTTCACGGCCGTCGAAAACCAAAAGGAGTATTCTTCAACAACTCCATTTAGCGTGAAGAGGACGTCGCGGCAGGACCGCCAACATTTTGTCAATATTGGCGATGAGTTTTGAAAACTTTTCGTACTTTGCCCTCTCAATTTCTAAAACGAATGAGCGACCGACCAAGCCCACTGTTCGTCATTTTCTGGTGTTCCTGACAGAATCAGAGGTGAAGGGCATTCAGCAGCAATAAGTGAGACTGGGTTCGACAACCACAGATGACGGCATATGTGGGCACGGCAGCCACCACCGGAAGGGCAAAGAGCCTATTCGCCGATGCTCACATCGCGTCGCGGCGGGAGCGGGAGCAGCGGCTCGGAGAGCTTTACGACTACAGCTCTAGCGGTCCCTTCGACGATGCCGTGGTGTCCGTCGAGCATCACTTGACGATGACCGACGTGCAACTCCGGGGCACTACGCTGACGAAGAACCTCCAGCCAACGCAGGAGCCCCAAGCAAGCCGCGAGGGTCAGACGACGACGACGACGACGGTCGACGGCGGAACGCCGCCATCGACGGGGACTCTATTTGAAGAAGGGGGCGGGGGGGTGACGATGTTGTCATGCTCGCATCCGTTTTCGATGTCATGGGGCGCAGCGGATGAGTGGAACGGGGACCACCATAGCACTCAAACCTTCAGCGAAATCATGCGGGGAGGGAGAGGGGACGGTGAAACACGAACGACGACGAAGAGTGCAACATCAAGCTTTCTGCGGAGGGGACCCTCGGCCTCCACCCTGTTGCCTCGTCGCAAGCTGTTTGCGCAAGCAATATGCTGTCGAAAAGCGACGATCAGTCGCGACCATGAAGACTTGGCTGCATGGTGGGCGCCTCCTCCAACACTGAATAGCGACGTTGGCCCTCGAATATCAGAAGCGTTTGTCGAACACAAAGCCGCCACGCTTCGTCGTCCTCCCGCTCTCTCATCGCAGCTCCACTTCAACCGAGTGGCGCCACGCTCAGCGTTCGACGGGGCACCTGACGCCCTCTTGCAAAGGCAGGTTTCCGTGATTTGCGACCGCTACACACCGCTGATAGCCCAGCAAGGCGGCTTCGTCCTGCTGAGGGTATTTCCGTGGCCCGCAGGAGAGGGCATACCGAACGGCGGCAACAGCACCCCCTCCTCAGCGTCAGCTACGGCTGCCGGTAATGGCGCGGCGGATTTCAGCGGCCCCGGAGGGGACTTCGTCAGCTGCATGTATCCACCATCGCTCACCGCTGACCTCATCAGCGTCGGGTCCGCGGCGATGGTGTCGTTCGTCAATTCTTACGTGCCCCCTGCCACGGGCACTACGTCCTCTTCGCCCGCGACGGCGACGGTGGCCTCAGTAACGTGTTGCAGTGGACAAGGCTTCTACAACACACCCGGAACCGGCGCGCGGGTGGAAAGGGGGGCCCCTGCCGCGCTGCCAATCTTCGCGCCGCTGGGTGTCGATCACGCGCTTCTGTTTCAGGGCTATTTGCCCCCTTGCCGAGCCCGCTGCACGATTGAGTCCCCCCAGGCGTCACCTTCGTCGTCATTTTTCCCCTCCAGATCAATCCTCCTCACCCACGTCGTGCCGCTCCTAACGGGCTATTTCCGGCAAGCGCGATACTCAGTACATCCTGCGTTCCGCGACGACGACGCAGACGGTGACGATGGAGGTCATCATTTTAGTGGTGCGAAGGCATCATCTTCCTTTCCGGAGGAGCAAACAGATGCCAGGTACCACTTGCTCGACGACGGTACGGGATTGGCCTCGCTGCTGACCGGCTCCTTCCTGGGCGACGTCGTGGTGCCCATGTTTCAGGCCGGTGGCGCGCAGCCGCAGCAGGCGACGGTCTCGGCCGAAGATCGCGTCTTCGCGGCGGAGCAGCGCCTCGGAATCTACAGCGCCGCGTACGCCGATCACAGTCGCGTCGGCGGCGATGGCCGGTTCACCGTGGCATCCCTCGCTGGCCACTGTCATGATGCCGGCGCGGCGTTCACTTCCGACTTCATTCCAAACGTTCTTCCTCCTTCTCGCGGTTCGCGGGAACAGCGGGTCTCTGTGGTAACCCGACCGGGCGGCGGAGGAGGCGAGCAAACCATCCTGATCCGTGACCCGCAAACCAAACGCGGAACCGAAGTCAGCACCGCAACAAGGACGTCGAACATCGACCCCACGGCGAATCTTGCCCTGCTGGAATCGTTTCGCAACGGAAATAAACGATTCCGGATTGACGAAATCGTGAAGCATGCCAACGCGTTTGCATGTGCGAGCTGTCTCGAGGGTCTCGTGGCGACGTTTTTTGCGGCCATGGGGCAAACCGCTAAATTAGCGTCACCTCCCGAGTTGCCTCAGCAAGAGGAGAGTCACCGTCGTGGTGAAGGGCAACGAGGCGTGCCGCCGCCCCTACGTGAAAGTGGGACAACTCGAACTTTAGCTCCTTCGCCAACTCTCCCGACCGTTAAGGCCCAAGTGGAACATACGTGGCGCCTCGGCGTGACGTCGGAGGTGTGGAAATCCTGGCGGCGAGAGTTGAACGAAGTGCATGACGCATCCCTGTACGATGGCATCATCGCCGCGAGAGAAGGCGCAGGAGGAGTGCCGGGGGTCGACGGGGGCGAAAGGGTTGATACCTCCTCCTCGCCGCTTGTCGAAGACGGCCGTCGTCGTGATGATGGGAGAAGGCGAGGCAACGGGGCCCGCGGCACGCCACCAATTCCCGGAGGCGGCTTTCGTCCGCCCCCCTCCGCGTTTTTTGGGGTGTCGGACGCTCCCCCGATTGAATTGATGACCTGGACGGTGCGCTGGCACGATCAAGACGCGGAGCGCGCGCGCGACGGATACACAGACGATGGGGTTGATGGCGAGGACAGCCACGAGCCTCGACCACATCCGTCGTTCTCCAGGGCAAGTCAATTCGACTTGTTCCCGGACAAGAGTGTATATCACCGGGGTGAGGAGCTCAACCGCTCGTTGGCATCTTCCTTCCCCGTGGGAGAAGAAGAAAATCCTTCAAATACGACGGCGACGGGGACGTCTTCTCTTGGAGAATCTGCGATCATAGGGAACGAAGCGACCGGCGGACCGCAGCGTTATCCACCACCTCCTCCGGATCGTCTTTTCGTGCGGCTTCAGTGTGTGCCATCCCATCGATTTATCACCGACGGGGTCGAGTTGCTGCAATCCATGCTGGTGATTCTTGAGCCGGTGGTGCGGCTGGCGGCGGCTCCGGCGGACAGCGAACAACGATCCGCTACGGCGGCGAAATTGGAAGCGAGCCTCGAGGCGATCGACGAAGGTCGCGTGTCGTTCCACTTGGCCCGGATCTTCAGCGATATCATCGTGGAGAAGCAACACTCACCCACGTTCGTTGCGGAAGAAGCGCAGAGTGTGTTAGGAAACTTTATATGCTGCAATGACGACGACAGTCTCACGGCGGCAGCGGCGACATCTCCGCCGCCACCTCCGCCATCGCGATTGTTTCAATCGTATCCGCCTGGGACGCTCGTATCCCGCTTCGCGCGGGAGTGTCTATTTCTCAAGTCATTTGCGGAAATGGAGGCCCTGTGGCATCGCTCCATCGACCGGCTGCGAACGATGGTCGCGGCTGGGGAAGAACGTGGAGAGACGGTCGAGACGGCTGCCGCGGCGGCTGCCGCTTGTCAGCAATGCATCCAAATGCTGGCCGTCGATACCCTCGGAGACGAAGGAGGAGTAGGGCGAGGGTGGCGTCGGCGTCGGGTCGATCCTCCTCGCCGGAGCCATCCCCCTCAAGGACATCCGCCTCCGCACATTCACCAACAACGATCGGTCGATCTCAAGTCCGACACGTTGCATCAAAAGTGCCAAGTCCTCTCGATCACGCAATACGAAGCGTGGCTGGAAGCAGAACAACAGCGGCTTGCCCTCGGGCAGCTCGACGAGCTGAAGCGAGGAGGAGAAGCGATTTTGGGGGGCCCTTCTGGACGTGGAGCAGAGGGCAACGGTGGCGAAGGACAGGCTGTTGGTTCTGCGTTGCAACGTGCAGCTACGTTGGGTGGTGGGATGAAAGCGAATGAGGAGTCAGCCTCGCCTTGTAGCGATAGCGACGGTTTTCGAAGTCTTCAAAGCACCCCCGACAGATCACCGGACGAATCACCCGTTACAACTTCTATGACTACTGGCTGCATCGCGACGTCACCACTGCCAAGTCGCGCGGGCGACGAAGGCCACGACGGGCAACGTGCACCCGCAGCCATGCATCCACTGGTGACCCTTGTCGAACCTTTGGCGATCGCGGAAACGGCCGCTCGTGCTGGGGAACCCCCGTCTTGCTGCATCACCAACTTAGTCCCGCTGTCGGTGGCGTGGGGGTGCGAGTCGGCCGTGGCGGCGCTGGGCCTATCACGCGGCACTCTCGCCGTCGCGACGATACCACCGTGGACGTGCGATGACGAGACCACCGTATCCACGACAGCAGCAACAGAACAGATGATGCAGAAGAGGAAGCTCCGCCATGTGTTAATCCGGGTGCCAACGGCAGCGCGAGAGGAGCCCAAGTCGACGGATACGCTGGAACGAGAGCTCGCGGCCATCGAAAGCCTCTTGGTGGGGTCGTCATCGACGTCAACCCGAGGTGGGAGCGGGGGAGCTACGCCTGCCGTCGTGCCGTCGTCGTCGTCTTCTTCATCATGGGTGCAAAGTGAGTCGCTCTTCGCGGACATGTGTCGCTTCAAGTACGTCAATAGTGACGAATCGCTGCGTCGTCCACAAGTCGGTGCCGCATCGGACGACGCCGCGTCAGGTTCGGTGGATGTCACCTTTGCCGATTTTATTCGGTGGCATTCTCCTCGCGACTTTGTCTTATCTGGAATGAGCATTAATCGTTCGGGGGGGATCCAGCGTGACTTGAGTAGTAGTGGCACGACGACGGCGGTACCTCCCCTTCGTCACTGGAATCGAGTCACGGATCCTTTGGGACTGATGTTTCTGTCGCCTCGCATGCAGGCGAATTCTCTCGCATCTGGTTCGCCTCGTCCGGACGGCACCGAGGACAACAACCTGTGGATCACTCTTTGGCGCCGAGCCACCCCAACGAATTTGCCTGCGCGACGATACAACATTGCACTCGTCGCATCCCGCGCGCTGCAGGAACTATCGGACCTGTTGCCCCCGAGTTCTGCAATCTCCAACGCCGCGGTTCTGCAAGATGCGGCGTCGAACCGACAGCCGTCAGAGTCGGCGGCAACGTCCTCAAGAAGTGCAATGTGGAGGAGGGCAACGTTCGCCATCGCCATTTTCCAGTACAATCTGAGTTCGCTTGCATACCGCATGTTGCACTGCACACCCGTCTTGCTCTTGCAGCGTGGCTGCTTGAGCGACCGAGATCATCGGAGGGGGGTGAATCCTGCAGGTGCGTCAGCAAATAGCGCGCACAGGATTTCCTCCGCCGTGGGCTTGCTGCTCCAACAGTGTCGACACCTTGACCAGGTCGCTCACAAACTCATCCCGAGACAGTGGGGAGAGGCATGGCACCATGATGAATTCTCGGTCGCCGCCCCCTCCGCCGCGGCCCCCGCTGCTGCTCAGTCGTCGTCGTCGTTGTTTGCCTCCGCATGCCGCGCGGCATTAGGTCACGTGCAAGAAATGGAATGGATTGTGTCGGTGGCCTGTGGACTGCAAGAGACCCTTTTGTGCGAGAGAAGCGGCAGTCGCGAGAGCGCTCATGGGGCACGCAGCCCCACCGAGTCAGCTGACGCGCACGCGAAGCCGCAGTCCATCTCGGCGGGTTGGGCCTCTGCTCCGTCGTGGAAGGGTGAAGAAGCGTTGGCAGTTCGTTGCCGTCTGCTCGATCGCATCCTCTCCGCGCTAGCCGCGGCCGCCGCACACCGCCGTGTGTGGAACGCATCGTGGGCTCAAGACAGCAACGACGAGGTTGGTGCCGAAGGGGGTGCCCCGTTCTTGTTCACGACTGTCCAAGCATCGGGACATCCGGAACGTGACTCGGACATTTCTCGGAGACGACGATTTGCCGACGCGGCTGTACTGGCCGACCGACATGACCGCTGTCCGACTCCTGCCGGAAATAGAATGTTAGGTGACTTGTCGCAGGCGTCGACCAAAAGAAACGCTTCCTTCAGTGCGGCGTCTATCGCCGCCGCGGCTGGTGAGCGTGCCTCGCCGTGGTTGGCGTCGAAAATTGCCGATGACCTACCGGACGATGTGGCTCGTGAGTGTCAAGACCGACTCGGAGGCCGTGATCGCGATGCCAACTACGGCGCGATGCTGCTCCCGGAGGCGCTGCGCGACGAAGTCGCCCGGATCCATCGCGTCCTCGGACATCGGAGGACCGTGAACACTTCGGCGGCGGGGAACCTTCGTGGGGTCAACGAAGCAGAAGAAGCTTCTGATGACAACGATATCAATGGTCGCGACGACGGAGGCGATGATGAGCTCCGCGTGGCGATCGATGGAGCATGGGCTGAGGCCGCCGTCGACACGTCCTTGTGCCTCACACTGGAAATCCCTCGCAATGAAATCGCCATCTGGTGGAGCTTTTTTCGTGGAGACCATCTCCATTATTCGGCATGCGCCCTCTTCGACAGTAGCACCACCAAAGAGGACGGCCGCGTCAGCCAGGCGCCAGCACGGACGCCTTCCGCCACGGGGGCCGTCGTCTGTTCTCCGATGAGACCTCGACATCTGTTGATCTCCTCGTCGGTGTACCGAACCGCAGCCGATGTCGCGCTGTTTGATGTTCGCCAGGTGAGACGGCGCTACGTGCTTCAAGGTTGGTTTGAGCGCCCCGTTTCGTGCTCCCCTGCTGTACCCCAGCGGCTGACGTCGGTCGTACTAGCGTCCAATTTGAAACCAAGAATCATTGTCCACGACGACACCCTCCACGACGCCGCGGCCATCGGCAGCAACCTCCTCGTTGGCCTGGCCCCTTCGCTGGCTGCGGCCCTTCAGGGCGGTTGCCGCGTCGTGCCACCGCGCGGCGTCCGCTGCCTCACGACGGTTCCCAAGGCTCGACGTGCTGCGGCGTATGGGAGGGACGCGGCAAGAGTTGAGAGTGCCGCGGCGCATGATGCCGTATCGGCGTCGAGCCGCCTCCCGGCCTCACTGATGGGCACCGATTTGCCGGAGTTCAACGACGGCCGGTGGGCGGAGCTCGCCTTGATGACCACCGAGCTGAGGCATCCCGTACTGATCGTTTCTTGAGGACTTTCCCTTCTTTCTCTCCCCTTGTTTAGGAGGTAGAGTCATCGTTGGTTGCAGGGTCGTCATGCGCAGCAAGTCCCACGTGTCTGGGCCAAAGTAGCACCCTGTGCCCCTGGTAGCGCACCTACAGTATGCTGTGAACACCGCCGGTTCACTCGCTTCGCGAAAACTGTGGAAGTCTCACTTTTGTCATGCGTTTTCGCTTTGCCCGTTTCTTCCCATTTTCGAATAACACGCAGCAGCACCTTTTAACCTGAAGAAAGGTCGCTCCTAGACACTTTTAACTGCAACGGTCCATTCGCGCAGCCATTTACTTATTTTTTCCTTTGGTTCCCTGATTGCCGAGAAACCCACAAAACGAGGACATGGCGGACGTGTTGCTGGAGAGCGTCCGCGGCTCTCCCAATAGCGAGATGCATGACGCCGCGAACGGCCGGGACCAAGAGGTGGTCGACCATCTGCTACTGGGTGACTCACCACCGGCGCCGAACGGCGCCCTCAGCCGAGCGAAGGCCGCCGGTGCCGCCCCCTTGCTGACGCAACAAGCGACGGCGCCATCCTCAGCGCACCATTCAACCCGAAGGGCGAGCGGTGGGGCAGCGTACGGTAACCACCCACACGTCGTCGCGAACATAGCGCCTCCTCCCCCACCTGCACCGCATGCCGGTGGTCTCAGCATCGTGACGTCAGCGATGCCGCCACTTCACCATAGCGGAGCGGGCGGCAGGGATGTCAGTCACCCACCTCACCAGGACGACGACGACGAGCATTTTCTCACGTCGCCGGGCGCCGAGCTGTTGGCGCACTTATCCGACTCTCCCGTCAAGGGAGCTCATCAACAACACGAAGGAGCCTCTGGTGCGACGGCAAGCACCGAGGCGCCGTCACAACGCCCGCCACAGTCCTCATCGGCAACGACCGCCGCCCTCCGCCCGACCGCTCAACGTGTCATGGCCTGGAGTGGGGGCCTCAACGCGACGCCGCCAGCCGTTGAGGGTCCTGGCCGTGTGGTGACCACCAGCACGTTAGTGCCCTTCGATGCCGTCACGCCGAAGTCATCCCAACCGCCCGCTCACCGCCGCCGCCACAACGACGACGACTGGGAGTCCGTTGTCGAAATCGACAACGAGGACGTAGTCCGGCGCCTGTTGGGTCGATATGCAACCGCGGGCCCTGCTGGTGAGATCCTGTCCTCGTCGGTAACTAGCGGGAGCCAGCCGCCGGGGGCGGGAGGAACAAAGAGAGGGGTTTTACGATCAGGGGGGCCCTTGAAAGCTAGCACCATTAATGCGTCCCTTTGGGTGGCTGCCCCGAGGATCGTCCGGGTCCTCTTCGCGGCATGGATCGCGGTGATTGTGCTCGCGCTCATCCTGACACTAGTGAGCGCGCAGCAGTCATACGGCGGGGTTCTATTTTCGAACGGCGGCACCAACGGCGGTCTGCCCACGGCGGCAGATCTCGTCGCCCGCCGTGGTGTGGAGGTCCTGGCGCTCATGGGTCTGATGGGACCCATTATCGGCATCGTGGGTGCGGCCATGCTGTATCGGCAGCTGCGTCTCCGCATCCTGCGAACGCAAAGCAACCTCCTTCTCGCAGAGGTGCCGTCCCCGCTGTCGGTCGCGCAGCAGCAAAACTGTATGCAATTAGCCGCGCTGAGCAACGAACTGCTGCGAGGCGTTGCCGGGAAAGCGACGACGACTGCCGCCGACAACGGCAGCGAGGCGCCCCGGCCCCTGTTAGATCGCATCATTCTCTTCACGGCCGCGCCCACGACCATGGAAGGGGCCGGCAGCATGGCGGCAACGGCGACCTCACGTACGTCGAGCAGCACCACGGTGAAAGCAACACCTAACGCCTCGGGCAAGATCGAGTCGACAGATGAGCTCGCCGCCGCGGCGCCGTGTCAAAAGGCCGGGGCAATTATCCGTACGATGGCGGGCCTCGCCCCTTCGGACGCGTCGTCGTCTTCGTCAGGGCATCCTGGTCCCGTCGAGCACATCGCGGCGCTTCTCCACGTCGCCTTTCTCAGCCTCGTTCAACGCGAGAGCGATGTGGCCGGCCTCCATCCACATCGAACGGCAGGTGGTGAGGAGTCGGCTTTCGTTCAGGAGGGAGCCACGGGCGGGTCGACTCTCCCGGCTTGGGAAAGCCTTTCTCCGGCCCCTCAAATAGGAACTGGCAAGGTGGCGACTCCTGCAGGAGATATGGCCTTCCAGACGCCACCGCGCACGGTCCCGGAGACGGCGGCGCTGCCTCCGGGGTTGGCAACCGCCCTCGTCCACCAACTTTCTCGCGATGTGGTTTTCGTCCAGCGGCGAGGAACCTACACGATCGTTGGAGATGGAGGAGAGGCCGTCACCGCCGGCGTGCCAATCATTCCAAGTGATCGTCGCCTTGGCTCGAAGGGAAGCCCTGAAAAAACAGCGGCGACGAAAACCTCCCCTGCCGCCACGTTGGGCCATCTTCTGGCTCACAGCTTTGAAGACGCCACCGTCGTGCAAGGTAGTAGCAGCAGCCAAGCGAGCAGCGCAGGAGGTCCTGACGGCGGAAGCTTTGGTCGAGCGCCTGTCAATGCAGCGACGACGACGATCGTTCCCCGTATCGCCGGGGGCGGCAACCCTCTTCACGTGGATCACCTGGATGGCGGCGAGCATATGATCCTTCAAAGCATCGGCGCCGAGATCGCGTCCGACCGCGCCGCGCCGGCCCATCATCATGCCAGTGACGACGAACGACGTGGTGGTGGCCAGCATCCCCACCATCACCACCACAGCCGCTCCAATGACACCAGCCTGTCGTCCATCAGCACCAGTGCGAGCAACAGCCTACGCAGCACGCCGACGCGGCCGCCCTCATCCAACGGGGGCAGTCATTTCTACGCTTCCGCTTTTTCACAAGGCGGCGGAGGGGTGGCGGCGCAATCCGAAGAGGGAGGCCATTTTCCACCTCTATCGCATTCGAATTTTCGGGGCACTCCGGTCGGTATCAATGGAGGAGGGACTTCCGGCGCTCCCCCGTCCGCCACCACCGCGTTGGGTCGCAACGGCAGCCGCAATGTGTTCGCGGCCTCTGCATTAGGCGCGTCCTCTTCGCTGCTCCTCAGTCCTACCGAAGCAGCAGCAGCAGGCGGGGGAGGGGGGGGCGCAACGAATAATGGCCCTGCCGCCGCGGCGCGGTTCATTATCAACGACCTCATGACCCTGGACGCCGTCGTCGTAGTGTTCACGTTGAAGCCACGCATTGCTCATTTCCATCACCAACACCACCAGCCCAAGCCACCGCCGTCGGTCAAGCACGTCGGCGGCGGCGGCGGCGGTGGAACCCCCGTCACACCTCCCACGATATTGCCTCCATCGATGATGGTCGTCATCCCTGGCTCGTCACAGGCGGCACCGGTAGCCGAAGCAGCCGCCATCACGCCCCCAGCCGGCGGATCCGGATCGTCACGGTCCTCCATAGCCAGCAGCTCGAACGACGCCGCCGGAGGTGCCGCTGGCGGCAATCCCTCGACACCCACCGCGGCGTCCTCCGCGGCATCTTCCGCGAGCGGCGCGGCTCCCATGGCCACCGATCCCGCCCCAGAGTTCCTGCGCCTCGCGATGATGGCGTCGCAAGCCGCTGGGGGCACCATCGTGCACATCGCGCCGCGCTCGGTGACCACCCTCTGGCCGTGCTGCCCATCCAATGCCAGCAGCAGCAACAGCGGCTCCTCGACGCTGGCGGCCGCTAAGGTGGCGGTCCACGCCGCTTTTCAGTTCGTCCACGCGGTCGCGCTTCGCCGTCGAGAACTGGCCGACGCGTTCTGGTGCAGCGTGGGCTGTGGTATCGCCATTGGTGAGGTCAGCCGTGGCAGCTTTGGTGCCGGCACGGCCCGAAATAGCCTGTGTGAAGGAGCGGCGGTGTCCGTCGCCACGTCGCTCGCCGACCTATCGCTCACGTTGCACGCACACGTGTTGGTAGCTGATTCGTTTTTCGCCGCGCTCGGAATCGACAGCAGCCAACCGTTCACCGTCTCGGTGGCATCCCAAGGGCATTTCGTGCTGAACGCGGCGCGGTCCTCCGCCGCCTCATCGTCTCCTCAGGCCATGCTTGCCGCGGCCAACAACAACAGCATGGCAGAGGCCGCGGGGAAGGCGGGAAGTGTCACCCCACCCCCTCAAGGTGGGCAGCATGCGGCCACGCCGCCGCCGCTGCCCGCACTCGCCGCGCTACGCCGCCCCGTTGACATGATTCAACTCCCACGGTACTTAGTTCCCGTCCTCGCGGGAGGGAGCGGTGTCGTCAACTATACGATGGTCGCCGGGGCCTCCGGTGGGAACGTCGCCGCCCATGGCGGCGGCCGCGGCGGGGGGGCCCGGTACGGATCAAA
>ERZ1292630.1421-Hain-H41-02um-R3-1421-length-23605-cov-14_pt2 | contig 12778 bp, 9 predicted proteins | sample MGYA00564408_ERZ1292630 | MGnify/ENA primary metagenome ERZ1292630 (study PRJEB36523, sample SAMEA6512641) | groundwater metagenome | collected 2019-01-08 | study: AquaDiva: Metagenomics assemblies of 32 groundwater samples | reverse complement strand
GCTTAAGAATAAACTCGATGAGGTTAATATATACGGGCTTGTCCTTTTAGAGTAAACATTTTATGTTCTGATATAATGGCTTTATACGTAAACGTATACTGTGAAATTAGGATAAACGATGCCGGAATAAATTATTGCCCCGGAGTTATAACAATGGAAGAACCTGTGGTGCTCTTTCCTGTCTCCAGCACCTGTTTTGTCTGAGGCCAGAACGTAATAGCACTTTCCGCTGATAATGCCACAGAAAGGATGCTTCTTATATGATTAAGCACAGATTCTGTACTTGCTATAAAGGTAGGCGGTACATAGACAATATCGCCTTTTTGAAGCAGGATATTTTGGGATACGTCTCCTTCCTTCAGCAGTTTTTTTAGGTTATATGAAACAATATTGGCCTTTTCTGTAGTACCACGGATTATGAATACCTTACTTTTGTTTCCGTCAGATGTAAAACCACCTTGTTTCGTAATTGCTTCTAATAAGGTTTGTGGTGGGTCGTTGCTTATAACGCCAGGATTTGTTACTTCACCAATAATTAAGACTTGTTTATTTTCACGTGGTACATAGACCACTTCACCATCTGTGAGTGTTAAATTTTTACTTAAGTCTTTATTATCTAATATTTGTTGATAATCCACTATTCTAATTGGAGATTTATTATCTTTTCCCATAATGATAATATTGTTTTTGTTTGCATCAGTTGTGAAATTCCCTGCCTTTGCGATTGCTTCTAAAATTCCAAGTCTTACACTGATGCTTATGGTACCCGGAGTATTAATTTCTCCTAATACAGTGACCTTCCTTTCGTCTTTAGGAACATAAATAATATCGTCCTTTTGGAGTATAATATTTTGTTTCGTGTCCCCTTCTCTTAATAGTTTTACCATATCTACCATAATAAGTTGATTTGCGCCTTTTGAATCCTTCCTGATAATAGTAATGCCTTCTTTATTTGCGTTTTCAGTAAAACCTCCAGCATTTGAAATTAATAGCGAAACTGGCTGCGGTTTTTCTATTTGCAAAACACCAGGACTTCCTACTTCTCCCAAGATAGTAATCTTTTGACTCTGGTAGGCAGAAACGGTAACTGTTACCTGTGGATTGATGATGTATTTCCCGAGTCCTTCGGTAATCCTATCTCTCAGTTGATAGGTAGTAAGCCCTGATACCTTCATATCTCCCAGCAAGGGGACGGAAATATTGCCCATAGTGTCCACCTGTGGAGAACTATCCATATCGCTGTTTCTGTAGACGCTTATCCCCAGTTTGTCTCCATGCCCTATAACATAACTTGATACATCTTCCTGCACAATTTCAGGACATGCCGTTTCTGCACCATGAAGATCACATGAATACACGCAGACCACCCAAAAGATGACAATTAGAAAAGGCTTTTGTTTTATCGTCTTAAAAAATGAAGTATTTTTAGCCATAGTTACCGACCTTAACACATTTTTACAAAACACGTTTACATAAAGAGAATTACGCTCAATTTTTGCTTGCCAGATTATAACACCTCGCAGGTCATTTACAATGGAAAATTAAGATGCATTAATTCTGTTTTTCATAGAGCATGATGTGGATACGTGGAGAACCGATGCCCCTCTGGCAATTCAAATTTCTCTCTTACATCTGCCAAGATTATAAACTTCGGATGATACGTATGTTGATCTATATACGGCTTTCCCGATGGCTTATCGTATTAAACTGTTAAATACTGCAGCATAACTTTTGCTATTCACACCCGCTTAACGGGTGATTTAGCTCTTTAATTATATCATCCGTTTTCACCATTGCAACCGTGTTGCCCTTGTAATTATTAGCAAATTTGAGAAAACTTGTATTCTCGGACAGCCTGTCAATGTAACCCTTTTAAGTTCCCAAAATCGGGTAACTCACTGCTTCTGGAAGGGTAGAATTTATCCCGCAGTTTTAAAGCAGGAATTTCAATAATTTTTGCCATCATAATGCCCAGAGCAATACTTCCCACAAAATAGACAGGCCATCCTATAATAAACGGCAATCGTTTCCCGTAAATGGTTGGGATTATGTACGAAAAACCCCAAACACAAAGAGGAATATGCCACAAGTAGATTGAATAAGAATGCACTCCAACAAAGGATAACCAAGAGAGGTATTTCGTAAACCAATCCTTCAATTTAGATTGCCAGGAAATTAAATGAAGAAGTTGTATGCCGAAGCCTAAATACAAAAGTGAAAATCCGATAGTATGCATAAATGGCTTTTCGATAAAAAAAAACACACTGGTCGATAGAAATGCAAAAGATGCCGGCAGGGTAAATTTGTAATATTTTTTTAGTACAGAGACGGTCGCCTCGCTTTTAAAATGGTAGTAATATGACAACAGAACACCAAACATAAGTGAATCTATTTTCAGGTGGGTCGGGTACAAATGCGTCCTGTGAGTATACACAAGCCTCCAGTCGGTAATTACTCGAAACAGTAAAACCGATATTCCAATGCCGATAGTAATATTTCGTATCATGCGAAACGGATTCGTTAATTTGCTTTTCGTGCAGGAGAGGGAAAAAATCAGAACAGAAAACATCAAATAAAAATGTTCCTCTACTGCAAGGCTCCAGGTATGATTCCATACTGCAGGGCCATAATTTTGAAAAAACAAGGAATTTGACAAAAAAGAATACAGCGGCAATGGTCGCGGTTTACCAACCATGATCTGCCAGATAAGGGTAATTAAGAGAAATGCGTAATAAGCAGGATATAGTTTGAAGGCGCGGCGTATTAAAAATCGGCCTAGTTTTATCTGACCATGCTGAGTATATTCCCTAAACAACAATCCAGAGATCAGGAAACCGCTTAAGACAAAGAACAGGTCTACACCTATCCAGCCAAGTTTCATCCAATACAAAAAAAACATTTTAACCGGATAGGGATAATTTGAGGGGGCAAGGTACGGCGTGTGTCTGCCAATGACCAGGAAAATCGCTACTGCCCTTAACAGATCCAATTCAACGAGTCTTTTTTTCAATGATATGATTCCATATGATTTCCAAGTAAATCGTTTCCCTTGCGGGTTCACGCCAGCAACATTACCACTGATTTTTGCACGAATTCAGCCTGCATGGGCAAAAGAAATATTCGTATACTATCAAAATACACCAGAGACATCAAAGTATTCCCTGTTTTTTGAAACACAAGAGGGAAACACAAGATTATCACATCTTAACAGGTTGTCCGAGAATGTGGTCAATAAACAAGAACAAAAGACAAAGGCATCAAACCGCGAAAGAGGCAGTTTCCATAATAGATGAATCTTGTTGAAAAATCCCTGTTTTCAATGCTCGAAGGTTTCATCCCAAAAATGCCACCCATAGGGAAATTCATTTACGTACCTTTCCATTAACGACTTGAAAGTCTCGGTCATATACCATTTATCTTTATTTATGTCAGCCCATTTCGGTACTATAGGTTTTTCAAAAATGATTCTGAATTTGTTAAACTGCTCAGGTATAATAAATGTTGGGATATATGACGCGCCGGTCCTTAAGGAAAGCGATGCAGGACCTGTGGGAAATAATCGTTTTGTGTTCAAGAAACTCAACTTACCGTGCTCTCCTATATATAACCCTCCCCCCGCGCCATCGCCTGTAGTCAGCACAACACCATTATGAACCAAATGTTTGTATATCCTGCCAAGGTATCTATCAGCAGCCACAATCTGCGGCAACATTTTTTCATATTTCATTCGATAACGGTAGGCTACTGCTTTACCTATACGACTAAGCCCCACGTCAGAAAGGTATCCTATCTGTATGGGCGTGAATCCATACAGCTTGAGCGCCAAGAGAGTAATCTGTACAGGTCCGAAATGCGGCTGAACTAAAAGAACGCCTTTGCCATCTTTCAACCTCCTTTCTACTAATTCTATATTTTCAAATCGTACATATTCCAGAATTTTTTCTTTGGTAGTTAATTTTGGATAAAGGAATATGTGAAGTCTATCTATGTAATGATTTTCCAAATTTCTTTTTACTATGCGCGATGCCGTGTGATCATCAACATTCAAGACAGTCTTTAGATTATCATGAATTTTATTTTTTTTGCTACCGCCCAGATAAAAATGCAGATCACCGATCAGTTTAAAAAGAAAAAAACCCCACATAACAGGGATGCCCCTGACAAACCATCGAAATGGGAACCATATAAATAATCTGAGGATGTCGCGGAGAACGCTTTCGTTTATTATCATTTGCCTTTCAATCTGAGTATTAGATTAAACATCTTCTCAATATAGAAAGTCCTGGGATTCGTATAGTATTTGGGATATAACAAATTTTCTTTGTCCTTTACAAACCCTTCCTTTATCGCTATCTGGTAAAGCTTGGTATGAGGTTCCACTCTCATGGAATTGAACTCAAAATGCACGCGCCCTCCCATCTGCATCTTTGCCTTCAGGCTGAAAAAAAGCATTGACAGAAACGCCGTAATGCTCTGGTCCGGAGGGTTTTTGAAGAAGTTGTAGCATACCTCGTAGCCGTCGATACCCTTTAGGAGTTCGTAAGATTCGAGGATATCTTTTTTTGTTATGTTCTTCCCAAGGGACTTTAAAACCTTTTCTGAATAGCCGTCAGGGGAGAGGATTATCTTCCTGCATCCGGCAGTCTTGACCAGTTCCACAAACTCCTTTTTCAATCCTTTTTCACTGAACCACGCAGACCATTTAACCTTCAGCCCTCTCTTAATTATCTCATTGCATATATCCTCTGCATGTGTCAAAGGTATGTTGAAAACGGAATCTACAAAGGTAAAGGTGTCGATGCCATTCTCCTTGAGCAGAAGCTCTATGTCGTCAACTACCCTTTTCGGCGCCCTTAGCCTGTATTCTTTTCCATTTAAAAAACCGTATATGCAATAAACGCACTTAAGGGCACAACCCCGCTTTGTCTCTATCCCTATCGTCTCCATGACTTCTTTATAATCACCGGCAGGGATAATTTCTCTGTCCGGGAGATTGACACCGTTCAAATCTACCTGTCCTCCATGCCCTGAGAATACAACATTACCATCTTTCCTGTAAAAGACCCCCTTTATCAGTTCAGGTGTATCAAGATTATCGAGAAGGGCCGAGACAGTCCTCTCTCCTTCCAAAAAGACACCATAATCTACCCTCGGCTCGTCCTCCATTATCTCTCTTGCGAACATGGAAAAACCTGAGCCTCCTACTATTATCTTTGCATTGGAGACAGCCTTTATCTCATCAATAGCCTTCTTTAGATAAGAATAATAGAAGACCACCTCCCTCTTGTTGGTGGAATCTATATTTCTTAGAGAAATTCCTACTACATCAGGTGAAAAGCCTTCTATAATTTCCTTAAGTTCATCAAACGGCCTTTTAGAGGTGTTGGTATCAAAACCCCTAACATCATGACCTGAAAGCTGCGCATTTATGCAGGCAAGCCCTAACGGAAAGACAGTCGGCTCATTACCGCCGAGGTATGATTGAACAAGAAGGAGTTTCATTCCACAGATCTGCCTGCCAGCCTCTTCGCAAGCCTATAGGTTGATCTGAGACCGGTATACAATGACTTAAACACCGGCTTCATTGGTCTGCTGTTAAGTATGTCCACGGTAGGAGAACTAACAAAGAACCTGAGTAGCGGACTCGGGAACTTGCCGTTCTTTGACAGTGTTATGAGGAGATTTAAATAAGTCTGGCTCCTCATCGTATAGCTCTTCTCGTATATCTGCTTTTTCTCATCGGCTATAAGGCCATCCTTCCTTGCCTGCTCGTAAAGTTTTGTTCCTGGATAGAGTACGAGCGAGAAGGGCTGGAGATGAAACGGCTTCGGTATCTCGGCTATGAGTTTAAGGCTATCGACCTTATCCATATCGGTCTCATAAGGGACATCCAGGATGAAATCGTAGCTGGGTGGATACATCCTGTCTTTGTATTTGTTGATGATGCGGAACGCCTTCATGAGCCTTTCGTTGTCCATCTGCTTTCTGTTGAAAAGTTCCTGTATCCTCTTGCTCCCACTTTCAACCCCCATCTGGAGATATATAAGCCCCGCGTCAACAAGCATCTCCATCTTTTCCTCTGAGATGGTCATGGGGCTTGCAAGACAGGTAAAAGGAAGCCCTATTTTTTCCTTGTACTCTTTACAAAACTCTTCAAGGTTATTTTTGTTGCGGGCAAAAAAGGCGTCATCCGATATCCAGATATAGCCAACATAGCGTAGGCTCTCCTTGACCCATAAGAGTTCATCAATTACATGAGCGGTGGAGCGCCACCGCAGATAGTTATCATTGTTGTACATGGTCTTCAAGGTATCGTTTATGCAGTAAGTGCATTTGTGCGGACAGCCACGCCCAGTCATAGTCTGGTAGCCGATTTTCTTCAGGTATTGGGATACAGTCCCTTTTTCGAGATACTGCTTCATAAGAGCAAAGGTCAAGGGCTGTATCTTCCCTTCATACATTATATGGTGGTCGTCCATACTGTAATCCGGCTGCGGGTATATGTCAAGATTGTGGGGAAGATTCCTCGGAGGATTTTTTACCACCTTTTCGTTGCATTTGAACCACAGGTTCTTAACATCATGGTAAGACTCTCCCTTTCCCATTTTAACAACGAGTTCTAGTACAGCGTCCTCTCCGTCCCCAACGCAAACTATATCTGCGTATTCGAGGGATTCCTCCGGCCTTATAGTAGGGTGTATACCGCCCCAGATAACTGGTGCCTTTAAACCGGATTTAAGCTTTTTGGTTATCTGCACTGCCCCCTCATAAAAATTGGTCATGAGGCTTATGCCTATAAGGTTTGAATCCTTGCATAACGGGATTAATGCATCTAAAACAGACTCATTATACCTTTTGACGCCGAATGCAAGGTTATCGCCGAAAGGGTCAGGAAGGAATATAAGCTGGGTCTTATGGCCGTGATTTTTAAGATATGCCGAGATAGTACGAATACCGAATGCCGTAATGTCGGGATACGGCGAGATTAATGTTATTTTCATTTTACACCAAACAAATACCTTAATCGCTTAATATTGTTATATATATGACTTCTGTAATCAAGCATCTTTTTCGTCTTTGACAATTTCTTTGATGGTACATAACTCATGGGATAGGGAGAGTTGGAAATATCAAAACCAGACCAGTCAATTCTTTTAATGCCGTGTTTTTCCTTAAGGTAGTTGTAATTCTGCGAGCCTGGAAGTGGAAAAACAATGCTAAATTTAATAAGGTTTGCACCGAGTGAAAACGCATATTTTATAGTTTCCTTCATATCATTCCTTGTTTCTTCAGGAAACCCCAGCATAAACCATCCCCCGACGCCTATTCCATGCTTTTGAATGCTTTTAACCTTTTCGGCTATCTCCTTCAACGAACACATTTTATTCATCTTTTTTCTGGTTTTCTCACATCCCGATTCTATTCCCATATGAAGCATTCTACATCCAGCCTTGTACATTAGGGGAAGGGTTTCATCATCGAGATTATCCAGGCGTTCATAACTTACGCAATCCCACTCTATATCCATTTTCCCATCTATAATGAGGGCGCAAAGTGCCTTCATATTTTCCCTTCGTGCAGTAAAACAGTTGTCAGTAAACATGAACCTTCTCACATTATACTGTGTGTATAACAGAGACATTTCTTTAAATACATTTACTGCACTGCGAGATCGTATTCTTCTCCCGTTAACCATGTAAGCGCTACAAAAGCTACATTTACCAGGGCATCCGCGCGTAGTAATAATGGGTGCATTAGTCACCTTCACATTTATGAGTTGTGAGTAAAAAGACGGATTAATCATCTCCCAGCATGGAAAATCAATTGTATCCAAATCTTCAATAAGAGAGATGGGATTATGAAAGACTTGATCGTTAAACCACCCTACTAAGCCTGCTATTCCTGTTAAATATTCATGCGTGACCTCACCTCTTATAGGTATTTCCTTGAATTGGTTTATTTTTTCCAATAAGAGCGGAAAACTAATTTCTGCCTCTCCTCGCATAGCAAAGTTACTCTCTTTAAAGTCCTCCATTAATTCTTCTGGCTCAGAAGCAGAGGGATGAGGGCCGCCTATTATAATCAGGACATCAGGCAGTGTTACCCTTATAATTGAAATAGTCTCTTTCGCTGCTTTAACATCCTTGGTAAATATTTTGACGCCTACTATATCAGGATTCTTTTCTGTGAGCCATTGCCTAAAATCCTCAATTGATGGATTCATATTCCAATCCCTGATGTATACCTCATGGCCATGCTTTTTAAGCGCAGCGGCTATATACCCAATGCCTACATCAGGTATGCGCGGAGGGTCTTTTACCAATGCTACTAAAGGCTGTGTGAGTAAAACTTTCATGCCGCGGCTCCTTGATTATTCATCGTTATTTTCAACTCCTGTCAGATCAGCGTCTTTATTACATGCAGATATTTATCATTTATGGTGGTTTTAGCCATCCTTATATAACTACGATGTCTTTGAAGTGACCTTTATTATGTATTTATATATCGGGAAATATGAAAATCCTGCCAGGTACATGAGGAAGTTTACATACTTGCCCTTTGGCATATGAAGGTGTTTGGCATATATCTCTCTCTGTTCATCTTCTTTAGTCTTTATTATCCCGTCTCTCTTGGCCTTGTAGTAGAGATCGGTTCTTGGGAAACAGACTAAAGATGCTCTTTTTAGCCAGTTTTCCCATTTTTTATTAACCTATTGATATTTTTTAATGACAAGTATAAGTACCTGAAGAAAGGTCGCAGATATCCATTATTCAGTATTTTAACAATCGGCGGACTGACAAGAAACTTTAAAAACGCACTTGGAAATCTGCCGTTTTTGGAAACTGATATGAGAAGATTCAGGTAATTCAGGTCAGGTGCGGCGTAGCTCCTATTATAAATCTCTTTTTTTTCATCGGCTATAAGGCCGTCCATCTTTGCCTGTTCGTAAAGCTTTGTTCTCGGATACAGGACAAGCGAGAAGGCCTGAATATGGAAAGGTTTCGGTATTTTCGCGATCAGCTTAAGGTTCTCTATCTTGTCCACATCTGTTTCATAAGGCACATCAAGTATGAAATCATAGCGTGGTGGCAATATCCTATCTTTGTACTTATTTATTATCAGGAAGGCCTTCATGAGCCTTTCGTTGTCCATCTGCTTGCGATTAAATAGTACTTGTATCTTTTTGCTCCCGCTCTCTACTCCCATCTGTATATCAATAAGACCTGCGTCAACGAGCATGCCCATCTTTTCCTCGGAAATTGTCATAGGGCTTGCAAGGCAACTCAATGGAAGGTTTATCTTCTCCTTGTATTCCTTACAAAATCCTTCAAAGCTCTTTTTGTCACGGGCAAAGAAGGCATCGTCTGAAATAAGGATATATCCAACATAAGGGAGGTTCTCCTTTGCCCACAGCAGTTCATCAATCACATGAGCAGTAGAACGCCAGCGCAGGTAATTATCGTTATTATACATCTCCTTGAGAGTATCGTTAATGCAGTAAGTGCATTTGTGAGGGCAGCCCCTCCCTGTCATCGTCTGGTAGGCAATCAGACCTATTTGTTGAAGGGCAGTGCTTTTCTCAAAGCAAGACTTCATGATATCTTTACTTAGAGTCTGTATACGCCCGTTGTGCATGATATGGTGGTCTTCCATGCTGTAATCAGGCCTTGGATATTCATCCAGGTCGTGAGAAAGGTTTCTCGGAGGGTTCTTAATCACCGTCTCATTGTCCTTAAACCAGAGGTTTTTAACGTCTAAGTAAGGCTCCCCTTTCTCCATCCTAGAGACGAGTTCAAGGACTGCATCCTCGCCGTCCCCTACGCATACTATATCGGCGTACTCTAAGGACTCCTCAGGCCTTATGGTGGCGTGTATTCCGCCCCATATGACAGGCGCCTTGAGCCCTTCCTTCAATTTTTTGGTTATCTGGACGGAACCCTCAAAGAAATTGGTCATGAGGGTTATCCCTATAATGTCCGAATCCTTGCAGAGGGGAATGAGCGCATCCAATACACTGTCCTCATATCTCTTAACTCCAAAGACCAGGTTGTCTCCGAAGGGGTCCGGGACAAATATCAGTTGGGTCTCGTGGCCTCGGCTTTTGAGATACGCGGAAATGGTGCGGATGCCGAATGCGGTTATATCGGGATAAGGGGATATAAGGGTTATCTTCATTGTTTTCTACCTTCAACCAGAGGGTCATTTGCTTTTATCTTGTGCAAATAAAGCCTTATCCTTTCCCAGTCGCGATGATAAAGCACCTTTATTCCCTTTGCGGAAAATCTTATCTTTTCTCCGATCTTATACCCTAGTTTATACGCAAACGCAAGGTTTCTTCGGGACAGAGATCTGACAACAGAGTCCCTTGCAAGCAGGTTTAAAAGCCTCTTCGGGAAATGCTGGAATGTCAGAAGGTATATGAGAAAATTCGCGTAAGTCCTCCTGGGAGGTATATAAAAAGGCCTTCTATAGATATCGGAGACATCGTCTTTAATAAGGCCTTCTTTTTTTGCCTTGAAGTAGAGGGGCGTTTGAGGAAAGAAAACAAGGCTGGATATGCACAGCCCATAAGGTTTTGGCACCTTCATCAAGAGCCTTACAGTGTCCATCACATCGTCCGTGGTTTCCCAAGGGTTGTCGAGTATAATATGATAATCAGGTGGGAGTATCCTGGGAAGATAACGAGATATCAATTCAGTTGCCTTTATAATCTTCTCATTTGACTCATTCCTGTTATAAAGGTGCTTTATCCTTTCACTTCCGGTCTGAATCCCCATTTCCACATATACCATGCCGGCATCCACAAGGCATTCCATCTTTTTCTCTGTAATAGTGTTAGGGCTGCCCTGGCAATAAAAAGGGAGTCCTACCTTCTCCTTGTACATCCTGCTGAAATCCTCTATTTCATGGACAGGCCTGGCAAAGAATGTATCGTCAAAGAACTGGATGGCCTCTATAAATGGGAACCTCTCTTTTCTCTCGACAAGTTCATTTATAAAATTCCCTACGCTCCGCGCCCGGAAATATTTGGAACCCATCTCATCATACATCTCTTTTTGATTGCTTATATTGCAATAAGAACATTTATGAGGGCATCCCCGGTCCGTCATGGTCCTGTATGCTATCTTAAGCCTGTTGTCTGGGTGCGGGAGGCGAGGGAGAATATTTTTAAATCTTTCAACATCAAGGGGAACGATACTGTCCGAAGCAAAGTCTAGCAGGTAGTGGTTTTCCAGGCTAAAATCGAAGAAGGGCAACCGATCTAAGTCTGCAAAAGTCCCTCTCAGTTTATTTTTAATGATTTGCTCACCTTTGTTAAACCACAGCCCTTTAATGTCAGAAAAATCCTCTCCTTTCTCCATCTTTTGAGCAAGTTCCAATAAGGTATCTTCGCCCTCGCCCAGACAGACGATATCGGTATACTTTATGGATTCTTCAGGGCTTGCCGTGGGATGTATGCCTCCCCATATTACGGGAATATTCAATTCGTCTTTCAAGCTATCAGTGATCTGTTTGGCCCGGTCAAAATAATTGGACATGAAGGATACTCCGATAAGGTCCGAGTCCCTGCAGAGATCTATTATTTGTTGAATTATCCTGTCGCTGTATTTATATACAAAGCTGCCTTCCTCTCTCAGGCTCCCTATGCTCCCTGGAAGGAATATGATCCTGGTATCGTGTCCGTTTTCTCTCAGGTAAGAGGAAAGGCTTCTGACGCCAAAGGCGCTTATATCATGCGGAGTAGGGGCTATTAATGTAACCTTCATAGGGATACCTTTATTCCTTATAATTTATATTTTGAGTTTCCAACAGTATTCATACTGATTGATGCATGTTATGACCTTAAACGGTGCACCTTATTGCGGCGGCTGATATAATGGACCGCTTTTTTAACCAGCGTGCCCGGATCGTTTAAGATATAGAACCATATCAATGACCTTAGTTTCCTGAATTTTACAGAAAAACTATTATTATAAGAATAGACCCATTTACCTATTTCCGTTGCTTTTACTAAAAAATCTTCCTTGGTCATATTTATCATGAAATGGCTGTCAGGCCAAAACCGGAAGTTACTCCAGTCTGCATCCTTTGTCACCGATCCTAATTCTTCACATCTTTTTAACAGATCGCTTCCCGGCATCGGGTCAAAAATATTGTATGCTATTTCTTCAATACCTAGTTCTTTCATCAATTGAAATGTCTGTGCCATGTCTTCGGCTGTCTCGTCTGGAAAACCAGCCATAAAAAATGCGCCTGTAGCTATTCCATTTGCTTTTATAAGGCCAAAAGCCCTTTTTACGAGGTCATTATCTACGTCTTTTGCTATAATCTTCTGCATACGCGGACTGCCGCTCTCAACGCCTATTTCAAGTTTTACACAGCCGGCTTTTTTTATCCACTGCAGGGTTTCATCATCCACAAGGTCGGCCCTGGTTGCTGTCCTCCATCTAATGTTTAGATTTGCATCAATAAGTCCTTTACAATATTTTGTAACGACCTTTTTGTGTACGCTGAAAGAGTCGTCCCAGAACATGATATAGTTTGAATTGTAGCGTTCCTTAAGAACCTTTATCTCATCAATAATATTCTGGGGCGATCTCATGCGCAGCTTTTTTTCCCAGAAAAGTCTCGATGAGCAAAATGTGCAACGCCACGGACAGCCTCTCGATACTATCATGCTCCCCATTGATTTGTAATTAAATGATTCAGGGTACAGGATAAGGTGAGTTGCAGGAAATGGTATGCTGTCAATATCTTCTATCAGTGTCCTTGGCTC
>ERZ1292630.3909-Hain-H41-02um-R3-3909-length-12792-cov-8_pt1 | contig 12792 bp, 7 predicted proteins | sample MGYA00564408_ERZ1292630 | MGnify/ENA primary metagenome ERZ1292630 (study PRJEB36523, sample SAMEA6512641) | groundwater metagenome | collected 2019-01-08 | study: AquaDiva: Metagenomics assemblies of 32 groundwater samples | reverse complement strand
CCCTCCGCTACTCACTTTTAGGAGCCTTTTCCATATCCACGGCTCCTCTCTCTACGTAAATGTTGGTGTTAGCTGCTGTTAAATGTTCAAGCACACACGGAACGTGACGTGGTTTCCGATCACACGGCACGAAATAACACAGTGAGATGATGCGCCATCGATAGGGAGCCCCAGGCAACAACAGCGGTGTGCTCAACATTCTACACGATGATGAGTGGAGGGGACCCCCTGCCATGGAGGGTCGCGCAGCAGGGGGGCGGAGAAAGGGAGGCTGCGGCGGAGCGGCTGCAACGTCGCCTGGATGAAATGGCCATGCTCCAAGTCATGTTCAGCGACGCGCTCACCCATCCGGAGAGGGCGCTGGCCTCATTGCAGGCATGGCAAGCCTACCACGCCGAAGTTCTCGTCTCCGACCCTCGACCTCTTTCCGAACCGACGATAATGCCGTGTGAGCCCCTGTCTTGCCAGATTCGCTTGTTGTCCACCGCCCCCGCGCTGCGGCTGCCGAGTCGTCGGCGGCCACCCACCGAGCATCCACTGTTGGACGGCGGTGTTTATCGCGACGATCATGACGATGGAGAAGGAGGGGCGGGAGGGCCCGATATCGATCCCGATGCGCCTTTCGACTTCACGATGACCGTTGTCATGCCGAATTCCTACCCCGACGCAGGTCCGCTCGAATGGACCTTCGACTCGCTTCGAACGACTAAGACTCAGCGGAACGCTGCGCTCGAGGCCGTGAACGATTGCATCAAGGCACAAGCAGCGGGAGCAGCCCCTTGTGCCATGGTTGTGCTGGAAGCAGCAAAGGACGCCGTGTTGCAAGCGCGTACGGCTGAAGTCGAAGACGAGCTGGAGTGCATTCAGGAGCGAGCGCGGCGAACCGGTCAAGCGGAAGCCGATGCTCTGGAGGAACTGATCGCGAGTGCTGCCTCTGGGAACCTGCTTGTGTCTCCAGTGCGCCCAGACTCGGACCTTCATACACGTCGTTTGGGCCGCCGTGCTATCTACTTTCACCATATTCTGAGTGTCGGCAAGCGGCAATGCATCGCGCGCTGGGCACGCATGCTGCGCATCAACGGATTCGCGAAAGTTGGATACCCAGGGATTCTGATCGTCGAGGGGCCGGAAAATGGAATCCAGGAATACGTTCGAGGTTTGCAACGTTTGCGATGGAAGCTCATGGTCGTTCGCGGAGAAGAGGTGCTGCTGGCGCCGACGACTACAGAACTCGCGGCAAATAGCAAATTTCCTCCCGATTCGGAAACTGGCGGTTCCGCGCGTCGCACATCCGCTCCGCAGGGCGCGGCGTCGCAGGGTACCGGCTGCGGTCCCCCTCTGGATGCCATCCGGGTGATTCCATGGCACGGCGTGATCGAAATGGCGGCTTCCAGCGAGATCGCGGATCGCTGCGCCCAGTGCGGCCTCACCGAACTTTTTAGGACATCGATGAAGATCTACTCGTGAGAGAGAGAGAGGTGACCCTTTCCGCACCTATGTGAGCGAGCGAGCCCTCACGAGTCAACCGACCCAGAAGAGGGGGGACGTCACAGGGAGCAATTGTGATGTTTTGCTCCTACGAAACGTTCCTCTTTCCGTTATCGTTTTGTTTTGAAGAGAACGAGACACACGGCATATGGATTCAAGAAGGCGCCGCCGTGTCAGGGATGACCACGCCGGCCCTGCTGGTGGCGTTCGCCGCGCCAAAGGTCCAAACGCGCCCGTTGACTACTTTGGAGGGTTCGTCCCTCCCGGAACGACGGTTCTGACCAGTGCGCTGCTGGCATCCCTCGTCGGGTACACGAACGACCATGCCACGGATGTCGTGGTGCATGGCGCACCTGCGCAATTCGCTCGCGTCGCACAACTTATCAACGAGGCTCGGCGAGCCCACTCCGCTCTTGACGCCGCGAATCAGACAGAGGGCGACGAGCCGGACGACGGCTCCACTCTCATCTACCAGCCCTTCCGCGATGCGCTAGCGGTGTCGCACGTGCCAGCGCAGCACACCGCACCCGCGACAGTACACTTTCCTCCCACGTCGCCGGTGCTGGCCCTTCTCGAGAAGCGATCCAGTTTATCTCACGGCAGGGTTGGTGGCATGCCCCCGGCGAAGGAAGCAATGCCAGAGGGACCACCCGCGGCGGTGCCGAAGGAGGACGACGACGTTGGCGTCATCCATCTTCACGGGGTCATCGTGTCGGCCCCCGCCGAGCCTCCGCATTCGTCGGCTGCCTCTTCGTTCTCGGCGGTCAATGAGCCTCCTATGATCTTCACCTCGGCCAGGTGCTTCGGGATTCAGTTCTTTGGCATGTTGCCGGAAGCTGCGGCTTTGGCTGCGCCTCCTCCATCGTCCTCGGCCCATGCGGCGCAGCAGAAAGACCCCGTGCCGCCGTTGTGGTGGAACGTGTGCTCGTGCTCCTTCCGCTTCCCCGAACACGTCTCGCCGGTCACGGTCCATATTAGGATCTCGATGAATCCTAGAAGACTCCTCGCCGAGTACCCTACCGTGATGAACGACATGCTCCAGGGTGCCTCATCGGTGCCTATGGCGCTCACGCGCCGGCCCCTGACGAGCGCGATTCCTGGCTCCGGGGATGTCGTGCACCACGCTTGCAACATTGCCGGGGCACTCGTGTACGATAGTCTCTGCAGTTACGCCGTCGCGCAGGTCCTGTCGTCTGCCATGATGCAGCTTTCCAGTCGCTTCAGTCGATCGTCGGCGAAGTTAGGCGAGATCACGACGCGCCTGACTCAACTTCACGCTGCGCAATTGCAGTTCACCGCCCTTCACCAGCGGCGCGTGGACGCCGTCACCGCCGCATGGACCGAGGACGATGAGTTTCTCACCAGGGAGGAGATTCAGATGCGTGTCCCGGCGAGGGTGGAGCAGTTGCACACGCTTCGAGAGCAGCAGCGACGAGATGATGCCGCGATACGCGATGTGATCGCGTCGGCGCGAGCGAGCCTTTGTACGGAGACGCAGTTTGAAAAACTCAGAGCCGATGGGTCGAATCAATGGGCGTTTGCATTGTTGGACCCGCGGGGCACAGGGATGCTCCCCACCACCATCTTGCGCCGGCACTTGCTCTATCGGCAGGCATTGGCCGCGGATGACAAGGTCTTGCGTATGATGACGTCGGCCAAGGAGGTGGTGGCTTCTCTAACCGCGGGAAGCGCCGCTATCGAGGGCCTGTTCTCCCCTAGCGTTAGTCACAGCATCGCGTCTTCCTCGGGGGAGAGCGCGGTTGGATCGACGGGTGCTGCGAGAGCAGCACACAACTGCTACATGTTCACACTGGCGGAGGCCGAAGCCGTCCTGGAGGTCGTGCTAGGCAAGCGGAAGCGCATCGTTGTGGGGGGGGCGAGTTACGTACCCTACGTACTGGAGGCCTACAGGCCAAGGGACTGACACGATGACCGGATAGGCGTTTTTCCTTCCTTCCTACCCCATGTCCCACGCCCTTGTTCAATACTGTATGTTGGCAACGTTCCCTTCGCCCCCCACCTCACTCCACATTCAGCATCGTTATCCTTCTTCTTTTTTCTTCTCTCTCGTTGGTGGCCTTCTCCCATCACGCCGGGAACAAAAAATCAATCGGAAACTCTCTTCGCTATTTTTTCTTGTACGCAATTCGAACTCCCAGGCCGAATGAGCCCACTCGTCGCCGTGACCGCCGTCGTCCTTCTCACGGCGGTGCTTGCCGCGACCGCCGTGGACGCCGGCACGTCCCAGGTCATGACCATGCCCTACAAGTCGGACCTCCGCGTCCACCCCTTCTTCGGCCTCATCGCCAGCGACTTTTCGTACATCAACGGCGCGACCGTGGCTATCGAGTTTGGCTTCAACCCGCTGTACGATCGCTTGTACTTCGACTACAGCGGGCAGTTCCCCATCACGGGCCAGTTCGACAACACGACTGGTGTCTTGTACCTGCAGGGGAGTGCCACGACGTCAGAGTACGCGGCAGCGATCGCATCCGTGGCCTTCTACACGCTCGCGGATGATGGCACCCCGCGAACGCTCACGTGGACCTACGGTGACAACAGCTTCTTTGCGAGCCTCACCGAACACGTTTACAAGTTCTTCTACACGGCCATGTCCTGGACGGCCGCCAAGTCGTTCTGTGAACAAGATTCCTACTTGGGCGTGCCAGGCTATCTCGCCACGATCACGTCCGCGGACGAGCAAAGCGAAATCAGCCGAAAGCTCACCACGACCGCGTGGATCGGCGCGACGGACTCGGCCAACTGGGGAAACTGGCGCTGGGTCTCCGGTCCTGAGGGCAACATGTCCGGCCCGGCAGGCACTCCTTTCTGGAACGGAGCCAGCATGTACAACGGAGGTTCAACCCTTGAGAACACCTTCGCTGCCTGGAATCGCTTCCAGCCCAATAACCTCCGCGGAGACGGCAACGACTTCGCCTATCTCGTGAACAGCGCCGACTATCAGTCCGCGTACTGGGCCGTGGCACAAAACTCACAAACGCTCGGCGGGTACCTTTGCGAGTACGGCGCGCCGTGGGTGGGCAACGCCATCCCACAGGGCTCATCCGGCAGCGTCCAATTGTTCGTCGATTGTCAGCTCTTCACCACGCCAGGGGACTGCACGAATCACAAGAACCTGGGCTGTTCCTATTCTAATCAGGCCTGCACCCAGTCGTCGTGCTCGAGCCATATGACGTTGAACACCTGCGCGCTCGACGCGCGGTGTGAGTGGAGCGTCGACAGCGACGTGGGCCTGTGCGTGGCAACGCGCTGCTCGGCGATGGGCCAATCCGCGTGTGCCGCCGATGTCACGTGCATGTGGTCGTCTTCCATCTGCGTTCCGGCGCCGTGCAGCTCGCACAAGACCAGCTGCCTTTGCAACAGCCATCAATCGTGCACGTGGCGCAGCGGCATCTGCGGCGACGACAACACCTTGGACTGCAGCGGGTTGGACATTGTCTTCGTCATGGACGCGTCGCTCGACATGGGGAACACGTTTGGCCGGTACACGCAGGGTTTTCTGGGCTTGACCACGAACCTGATGACCACGGACTTTTCCCTAACGGGGACGAACCGCACCACCGTCCCGTCTGCGACCACCGTTGGCTCGCGCGTGGGATTCGTCAGTTTCACCGGCGGCAGCCCGTTCTCCACCGGAACCATCAGTGGCGTCTCTTCGGACGTCCTCTCGGATCTCGCCGCCCACCAGACCGCCTTCGTCCCTCGCTCCAAGGATCGTAAGATAGCCACCGCGCTGCAAGCCGCGCTGAATTTGTTCGACGGGGCCGTTTGGCGAAAGCGCGTGGTCGTGATCTTGTCATCGGGCAATCTCACGGATGCCGCAACGATTGCCCAGCAGTATTCCGCCAACTACAAGACCGGCGTCCTCGCGCAGGCGAATGAAATGAGGGTATCGATCGCCGGCTTCGCGCTCAAGGCAACCGACGTCGACACGCCTAGCTCCTACGCTGCCAATGTGAGCCTCAACTTCTTGACTGCGAGCGTCTACAGCACCATCCTCGAAAACGTGGTGTCCCGCGCCGTTTATGGCCTGTGCAGCACATCCGGAACCTCGCTCGCCGCGGCGATTCGGCCCAACTCGCCTGCCAGCCTTCTCTGCACCACCATGCCGTCCGCCACGGCCTGCGCGACGAACCCGACCTGCGCGTGGGACGCCTCATCGCAGCTCTGCCTCAACAGCGCCTGCACCAAGTACTGCAGCACGAGCGACTGCCAAAACGACAACGTTTGCGCCATGAACGGCACGATGAACCAGTGCATCCAGTTGTGCATGTCGCTCAACGAGACGACCTGCGGCGTGAGCCAGGGCATTGGCGCTTGCGTCTACAACTTCCCCAACGCAGTCTGCATGAACCTTCCTTGCGTTGGCAATCCCACCGAGGACGGATGTATTGCTGACCCCGCGGGGTGCCTCTACGACCCGACGAACTCCGTTGTCTGCATGCCCAAGCCGTGCAACACGCAGGACAGCTCGCAGTGCGCGGCCATGGGATGCTCCTGGACGGGAACCGCGAATCCCACGTGCTTCAACGACACGTGCGCGACGCTAACGAACCCCGCGTCGTGTGCCCAGCGACTGGACTGCGCGTGGTCGAGCAATGCGTGCAGCGCCAACTACTGCGGCTTGCATCGCACGGAGGAGGGCTGCCAAGCGGACACCGCTTGCCAGTGGTCCACCGGAACGGCCGTCGCCGCTTGCATTCCGGCTCCCTGCACCTTCTACGACACCGACCCTTCGACACTGAAGCAAAACTGCCAGAGCGACGCGAACTGCCTCTTCAGCTCTGCCGCCGTGAACCGCGTCAAGGACACGTGTCTTCTGAAGACGTGCGACCGCATGAAGCGCTCCTGTGACTGCGCCAAGGTTCCTGGATGCCTTTGGCGCAACGACACGTGCAAGGACGACACGTTCGTGCAATGCCCCGCGATGGACGTGATGTTCGCCATTGAAGCCACACCGGTAATGAAGCAAGCCTTTGGCCGTCACCCCAACGGCTACGTTGGCATCCTAGAAGCCATTCGCACGTGGGCCAAGCAAGCGCCCTTCTCCAGCACCCTCTCTTCGAGCGGCTTCCGCCTTGGCCTCATCAGCTACGGCCATCAACGCGCCTTGTCAGTTCCTGTCGAAATCGGCGCGGGCGCCAACTTCACCAGCAACGCAGGTCAGTTCGTCAACACGGGACAGGTGTTAGATTGGTTCGAGCAGAATGAGCCCGACTACGCCAACGGCGGCCAAACGGGCAGCGTGGCGCTCAACCCCGCTTTGAAAAAGGCGACTGAAATCTTCACCAGCGAAAGCCCCGCGAACCGTCGTCGCCTGCTCGTGATTTTGGGGACGAACGGCATTACGGATGGCGGCCCGGAGATGAGCCGCTACATCACCGCGCTGGAGACGCTCGGTGTGCGCATCTTCGTGAACGTCGTCCGCCGCTTCTCGTACATTACGCCGCAGGATGAACTCGCGGCGGCGTTCCTGATGCCCATGGCGTCGGACCCTCCGGCCAGCTTCTTCACCTACACCACAATTGACGAAATGACGGTCAATCTGCTGGAAAAATTCTGCGACCCTTCCACGCAGACCGGTAAGGCGCTGCAAATTTCGCGTGATGGTGAGGTACCATGCAACTGGCTCACCGGTGCGACGGAATGCAACATCCAAGGCACGTGCCTCTACGACGCGCAGGCGAACTTGACGTGCCCTCAGTCCAACCAATGTCCCACGATGGGCTGCCGTGCGCTGCCCGACGCGATTGCCAAGGTTTTCTCGTGTGCCAACTGCCAGTACATCAGCGGCTCGTTCGTCTGCAAGAAGGGAAGCGTCAATCCACCCAAGACCGGCGTGTGCAAAAAGTCGACGTGCGCGCAGCAGTGCAACAACAATTGCAACGGCGTCGCCGGTTGCACGTGGATGCCCGCCAACCGCTGCGAGCGAGACTACTGCAGCTCATCCACGGATCAGCCCACGTGCAACGGCAACCTTGGCTGTGTCTGGAACTCCTACAGCGGGGCCGGCGCTTGTCAACGCAGCATGTGCGGCACATTCCGCGCTCAAACCAGTTGCAACTTCGTCGTGCAGCAGGAAGCCGGCGGCTCCTACTCGCCCTGCTGGATGAATAACACCTTGGCGCCTGCGATCTGCATTGAGATGCGATGCCCACAGCTGGACACCACCTCGTGCAAAGCCACTAGCAACTGTGTGTTCACCGACGGGCTTGGCTATCGTGGCTGCTCGGACAAGGTCTGCCAGTACCAAGATGCGGAAACTTGCGAATTTGACAGCCAGTGCTACTGGGACCCGTTCAAGGTGTCCTGCAATCAGCAACAGCCCGGTTGCGTTCTCAGCGGCTACTCGGACTGGAGCACGTGTTCCGCGACGTGTGGCGCGTCGATCTCGTACAAGACGCGCTCGGTGTTGCAATACCCCACGGTGTTTGGAGCGTTGACGTGCCCGCAGGAGGCCGCGCGTGGCTGCCTCAACGACACCGTTTCGGGCTGCGATTCGAAGAACGACGTCAAGGACACGAAGATGACGGTGGTTCGCACCTGTACGATGCCCCCAGCGTCCAGCGGCTTGTGGATTCCCCCGAACCCGAGCGCCGGCGTCGAAGGGCAGTGGCCAATGAACTGCACTCAGCACTGCACTGGCATCACCGACCAGCTGCAGTGCATTCAAGACGCGAGCTGCCGCTGGATGGGCAACGGATGCCAAGTCGCCTCGCGCATCACCTGCGCCGCGTTGCTGTCGGCCGATGACTGCGCCGCCACGGACCAGTGCTTGTACAACGTCGTCCTGGAGCTCTGCGAACCAGTCCTCACCGTCTGCAACTTCACATCGCCGACATCGTGCTCGACCGTGGCCGCGTGCACGTGGCGCGCTGGGGCCTCTGCGGTCGCGTACGGGAACAGCCTCAGCCTCCCGACGCAACTCGTCAACCCCGGCCAGAGCCCTATTTACCCGTTCTACAACCTTCAGGACTCGACCCCGGACGTCGTCAACGGGGCCACGGTAAGCATTGAGACCAACTACGAACGCGGTAAGGACCAGCTCGTGTCCACGTACAATCTCAAGGTTAGTTCGTTGTGGATGGAGCAATCAGGGACCCTGTTGCTCTTCGGCCGGGCATCGGTCGCGGAGTACGTCAAGACCATTCGCTTCGTGACGTTTGAGACCACGTCCACGCGCACAGGCCCGCGCCGCGTCACGTGGAGCTTCGGCAACAATACCGTCTACAGCTCTGTCACTCGCCACCACTACCGCAAAGAGGTGCAAGCTGGTGCCTCGTACGACTTCGCGCTTTCCTTTTGCACGAGGAAGTCGTTCTTCGGCCTGCAAGGCTACCTTGCCACCGTCCTTGACGCGGGCGAAAACGATCTCGTTTCGAGCAAGTTGTTCGCGACGGGTTGGATCAGCGGAGATGATGCCAATGACGGCAATTGGGCGTACTCATCGGGTCCCGAGTTCGGCAAGCCGTTCTGGCGCGGCCCTAGCGCGCCGCTCGGTGGCCAAAGCTTGAATGGGTCTTACACCAATTGGGCCCCGCCGAACATGGTCGAGCAGTCCACCGACGCCACTCAGGCGGCCGCACTCGTCAATGGCGAGCCAGTCTCCAACACCGGCACGGCGGGACTCGCCGGGATCGACCGCGTGTACTTGAGCCGCACCGGATTCTGGGAATCGCGCCCGCTCGACACCGTCAACGTCAACGGATTCGTGTGCGAGTTCGGCGGCATGGCCGGCGACGTGCGGCCGTCCTACCCGATCGGAGGCGCCACCGTCCTTGGCATGGCAGGCTGCATCCCACAGGCCTGCGTGTGGCACAGCAGCCAGTCCAACTGCGTGCTCGATAGCGAGTGCTCCTGGGTGAACGGGGCCTGCGTCAAGGGTTGCAACTCGCGTTCCAGCGAGTCCGACTGCTCCTCCACGGCGGCGTGCCGGTGGGACACGTCCATCCTGCCCCCCGTCTGCACGCAGAATGATTGCACGCCGTTGGGCGTCGCTGCCTGCAAAATGAACGCCATGTGCGAGTATGACCCTGCCACTCAGTGCCGATACAAGAAGGGATGTGCCCAGTTCGATCTTAGCAGCTGCGCGAAGTACCCTACTTGCCAATGGAACGGAAACGCCTGCGCTCAGAAGCCATGCGCGAGCTACTCCGCCCTCGCCGACTGCCGCAGCACCCCGATGTGCCAGTGGAGTTTCTCCACGGCGCGCTGCATTGATCAAATCTGCACCTTCGGCTCATCCCAGCTTTGCTCGCAGGACTCGCGTTGCATGTGGAACACCCCGGACTCCATTAGCATCGGCTTCACTCCCTCCGGCGGCGACGTCTACCCGTTCACCGATGGCGTTGAAATTCCGATCCAAACGCAGTACAATGTGGACGGCATCACCGTGGCGGTGACCGCCGGATACCAAAAGGGCGACCTGCTGGCCGTCGAACCCGACGCGCAGCAAGTGTTTTCGAGTGTATGGTCGGAGAGCACGGGGATGCTGTCCATCACCGTCGCCACGGGTGCTCAAGTCAACGTCTACCAGGCGTTCCAATATGCGCAGCTCGTGCGGTTTTCATCCAAGTCCACCAACTTCGTCCGCCGACAAGTCGCCTACGTTCTCAACGCTCGGACGATATTCTCCCCAACGCGTCGCACCTTCTACAAGTGGATTCCGACGACGTCGCCAATGGACTATGCGACCGCCTCCGCGATGTGCAGCAGCAGCACCTTCTTTGACCTCCAGGGCGTCATCGCACAAATCGACCTGGACGAGGCAGCCAGTCTGATCTCCCGAATGAAGGCGAACGGTTGGATCGGCGCTACCAGCAACGCGCAGGCCCGTTGGTCCTGGTCGGCGTCGGGGCTCAACTTCTGGCAGGGCGGAGGTTCCCTGGGTCGTCCGATCTCTGATGCGAATGACACCTATCTCTTCGCGCAATGGGACTTGGGAGAGCCGGCCGTGAATCCAGGCGCCTCGTTGCTCAACAGCAACGGAATGTGGCGCGCTGTCGACGCCACAGGGCAACAGTCTGGCGTCGTCTGCATGTACGGTTCAGCTTCCATCCGGAGTGCGGTGGCAGCGTCGGGAGTACGCAACGCCGTCCCAGCCGGCTGCTTCGCGGCTCCTTGCCTCAACGTCGGTCAGTCCGACTGTGTGGCCAACCCGACATGCCGCTGGAGCGCGGGTGCATGCACGCGCGACACGGGCTGTCTGCCGGCGACGGCGTCGACGGACTGCAACCTTCGCCAGGGATGCTACTGGGACCTCTCCACGGCGATTTGCGTGCAGTCCCCGGCGAATGAGTGCATCGTCGTCTCCAACAGTTCTCTCTGCCAGGCCACCGCAGGGTGCGTTTGGAAGCCCGAACTGATTCCCACGGACCCATCCCGCGGCCTAGGCGGCTGCGATCGCCGGGGCTGTGCGGCTCACCCAACGAGCAGCGCGTGCATGTCGGACCCTACGTGCAAGTGGACGGCATCGACGGGCTGTGTCGCTCGCTTGTGCGGCTACAACAACGGCGACTCTTGCTGGTCTGACCCGCTGTGCATGTGGACGTCGATGTGCCTGGCTAACCCGTGTGGCGGCGTCGTGAACCAGTCCGCGTGCACCATGAGTACGTGCAGCTGGAATGCTAAGAGCAACGCGTGCCAATACAAGCGATGCTCGACGTCGGCCAGCGCGGAGGTGTGCATGTTGGACAAGGGCTGCCTCTGGTTGAGCGGGCAGTGCTTCGAGCCCAGCTGCAAGCCAACGGATCCCGAGACACTGTGCAACGTGAACCCCCAGTGTTTCTTCTTCGCTCAGACGAAAATGTGCGCGGCTGCTCAATGCCTCGCGAATACCAACTTGCAGTCGTGCGAGCAGGGTCAAACCGTTTTGGCTAAGAAGCCATGCATCTGGGTTGCCGACAAAAACCTCTGCCGGCAGCCAACCATCGCGGAGCAAAACGCACCACCTGGCTCAGGGCTCTGTGAAAAGCAAAAGGACCCGAATCTCTGGTGGCTGTGGCTCTTCCTTGCGATCATCCTGGCGCTCGTCGCGGTGATCATTTACAAGCTGTACGTTTCGATGAAATCGGGCAAGAGCATCTTCGAGCCAACGAGAAAGAACTACAAGTACAACCCGCACGAACAGTTCGCCGCGGAGCTATTTGAGGACGCAAAGGTGAATGGCGTGGAAACGAACGTATCGAGAGTATGAGAGGAGGAAAAAAGCGTAGGCGTTTCTCTTTTTTTTCCCGGACTCTCCTTTTTTTGTTTCCCCCCCCCCCCCCAGCGTTTCTCTTCTTCTTCGGTTTCTGCTTTGCCCCTTTGTCTGCTCGGTTTCGCTTGTCTTTTCGACGCAATCACTCTCAAGGCCACACATCCGTCCGTGGTGATCGGTGAGTTTTTTTCTTTCGTCGCCGCTTTCGAGAAGGGAAACGGTTACACTAAACAACATCATCACCTCGCCGGTGGGGAAATAACATCGATATCAGCGCGAAAACGCGGACTGAAAGGGCCATCGCGATCTCTGTTTCTCCGAAAAGAATTGGAACTGTCGATTATCGGCGCCACGCGAATTGTCGCCAATCTCCTTACACTCTGATTTCACATCTCCCTTCTCCTCTTTCGCAGTTGGCGGCGGGACGCTTTTCCCTCCCCCCAAAAAACGACTCCCTCTACTCCCCGGACCGCTTGGACCCCAACGAAGAAACAGATCTCAAGGGGCTCTCCCCTTCGTTCGGCACTCCGCAAACTGCTTGTTGTTCTGTGCGTGCGCTCTCTTTTTGCGCCCATTTTTCTTCCCTCTATCGTTTTCTTCCGTTCCGCTTTCCCCCAATTGTTTACTTCTTCTTCGCCGTATTGTGAGAGTCTCTCTTCTTTGATTTTCCCTCGGCCGCCGCGGCACGTTCGGTTTGGTGGATCTCTCGGTGTGGGGGATGCCACAAACCCACACCGCGGCACTTTTTTGTTGCGCCGGAACGCAATTATGGACCGATTTGTTTTTTTGATTCTGATGGGGCCCCGAACTCAATTCAATCGGCAACTTTGTTTTTGCGTTATGTTGTGGAGATGCGCCGCCTGCGCGCGTGCGTTTGTTCCTCTGTGTTTGAACGCATCGCAGCGCCGACCGTCCCATCTCTCCTTCTTTTTCTCTCTTTCTCCCCTTCTGTGCCACTCATCTTTTTGTCCCCTTGTTCCAGACGAGGGTGTGATTTGGCAGCTCTCGGGCCAAGGTGATGGGTCCATCGTCGATGTGGCATGAATTTTCGCGCGTTGGTTTTTTTTTTCTGGGGGGGGGGGGGG
>ERZ1292630.1018-Hain-H41-02um-R3-1018-length-28249-cov-26_pt2 | contig 12792 bp, 15 predicted proteins | sample MGYA00564408_ERZ1292630 | MGnify/ENA primary metagenome ERZ1292630 (study PRJEB36523, sample SAMEA6512641) | groundwater metagenome | collected 2019-01-08 | study: AquaDiva: Metagenomics assemblies of 32 groundwater samples | reverse complement strand
TCAGATAAAGAAAGACTAAACTGGCGATTTGTTAGTATCAGTACACTATTGAGAAATAAGATTTTGTAGTGAGTTCTAGGAATTGAATAACCCGCCGTCGGCGGGTTTTTTATTACATTGAGGTTAATCTGTATTATGCTGGATCATTTTCCAAAACCAAATGTTGAGTATCCACATAGAAATCGAGATTATTTTATTGCCGGTTTTACATTTTTCTGTGTTGCAGTCAGCTTGGTTATCGATGGCAGCGCAAGTTCTGAAATGCAAAACTTATTAGGTGTTATTGCATGGATTTTCCTAACTGGACTACTTATTGGCGAAAATAAAGAAGTGAGAATGCAGGTTGTTATTGCAGTAGCGTTTGCTACGGCAGGTGAACATTTTGCATCTATTTATATGGAAGGATATACCTATCGTTTTGGAAATGTGCCGCATTATGTACCTCCAGGCCATGGAATGGTTTATCTGACAGCTGTTGCACTTGCACGTTCAAGATTTTTTTTGATGAATGCAAGGAGATTGGCACTGTTTGTTATCGTTACGGGTGGTATCTGGTCACTGTGGGGTATCAGTGGAATACCTGAACAAGGAGATCAGGTTGGTGCATTTTTGTTTTGTATCTTTGTAATTTGTCTTTTCAAAGGCAGATCACCGATGGTTTATCTGGGTGCTTTTTTTATTTGCACCTGGCTGGAAATTGTTGGCACAGCGGCCGGAACATGGAAATGGGCATCAATTGAACCTGTTTTTAATTGGACGCAAGGAAATCCGCCTAGTGGTGTGGCCGCCTGGTATTGCTTGGTCGATGCGGTAGCTATTGGTTTTGCTCCAAAGTTTTTAAACGGTTTGCAAAAAATGAATAACTGGTATAAAACGATCACTTAGCAGATCAACACTTCTTTAAAGAAAAGAGTTTTTGGAATTACGAGATATCTGAAGAAGTTGTCATTTTATTAAACAAACTACTTGGAAGGAATATTTGTGACTGTTGTTCGTTTGCCAGACGGCTCTGAGCGCGTTTTTGATCACCCTATAACTGTTATAGATGTAGCTTCGGCGATTGGCCCAGGTCTTGCCCGTGCAGCAATCGCGGGGAAGATAAATGGAAAACTGGTTGATGTATATAATCAGATTGATAGCGATAGTGAGCTTGCCATCATTACTGAGAAAGATGCTGAAGGATTGGAAATTATTCGACATTCCTGCGCCCATTTGTTAGCTCACGCTGTAAAAGAATTATTCCCAGATGCGCAAGTGACTATTGGACCAGTAATTGATGATGGATTTTATTACGATTTTTCTTACAAACGCCCATTTACCCCTGAAGATTTAATTGCGATTGAGAAGCGTATGCTTGAAATCAGTAAACGAGATTTAAAGATAGAACGAAAAGTGTGGGAACGTACTGAAGCAATCAATTTTTTCAAGCAGCAGGGAGAGCATTACAAAGCACAGATTATTGAGTCTATACCGGGTAATGAAGATTTATCACTTTATTCTCAAGGTAATTTTACAGATTTGTGTCGAGGGCCTCATGTTCCTGTTACTTCAAAAATAAGGGTTTTTAAACTTATGAAAGTTGCGGGAGCTTATTGGCGTGGTGATTCCAATAATGAAATGCTGCAGCGTATTTATGGAACGGCCTGGACAAATAAAGATGATCAAAAAGATTATTTGCATCGCTTAGAAGAGGCGGAGAAAAGAGATCATCGAAAACTTGGAAAGCAGCTTGATTTGTTTCATACACAAGATGAAGCGCCGGGCATGGTATTTTGGCATCCGAAAGGATGGATATTGTGGCAACAAATTGAGCAGTATATGAGAAATATACTGAGTCAAAATGGTTACCAGGAAATACGTACACCGCAGATTCTTGATAAAGATTTATGGGTGCGCTCAGGACATTGGGAAAACTTTCGTGAGAATATGTTTACCACGAATTCGGATGAGAGAGACTTTGCCATAAAACCAATGAATTGTCCCGGACACGTTCAGATATTTAATCAAGGTTTGAGGAGTTACCGGGAACTTCCAATAAGATTGGCTGAGTTTGGTTCGTGTCATCGAAATGAGGCGTCGGGAGCGTTGCACGGTATTATGCGGGTACGTGCGTTTACACAAGATGATGCCCATATTTTTTGTACAGAAGATCAGATACAAGACGAAGTTGTGAGATTTATTGATTTGTTGAAAGTTGTATATGCAGACTTCAGTTTTAAAGAGCTTCTGGTTAAACTCTCAACCCGACCACAAAAACGTGTCGGGTCAGAAGTGCAGTGGGATAAATCTGAAGCAGCACTTGAGGCTGCTTTAAATGAAGCTAAGCTTGAATGGGAATTGCAACCTGGTGAAGGTGCGTTTTATGGGCCAAAAATTGAATTCTCATTAAAGGATTGTATTGGACGTGTATGGCAATGTGGTACATTGCAACTGGATTTTTCCATGCCTGATCGTTTAGGCGCAGAATATGTGGCGGAAGATAATTCGCGCCAAGTGCCAGTTATGCTGCATAGAGCAATTCTGGGATCTTTGGAACGATTCATTGGTATTCTGATAGAAAACTATGCAGGTGCATTTCCTTTATGGTTATCACCCGAGCAAGTTGTCGTATTAAATATTTCTCGAGGACAGGTTGATTATGCACAAGAAGTGGCTGCTCAGTTAAAGCATCATGGTATTAGAACCAGCTTGGACTTGAGAAATGAGAAAATAACCTATAAAATTCGTGAGCATAGTTTGCAGAAACTTCCCTATCAGATTATTGTCGGGGATGAAGAAGTTCGAACAAATAGAGTGGCTGTTCGTAATCGTGCAGGCGAAGACCTTGGTCAAATGACATTACAAGCTTTGATAGAACGTCTTAAAAAAGAATTGTCTTCCAAAGTATAACTTTCTTTTAATAAACTAAACTTGGAGAAATTGCCATAGCTCAGGAAAAAGCAGCGCGCATAAATCAAGAGATAGATGTGCCAGAGGTACGTTTGATTGGTGTAAATGGGGAGCAAGTTGGTATTGTTAAACTTGCTGATGCAAATGCCTTAGCTGATGAGGCAGGAGTTGATCTGGTTGAGATTGCGCCCACAGCACAACCTCCTGTTTGTCGCTTGATGGATTATGGTAAGTTTCGCTATCAGGAAAGTAAGAAAAAACATGATGCGAAATTAAAACAGAAACAAGTTCAGATTAAAGAAATTAAATTTAGACCCAATACCGATGAAGGAGATTACAACATAAAGTTGAGAAATTTGACTAATTTTCTTAATGAAGGAGATAAAGTTAAGGTAACATTGCGTTTTCGCGGTCGCGAAATGGCCCATCAGGAATTTGGTATGCGCTTGTTGGAGCGTGTAAGGGATGATTTAGAATCTTTTGCAGTAGTGGAGCAATTTCCTAAAATGGAAGGGCGGCAAATGGTTATGGTGCTGTCGCCTAAGAAAAAAGATGTTAAAGCTGACAAATCTAAAACGGTGATAGAAGATTCAACGGTAACATCATAGATTTGTTCTTGGTAACTTGTTGTAGGTAGATTGAAATAATAAGTGATTACCAGGTTTTGGAAGTTTTCCATACCGGAAACACCTGGTTTCATGTTAAATGAGAGGAGTATTTATGCCCAAAATGAAAACTAAAAGTGGCGCAGCAAAGCGCTTCAAGTTTCGGGCTAGTGGGAGTATCAAACGCTCACAAGCTTTTAAACGCCACATATTGACTAAAAAAACAACCAAAAATAAGCGTCAGTTACGAGGTATTGTTAGTGTTAATCCCACTAATACAGCTTCTGTTCGCGCTATGATGCCATACGCATAAAGAGGAGCGATCATGCCAAGAGTTAAACGTGGTGTAACCGCTCATGCGCGGCACAAGAAAATATTGGATTTGGCTAAAGGCTATCGTGGGCGGCGTAAGAATGTCTACCGTATAGCTAAGCAAGCTGTTATGAAGGCTGGTCAGTATGCCTATAGAGACCGCCGGCAGCGTAAGAGACAATTCAGAGCTTTATGGATTGCTCGTATCAATGCGGCTGCTCGTGAATGTGGCCTGTCGTACAGTGTATTTATGAACGGCCTAAAAAAAGCAAGCATTGAAGTGGATAGAAAGGTGCTGGCTGATTTGGCTGTATTTGATAAGAAAGCTTTTGAGCAAATTGTGGAACAGGCAAAAGCCAGCTTGGCCACATAATCGGTTGTGATGGCAGAGTTATCGGGAGGTCTGGGTATAAACCTGAACCTCCCTTTTTGTTGTGAAATGTAATGATATGGGTAGCCGTTCTCTAATCTTAGATGTCGAATTTATATGAGAAACTTGGAAGATATAATCAGTGAAGCAACAAGCTTGCTGGAGGGTATTGAAGATCCGGCCGAGTTAGAGAATGTCAAGGCGCGTTATCTTGGCAAGAATGGGGTACTTACTGAATTACTCAAAGGACTAGGTAAGCTTCCTGTCGAAGAGCGCCCTGCCATGGGTAGTCAAATAAATCAGGCGAAGAATCAATTAGAAGCAACACTTAAATATCGGCGAAATGCGATTCAAGCAAAAGAACTGGAAGCTAAGTTAACTGAAGAAGCATTGGATGTCACTCTGCCTGGCAGAGGATTGGGAATCAGTGGCTTGCATCCGGTAACTCAAACTTTGATGCGTATTGAAGCGCTATTTCATTCGATAGGTTTTGATGTTGCTTCAGGCCCTGAGATTGAAACTGATTTTTATAACTTTACGGCTCTAAATATTCCGGAAAATCATCCTGCACGAGCAATGCATGATACATTTTATATTGATAATGGCAATTTATTGCGTACCCATACATCGCCTGTTCAAATTCACTACATGCAGAATAATGAGCCACCGATAAAAGTCATTGCACCCGGGCGTGTTTACCGGTGTGATTCCGATGTAACGCATACTCCAATGTTTCATCAAGTGGAAGGTTTATGGATAGATGAGAGTGCCAATTTTGCTGCACTAAAAGGTGTTCTGGCTGATTTCATGGCGCATTTCTTTGAACGTGATGATTTACCTGTAAGATTCAGGCCTTCTTTTTTCCCATTCACTGAACCCTCTGCTGAGATGGATATTGGTTGTGTAATGTGTGATGGAAAAGGTTGCCGTGTTTGTAGCCATACAGGCTGGTTGGAGGTACTGGGTTGTGGAATGGTCCATCCTAACGTTTTAAAGCATGTGGCTATTGATAGTGAACGATATATCGGATTTGCTTTCGGTATGGGAGTGGAACGGCTGACAATGCTTAGATATGGCGTCAATGATTTGAGATTATTTTTTGAAAACGATTTGCGTTTTCTAAAACAATTTAATTAAACCTGATCAATTTACCTGTTGTAATCAATAGCACATTCTCATGAAATTTTCTGAAAACTGGCTACGTACCTTTGTTAATCCACCTTACTCAAGTGATGAGCTTGCGCATGCTTTAACCATGGCAGGGATTGAGGTTGAAAGTATTCAGCCTGTAGCATCAGCTTTTGATAAAGTTGTTGTGGCCGAGGTTCTCTCAGTTGAGAAACATCCAACGGCAGATCGGTTGAACGTTTGCAATGTCAGGGTAGGGAAAGCAGAGAAAGATCTGTTACAGATTGTTTGTGGTGCACCCAATGTCAGTATGGGTGTAAAGGTGCCTTGTGCGTTGGTTGGAGCAAGCTTGCCAGGCATCTCCATCAAGCAAACAAAATTGCGTGGCATAGATTCCGCTGGCATGCTGTGCTCAGCCAAGGAATTAGGAATCAGTGATGCTGCTGAAGGTTTGTTGCTGCTTCCTGAGGATGCCCCGGTAGGTATAGATTTTCGTAGTTATTATGGGCTTGACGATCATATTCTTACACTGAGCCTGACACCTAATCGTGCTGATTGTCTTGGAGTTTTCGGTGTGGCGCGTGAGGTGGCAGCAATAACAGCTGTTGAGTTGCATTCAGTGGAGATAAATTCGATTTCCAGCGAAATTGAAGATACATTGGATGTGCGCGTGACAGCCCCTGAAGCATGTCCTCTGTATTGTGGCCGGATAATGCGCGGCATCAATCTTGATGTACTGACACCATTGTGGATAACGCAACGGTTAGAACGTAGTGGCATACGGTCTATTAATCCGGTAGTCGATATCACCAACTATGTATTGTTGGAAACCGGCCAACCCATGCATGCTTTTGATCTAAACAAGATTACTGGTGCTGTTCAAGTACGTTATGCTTTGCCTCGTGAGAGCATGCAATTATTGAATGGTAATCAAATAGCTTTGAGTCCAGAAATGCTATTAATCACAGACGAACATAGGCCGCTCGCATTAGCGGGGATTATGGGTGGATTGGATAGTGGTGTGACACAAGGTACTACTGATATCTTTTTAGAATGTGCATTTTTTGCCCCGGCTGTAATTAGCGGTAAGTCGTTTTGCCTTGGATTTAGTTCTGATTCTGCTTATCGCTTTGAACGCGGTGTGGATTTTGCAGCAACCAGGGATGTATTAGAACGTGCTGCTTATCTGATACAAACCATTTGTGGTGGTAAAGCAGGCCCTGTTACTGAAATAAAGCGTCAGCTACCGCAACGATTTTCCGTAAATGTGCGGATTGATCGAATAAAACGAGTACTCGGTATTGATATCAATAAGCAGCAGATAGGTGATTATTTGGAGCGCTTGGGATTTGAATTTTCAGTTAAGGGGGATATTTTTAATGTGATACCTCCAACCTATCGTTTTGATCTGGCGGTAGAAGAGGATTTTATAGAAGAACTGGCGCGTATTTATGGCTATGACCATATACCTGCCTATTTCCCACGTGCAAATATGGCGATGCTGCCAGCATCTGAAGCAAAGCACTCCCCGATAGAGATAAAGCAACTGCTCATGGCTCGTGATTACCAGGAAGTTATTAATTACGCTTTTGTAGATGCAGATTGGGAGCTTGACTTTGCGGGCAATAGCAAACCGATTGCATTAAAGAACCCGATTGCGAGTCAAATGAACGTGATGCGGAGTACCCTGATTGGTGGTTTGATATCCAATCTTCAATTTAATCTGAATCGTAAACAAGCCAGAGTGCGTTTATTTGAAGTGGGTTGCTGTTTTGTAAGGGATGATGAACATGACTGCAAGCAAATAGAAAAGCTTGCGGGGCTCTGCTATGGCGATATCGCATTTGAGCAATGGGGTATACCGGCAAGAAGCATGGACTTTTATGATGCTAAAGCAGATATAGAGGTTTTGTGTGGAAACCAGGCTATTCATTTCAGAGTATTTACTCATCCAGCATTGCATCCCGGAAAGTCGGCGCAAATTTGTATCGAAGACAAATCCATTGGATGGTTGGGAGAGTTGCATCCACGCTGGCAGAAGAAATATGGTTTGCAAAGAAGCACAATATTATTTGAGATCAATTTAGAGAGCCTGACACCTAAATCCTTACATGTTGCCAAGGAGATTTCCAGATTCCCGCCGGTGCGACGTGATATTGCGATCATTGTTGATAATGATGTGAGCGTGTATTCACTTTTAGTCTGCATGATTGCAGAAAAATCAGCGATAGTATCGGATATTTCATTATTTGATATTTATCGTGGCAAAGGTATGGAGAGCACCAAAAAAAGTCTTGCATTCCGTGTGTTGTTACAAGATACTGAGAAAACATTAACGGATGAAGAAGCGGATTTTGCAGTAACAGGTCTAATAAAAATTCTGGAAAACAAATTTGGCGCCACATTACGTAATTGATGATCACTGAAACGTTTGTGTCAATTGATCGTCATTGGAATTCGATACAATCAGACGGGTTCTTTTCGCAGATTTTGCGCGCGAGATGAATTATTAATCTGGTTTTATTAAAAGCGCTGCTGTCTAATGAGACTGAATACAAATAAATGAGTAGTTACAGAATTAATGACAAAATGGAGTGAAGTATGGCATTAACAAAAGCTGAGTTAGCGGATTTATTGTTTGAACATGTGGGACTTAACAAGCGCGAAGCAAAAGATATGGTTGAATCTTTTTATGAAGAAGTACGTACAGCTTTGCAAAATAATGAAGGTGTCAAGCTTTCAGGATTTGGTAATTTTCAGTTACGGGAGAAACCACAGCGCCCAGGTAGAAATCCTAAAACAGGAGAAGAAATTCCTATTACTGCACGTCGTGTTGTTACATTTCATGCCAGCCAGAAACTAAAAACCTTGGTTGAAAAGAATTACCATGGAAAACAAAAAACCAAGTAATGCATCTATTCCAATCCCAGCCAAGCGCTATTTTACAATTGGGGAAGTGGGTATTCTTTGTGGTGTTAAACCTCATGTATTACGCTATTGGGAACAAGAATTTGCACAATTAAAACCTGTTAAGCGTCGTGGTAATCGTCGTTATTATCAACATCAAGAAGTATTATTAATACGACGTATTCGAGAATTACTCTATGATCAAGGCTTTACAATTAGTGGGGCACGTAATCGATTAGATCATAGTGAAGATAGATCAACACCTATAGAACCAACGATCGTTAACACACCACCTCCCTCAGTAACAGATTTAAGTTACGTTCGACGCGAAATTAAGAGTGTTATGTCGCTGCTTCTTTCCTAAAAAATATGTTTTTCAGTGATAGTTTCTAAAATTGGGGCGTTGTTTGCTATAATTTCCTGTTCGGGGCGTAGCGCAGCCTGGTAGCGTACTTGCATGGGGTGCAAGTGGTCGGAGGTTCGAATCCTCTCGCCCCGACCATTTGGTATGTATAACCTTATCATTGATACTGAGTTTAATGTGCAAGATTCTTTGTTTGGCTATCCATTGAGTATCATAAACTTATAAAAATGCGCATACTGCTTAGTAACGATGATGGATATTTTGCGCCTGGTCTTGCATGTCTGGCCGAAGTACTCTCTGAGCTTGCAGAAGTTATTGTAGTTGCGCCTGAAAGAGATCGCAGTGGATCCAGTAATTCATTAACATTGGATCGTCCATTAAGCTTACATAAATCCCATAATGGTTTTTATTATGTCAATGGAACACCGACGGACTGTGTCCATCTGGCAGTTACCGGTATGCTTGATGTTATGCCAGATATGATAATTTCCGGTGTAAATAATGGCGCTAACATGGGTGATGATACAATTTATTCCGGTACTGTTGCTGCTGCTACAGAAGGTTTCTTACTGGGGATTCCCTCTCTGGCGGTTTCTTTAGTTGGTGCATCAGGTGGGAATTATTTGACAGCGGCTCGTGTTGCAACTGATATGGTAAAGCGTTTCAAAGAAAATGGCATTCAATGTCCCGTTTTGTTGAATATCAATGTGCCGGATATAGAGTATCAGCAACTTGAAGGGATTGAGGTTACTCGATTAGGTAGACGCCATAAAGCAGAGCCGGTGATTAAATCGCAAAGCCCCCGAGGAGAAAATCTATATTGGGTTGGTGCAGCAGGTGCTGCACAAGATGCGGGGAAAGGTACAGATTTTTACGCCGTACAGCATAATCGGGTTTCAGTGACCCCACTACAGATTGATTTAACCCGATACGATCAATTGGATCTTATAACAAGATGGCTTGATAATTAAGTACTTGTTGTTTGAGTGATTTGAAATTTTATGGATACTAATTGGTGAGTGTTCGTCATTCTGGAATTGGTATGACTTCGCAGCGTACACGTATGCGGATGATTGAGCGTTTGCGCGCACAAGGTATTGCTGATGAAGTGATTTTATCAGTTATGAGCGCAATTCCTCGGCATATTTTTATTGAGGAAGCTCTGGCCAGCCGAGCTTATGAAGACGTTTCTTTACCCATAAATTATGGGCAAACGATATCAAGCCCTTGGATTGTTGCGCGTATGAGTGAACTACTACGCGCTAATTCCGGCTTGGATAAAGTGCTTGAGATTGGGACTGGCTGTGGTTATCAGACGGCTGTATTGGCACAGATTGCACAAAAAGTTTATTCGATAGAGCGTATTGGGCCATTATTAACACGTACTCGAATCCGGCTACAGGAATTACAGATCAGAAATGTTTATTTGAGGCACGCTGATGGTTTGCTTGGACTGGCAGAAGCTGGATCGTTTGATGGTATTATTATGACAGCGGTAACAACCCATGTTCCTGCTTCATTATTGGAACAGATGGCCGTGGGTGGTAGGATGGTTTTCCCAAAAGGAACCCAGAAGCAGAATTTGTGCGTTATTGAGCGTAATTCCCAAGGCTATACTGAAACTATACTGGAAGAGGTGAATTTTGTACCTTTACTATCGGGTGTCGTAAAAAAATAACGATACAGGGAATATAAAATGACAAATAATCCAATTAGATTAATAGATATTGATAGAGGTAAGTATAGTACTATCAGGGTATGTTTTTCTTTGATAAGACAGCCAAAATCATTATCTTTTAACGGTTATTTATTGTTGTTTACTACCTGTTTTTTATTGATTGGATGTAGTGCAACACAGCCGCCGGTGCCGGTAGTTGATCGTGTAAAGACTGATTCAGCAGGATCGACAGGTAAACCAGCCGGGGTAAATAATCTAAATAATCAGTTTCATATTGTACAAAAAGGGGATACTTTATACGGTATTGCGCTTAATCATGGGATTGATTTTAAGAAACTAGCGGAGTGGAATGATATTGTTGATCCCAGAGCCATTAGACCAGGGCAGAGAATTAATCTGTTTATGCCAGAAAGAGAGTCGCAGCCTGCTTTATTCGCTTTGTCCCCGCAACCGGTGGAAACAACTATTGAACCGCCAACTGTACAGCCATCCGTTGTAATTACTCAAGAAAGCAGTAGTAATAATACCGGTCAAGTAAAGACAAGCCCTAAAGCACTTAAATTACCTTTTTCAGAGCAGAATGTAGCCCGATTACAATATTCAACAAATCCTGCACCTGCACCTGTAGCACAGACACTGCCATCTTCTCCGGTCTCAGAAAGAAATACGCGAATTGAGATTGCTCCTCAGCCAGTACCGCAAAAATCTGACAGAGTGGCTAATGATTCTGATGCTAAGTGGATATGGCCAACAGACGGTAAACTGTTATCATCTTTTTCTAAAAATTCTAAAGGTGTAAAAATATCAGGACAAGCTGGACAACCGATCCTGGCTTCCGCTGCAGGTGAGGTGGTTTATAGCGGCCATGGGTTACGTGGTTATGGGAACCTGATTATCATTAAGCATGATAATACCTTCCTAAGTGCATATGCCCATAACAGTAAGATTCTGGTGAAAGAAGGGGAAGCGGTGGTAAAGGGGCAGAAAATCGCGGAAATGGGTAATACTGATACGGATACCATTCAATTACATTTTGAAATACGTAAGCATGGGAAACCGGTTGATCCTCTTGAATTCTTGCCTAGAATACCCGGATAGATAATAAATTGAAAGAAACAGCAATGCTATTTTTTGATTGGAGCATTGCTGCATTGCTGTTTATTACTTTTAATTTTATGCTGCTTTAATGAGCTGATTCTCGCATATGCGTTATAGCTTCCTGCGTATGTTTAGCGGCTACATCTGCATGACCCGCTTCAGCATGTGTAATGGCTTCCTCTAAATGCTTGATGGCTTCATCCATATGCTTGTGAGCATTGGCATGCTCTGTGACGGCGGCTTTAGCATGGGTCAGACTCTTTTTTGCGTGCTCGAGTAACTCCTTGGCATGACCGGCCTCGCCATGAGCTTGAGCTTTTCCTGCATGCTCCATCGCTTCTGATGTATGCCCAGCATCGCTTGCATTAGCCTGGGTACTGAGGAAAAATACGGCTATGCTGATTGAAATGATTATTTGTATAAGCTTCATAATATTTGCCCTTCTTGGTAATTGATAAAGATATCAGAAATACCCACCCATCAAATTTATACCCAATCCCTGAATTCAAAAAAGACTGTGCACATGTCTTTTATAGCACAAATCAGTAAAGTCATAAAATTAATATTTAATGCCAGCATGACTTGAGTCAATATTCAAATGCATAAAGAAATAAATGGATTTTATTATTATGTTGATATCATCATGCCGCATTGAAACTTAATGGTTGATCAGACTACTGAGCATTTTATAATCAACCCATTCTTTATTAAATGTTGTGCCTTTGATTTTAGTGAAAGGTTGAGATGGTTCACCCAGGTCTGATAAAACCGTAACTGCACCGCTGAAATCTTGTAAACGGGTATAGCCGCTCACGGTAATGAGGGTGGGGAGGCTTGCGGCCAGCGCTGACTTTAAACCATTCTCCGAATCTTCTATTGCGATACATTGTTGTGCGGTTAATTCAAGTTGAGTGAGTACCCAGCGGTAAATATCAGGTGCTGGTTTTTTCATAGGAACAATGTCACCCGCACCAATGACATCAAACCAGCCAATAGATTCTTTACCTAGAGTTGATTTAAGCAAGGCGGTGACATTTTCCATGGTTGTTGTTGTTGCGATAGCGAGTTTTATTTTTTCGTGCCGTAACTCATGAATTAGTCGTGCAACACCGGGGCGTAATGGGATGTTGCCGTGCTCCATGAGCGATTCAAAGTATTTGGTTTTGGTTTTGTGTAAGCTGGCAATCCAGTCAGTCAGATCGTTTTTGTTAAGTGCCTCGGGAGTATATCTTTCCATGTAATAACGAACCCGCTCTTTCCCGCCTGTAATCTGTAGCAGTTCACCATAAAGATTGATATCCCAGTTCCAGTCGAGATTAAATTGCTTAAAGGCGGCATTGAAAGCAAGACGATGACCATCTTGCTCTGTATCGGCAAGTGTGCCATCGACATCAAAAAGTACGGCTTGCAGTTTATTAGGTGTATTCATTATGTTGGTTTT
>ERZ1292630.3908-Hain-H41-02um-R3-3908-length-12794-cov-11_pt1 | contig 12794 bp, 10 predicted proteins | sample MGYA00564408_ERZ1292630 | MGnify/ENA primary metagenome ERZ1292630 (study PRJEB36523, sample SAMEA6512641) | groundwater metagenome | collected 2019-01-08 | study: AquaDiva: Metagenomics assemblies of 32 groundwater samples | reverse complement strand
AGGTAAATTTCTTGATGAATTTCTGATGGGATTCCTGGCCGTCAAAACTCACGCCGAGCACGACGGCCCCCGCCTTTTTGATCGGCGCGATGGCATCGCGAAAGTCGCACGACTCCTTGGTGCAACCAGGGGTATCGTCTTTGGGATAAAAATACAGAACCACCTGCTTGCCCGTGAAGTCTTTCAGGCTGACAGATTCTCCCGATTGGTCAGGGAGCGAAAACGCCGGAGCCTTCTTCCCAACTTCTAGTTCTGTTGCCATCGTTGAATCTTCCTTCTCTAGGGGCTTAGCAGGATATTGAAAAGGCCGCCTAGTTTGATCTTCGCATCGCGCTCACGCACCGTGAAACGTTAGACGTGAAAGGTGAAACGTGGGACTGCCGAGTGTTCTTCCTCCGAAACATTTCACGTTTGACGTTTCACGTCTCACGGATCGCTAGACGTCCTCTTCGAGCATCCCGCTATTTATCGCGGCCCGCTACCAATGCCCGGCCTGCTGGTCCCGATTGGATGTTCTTTGTGCTCTTTTGGAGACTCCGGGCTGCCGAAGGGATGGAGCGCGGGCGAATCCCAGATGACTTTGTCGCCCGGAGCCAGGTTAGCCGCTTCCACAAACTGTTGACGCGCTTGCTCCGTATCGCCCAGGGCATTTAAGACCAAGGCATAGTTATAGTGCGCGGGCCCCGATTGAGGAGCCGCAGCCACCGCTTGGGAAAAATACTTCTTCGCATCGTCGAACTGCCTCGATCGATAGGCCTGCGTCCCTTGTTCAGTCAGGATCACGGCTTGCGGCTTCACTCCGGACTCGAGCGCCAACGGGACCAACGGCTTCGCCTTGCTCTTGGAACAGGCGACTGCCCCGACGAGCAAGAGGACCACCCCGAGCAGGGACAGATATTTCATGGCGGATACAGGTTTCATCGGCGCCTCACCCCTTCGTATGTTTCCGCGACTCTTCCTCGAACGTTTTCCGGTAGAGCACGTCCCACTCCCCACTGCCTTCGACGATCCCGCGAGAGTAGGAGGCCAACTTGGTCCTGACCTTTCGATCGATCTCTTCTTCTTGCGCCAACTCGGCTGCCAGCACCTTCTTGATCTCTTTCAAGACCCGCCCGTCCTCAGCCTGTACTGTCACTAGCGGGCTTTTCTTCACCACCTGCAAAATGATGTGGGAGAGATGGCTGATTTTGTCTTCGCTCAACATGCTAAACCGTGAAACGTGAGACGTAAAAGGTGAACGGTGAACCGTACAGAGTTCGACGTTCGAGGATTTTTCGTTTCACGTCTTACCTTTCACGTTTCACGCCCTAGAGGATGATGCCCCGCTCCCGTGCCAGCTTGCCCTTCACCATCGTAAACATCCGCTGAAAGTCCACTTGTCCCCGCTCGATGTCTTGCTCGTAAGCTTTCAACAGCTGCCGTACTTCGGCGTTCAGGCGGTCTTCCACCGACAGCTCCTCGATAATGGCATGATCGATCTGCTCGACGAACGCCTTGCGATCCCCGACAATCGTCACCTGCCCCTCTTGCTGCAACCGAGTGGCAACCGACTCTGAGATGTGGCGCACGCGCTCTTTCGATAGTCGCATGACTAGATCCGCTCGATCCGAATGTTCGGCACGTCCATGACTCTACGTAGCACCGAGGCATCCCCGAGAATGCGGCCGATCACATTGACACGGTCGGCCGGAACCGGATCCTGCCCCATACTCATCGGGGTGCGTCCGAAGAAAATAGCCAGGACCTGCCCGGCTCCCCAGAAGGCGAGATCGCCGACTTTGACTTGGTTCGTCGCCGTCTCTCGGTGGTCCTTCACCCCGGCCAGTTTAAAGTAAAACTCTTCGCCCCACGTGTTGACCGGACTTTCGACCGGCAACGCGGCATAGACTTCCTGCGCCGTCTTCGTCGACTTGAGTTCCGCGTCGAGCTGCACAGAGCCGACGGTGATGCGAATTTTGTTGGGGAAATCAGCCATTGCGTTCCAATCGGCGCCTCTCGGCGACCATATGATGAAAACCCGCTCAGGCCGCGGACTTTAGCTTGTTTATTCGATGAAATCAAGGCTACAATCCCGCGATCACATGCTGACGTCATCCTTCGTGCTTCTCAAAGGTATCGGCCAAAGTTCCGAACGCCGCCTCTGGCAGGAAGGCATTCTCGATTGGGCCGCATTCCTCCGATCTCCGACCCTGCCCGGTATCTCCCCGAGCAGAAAAGAGTGGTATGACCTCGAACTCGCCACCGCCCAAGCGCGCCTGGAAGAAGGCGACGCGCACTTCTTCGGCACCTGTCTGAAGAGTCGGGAGCACTGGCGCCTCTTCGAGACGTTTCGCCCTCGCACCCTCTATCTGGACATCGAGACAACAGGGCTGTCGGCGCGCGAGGGGCATGTGACGGTGGTCGGATTGTATCGCAACGGACTGATGACGAGCCTGGTCCGCGGGGAAACGTTAACGGAAGACCGATTGCACGCAGAGCTGGAACAGACAGACCTCTTCATTACGTTTTTCGGCAGCGGGTTCGACATTCCCTACTTGCAGGCGAAGTTCCCCCGGTTGAATTTCAAAAAACCGCACTTCGATCTGTGTTTTGCCGCGCGCAGGCTCGGCATGCAGGGCGGGCTGAAACACATCGAACACGAAGTTCAGATTGCGCGCGAGACCGATGTGGTGGGACTCGACGGATGGGAAGCGGTTCGCCTCTGGCACCAGTGGACAACAGGAAGCGAAGCCGCACGCGATCTGTTGCTGCGGTATAACGCGGCCGATACCAAAAACCTCGAACCGCTTGCGGCAGTGCTCTACGAACAGATGGTCGCGCGATTCGGCCCGTCTTCTGCGGGATTTCCACCGACCCGTCACCAAGAGCCGGCCGAGGTCGCTCCGTGACACAGACCCAGCAGTGGACCGGAGTCGGTCGAACCGAGACGGGTCATGTTCGAGCGTCGAACCAAGATGCGCTGGCCCTCCTGAATGACTGCGGCGTCTGGATCGTGGCAGATGGGATGAGTGGTTACCCGGCAGGGGATCTCGCGGCCCAAACCGCCGTAGCCGCAGCCACACAGCGGGCGCGCGAACGAACGGCCTGGCTCCTCGAGCACCCGAGCGCTGCCGCCGAATTCGTGGCAGACCTCGCGACGAGCGCTAATCAGCACATCCATGACCTCATTCTAGCGAACCCGTCCTTGCAAGGGATGGGCACGACCTTCGTCGCCTTGGCGATGACGTCGCCACCGATGTCGGTCGCCCATATCGCCCACTTGGGAGATAGTCGCGCCTATCTCTATCGGACAGGACAGCTCACGCAATTGACACGCGATCATACTCTCGTCGAAAAACTTGTGCAGCGAGGACTAATCGATCCAGCCACGGCGCTCACGCATCCCGAGCGTCATGTCTTGACCAAAGGCCTGGGGAAAGGCATCGGCATGAAGCCGGAACTGACCTCGACACCGGTGACTCCCCACGACCTGTTCTTGCTCTGCAGCGACGGGCTCACGAAAATGTTGGAGGACGCAGCTATCGCATCGATCCTCTCCCGTGCGAATGGCGATCCCCACCGAGCCTGCCACGACCTGATCGAGCAGGCACTGAACAGAGGGGGAGAAGATAATGTGACCGTGATCGTCGTGGCAGGCATGCCGCCTCCCGTTACGGCAGTTTAACCATTGACAAGACTCTATCGGCCCTGTAGCCTCAGATTCTAGCCAGACAGTCTTTCCTCCCGCTTCCCTTGTGAACCCGACAGGAGAGCCACCATGCGAGTGTCCGTACCGGTTTGTCTCATCGTGTATATGGTCATTGGAGGAGCCTGCTGGGTTCCCGCAGCCATGAGCGTCACCGCGGATAACACCGGACTCGAAACGACAGTCCGCGCCCTCGTGCGAGCCAATGCCGAAAAGGATTTGCCCGCCATGTCCAAGCTGATGGCCCACGACGCCGATATCACCAGCTATACCATCGGAGGCCGGAAATACGTGGGATGGCCTGACCTTGAGCGAGATATCAAGGAGGAGTTTGCGAAAGTCGCAGCGCTCGACCTTCCCATATCCGAACTCAAGGTGTGGTCGAAGGGAGATATTGGGTGGTACACGATGGAACTGGACTATGTGCGTATCCTCGGTCAAGGACAGGACCAGGAACGAGCTGTCCTGCCGTTACGAGAAACCGGCGTGCTTGAGCGTCGAAACGGCCAGTGGGTCCTCCTGTCCTGGCATGAATCCCTCCGCAATGCCACCGGCGCGATGCCTGTCGATGATCGGCAGAAAACCGCTGCACCACGCACCGTGGCTTCATCGACCGGCCAAGCCGCCGTCCCTGACTTGAGCGGGGAATGGGATATTCTGGAAGTCGAAGACAACAAGACCTACAAAGCCACCCTGGATAAGGCCGGCAACGGACCCTATACGCAACACGGTGGCCGCTTCGTCACCACAAAGTATGCGGACCGGCTCTGGCAAGGCACCTGGCAGCAGTCGGGCAACGATCGCGAAGGAGGATTTGAACTCCTCCTCTCCGAGGACGGGACCCAGGCCAAGGGCGTGTGGTGGTATTCGCGGGTCGGCACCCAAAAGAACATTCCCCCTCGTGAACACGGCGGGACCTATGTCTGGAAACGGTTGACCCCGCTACCATCCACACGATGACACTTGCGTACCCCACAAGCTTGTACGAACATCTCACCACATATTCGCGTGACCACTTTTCATTCTTGGGAGGTTTTATGCGTCAGGCACTCCTCACTCTACTCGCCGGCATCTGTCTGGTGACCCCTGCCTTCGCGGACGGCGGTCACGACCACCATGCCGTTCCGACCCTGTCCCACCAAACCACGACGACGGTGACGTTTGAGGCCAATACCGTCACTCTCACGTTCGGTCCCATCGATCTTCCGACCGGTCACGACGGAGACCTCGCGGCGTCGATGCCCAAGCATAACTTTCAGCTGCCCAAGGACATGTATATGGTGGGGTATAAAACTGCGGTCTTCACCAAAGAAGGGAAGTCCCTCCCCAAGAACTATCTCCATCATATCTTGATGATCAACAACGATAAACCGAGCGTGTCATGCCAAGGCGAACCGTTATTCTTTGCGGGGGCAGGATTAGAAATGACCGAGACGCGTTTCCCGGACGGCTACGGGGTCAAGCTTGCCAAGGGTGATCACCTTATGTCGATTGTCGCATTTTATCACAAGGCACCGATCACCAAGGACGTCATGGCCAGCTTCACCATGTATATGGCACCCGAGGGCGCTCCCGTCAAAGAAATGGACGTGTATCAAGTAGGGGTCAATATTGTGTGCTTCAGCAAGTTCTCCCAACGAGGCCCAGACCAGACGGATGAAGGGATTGAAATCACATCCGGAGTCCAGGTCCACAGCGCGCCACTGAAGTTCTCGATGGATGGCTGTGTGAAATTCGCCTACCCACATGGGCATGACGAACTCCTCATGATCGGGCTGGACAATACGACCCAAAAACAGACCCTGCTGCGGACGGTTCCCGACGTCACCCAGGACGGGACCTTCCTTGAGTTTCGCCCGCACCAAGTCTATCGCGATAGTCAGGGGTTTCCTGTGACGAAAGCTGACGACTATGAGATGGTGATGGTCCATCACCATCCCTTGCAGAAGCACGAGGCCCAACATGGGATGGGAAACTATTTGCTGTACATGACCCCTGGCCCCTGTCCGACGACACCTCATACGCCACACACCAAGTAGCGACAACACACTCCCTAGTACCCACCGCACGGTCTGCGGTGGGTACTACGACGTTCTCTCACGCAACCCATATCCTGTCCCCCTCCAATTCCGTTCAATTTTGTTCGTCATCGAAGTCAATGAGGCTCCCCCTACCAAAGATATAGTCCATTCCACCGCATGGAGACTGTGTTTCCCACCTCCTCCTATGCTATTCACATCTTCAATCCGAAGACACGCGCCCCGGCTCGCTTACACCAGACGAGAAGGGACAGGTTTGTCTTAGATCACGTTACGAACGAGCGTTGTCTTGTCGATCTGGAACTGGGCTTAGTCGAATTCCACGGACGCACCAGGGATATCTAGATGCCGCAGAGTGAGACCGTCACAATCCTGATTGTCAGCGAGCACGCTGAGGCCATCAAGCTCATCACCATCAGTCTGCGCGGATTTTTTCCCAACTGCCGCGTAGAAGTGGTCTATTCCGCCGAAGAAGCACGGACCTGGGCCTCGGCGCACGAATGGACCCTCATCCTCATCGATGAACAGTGCCTTGCCGGATCCCACGCCTCACTGCCCGGCGAACTCAAACAGCGCGCACCGTACGCAGCCATCATTCTGCACAGCGACCGCACCGACTCAGCCTCGGCGCTTCAAGCGCTCCAAGCCGACGTTGATTTTTTTCTCTCGAAGCAATCTCCCGCCTTTCTCACGGAGCTCCTATTCTGTGCCAAGGAAGCCATCGAGAAACATAGCTTGAGAGTGGCCCTGGACCACGCGCACGAACGCCATCGTCGACTCATCGAGTCACTCAGCGACATCGTCTACGAGCTGGATGCCAGCGGCCGTTTTGTGACAATCAGTCCCGGCATCGTCGCGCTATTGGGCTACTCGCCTGACGAACTCATTGGATTACCCTATACCACCCTCGTTCCTCCCGACCAAGAGTCCGCGACTCGATACCGTTTCAACGAACGCCGTTCCGGCACACGAGGGACCAGCCGCACCGAATTGATCTTCCGAGGGAAATCCACGCAGGACAATGCGCCACGGCACATCACGGCGGAGGTCAGCGCCAGAGGACTCTATGACCCCCTCCGCCGGTTTCTCGGCACGGTAGGACTGATCCGAGACCTTTCCCAACCCAAACAACAAGACACCACGATCCATCAACTTCGCCAACAACTCCGGCGTGCGGATGAACTGCTCGCGTTGGCCCAGCGAGCCACGCTGTTGTCCCAACAGCTGGACGAGCCACTCACCTCACTGCTGACACAGTCCCAGCAACTCCTCACCGCCATTCGCGACGCACGTCTGGACGCCCAAGCCGAAACGCTCGCCAACCACGCCGCAGAAGCCACGAAACTCGGAGCGCAGCTGGCGCAGGCCCTCTACGAGAGAGAGGACGCCTTAGGACACACGATCAACGACGTCATTGACGACGTACTCACGGCTACAACCCCGACGATCGTGAATGGTGCAGGCATCATACGACAACTCGCCTCGCACCTCCCCCCTCTCGTCGGCGATCGTGAGCAGGTCGCGAAACTCGTTCACCATCTCCTGAACTACGCGCAGACCTATTTGTTGACGGTCGGCCGTGCGCATCGACTCATCGTGAGCACGCGCGCAGTTGGGCCCTCCTCCCTCTCAGCAGACGCCCCCGCCCTATTTCCCCTCGCCCCGCCTACCGAGATCGAGGTCGAGCTGCTCGAATCAGACATGGTGTGGTCGGCAGAATCTCCGACTACTTCACTCCCGTCTATTGATCTCCTCGAGTCGTATCAGCTCATCCGCCAACTCGGTGGCACCTTGGATTTGGCTGCACCGACGCAGGGCTCCTTTCGTATGATCCTCCGTCTGCCGGTCGCCTCTCGCCCCACCCTCGAGATGTTTCCGCTGCCGATTGCCATCTCCTCCACCCCGCTCACACTCGCTCCTGAAACGAAGAGCGCCACGACGGCATCTGTTCCGACGGCCGATTCTGGCAGCCCTCAACAGGAACGTCGCCATACACCTCGAATTTCAACGACCTTGCCTGCCAAGATCACCGTCGGGTCAGCCACATGGGATGGCACCATTTCCAACCTCAGTCTTGGCGGGACCTGCGTCACGCTCCCCGGCGACTTCCCAACCGTCCCGCCACAGGACGCCTATGTGGTGGTCAAGACGGCGGTGGGCATTCTGGAGCTGCAAGGCAGGGCACGGGAGCGATCCATCTCACTCCAAACCAAGACACCGGCCTCTCAGTTGATTGTGACGTTTGAGCCCCCCAAGCGAGAAGAAGGCGCCGTCCTGGCCTCGCTGGTCCAAGCTGCTCAGGAGCAAACTCTGCCCTTCTCCCTTGAAATGCTGCTCACGGCAGGACCGCCACCCGCTCTGAGTGCCGCCAACCCACTGATGGCGACCGAAGGGGGTGACGAGAACCCCCGCGAGGCCGTCCGAGTGGCCTTGCAGCTCCCAGTCCGGCTCGACCTCACAGACCCTATCGGCAGAAGTCACCGCCTCGGAGCGTTGATCACCAACCTCAGCCGAGACGGTGCCTGCCTTCACCTCAACGCTCGACCAGAACTCCTAAGCGGTATTGCCACGCTGCACTTCGCCGCCACCCAGACCCAAACCCACCCCGGGACCCATGAGCCGGGTGCGCCGGACGCTGCACTGTCTTCCCGGATCATCTGGTCAGCTCCGAATCCTACAGCGCCCAGTGAATTTCGTCCCCCAGGGTCCGACCCTGCTCTTCGGGTCGGCGTCCGCTTCCAGGAACTCACACCCTACGCTGAGCGTGAAGTAAACCGCGTCGTCCGACAGCATCTGACGTCGCTGAGCGAGTCGGAAGCCTCCTCGCAACAGGCGTCGGTCGTCAGTATTCCACGGGAGTGCCGAAACCCACGCGGCCAGACGATTGTAATTGCCGACGATCATCTTCGCCAGTCGCTCGCACCGAACACGCCAGTCGTCGTCATCGCCCCCGGCTATGGCCAGACCGCGTTGGACGCCATCACGCTGTCCTACTACCTGGCGCACCACCGGCTCCGCATCTTGCGGTACGACCACACCAACCATGTCGGGCTGAGTGACGGAGAGTTGCAAGAAACAACCTTACGGAGCATGCAAGCCGACCTCCTTAAAATCGTGGAGTTTGTGCAACATACGTGGCCAACCGCTCCGCTGATCGTCATGGCAAGCGACGTGGCCGCACGCGTCGCGCTCAAGATGGCCGTGCAATCCCGGCCCCTCGATCTGCTTCTCCTGATCAACCCGGTCGTCGATGTTCAAGCCATGCTCATGACCGTCCATCGTCATGACCTCGTAGCCGACCACCGATATGGACTCCGACGCGGCATCGCCAATCTGCTTGGACTCAACGTCAATGTGGATCGTTTCGTCGGCGACATTGTCGCAGGCCACTTTACCGATCTAGCCTCCACGATTGCCGATCTGCGACTCCTTCGCTCTCCGTCAGCTATTCTCACAATTCCCAGCAGCCCACTCGGGCCGTTGCCTCCAGCTGACCTTCCTCAGACGTTTCTCACCGCGCTGGGAACCCATACCCGTCTGGCCACCGTCTCAGCACCGCTGATCGGCCAGGACCTCCCGCTCAATGAACAGCACCCTCCGGCCTTCCGACAGATACTGGAACAGATCGCCGCAACCGTCTCGCTGCCAACCATTCCAGCCGAATTCAACGTGCAAACCCGTCGCGCGCTGGGCCGGCAACAGCGCATCGAGATGGAACGCACCCGGCTTCGCCACAATCTTTCGCAAATCACACGTGAGGCCTTGTGGGTCGCGCATCAGCAACAGCTTCCCCAACTCGGAAACCTCCATGAGTACTGGAAACTCTTAGACGATCTCTACCGGCTGCTCAGCCCACTCGAACCAGGCTCCATGCTCGTAGACGTGGAGGTCGGCCACGGCGATTTGGTCCGAGCTACGATGGTGAACCTGGCCTACCGCTCGCGACAGCGTGGATGGAGCCCGGAGCGCCCTGTTCACGTGATCGGGTTGGGGCGGTCTCAAGACTCGCTGACGCAGGCCCGACAAAGTCTTCGTGCCTTGCATCGGGAACTCGATAGCGACTTCGCGGGCACCCTCACCATCCACCCCCCGCTGACCAGCGAATGGGTACACACGGACTGGACGCAGGATCTTCCCTTCAAAAACGACTCGCTCCATCGCATCGTCTGCAATCTGTCCCTCCCGTTCATCCCCTCTCCACTGGTGACGGTTCGGGAGCTCTACCGCATCCTCCGTCCACAAGGGCGCTTGGTCCTCACAGTGTTCCACCCGGAGACCGATCTCTCGGTGCTCTATCGTCGCCATCTGCACAGAGCGAATCAGGATGAATTTAGTCCACAGGCCCAGATCCTCCTCCATTACCTGGGTCGACTCCGAGAGGCCGTCCGGCATGGACTGCTGAACACATTCGACCAACCTTCACTGGCCTCGTTCCTCCTGCAAGCCGGCATCGTCACACCCCGCATCCTTCCCGCGCTCGATGGGCAGGCCCTCTTCGCCGTCATCGAAAAAAGTAAATCCGCTAGCTGAACCTACCTCTGCCGTGTATACTTCCACGCGTACATCTTTGAACACGTAAACGTTTCGTGGCCACTCTGTGTTTCCGCTGATGGGGCAAAGAGCGCCAGTGCGCTCTCAGTTCGTTATGACATTACACCCCTCGAATACGGAAATTTTGTCGCCTTCCTCCAGCGAGCTGCTGAACATCGTCACTCGATTTGCGGCCGATCTGGGAACGATGACCAACCTGACGACACTCGGGGATTACATTATCCAAGAGCTGTGTCACGCAAGTGCCGCCACTCAGGGGATGCTGTTCCTGCTGGATCACGAACACGAATGCTACCGCCGCGCCAACATGGTCGGCCCTGTCGCACCCACGGTGGTTCCTTCCACGCTCGCCGCGGACCATCCCCTGCCCCAGCATCTACTTGCAACCAACCGGATCATGAGGCGAGCCGACTCGGCTGCAGACCTCCAAGAAACTGACTCCGAAGCCGGCGCGCGCTCGGCCATGGAGTCCATGCAAGCCACGCGCGTCGTGCCACACCTTAATAAAGGCCGCCTCATCGCCTTCTCACTCCTCGGTACAGCACAGCCTTCAGCCGGAGGACATGCTCTGACACAGTCCCTGCTCGCCGCACTGGCGCAAACCGCTGCAAATGCGCTCGACACCATTGTCCTGTCCGAGGACCTCCATCGCTCACATACACTCATGAAACGCACGGATCGGCTGAAATCCCTTGAGACCATTGCCGGCGGCTTCGCCCATGAAATTAGGAACCCTCTCACATCGATTAAAACCTTTATCCAATTGGCGCCTGAACGGAAAGACGATCCCGAATTTATTCAGGAGTTCAGCAAAATCGTGCTCGACGATGTCTATCGAATCGAACGGCTCATCCAGGAAATTCTCGACTACGCACGATACATGGAGCCCAAGCTGACGGACGAGGACTTCAACGACATTGTCGCCTCGTGCTTGTATTTCATCGACGTCAAGGCAGACAGCCGTGGGATTAAGATTGAAAAAAGGTTGGCGCCTGACCTGCCTCGTGTCATGCTGGATCGACAGCAAATCAAACAAGTCCTGCTCAATCTCCTGCTCAATGCCATGGACGCAATGGGAGAACAGGGTGGGCGGTTATCCGTTCAGACCTGCAAGCTCGTAAAGCCGGGAGGGAAAGTCTGGGCTCACATCGAAATCGAGGATACCGGCGAGGGAATCCAGGAGACGAATCTCGAACATATTTTTGACCCATTTTTCACCACGAAACACGAGAGTGGGGAACACGAAGGAACGGGGCTGGGCTTAACAATTGTCCATCAAATTATTCAAGAACATCACGGCGAGATCCGGGTAAAGAGTTCGGTCGGTGTAGGCACCACGTTTTTCGTGAGCCTGCCCGCGTTACCCGCATAGCCGCCACACCCTATGGACACCAGTATGAAAAAACGAGTGTTGTTGATCGATGATGAGGCCCGGGTTCGGGCCTCATTGAAAGTGGTGCTGGAACCGACCTACGAAACGATCCAAGCCGCCGATGCCCAGGAAGGCCTTGAGCTGTTTCGCAAGGAAGCCCCCCACCTGGTCCTTCTGGACGTGATCCTGCCGGGCACCGACGGGCTGGCCTTACTCCAAACCCTGCGCGCCGAAGATCGTACGGCACCGGTCATCATGCTGACGGGAACAAAATCAGTCAAAACCGCCGTCGATGCGATGAAATTTGGCGCGGCCGACTATCTCTCAAAACCCTTCGATGTGGAAGAACTCCGCATCATCGTCGAGCGTGCGCTCAAGGACCAGGAACTCCAACGGGAGGTGAAACAACTCCGTGCACAAGTGGTGCGGCGCTATGCCTTTCACAACCTGATCGGCAAGAGCTCATCCATGCAGGACATCTACACCAAGATCGAACAAGTCGCCGACAGCCGCACGACCGTCCTGATCACCGGCGAGAGCGGCACAGGCAAAGAACTGGTCGCCAAGGCGCTCCACTACAATAGCGCCAGGCGCGAGCGCCCCTTCATCGCGCTGAACTGCGCGGCCCTTCCTGAAACGCTCATCGAGAGTGAGCTATTCGGCCATGAGAAAGGCTCGTTCACGGATGCCACGGCGCGTCGAGTCGGGCAATTTGAACTTGCTAATACCGGCACACTCTTCCTCGACGAGATCGGCGACCTGAGTGCCATGACGCAAGCCAAGCTGCTGCGCGTCTTGCAAGAACGGGAATTCACCAGAGTCGGTGGCGTGCAATCCATCAAGGTAGATGTGCGCATTGTGGCTGCCACGAACAAGAATCTCGAGGAACTCGTTCGCAAAGGGCAATTTCGCGAAGACCTCTATTACCGCATCAATGTCATTGCGCTGTATCTGCCTCCCCTTCGGGAACGAGGTGAAGACGTCCCTCTCCTCGCCAAGCATTTTCTGGCGAAACGGATCGAGGAAGAGAACCGACCACCCCAAGAGTTTTCCAAAGATGCCGTCGATCTTCTATCCCGCTATCCCTGGCCGGGCAATGTGCGGGAGATGGAAAACATCATCGAACAGGCATTCATTTGGTCCAAGG
>ERZ1292630.3907-Hain-H41-02um-R3-3907-length-12794-cov-31_pt1 | contig 12794 bp, 12 predicted proteins | sample MGYA00564408_ERZ1292630 | MGnify/ENA primary metagenome ERZ1292630 (study PRJEB36523, sample SAMEA6512641) | groundwater metagenome | collected 2019-01-08 | study: AquaDiva: Metagenomics assemblies of 32 groundwater samples | reverse complement strand
CAGGCCAACCGCGACCGGCATTAATTTCTGCGTAACCGCTCTGTCAGACGCCTGTGCAGCAACATTGGTAATATGCACTGCCAAACGGCGAGGAGAGGCATAGGCTGTGACGCGCGCTTCCGTTGTGACAAGGTCTTGTGCTTTTAGATTGGCAACTAATAATTCAGCAAAGCTATGCCCCAATTGTTTTAGTGACTTAGGGGGTAATTCTTCGACCAATAATTCAACCAGTAGATTTTGGGTCATGATGCAGATTCCAAAACATCCGGCATTTGCGCGACCCACTCGCGCGGCGCCATAGGAAAGTTTAAGTTCTTGCGACTGTCGTAATAGGCTTTGGCAACTTGCCGAGACAAATTACGAATACGACCGATATAAGCCGCACGTTCCGTGACCGAAATGGCGCCACGCGCATCCAGTAAATTGAACGTATGCGCCGCTTTTAATACTTGTTCATAAGCAGGTAGGGCTAGTTGCTGTGCAATTAAATGATCAGCTTGTGCTTCGTGCTTACCAAAGGCTAAAAACAGAAATGCAGTATCGCTTTGTTCGAAATTGTATGTCGATTGCTCCACTTCGTTTTGATGATACACGTCATGATATGTTAGGCCTTGCGTCCAAGTCAGATCAAAGACGCTTTCTACATTTTGTAGATACATCGCCAGACGCTCTAAGCCGTAGGTAATTTCACCGGTTGCAGGCTTGCAATTAATGCCGCCGACTTGTTGGAAATAAGTAAATTGCGTGATTTCCATACCATTTAGCCAAGCTTCCCAACCCAAGCCCCAGGCACCTAAGGTAGGATTCTCCCAGTCATCTTCCACCAAGCGGACATCATTTTGTGTGAGATCCAATCCCAGTTCGCGAAGCGAAGCAAAATAGAGATCTAGAATATTTCCTGGTGCTGGTTTCAGCACTACTTGGAATTGGTAGTAATGCTGTAAGCGATTAGGGTTATCGCCATAGCGTCCGTCTTTAGGACGACGAGAAGGTTGTACATAGGCAACTTTCCAGGGTTCTGGGCCGAGTGCACGCAAAAAGGTCGCTGTGTGACTGGTTCCTGCGCCGACTTCCATGTCATAGGGTTGCAATATCGCGCAACCTTGCTTGGCCCAGAAACGTTGCAAAGTAAAAATAATATCTTGAAATGATTGTGTTGTTGGTTGTGTGATTGCCATGCGTCGATTAAATCCGGTCAGAGATAGCCAATAAATACAGTGCGAATTCTACAGGTTTTTTTGTGGATCTTTTGATTTTGCCCGAAGCAAGGCAAGTGCGATGATGCATAATAATCCAGCTAATAGCAGCACCGGATAATTACCGCCACGCACGTACGGTGTGGTTCCGGTGAAACCTTGTACCATGCTATGCAGCGCCGCGGTGGTGAAAATTTCTATGCTTTGCAGCACTTGTCCGCGCTCATCAATGATTGCGGTAACGCCGGTGTTCGTTGCACGAAGCATATATCGCCCGGTTTCCAATGCACGCATTTGCGAAATTTGTAAATGTTGCTGTGGCCCGATTGAGCGACCGAACCATGCATCATTGCTGACGTTGACTAGTAGGGTTGCGTCTGGGAGTTGCTTGATGATTTCTTCACCAAATACGTCTTCATAACAGATATTAATGGCAATCCTTTGTCCGGCCAGATACATTGGTTTTTGATCGAGACTGCCGCGCGAAAAATCAGATAGCGGAATTTGTAATATATGGATGATCCACCCAAAAACAGTTTTCAAGGGAATATATTCACCGAAAGGCACCAGATGATATTTACGATAGCTTTGCTCAGGGGCAGAACCAAAACTGAACATGGTATTGTAATATTCCCCCTGGTTGATTCCATGTTCGGCTAGGCCAATTAATACATCACCATTGTTGTTACGCGCATGCTCGGCTAGCTGTGCTATATATTTTGCGGGTACGACATTGCTAAATAACGGAATGGAGATTTCCGGTGTGACGATTAACTGACTTGGGCTTTCCAGTATCAGTTTTTTATAAATTTCCATGGTATTTTCAATGTGATCGTCCCGCCATTTTAAGTCTTGCGAGATATTACCTTGTAGTAAGCTCACTGTTATTGGCTCTCCTTGGGGTTTGGTCCAATCAATCATTTGCAAAATGAAACCACCCAACCAAACCAAAACGAGCAGAGCTCCATAACGCCATGCTTTTAGCCCACTTTCGATATAAAGAAAAAGCAGCGCAGCACTTAATACTAATAAAAAGGAAATGCCATACACGCCAATAATCGGTGCAAAGCCTACCAAAGGACTTGAGGGGGCCTGTGAATAACCCACTGCCAACCACGGAAAACCCGTAAATAAAGTGCCACGCAGCCACTCAAATAGTATCCACAGTGCGGCAGCAACACATGACCATAGCAAAGTGGATGAAATACGAAGGCGAGCTAGGATGTGCAGACTCAATGCCGGAAATAATGACATATAAGCGCATAGTATCATTAATACAACAATTGCAATGTGCGTTGGCATTGCACCGAAATCATGCAAACTGACATAAAGCCAAGTGACTCCTGCTGAGAATAATCCCATGCCGAAGCTGAAGCCTAGTAAGCTTGTTTGCCATGCGGATTGGCTGTTGCGGCAGAATTTCAACAGTAACGCAAGTGTTACAACTGGGATGGGGAAAAGGTAAAATGGTGCGAAACCCAAAACAGTGACTGCACCCAATATAGCAGCAGCGATTAATTTTATGCGATAAAATTCCGTCAATTAGACCTACTTATCTATGTACGTTGTTAGAATCAAAAGGGTAATTAGCATAAAATCACATTAAGTTCTTCAAATTTTTCTGTTATTTATATTCTTGAGCTTTTATGATTTTAATGCGTTATTGCCGGTAGGGCTCATATGTAATACATGTAATTTTATCCGGTCGTATTCTTACCCGTTAATCAATTTTTATTAAATTGATTTATACATAGCCTAATAACAATTTATTCACTTTATTGTCAATATAGAAGTAGGATATGCTGATGCTTAAATATTTGTTTGTTGGTAATTGATGAATAGATTCTGAAGCATATGCGATACGCAGGATATTTTTCTAACTTGTACAGTCACTCGATTTCCCATGAAATTTAAAAATTTATTCTTGTTGTTCTTGTTTGGATTGCTTTATGCCTGTGCTCATACTCCGGCGACTAAAAAGGAGGAGGTAGAAGAAACTAAAGAAGTCGCTGAGCAGGAAGAAATTAATCAAAAAAATTTGCCCAATCAAGAATTGACTGCACACATTTTGTTTGATTTTTTAGTGGGCGAAACTGCATTGCAGCGTGGTAATTTGGATATTGCACTGAACCGCTATCTCAAGTTGGCTAAATCAACTCGAGACTTACGTCTTGCTAAGCGAGCCAGCGAAATTGCTCTGCATATGGGCGATCCGACGGCGGCTGTACAGGTGACTTCTTTATGGGTTGAGCTTGATCCTGAATCGATTGATGCTCGTCAGACTATGGCAGCCCTGATGGTTAATTTGGGAAATCTAGATGCTGCTCGTCCACACCTTGAAAAACTGTTGCAGACAGAAAAAGAAAAAAGCGGCATCGCAAATGCTTTCTTACAATTGAATCAGATATTTGCACGCAATCCAAATAAAATTGCAACTTATCAATTATTGCAGCAACTTGCACATCCTTACAAAGACTTGCCCGAAGCACATTTTGCGGTTTCTCAAGCCGCATGGCTTGCTAATCAACGCCAAGAAGCTCTTGATGAAATGGAAGAAGCATTGAAGCTGCGGCCGGACTGGGAAATGGCCGCGATTCATAAAGGCAGGATATTACAGCGAACCAGTAGTCCTGAAAATGTTCATCAATTTTACCTGGAATATTTATCCAAATATCCCAATGCCAATGAAGTCAGGATTGCCTATGCCCGCACATTGATTACTGATGGCCGTAATGATTTGGCCGATGAGCAACTGCAACTGTTGATCAGTAAAAATCCAACCGATCCCGAAATTATGCTGGCGATTGGATTGCTGGCTACTGAAATGGGTGATTTCGATATGACTGAAAAAAGCCTGAATAAAGCGTTGGAGTTAGGCTATAAAGATCCGGATGCGGTACATTTTCACATGGCGCAGGTATATGAAGAATTGAAGCACAATGATAAAGCCATGGAATCTTACCAACTGGTAAAGAGTGGTTCGCGCTATTTACCTGCACAAATTCGTTATGCTGATTTATGGGCATCAAAAGGTAATATTAGTGATGCGCGTGAATATTTAAAAAATTTACCTGCAACCAGTGATCAACAAGCTGCTCATTTGATTCTGGCCGAAGCACAAATACTGAGAAGATCGAAATCTTATCAAGAAATCTATGAAGTGCTGAGTAACGGTTTGAAAAAATTACCTGATTATCCCGAATTGTTATATGACCGTGCTTTGATAGCGGATAAACTGGGGAAGTTTAATGTTCTTGAAAAAGATTTGCGGAAGCTCATACAAATTAAACCAGACAACGCTCATGCTTATAATGCCCTGGGTTATAGTCTTGCCGAGCGGCGTATTCAGTTGCCGGAAGCATTGAAGCTGATTAAGAGAGCTGTGGAGCTTGCTCCAGATGATCCTTTCATTATGGATAGTTTAGGATGGATTTATTATCGTATGGGTAATCTGTCGGAAGGGTTGAATTACTTAAATATGGCATTCGCCGCACGCCCTGATCCGGAAATCGCAGCGCATCTGGGAGAAGTGTTGTGGGTACAGGGCGCAAAAGAAAATGCTAAAGATATATGGCACTCGGCATTAGAAAAAGAGCCGGATAACGAAGTTTTGCTCGAAACGATTGAGCGTCTTACCAAAAGTAAACGCCTGATTAATCGTTAATCGAACAGCTTCTCCTGCAAATTAATGAGCTTAAAATATCCTGTGTTGCTATACACCTAGAATTTCCCAACGGAGGTTTCTAGCAAAAAGGTACTGCCGTACCGTTTGGTGTTTGCGCAATAATGATGCACCCATTATAAAATTGGTATAGCATCACTCATATTCCATATAATCGATCTGAGTCAGTGAAATCATTCTTTATCTTTTAACATGACCAATAACTTGCCAGTTCTTGAATTCAAAAGTAGTACGTTCTTTGCACCCATTTTGATTTTATTCAATAATGACATTGTCGGTATTGAAGAAGCTCTCGAGAAAAAAGTTAAATTGGCACCTGAGTTTTTTAAAGATTCGCCACTCATTATCGATTTAAGCGAAATAAACAAACATAGTAAAGAAATTGATTTTGTTCAAATCACGCAATTATTACGCCGTGTGGGCTTTTTTCCAGTTGGGGTACGGGGTGGAAATGAACAGCAAAATCAACAAGCTAGAGAGCTCTTTATTCCCATCGATACTGTCAGAGAATTGACCAACTTGATTATCACCGATGAAAAAAACAAACCAGAGGTTGCACAGAAAGGTGATTCTCAAGCTACGCCCACAACCAAGCAAGAAACAATCAATGCTATTCCGCCTAGACCCGTGTATGTAGCAGCAACCTTGGTCACTCAACCTGTGCGGTCTGGCCAACGTATTTATGCATCCGGTGATTTGGTGGTCATGTCTCAAGTGAGTGCCGGTGCGGAAATTATGGCTGAGGGAAATATTCATGTTTATAATACCTTAAGAGGGCGTGCATTAGCGGGAGTGCATGGCAACACTGCTGCTAGGATTTTTTGTTTCGACATGCAGGCAGAGCTTATTTCTATCGCCGGGGATTACAAAACGAGCGAAGATTTGAATAAGCAAACCTATCGGAATCCAGTACAGATTTATTTACAAAATCATGCTTTGATCATTACAGAGATCGTTTAAGACTTTATCTAGCAAAGGAGACTCAATTGGCAAGAATTATCGTTGTGACATCAGGCAAAGGTGGCGTCGGAAAAACGACAACCAGTGCAGCAATCGCTATGGGGCTAGCAAAAAAAGGTCACAAAACCGCTGTAATCGATTTTGATGTGGGCTTACGTAACCTGGATTTGATTTTAGGATGTGAACGTCGTGTGGTTTATGATTTCATTAATGTAATCAATGGTGAAGCTAGCCTGAATCAAGCGCTGATACGGGATAAGAACTGTAACCTGCTGTATATTCTTCCTGCCTCTCAAACACGTGATAAAGAAGCATTGACGCAAGAAGGGGTGGGCAAAGTGCTGGATGAATTATCCAAGGATTTTGAATACATTGTTTGTGATTCGCCTGCAGGTATCGAAAAAGGTGCCAATTTGGCATTGTATTTTGCAGATGATGCCTTTGTTGTGACAAACCCGGAAATTTCCTCGGTACGAGATTCCGACCGCATGCTCGGCATTTTATCCAGTAAATCCAGACGTGCTGAACGAGGTGAAGAGCCGATCAAAGAATACTTATTATTGACACGTTATGATCCTGACCGTGTTAAAAATGGCGAAATGTTGAGTTTGGATGATGTGCAGGAAATATTGTCGTTGCAATTATTGGGAATAATTCCCGAATCGAAATCTGTTTTAACTGCCTCCAACGCTGGGGTGCCGGTCATTCTAGATGAAAAAAGTGAGGCAGGCCAAGCTTATGCAGACATTGTGGCACGGTACTTAGGGGAAGATCGTCCGCATCGGTTTGTTGAATCAAAAAGAGGTTTCTTCAGCAAGTTGTTTGGAGGTAAAAAATGAGCTTACTGGATTACTTTCGGCTATCTAAACCTAAAACAGCGCCACTCGCTAAGGAGCGGCTGCAAATTCTTGTGGCACATGAACGCAGTTATCGCAATCAGCCTTCTTATTTGCCCCAATTACAACAAGAATTATTGGAAGTTATTCGCAAATATGTCAATGTGGAACAGAACGCTATTTCCGTAAATTTCGAGCAGGATGAAAATCAAGAAACATTAGAAGTCAATATCGTATTGCCTGAACGACACTCTCCTGCAGATAAAGGAGTAACAGTTAATGAATAGTTTCTCGTGGATATGATTGTGCTGTTCATGGTGTACTGAATTTAGCGAAAATGCACTATCGAATTCTGATATATTTTTTCGTGATAGTTCTGGCTGGGTGTGCTACTACGCCCCAGCAATCGACGGTTATTAAGCCAGCCAAAACAGTTATTATTGAAGCGGCTGTAGAAGAACAAAAGATTGATACAGCTCGCTTTAATATCTTGGGAAGGATAGCTGTTCAAGATCGAAGTCAAAGTTCGTCCGGTAGTTTTCGTTGGAAGCATTGGCCTGCAACAAATGATGAAATTATTTTATTTACACCTTTAGGCCAAGTAGTTGCTGAGATTTCCCGAAATCCGCAAGGCGTACGTTTGATTACTTCCAAATTGGAGGCTTTTTATGCTGAAGATGTGGAAGGTTTGACGCAAGAGGTTTTAGGATGGCGTTTGCCGCTCAGTAGCTTGCAATATTGGATCCAAGGGGTTCATTCTCCATTCGCGCGAGCAGAAAAAGATTTTAACGAGAAAGATCAGGTGATTACAATTCGTCAGGACGGTTGGGAAATCCACTACAGCAGCTATACGGTTGCACAAGCGAATCAACCCAGTCTTCCTAGGCGATTGGATCTAACCTATGATTCCCTGCGTATTAAATTGATTGTTGACGAGTGGAAGGCAGAGTAAAAAGTTTTCGAAGTTTTGTATATTTTTGTTTAACACATGCATACGTTTCCCGCACCCGCAAAACTGAATCTGTTTCTCCATGTCGTTGGACGAAGAAGTGATGGCTATCATCTTTTGCAAACTGTTTTCCGATTTCTTGATTTTTCTGATCAAATTACTTTCAAAGTACGTGAGGATGGCATAATCAAGCTGCACAATCCGTTGGCCGGCGTGCCTGAAGAAAAAGATCTATGCGTCCGTGCAGCAAGACTTTTGCAACAAACTACTAGAAGCAATCAGGGGGTAGATATCTATCTGGGAAAAAAAATTCCGATGGGAGGAGGGTTAGGAGGCGGCAGTTCAGATGCTGCAACAACGCTCTTGGCACTTAATCGACTATGGTCATTGCACCTTAGCCAAAAACAATTACTCGAATTGGGATTGCAGTTGGGTGCTGATGTTCCGATTTTTATTTTTGGACAAAATGCTTTTGCCGAAGGTGTGGGCGAGGAATTGACCGCACTTACTTTATTACCTGCTTGGTATCTGGTGCTTATTCCACCTGTGCAGATTTCTACAGCAGAAATTTTTGCAAACAAGGAATTGACACGTAACACGATACCCATCAAAATACCGCCCTTTTCTATCTATCAAGGACGTAATGATCTGGAGCCCGTTGTTTGTCAGAATTACCCTGAAGTAGCGAGATGTTTACAGTGGCTAAAGCAACTAGAAAATACTACAATAGCAGCCATGAGTGGTTCAGGTTCTTGTGTTTTTGCGGAATTTTCAACGCTAACGGCTGCACAAACAGCTTTTGAACAAATTCCTGAAGATATGACAGGATTTTTAGCAAAAGGGTTAGAGTGTCATCCCATGTACCATTCAGTGGGGTAAAATTTGGGGAGTCGCCAAGCGGTAAGGCACCGGATTTTGATTCCGGCATTCGTAGGTTCGATCCCTACCTCCCCAGCCAACTTCATTGATCTAACCGTAGATATAAATTTACCCTTTTAAAATTAAAATGAGCGGTTGTGAAAGGTAACTTCAAGCGCTCTGAATTTATACAAAAATGAAATTAACGCCGCGTTAAATGGGCTTCTTCAAAGAAAATTGATGTTATGTCTTACGATAGCTTAATGGTTTTTACCGGCACAGCGCATCCAAAGTTGGCTCAGGATGTCGTCAAACATCTCAATATCCATCTCGGACGGGCAAATGTTGGACGTTTTAGTGATGGCGAAGTGATGGTCGAGATTCTCGAAAACGTTCGAGGAAAAGATGTTTTTGTATTGCAATCCACCTGTGCTCCGACCAATGATAGTTTAATGGAAATATTGGTTATGGTGGATGCGCTCAGACGTGCATCGGCAGGGCGAATAACCGCCGCGATACCTTATTTTGGTTATGCCCGCCAAGACAGAAGGCCGCGCTCGGTCCGGGTTCCGATTACTGCCAAAGTGGTCGCTAATATGCTGACTACGGTACGCATAGATCGGTTATTAACAATGGATCTGCATTCCGATCAAATCCAGGGTTTTTTCGACATTCCTGTTGATAATATCTATGGCATGCCTATTTTACTAGGCGATGTCTGGAAACATAATTACCAGAATCTAGTCGTGGTATCACCTGACGTGGGCGGCGTGGTTCGTGCCAGGCATATGGCGAAACGTTTAGAGTGCGATCTGGCGATTATTGATAAAAGACGTCCAAAACCAAACGAAGCCAAAGTAATGAATATCATTGGTGAGGTTAAAGATCGAACGTGCGTCATTATTGATGACTTGGTTGATACCGCCAATACGTTATGTGAAGCAGCGCTGGCTTTAAAACAGTACGGTGCGAAATCAGTGTTGGCTTACTCGACGCACGCTGTGTTATCAGGAAGCGCAGTACAGCGTATTGAAAACTCGGTACTGGATAAATTGGTCGTAACGGATACCATTCCACTGCGTGAAGATGCCCTTGCCTGTAGTCGTATTTGTCAGCTCAGCATTGCCAATTTACTGGCGGAAACGATGTTACGCATTAGCAATGAGAGCTCATTGAGCTCGTTATTTATGGAATAAAAGATTTGCATGTTTTTTAACCGGACTTGCTTTGGTCGCGAACAAGTCATTTTTTAGGAGTGGGGCATTATGAAAATAGAAGTTAGTGCTGAAAAGCGCGTATTGCAGGGAAAGGGTGCGAGCCGCCGCCTGCGTAGAACCGGCAAAGTACCTGCGGTTGTGTATGGTGGAGATCAAGCAGCAGAATCGATAGAGATGGATCATAACGATTTATTCTATAAACTAAAAATGGAAGCGTTTCATGCATCAATTTTATCTTTGAATATTTCTGGGAAATCGGAGCAAGTATTATTGCGCGATACGCAATGGCATCCATTCAAACAGCAAATATTACATATAGATTTTCAGCGCGTTGATAAAAATAAGAAAATACATATGAAAGTGCCATTGCACTTTGTCAATGCTGAAATTTCTCCAGGGGTAAAAGTTTCTGGTGGTATCGTTTCACATATTTTGACGGAAGTGGATGTCAGTTGTTTACCGAAAGATTTACCTGAATATATTTCCATTGATTTGGCCGAAATGACAGCCGGACATTCTTTGCATTTAAGTGATCTGGTATTGCCGCAAGGTGTTGAGATTGTTGCCCTGACAAAAGGGGATAATTCTCCCGTGGCTACCATCGTGATTCCGCGGTCAGTACTTTCTGAAGAAGATGCTGCCGCTGCAGGAACCGGTGCTGAGAAGAAAGCTGAATAAAATACGTCAACGTTGATCTTATTGAAAGAGCTGCCGCCATTTAAACGAATGCCGGCAGTTTTTATTTTGATTGCATAGCAAATACTTCGTGTGTACCGTCTTGTATGAAACTGATTGTTGGTCTGGGTAATCCTGGTAAAGAATATGCCGGAACGCGCCATAACGCAGGATTTTATTGGATTGATCGACTGGCAGAAGCACTTGGAATAACGCTAAAGTCCGAAGCTCGATTTCATGGAATAGGTGTACGCATTCAACAAAATAATCAAGAATGTTGGTTGCTGCAGCCGCAAACTTATATGAATGCGAGTGGCCGGGCTGTGATCGCATTGAGTCAATTTTACAAAATTCATCCGGATGAAATAATGATCGTTCACGATGAGCTAGATTTGCTTCCCGGTGAGGCCAAGTTAAAAAAAGGTGGTGGTCTGGGCGGTCATAATGGTCTCAAAGATATTGCTGCAAAACTTGGGACGCAAGATTTCTGGCGTTTACGCATTGGCATTGGCCACCCTGGAGAACGTAGCGCCGTGGTCGGTTACGTACTTCATCCGCCGAGAAAAGAGGAAGCGCAATTAATAGAGCAAGCGGTCGAGAAAAGCTTGGAAATTTGGCCGCTGATCGTGCAAAGTGACTGTCAAGCTGCCATGTTAAAGCTACATACTAAAACATAAAAATTCCAAAACACACACTGGAACATAAATCATGAGCCTTAAATGCGGAATCGTGGGTCTTCCCAATGTTGGCAAATCCACCTTGTTTAATGCGTTGACCAAAGCAGGCATCGCTGCGGAAAACTACCCGTTCTGCACCATCGATCCGAATGTCGGCATCGTCGAAGTACCGGATCCGCGCCTGCAGAAGCTTAGCGACATCGTCAAGCCACAGAAAATACAATCAGCGATTGTCGAATTTGTAGATATCGCCGGACTGGTGGCCGGCGCATCCAAGGGGGAAGGACTCGGTAACAAGTTTCTCGCCAATATTCGTGAAACCGACGGCATCGTCAACATGGTGCGCTGTTTCAGCGATGATAATGTCGTGCACGTTGCTGGCAAAGTCGATCCGATATCGGACATTGAAGTGATCCAAACCGAACTGGCCCTGGCTGATCTTGCCACCGTGGAAAAAGCCATTCAGCGCGAATCCAAAGTGGCCAAATCCGGCAACAAGGATGCGATCAAATTGTGCGCCTTGCTGGAACAAGTGCAAGCGCATCTTGATCAGGGCAAACCCGCCAGAACACTGGATTTGGATAAGGATCAAAAGCACTTGCTGCAACCGCTGTGCTTATTGACCGAGAAACCGGCCATCTACGTTGCGAATGTCGATGACCACGGCTTTGTAAACAATCCGCTGCTCACCCGCGTGCAGGAATATGCAGTCCAAGAGGGCGCCCCGGTCGTCGCGATCTGCGCCGCGCTGGAAGCGGAAATCTCGGAATTGTCCGACGAAGACAAGCAAATCTTTTTAGCCGACTTGAGCCTGGAAGAACCCGGCCTCAACCGCTTAGTGCGCGCCGGATATGAATTATTAGGGTTGCAAACCTACTTTACTGCAGGTGTGAAGGAAGTACGAGCTTGGACCATTCACAAAGGCGACACAGCACCCCAAGCCGCCAGTGTCATTCATACCGATTTTGAAAAAGGCTTCATCCGCGCCGAAGTGATTAATTACGATGATTTTATTACGTATCATGGCGAGCAGGGCGCCAAGGAAGCCGGAAAAATGCGTCTCGAAGGCAAGGAATACATCGTCAAGGACGGCGATGTGATGCATTTCCGTTTCAACGTCTAAGGAAACTCTGAAAAACTACTGCGCTCTGCCATGATGCGTTGAAATCAGGTTCAAAATGCTCATTTACTATCTGTAAATTGCGCTTTTTCACCTGATTTCGCCTTGCCTGCCCGTCGCTCGCTACCTTTTTCAGAGCTTTCCCAAATGGATATGTCGCAAAAATAGAAAATTTGCGACATATTCGATTGACCTGTCGCTGCAAACAACATAAACTGACGACGTGTCGCAAAAATGAGAAAATTAAACCATGATTGCCTGGCGTCCGGATCAACTTTACAACGATCTACCGCTGTTGCCTCCCGCAGCCGAGCTGGAAACACGCACGGTGCTGAAACAGTGTATTGCCGCCCGGGCGGCACTGGCAGAACTTAAGCAGGCTGCCGAACTTATCTCCAATCAGGGTGTTTTGATCAATGCCTTGCCGCTGCTTGAAGCCCAAGCCAGCTCGGAAATCGAAAACATCGTCACCACGACCGACCGGCTGTTTCAGTTTCAAAGCGCAAACGAGTATGCCGATCCAGCCACACGCGAGGCCCTACGCTATAGCAGTGCACTGTTGGAAGGGTTCCGAGCATTAAAGCAACATCCGCTGAACACCCGCACCGCAGAACAAGTATGCAC
>ERZ1292630.2580-Hain-H41-02um-R3-2580-length-16613-cov-7_pt1 | contig 12798 bp, 7 predicted proteins | sample MGYA00564408_ERZ1292630 | MGnify/ENA primary metagenome ERZ1292630 (study PRJEB36523, sample SAMEA6512641) | groundwater metagenome | collected 2019-01-08 | study: AquaDiva: Metagenomics assemblies of 32 groundwater samples | reverse complement strand
GACGTGCTGCAGGGCGAGCGCTCGCTGGCGCCCCAGCGGCTCCCCGAACTCCAGCTCAAGCCGCTCGCGGCGCACCCGGAGCCGCGTCGCTCCGGCGTCGCGCCCCAGGAGGCGGAGCCGCTTGAGCGCGAGGAGCTGCTCGACCTCGGGGGGCGGCGCGCCGAAGCGGTCGCGCAGCTCCGACGCCAGCGCTTCGAGCGCCGCCGCGTCGCTGGTGGCGGCCAGGCGCCGGTAGACGTCCAGCTTCTCGTCGCGATCGGTGATGTACTCCTCGGGAACGAAGGCGGGGAGGTCGCTCGCCACCTCGGGCTCCGGCCGCTGCTCCACCGCCGTCCCCTTCAGCTCCTGCACCACCTCGTCCACCATGCGGCAATAGAGATCGAACCCGACGCTGGTCATGAAGCCGTGCTGCTGGGGACCCAGGAGATTCCCCGCTCCGCGAATTTCCAGGTCGCGCATGGCGATCTGGAGCCCCGCGCCCAGCTCCTCGTGCTCCGCGATCACGCGGAGGCGCTTCTCGGAGTCTTCCGCCAGGACCTTCCCCGGCGGCACCAGGAGGTAGCAGAACGCCTGGTGATGCGAGCGCCCGATCCGGCCGCGCAACTGATAGATCTGCGCCAGCCCCAGCGCATCGGCGCGATTGATGAGCATCGTGTTCACGGTCGGGATGTCGAGCCCCGATTCGATGATGAGGGTGGAGACGAGCACGTCGATGCGCCGTTCCAGAAAGTCGCGCATCACCTTCTCCAGCTGCGTGTCCTTCATCTGCCCGTGCGCGACGCCGTAGCGGAGCTGCGGGACGATGCTCTGGAGGTAGTGCGCCTGCTGGTCGATCGTCTCGACGCGGTTGTGGACGAAGAACGACTGCCCGCCGCGGTCGGCCTCGCGGAGGAGCGCGTCCTGGATCACCTCACGGTTCGTCTCCACGATCTCGGTCTTGATCGGGTAGCGCCCGCGCGGGGGGGTCGTCATCACCGACATGTCGCGCGCGCCCAGGAGGCTCAGGTGGAGCGTGCGCGGGATCGGCGTCGCCGTGAGGGTGAGGACGTCGACCGTCTCCACCAGCGTCCGGATCTTCTCCTTCTGCTTCACGCCGAAGCGCTGCTCCTCGTCGATGACCACCAGGCCCAGGTTCGAGAAGCGGACGTCCTTCGAGAGGAGACGGTGCGTGCCGATGATGAGATCGACCTCGCCGCGCCCGAGTTTCTCCACGACTTCCGCCTGCTCCTTCGCGTTCCGGAAGCGGGAGAGGACCTCGATGCGCACCGGGTAGTCGGCCAGCCGCTCGGAGAAGGTGACGCCGTGCTGCTGCGCCAGGACCGTCGTCGGCACCAGGATGGCGACCTGCTTCCCGTCCTGGATCGCCTTGAACGCGGCGCGAATCGCCACCTCGGTCTTGCCGTAGCCGACGTCGCCGCAGATGAGGCGGTCCATCGGCCTGGACGATTCCATGTCGCGCTTCACGTCGTCGATGGCGCGGAGCTGGTCGGGTGTCTCGTCGTAGACGAAGGACGATTCCAGCTCTCGCTGCCACGGCGTGTCGGACGGGTAGGCGTGGCCGGGGTGCGCCTTCCGCGCGGCGTAGTGGCGGAGGAGCTCTTCGGCCATGTCGGCGATCGCCTTCTTCGTCTTCGCCTTCGTCCGCGCCCAGGTCGTGCCGCCGAGCCGGTGGATCGTCGGCGCGTGTCCCTCCTCGGCGGCGTATCGCTCGATGAGGCCGAGCTGGTCGATCGGGACGAAGAGGCGGTCCCCGCCCGCGTAGTCGATCTGGATGCACTCGGTCTCCTGCCCGTCGAGTTGCAGGCGCTGGAGGCCCCGGTAGGCGCCGATGCCGTGATCGAGATGGACGACGTAGTCGCCCTGCGCCAGCGTGAGCAGTTCGCGCATGGCGGCGGCCGAGGGACGGAGGCGCCGTCCGCGGCGGCGGCGGTAGCGGGCGAAGATCTCGTGATCGGTGAAGACGGCTACGCGCGCGGCCGGGAGGACGAAACCTCCGACCAGCGAACCGACCTCGATCGTCGCCAGGTCGTCGCCAAGGAGTTCCTCGAGGCGGTCTGCCTGACCCCGGTTGTCGCAGACGATGGATCGCCGGTAGCCGACTTCGCCCAGCCGCTTCAGCTCGCCGCGGAGGAGATCGAGTTTTCTGCCGAAGGCCGGCTGCGGGCGGGCGTCGAAGCCGACGACGTCTCCGCTCTCCTTCATGTCCTTTCCGGTGACCGCCGACTCGAAACGCGGATAGCCGCGAAGCCGCTCCGCCACGCGCTCCGGATTCTCGAAGAGCGTCTCGCGCGGCGGCAGGAGCGGATTCCGCTCCCGCGCGGCGCCCTCCAGCCGCTCCGCCTCCCGCTCCACCTGCTCCAGCTCCCGCTCCACCGCGGCGGGCTCCTCCATCCAGAGGATCGTTCCTTTCGGAAGATGCTCCAGGAGCGAGCCGAGCTCGAGGCCGAGGTGGGGCGCCAGCCATTCGGCCCCCTCGAAGTAGATCCCCTCGGAGACGAGATCGCGGAGCCGCCTCGCCTCCTCGCCCGACGCCAGGGCGCCGCGGCCGAAGGGGCGAAGTCGCTCATCGAGATCGTCGGCGTAGAGCAGTTCGCGCGCCGGCACGATCCGGATGGAGTCGAGGGTGCCGGTCGAGCGCTGCGTCGCCGGAGCGAAACTCCGGAGCGAGGCGATCTCGTCGCCGTCGAACTCGAGGCGGACCGGCTCTTCCATGCCCGGCCCATGGACGTCGACGATGCCGCCCCGCCGGCTGATCTCGCCCGATTCGCTCACCTCGCTCACCGGGCGGTAGCCGAGGAGAACGAGGCGTCCCAGGACGTCCCGCGGGTCTCCCTGCCATCCGCGATGAACGGTGAACGCGCGGCCGCGAAGCGCGGCGGGGCGCGGGACGAGGCGATGGAGCGCCGCGGCCGGAATGACCGCGACCGGAGGCGAGGCGTCCGTGAGTCGCGCCAGGCCGTCGAGTCGCTCGTCGCGCACGGGAGCGGTCGGCGTCTGATGACTCCACGGCACGACGTCGAGCGGCGGGAGATAGACGACGCGATCGGGGCCCAGGAACGCCGCCAGGTCGTCGCGCCACGACTCGGCGCGATCGAGATCGGGAGTCACCACCGCGATCGGGAAGCCCGACTCGCGCGCGAGAAGCGACGTCAGGATGGCGGCCACGCTCCCCGCGGTGCCGCGAACGCGCACGCCCGCGCGGGGGATCCCCGCGCCGATGGCGGCCTCGGCCCTCGCCCGATCGAGGAGTTTCGGCGTCGCGGGATGGGCCGCGACCGCTTCCAGGAGCCTGGCGTGAAGTCCCTCGGACTCGAGCTTTGCCTCGTTCGGACTCATGCGCGGAGTTTCCGGGCGCTCGCGAGCAGGAGTTCACCCGCCAGGAGTAGCGCCGCGACGAGAAGCAGCGGCAGCCAGAGTTCCTCCCCGCGGCGCGTGGCGCGCAGGTGGCGTTCCAGTGCGGAGGCGCTCGGGAGGATCGCGATCCGCGGAAGCGAGGCGGGCGCGGCGGCGGCGCGGATGGAATCGGCCGGGAGAGCCGCGAGGTCGCTCTCGATCGGATCGAGGTTCACGGCCACGGTGGCGAGCAGCCGGCCCTCGGCCTCGAATTCGTAGAAGCCGGCCGCGGGCGCGGGGTCGTTCGCCACGGCCCTGTAGCCGGTCCCCTCCGCTTCCATAGCGGCGGTGGAGGCGTAGCCGGCTGGACCGCGGACGTGAATGACGCCCGAAGGCGCACCCGGGAGCCGCGCGCGCGGCGGCGCGCCGACGACGAGTTCGGCCGGCGCGCTCGACGCGGCGCGCGCCGCGTGGCCGACGAGCCCGCGAACGAGCGGGACGAAGGCGCCCGAATAGGGCAGCTCGCCCCAGTCGTCGGAGAGCGACGAGAGAAAGACCGCCACGCGCGGCCCGGCGACCACGACCGGAAGGCCGCCGCTCGTCTGCACCACGACCTCGGCGCGCGGGGAGGTGACCGCGCCCCGCACCAGGCCGCTGAGGCGCGCCTGCGAGAGCGGGGTGCCGACTCCCACCGTGAGCCCCTCCAGAATCGGGTGCCCCGCGACGCGGGCGCGGAGTTCCAGCGCTCCTCCCTCGGGCGCGCGTTCGGGCGCCTGGAGCGAGAGATCGATCGTCCCCGGGAAGAGGCGCTTGCTGTAGTAGTCGGGATCGGAGTGGGGACCGAGCGCCACGACGAGCCCTCCCCCGTCGCGGAGGAACGCGCGGAGTCTCGCCTCGGCATCGCCCGAGAGCGCGGCTACGTCCTCCAGCAGGACGACGTCGGCGCGCGCCTTGTTGAGGGTCAGGAGCGCGGCGGGCGATTCATCCTGGACCGAGAAGCCCGACGCGCCGTTCGACGACGGGTCGAGGGCGAGCGCGGCGAAGCGGGGCGGCGGCGACCCGCGTGCTTCGACGATGCGAAGGACGCGGAGGCGACGCGGCGTGCCGAGGACCGCGTACCACTCGTCGTCGGTGGGGAGCGCGTCGGCGTCCATCTCGGCCGTGATTCGCGTGGCGGCGGAGGGTGCGGCGGCGGCCGAATCTGCGGCGGCGGAGAGTGCGGCGGCAGCGACGGCCGAGTCGGCGGCGGAGGGTGCACGGGCAGCCACGGCGCGCACCCCCTTCGGCTCGATCGGCATCGCGGCCCAGCGCCTCTCGCCGGCACGAAGCGAGACGTCCCCTCCCCCGACGAGCGCGTCCCCTTCCCGGAGCCGGATCGCGATCCGGTCGCTCGGCGCGTCGGCGTGGTTCACCAGCCGCGCGCGGAGTTCCATCCCGCGCCCCTCGGGGCCGGGGCGCACGTCGGGATCGATCGCCTCGAAGGCGTGGTTCGGCAGATTCGCCGTGGTCACGGGCACGAGATAGACGCGCGTTCCCGCGGCCGCGGCGCGCGCGATCTCCGCGCGGGCCTCGCCCGGCCAGTTGCTCCGCTGAAAATCGCTCACGACGTAGAGTTCCCGCGCGGAGAGCGGGCTTCGCTCCAGCGCGCGGCGGAGCGAGCCGAGCGCGGCGGCCATTCGGGCCGGCCGCGGCGTCGCTTCCACGCGCTCGAGCGCGCGGCGGAGTCGGACCCGATCGTCGCCCCGCTCGGCCGCCGGCTCGTCCCCGCGCGACGCGTAGGCGATGGCGATGGCGTCTCCCGCCCTCGAGGTCTCGATCAGCGACGCGGCGCGTCCCTTCGCCTCCGCGATTCGCGGCCTCCCATGCTCTTCGATCGCCGCCATGCTCTCGGAGTCGTCGAGCAGGAGCCCGACCGCGGCGGCCGCGTTCGTGACGGCATTCGCCGGCGTGACGGCGGGCCGCGCGAAGGCGAGCACCAGGAGGAGGAGCGCCAGCGTCCGGAGGATGAGAAGGAGGATCTCGCGGAGCCGGATGCGGCGAATTTCCCGCGGCTCCAGGGCGCGCAGGAAGATCGTCGTGGGAAACGGCACCTCCGGAAGCCTCCGCCGGCTCAGGAGATGGAGGAGGACCGGAATCGCCGCCACCGGGAGCGCCCAGAGGAAGCTGGGATTCAGGAACGAGAGAAGAGGCATCGCGGCCGATCGGCTCCCTTGCCTAGAGGAGGCGCGAGCGCTTCCCCAGATATTCCAGCAGCGCACGGTCGTACGGAACGTCGGTGGTCAGGGCCACGTAGTCGGCCCGCTTCTCGATGCAGATGGCGCGGAGCCGGTCCCGCCACTCGGTCACGCGGGCGCGATAGTCGTCTCGCAGCTCGCGGGGGCGCGTGGTGACGCGCGCACCGTCTTCCACGTCGACGTAGACCGCCTCGCGGTCGAAATCGAACGCGACCTCCTGCGGATCGAGGATATGGAAGACCAGGACCTCGTGCCGCCGGTGGCGGAAGTGGTGGATCGCCTGCGCGATCTTCTCGGGCTCGTCGAGAAGATCGGAGAGGATCACGACGAGCCCGCGCCGCGTGATTCGCTCGGCCAGCGCGTGGAGCGAGGCGGTGAAATCGGTCCCGCCGCCCGCCTTCATCCGCTCCAGCAGGACAAGAAGAGGCCGCATGTGCCCCATCGTGCTGCGCGCCGGAATCTGCTCGCCGCGCCCCTGCGCGAAGGCGAAGAGGCCGACGGCGTCATGCTGACCCAATATGAGATACGCGAGCGAGGCGGCGAGCTGCCGCGCGTAGTCGAGCTTCGTCACTCCGCGCGATCCGTAGCCCATGCTGGCGCTGGTGTCGACGAGGAGGTGGGCGCGGAGGTTTGTCTCCTCCTGGTACTGCTTCAGGTACTTGCGGTCCGACTTCGCCAGGACCTTCCAGTCGAGATGGCGGAGCGGATCGCCCGGCATGTACTGGCGGTGCTCGGCGAACTCGACGGAGAAGCCGTGATACGGGCTTCGGTGGAGTCCGGTCAGGAAGCCCTCGACCACGAGGCGCGCCCGCAGGTCGAGACGGGCGAGCTTCGAGACGAAGTGCGGATCGAGAAGCCGCGCGCGGTCGTCGCTCATGGCGATAGGTCGCTGGCCCGGTGGCTACGGCGGGCGCGAGCCCTAGCCCCGCTTGCCGTCGGAGGACGGCACGGCGTCGAGGAGCTTGGCCACGATGTCGAGGCTCGAGATGCCGTCGGCCTCCGCCGTGAAGTTCGGAATGATCCGGTGGCGAAGGACGGGACGCGCCATGGCGCGGACGTCGTCCTCGCTCGGAGTCGGCCGGCCCTGGAGCGCGGCGCGCGCCTTGGCGCCGAGCACCATGAACTGAGCGGCGCGCGGGCCGGCGCCCCACGAGACCCAGTCGCGCACGAACGACGCGCTCTCGGGACCCGGCCGCGACGCGCGCGCGAGCTTTACGGCGTAGCGGACGACGTGCTCCGAAACGGGAATGCGGCGGACGAGGCGCTGCAGCTCGAGAATTCGGTCGCGGCCGATGACGCGCGACACGTCGGCCTGGTAGGCGCTCGTGGTGGTCGCCACGATCCGCTGCTCCTCCTCGTCGCTCGGATAGGAAACCGAGATGTGGAACATGAAGCGGTCGAGCTGCGCCTCGGGGAGCGGATAGGTCCCCTCGAATTCGATCGGATTCTGCGTCGCGAGAACGAAGAACGGCAGCGCGAGCTCGTGCGTGGAGCCGCCCGCGGTCACGCGGTACTCCTGCATCGCCTGCAAAAGAGCGGCCTGCGTCTTCGGCGGCGTGCGGTTGATCTCGTCGGCCAGGACGATGTTCGCGAAGATCGGTCCGCGGATGAACTTGAAGGAGCGCCGTCCGGTGGAAGCGTCCTCCTCGAGGATCTCCGTCCCGGTGATGTCCGACGGCATGAGGTCGGGCGTGAACTGGATTCGGCTGAACTCGAGGTCGAGCGCCTGGGCCACGGTGGAAACGAGGAGCGTCTTCGCGAGCCCGGGCACCCCCACCAGGAGGCAATGGCCGTTCGCGAAGAGCGCGGTCAGGAGCTGATCGACGACCTCATCGTGGCCGACGATCACCTTGCGCAACTCCACGAGGATGGCCGTCCGGGCGCGCTTCAGCTCATCGAGAAGCTCGACGTCGCGGGTGGCGACGGACTCGTTCATCGAGGTCCTCTTTTCCGGGTCTTGGGGTCGGCCGGATGAAATTTCCATGACGGCCGACCGTGCAAGTGCCCATCGTTACAGGGTTGACGCGGAGGTGTGCATAACCGGGCGCGCCGGTATGCGCCGCGCATTTGCAATCGCTTGTGATTTAGTGCGTTACGACGTTTTCCACCGTTTTCCCCAAGTTATCCACAAAACGGGTCCCTCTCGCCGTCGGTTCGGCTCTACTGCTGGCCCGATTCCACGGAGCGAAGAAGGTCGATGATCCGCTCCAGCTCTTCCTGGTTGTGATAGTCGATGAAGACCGATCCGGCCCCGCCGCGCCGCCGGGTGATCCGCACCCGCGTCCCGACGAGTCGCATCAGTTCATCTTCCAACGCCATCAGCTCCGCGGAGAAAGCGCGGTGCGGCGCCCGCCGCGACTTCCCCACGCGAGGGGAGGCCGACCGCTGGATCCGCGATTCGAGCTCCCTCACCGACCAGTCGTTCGTGCTCGCGGCATTCGCGAGTTCGATCTGCTGCTTCGGAGCCGCCAGGGAGAGGAGCGCCCGGCCATGCCCGGCAGAGAGGCGCCCCGACTCCAGCAACGTCAAGACTTCTGTTGGCAAGTTATTGAATCTAATGATGTTGGAAACAGTCGATCGATCCTTACCGACGCGCTTCGCGATCTCCTCGTGCGGCAACCCGTACTCCGCCGCCAGCCGGTAGTAGGCGCGCGCCTCGTCCACCGGATTCAGATTCTCCCGCTGCACGTTTTCGATGAGAGCGATCAGGAGCGACTCGCGATCGGTGAGCGGGCGGACGATCGCGGGGATCGTCTTGAAGCCCGCCTCCTGCGCGGCGAGGAATCGGCGCTCGCCGGCGACCAGCTGATAGTGATCGCCGGAGGGCCGAATCAGGACCGGCTGGAGCACGCCGCGCTCACGGATCGAATCGGCGAGCTCACGAATGGTGGCGGGATCGAACTGGGTCCGTGGCTGGGCCGGGTTGCGGACGATCTTGGCGAGCTGGACGTGGACGATGTCACTCGTCCTGGCCTCCTGCGGCCGGCTCTCCGGCGGGCCGGAGGGAGGCATGACCGGCACTTCCTGCTCGACTCCTGCGGGAATCAACGCTTCCAACCCTCTTCCCAACGCTTTCCTAACCACGTTCGATCACCTCTTTCGCCAAGTTCATGTAGCTCGTCGATCCGACGCAGGTGGGGTCGTAGACGACGACCGGCTTGCCGAAGCTCGGCGCCTCGCTGAGGCGCACGTTTCTGGGAATGACGGTGCGGTAGACGCGCTCCGCGAAGAATCGCCTGGTCTCCTCCAATACTTGTTGTGAGAGATTCAGGCGGTTGTCGAACATCGTGAGAAGGACTCCCTCGATCTGGAGAGTTGGGTTGAGACCCTGCTGCACGAGCCGAATGGCGCTCAGGAGGTGGCTCAGCCCCTCGAGCGCGTAGTACTCGCACTGAACCGGGACCAGCACGGAGCGCGCCGCGGTCAGGGCGTTCAGGGTCAGGAATCCGAGAGAGGGCGGAGCGTCGATGAGGATGAAGTCGTAGCGCTCCTCCATGTCGACGAGCGCTTCCTTCAGCCGGTATTCCCGTCGCGGCACATCCACCAACTCCACCTCGGCACCCACCAGGCGCTGTCCGGAAGGAACGAGATGCAGGCCGGCCACCTCGGTCTCGAGGATCACATCCGCGAGTGTGGCGTTCCCGGTCAGCACATCGTAGATCCCGTGCTGCACCTTGATACTTGGATACCCCAATCCGCTGCCTGCGTTCCCCTGGGGGTCGAGGTCTATAAGTAAGACCTTCTTCCCACAGAGCGCCAAGCCTGCCGCCAGATTCACAGCCGTGGTGGTCTTGCCGACGCCGCCCTTCTGATTCGCGATCGCAACCGTCCTGGCCATGGATCTCCCTGATTCGATTTGCGGGCGGGGCCGCGCTGCGGGGCGAGGAGTCTTCTGAACGGCCCAGTTTAGGCGAGGGAGCCCCCTGAACGCCAACGGATTCTATGTTCCACGTGAAACGTGTTTTTATTTCGTTGTGAATATTGATCTTATTTGCAGGTACTCGCGAAAGGCTCGTGAAACAGCGAATGTGAGCGCGAGGTGACCAATTCGACGAATTGGAGGGGGTTCGTGTAGGCGCCTGGATATCTCACAATTTTGCAGTAGGTTACGGCTACGTTTCACGTGGAACATGGCGAGGGGTGTTTCGCGAGGCCGGTGCGGGGTCGGCGTGGCGCCGCTGCGGGGTCGGTGCTGAGTCGGCGTGGGACCGGCGCAGGGGGTCGACGTGGTGCGCGACGCCAATCAAACCAGTCCGTGCAGGAGTCTCCCCCCGAAGCGGCCGGTCGTTTCTTCCCCAGTTCGCCCCGTGGCCGCGAGGTCCTGGGAAAGCCGCTCCCGATCGATCCCGCCACCGGCGAAGTAGACCCATCGTGCACCCGGGAGACAGCTCGGCGCGATCATCTCGATCTGGCGGGCCACCTCGGCCACCGCACGGATGAAGAGCACGTCGTAGACCGGCTCTTTCTTGCGCGAATGCTCCTCGAGGCGTTCGCAGGCGACCTTCATGTTTCGAAGCCCTAGCGTGCGGACCGTCCGCTCCAGAAACCCCGCCTTCCGCTCGCGCGACTCGAGCAGTACGACCTTTGTCCCCGGCCACACGATCCCCAATGGAATTCCCGGGAAGCCGCCGCCGCTTCCGATGTCCAGGATGCATCCCGGCGGTTCCTTGAAGAGCGAAAGGGGGTTGAGCGAATCGAGGATGTGTCTCGTGTAGAGCGTGGAGCGATCCCCCTTGGCAATCAACGCGAGCGTGGGGATCTTCTCATAGAGGAGGAGTGCGTATCGGTCCAGGAGTCCGAGGGCCCCTTCGGGAAGCGATCCGAACGGGAGGGAGTCCGAGATCGGCGCGACGCGGTCGCCCGCCGCGCCCTGCTCAGTCGCTAGAGCGAGGCGCTCCAGAAATAGCCGCCGATCCGCCGCCAGCTCCGCGGGGAGCTTCACCGCGGGCGGACCGGGGGTTTGGCGCTTCTGCTGCGTTTCGTCCGGCCCCACCATCCACACTCCTTCGTTGTTCCCGATCGGCATAGATGGCCAGAACCGATACGTCCGCTGGAGAGACTCCCGCGATTCGTGAAGCCTGGGCGACTGTTCGAGGGCGAAGCCGCTTCACCTTTTCACGTGCCTCGCCGGCGAGTTCCGCCAGCGGCTCGTCGAAGAGGCCCTCCGGGAGCAGAAGCGACTCGTATCGCGAGGCTCGCTTCACCGAGCGATGTTCGCGCTCGATGTACCCTTCGTAGCGCGCTTCGATCACGGCCGACTCTACCGCTCCGCTCTCCAACTCGGCAAGGGAAGGGAGCGAGAGGGCGCCCGGAGTGTCGAGCGATCCATCGCGAATCGCCTGCGCCAGGGAGAGTGGCACGCCGCGTTCCGGGGCTTCCATCCGGATCGACTTAAGTCGGGCACGCGCCGTCACGCGATCCGAGGCCCGCCGGCCGAGACGTCGGAGTTCCTCCGGCCGGAGCGTCCCCAGCCGGGCCGCCTCGGGCAAGAGCCGCTCGTCTGCGTTGTCCTGCCGTAGCAGGAGCCGATGCTCCGCGCTGGAGGTGAACATCCGATACGGCTCTTCCGTCCCTTTAACTACTAGATCATCAATTAACACAGCGAGATACGAAGTATGTCTTCCGGGAAGCCAGGGCTCTCGGCGCTGAAGTGCCAGGGACGCGTTGATGCCGGCCCAGAGTCCCTGGGCCGCCGCTTCCTCGTATCCGGACGTGCCGTTGATCTGGCCCGCCAGGTAGAGTCCCGCCACCTCGCGCGACTCCAGAGTGTGGCGGAGCTGCGTCGGCGGGACGAAGTCGTACTCCACCGCGTAGCCCGGGCGAAGGAGCCGCGCCGACTCGAGTCCCGGGATCGTGGCCAGAATCTCCATCTGCACCTCTTCGGGGAGACTCGTCGAGAGCCCATTCACGTAGTACTCGACCGTGTCGCGCCCTTCCGGCTCCAGGAAGATCTGGTGCGACGCCTTCTCCGCGAACCGGACCACCTTGTCTTCCACCGAAGGGCAGTAGCGAGGGCCGATGCCGCGGATCTTTCCCGTGTAGAGCGGCGAGCGATGGAGATTTTCGCGGATCACGCGATGCGTCACCTCGGTCGTCGCCGTGAGATGGCAGACGATCTGCTCGACCTCGAGCGACTCGGTGAAGTGGGAGAAGGGGCGCGGCGGATCGTCGCCGCGCTGCGTGGCGAGCCGCGCGAAGTCGATCGAGTCGCGATGAAGCCGCGGCGGCGTCCCCGTCTTCAGCCGCACGAGCCGGAATCCGAGATCGCGGAGCGAATCGGAGAGTCCTCGCGCCGGCGCCTCGCCCACGCGGCCGCCGGCCACCGTCCGATCGCCGATATGGAGCACGCCGTCGAGGAACGTGCCGGGCGTCACGATCACCGCGGCCGCATCGAGGAGTGTGCCGTCCGCCAGGCGGACGCCGCGGATTCGTCCGCTCGATACCTCGAACGCCGTCACCTGCCCCTGCACCAGCGTGATTCCCGGTGCCGACTCCAGTTTCGCGCGGACCAGCGCGCGGTAGAGCGCCTTGTCCTCCTGCGCGCGCGGCGACCAGACGGCGGGGCCGCGTCCGCGATTCAACATCTTGAACTGAATCCCCGCGCCATCCGCCATCCGCGCCATCAGCCCGCCCATCGCGTCGATCTCGCGCACGAGATGCCCCTTCGCCAGGCCGCCGATCGCGGGATTGCACGGCATGTGGCCGATGGCGTCGAAGTTCATCGTCACGATCACCGCCTCGACGCCGAGGCGCGCGGCGATCAGCGCGGCCTCACACCCGGCGTGACCGGCGCCGACGACGATGAGGGGATGTCGGCGGTTCGTCATGCCGGTCACTTTCCGATGCAGAAGCGGGCGAAGATGGCGGCGACCACCGCGTCGTCGACGCCGCGGCCGACCGTTTCGCCCAGCGCGCGGCGCGCCTCGGTGAGATCGACCGCCGCCAGATCGTAGGCGACGCCCTCGGGATCCTCCGCGCACAACTGACCGGCGGCGCGCTCGAGCGCGGCGGCCGCGTCGATCAGGAGCGCCTCCTGCCGCGCGCTCGTCGCGGGAATATCCGCCGCGGCGCTCTCGCCGAGGACGCGAGGAAGCGCCGCGCGGAGGGCCGCCACCAGCGTGTCGACGCCGCCGGGCCGCACCGCGACCGTCTCCACTTCGGCGGCAGCGGTCGTCGCGGGGCCGGTGTGGCCCTCGCCGGTGGCGGCGAGGCCGGCCGCGGTGAGGGCCAC
>ERZ1292630.3905-Hain-H41-02um-R3-3905-length-12801-cov-4_pt1 | contig 12801 bp, 12 predicted proteins | sample MGYA00564408_ERZ1292630 | MGnify/ENA primary metagenome ERZ1292630 (study PRJEB36523, sample SAMEA6512641) | groundwater metagenome | collected 2019-01-08 | study: AquaDiva: Metagenomics assemblies of 32 groundwater samples | reverse complement strand
ATTGAAAAAATAATAGACATAGATATGATTGATAAAAACATATAAAATAATATATTTATATCAGATGTTATTTTATATATATCATTAAATTGAAAGTTGAATTGATTTGGTGTAAAAAATCCTAGTAAATTAAATGAGACGAAATTGATTAATAAAAAAAGTATAACTCTGAAAATATTTTTCAAAACATCCTCCTTTTTTTTATATATTATAAAATATTAACTTTGTAAATAGTGATAAAAAACACTATATTTAATTATTTTAAAAATTAAGATACTTTTTTATTTTCAAGTAAAATTGTGTTATTAAAAAAAATAAATTAAAATAATTTGATTTTTAGAAGCCTATTTTTTCGTAGAAATTAAGATTTTTTTTCTTTTAGACAATAAAAAAGAAGAAATAATTATAGACATTAAAGGTAGAAAACAAAAATCAAAAATTACATATATCCCAAAAGTATATAATTCATAATCATCAGAATGAAAATGAGTAAAATTATAATTAAGAATTTGAAACAATACAATGTTACTTTTATTATTTATGATAGCAAATATATTAAATGTAGTTCTAATAATATAACTAGATATTAAAATTAAAAAAATTTGTTTTAATGAAAAAACTTTAGGTGATAAAACTTTTTCTGTCATTAAAAATGGCAATAAATTTTTTATTATCAGAATTATTAAATTTATTATAAACGAATCTAATTCCTCAATTATTTTATTTATTTCTATTAATGAATAGGAGCAGAATTTAAAAAATAAAAAAACTAAAATATATAGAAAAAAGTGTGTAATTATAAATTTTAAGTAGTCTCTTTTTTTTATCATACGGTAATTATACAACAAAAAATATCGACAAAATAGCTTTGAAATAAAAAGTTTATTTGAAGAAATAATTAAAAACTGATATTTTATAAAATAAATAGCTATAAACATATTTTTACTGATGAGACGCTGTGATTATATATATACTTAGCTTTTATAACTTTGATTATTGATAATTCATATTATCGCTAATGGAATTATGTGTTATCAATAATGCTTTTTATGTTATAATTATCTAAATTTACTAATAGTTTTTTTATGGAAACAAGTCCGAAAATTACTGAGACAACTTTTATATAAAAATAAAATCAACGCTTCAGTTTTTTTTAAAACTCAGTAGTAAGAATTTTCTAATAAATATAAAAAATTAAAAATGAATATAGAAGAAATAAAAAACGAAATAAATCAGATTACTAAAAAATATTCTCAAGGAAAAATATTAGACTTATGTACAGGTAATGGAGAATTTATACATTTTATAATTGATGAGCTAATTAATTTTTCTGAAAAAATAGGAATAGATAATCATAATAGAAGTATAAAAGAAATATTTTTTGAATATAAAAAAATGGATGTAAATAAATTAGAGTTTCCTCAAAACTATTTTGACATAGTAACAATTTCAAATTCATTACATCATATAGAAAATATAGAGCTTTTATTTTTGAATATAAAAAAAGTTTTAAAAGAAGATGGTACTTTAATTATAAATGAAATGTTTTCTGACAATCAAAGTTCTTCGCAGCAAACTCATGTTATGCTACATCATTTTTCTGCTGAAATAAATAAAATGGATAATATCTATCATAGGGAAACTTATAAAAAAAATGAAATTATAGATATTGTTTTTAAGAATAATTTTCAAGTTCAAAATCAATTTGAATATAATATTAGTTCTAGAGTAATACTAAATCCTATTATAAATAAATTATTAGAAAATATTTCAGCAGAAAAAAAAGATTATTTTGTAAAAAAGTCAGAAGCTATAATAGAAAATTATTTATTACATGGTTTTGATAATGCAACAGAACTTTTGTTATTTTGCAAAAAATAATTAAAAAATAGTGACAAAAAATACAATTTAATCAAAAATACTAAAAGTAAAGACTTTTTTTTAATAAAGTGTATTTATACTAGGTTTAAAAATAAATCAAAACTATCTAATTTATTAAAGCTGTTTTTTTCTTTCTTTTCTTAAAATTTTAATATTAATATCAAAATACTAATTCTTTTTTATGATATTATTTATATAATATTTTTTTTTTACAAATATAAAAAGGTTTCTATGCAAATATCAGAAATAAAAAATAAAATGATACAAACTTGGAATTCAGAAGTTTGTGCAGTTATAGATACATGGCAAAATTATTATGTAAGTTTAGATGATTTTAAAAATTCAATTTCTTCTGGTTTTGAAAAATGTAAAAATAATAATGGTATAGCATGGATTGTAGATTCAAGTAAAGCAACTGGAAATTTTTCAAGAGAAATACAAAATTTTATAGGAACAGATGTTTTTCCAAATTTCTTAAAAAATGGAATTATTTATTTTATAACAATACCTGCTGAAAATCCGCTTACAAAATTAACAGTAATGAATGCATCTTCAAAAGCTGGACCAAATGGTGTAACTTTAGTAGAAGTAAATAATATAGAAAGTGCTATTAAATTTCTAAAAAATAAAAAATTAGAAAAATAAATCTAATTCATATCTATTATTTATTTCTATAAAATTAAATTTTTTTTCTTCGAGGAATATTTTTTTATATTCTTCTCTTCTAGGTTTGTAAGTTTTATAAATCCAATAAAAAATAGATTTTTTACTAAAAAGAGTTCTTGATAAAGTTTCGATATTATTATTACAACTTTTTTCTTTAAAAAATATTCTACGGAAACTTCTTTTCATTGCTGAATATAATATAGTAGAAAATTTATAATTTAACCAAATAATAACATCCGTTTCTTTCCAAATATTTTCTCTTAATATTCTATAGTTTCCGTCAAGTATCCATTTTTTATCTTCAAGTTTTTTCAAAACAATATTTTTAAAATCATCATTACTTCTAGCAGTCCAATTTTCTAACCAATAAATTTCATCTAATTCTATATGAGGTCTATTTATTTTAGATGATAATTTTTTTGCTAAAGTAGTTTTACCAGAACATGAACATCCCACTATTAAAATTTTATTGTATTGAGTTAGATCTATTTTTTCTTTCATAACATTATTTCTATAATCCATTTATATCTGATAAATATTTAGAGAATATTTTAAACTACAGATTAGACGAATTAACTACAAATTATTACTAAAAAATATATAGATTATTTATTTAATTTTTCTAAATTTGTAGTTTAAATTTTTAGTATTTTATTATAGTGAATTTAATAATTTTTCTAATTTTTCAAAAAGTTCTGAATTATCTTTTTTAGGATAAGATAAAAGATTTCTTCTAAACTCTTCTATGCTTTTTATAAAATACTTAATAGAAAATTCGTCTAAATTTTCATCTTGCATTCCATAACCTAAATACTCTAAATATCTTCCATTAATTATTTGTTCAAATTGTCCTTTAACAGGAGTAGCTAAATATGGTTTTCCCAAATAAACAGCTTCTCCAACAAGAGTAAAACCAGCTGAACCAATTACACCTTTTGCTGAAGCAAGATCTTCTATAAAAGTTTTTTCTGAAAAAGGGCAAAATGTTAAATTATCTTCTTTTACTTCAGTTTCTAAATTTCTTCTAAGTCCATATATTTTAAATGGAATATCAGAAAACTTTTTTAATATTTCAGGTAAGTCTTTAAAAGTTTCACTAGTTTGATAAACTAATATATGATCTTTTTCAGATGTTTTTGCATTTATTATTTCATTTCTTAAAATAGGTGGAACAAGAGTTGTTTTTTCTTTTTTTATCTTTGCTTGAAAAAAAGTTGTTATAAAATAATGATTTGCTGTAGGAATTTTACTTTTTATAACACTTTTTGCTAAATTCCATTCTTTATGTCTTCCTCGCAAAATTTCATCTGGGTGCCAACATCTTCTAATAATTTGCATATTATCTATACTGATTACAGGAATTCTATTATTATATCCATATAAAGCAGACCAAGTTTCAAAATCACTTATTACACAATCTGGTTCAAATTTTTTTGTTAATTTAAAATATTTTTTTATATTTTCAGGTAACCCTTCTAAAGAATTTTTTAAAACTTCTAAAGCTGTTTCTTTTATTTGAATTTCATTATCTTCCATTACCATGGTAAGACCCCAAATTTTATCAACACCTTCAAAACTTTTTTTCAAAAATTCGTAAGCTCTTCCAGAAACAACTATTTTTACTTCATGTCCCATTTCTAATAATTTCTTTATAACAACTTGGCTTCTAATAGCATGTCCCATTCCTTCACCAACTACACCATAAAGTATTTTCATTTTATTTTTCCTAAAGAATATAATTATTTTAAATTTTTACTTAGTGTATTTTAACCTAAAATATTAGGAATTTAAATATAGATTGAATATATTATCAAGATAAAGTATATATATTTTTAATTTAATCGTTTATAGATAATTTTAAATAATTATAATATAAAAATTGTAGATGAATAAATTTATTTAAAAGTGGATATTTTTACACTTAAAGTTTCCGCGCAGAAACTAATATATCTTATCTAAAAAGGAACGCTTAAAGCGTTCCTTACGAAAACATTATTTTTTAACAACAACTTTTAGAAAAAAATAAAAATTATCTACCTGGTTGTTGAGGTCTATGTTGAGCATTATGGATTGTTTGAGCTTGTTGTTCTACAATCGCTTCATAAACAGGACTATAATGTAATTCATCAAATTGAACTAAAGATGAAAGTATCAAATAAACAAATCTTGGAATATCTGTTCTATGGAAACCAATTGGAGAAACCAAATGATATAAAACACTATCTAAAAATATAAATAATGAATCTTCTTCCATTGTTGTTAATTGAGAAGGGTCTTCAAATTCTAAATTTCTATAATCACCTTTAAAAAATATTGCTCTACCGCAATATCCATTTTGACCTTGATGTTCTGATGGAGATATAGCGATTTTAGGATAAGAAAAAACAGTTCCTAAAGCTTCGCCTAATTTTATTACGACAAAAGAATCATCTGGCGAACGATAAAATTTTACTAAATTACCATCACCACCTAAATTGATAAGATCTGTTCTTATTTCATTAAGGGTATCTTCAACAACTTTAAAAAGATAAGCAATTACATGCCTATGATATTCAATTAATTTAGTTTTATCTTTAAATTTATCTCTAAGTGTTAATGCAATTTCTCTTGTTTGATCACTCATAAAATAATTCCTTATTTTTTATTCATAGAAACATGCTTTATTATAATATATTAAGTAGATTCATTCAATCTAATTATAATTTTTTATATAAAAATTTAGCTTTTTTCTTGCTGAATTTTCTTATTTTGATATAATTTTAACAGTAAATTTATAAAATCTAAGTAAATAATAAATAAACTATCATAATTTTTAAAAAATTTGTTTTGGTTTTAATATATACAATAAAGAAATAATTTGGTATTTATTAATAAAATTTAGATCTAAAATAAAAAAAGGTAAAAATGAGAATTTCATTAGAAGAATTAGTTAATGCAACATCAGGTAAAATTATTAGCAAAAATGATATTGAATTTTCTAATATTTCAACAGATTCAAGAAATATAAAAAAAGGCGATTTTTTTGTTCCTTTAAGTGGTGAAAAATTTAATGGTCATAATTTTATAGAAAAAGCTTTTATAAATGGAGCTACAGGTTGTTTCATCGAAAAAAATGAAAAAATAGAAATTCAAAAAGATAAAACTTATATTGAAGTTGAAAATGTATTAAAAGCATATCAAAATACAGCTACATTTATAAGAGAAAAATTAAACCCGTTTGTTATTGGAATTACAGGTAGTTCTGGTAAAACATCTACTAAAGAATTAGCTTATGCTTTTTTAAAACAATTTTCTCATGTATATAAAACTGAAGCTAATTTTAATAATGAAATAGGAGTTCCAAAAACATTATTGGAAATTGATGAAAGTCATAAAAATGTAATTATAGAAATGGGTATGAGAGGTAAAGGACAAATTGCAGAATTAGCAAACATAGCAAAACCCAATATTGGTATTATAACTGGTATTGGTTCAGCTCATATAGAATTATTAGAAACACAAGAAAATATTGCTGAAGCAAAATGGGAATTAGCAACTTTTTTATTATCAAATGATGAAAAAATAATTATACCTGCTTATGATGAATACTTGAATAAATTAGCTGAAAAATATGACAGTAAAAATCTTCTAAAAATAAATTTAGTAGAAGATGAATCATCAATTTTATATATGACTAAAAGTTGGTTTGAAAATGATAAACAATTTTTTGAATTTTTTGATAATGAAACAAAAAAAAATCATAGTGTTTTATTATCAGTACAAGGTAAACATCAAATATCAAATGCTCTTTTAGTTTTAGCTTTGGGTAAAATTTTAAATATAGAATATCCTGATTTTATAGATTTAAGTTTTGAAAATCTTTCTGGTAGAAGTGAATCAATAAAAATAAAAAATTTAAATATAACAAATGATTCATATAATGCAAATTTTGAATCTATGAAAGCTTCTATTGAAACTTTTATAAATATGCCTAGTTTATCAAATAAAAAAATAATAGTTTTAGGTGAAATGAAAGAATTAGGTAATTATTCAGAAAAATATCATTATGAATTAGGTCTTTTTTGTAGTTCTTTTAATTTTGATGAATTAATAGTAGTTGGAAATAATGCTATTAATATAAAAAAAGGATTTGAAACAAGTAAATCAGAATCAAATAAAACAAAAATATTTTTTTCTGCAAATAATCTAGACGCAAGTAAATATATTATAGAAAAATATTCTAATAAAAAAGTTGATATTTTATTTAAAGGTTCTAGAGGAGCTAAGTTAGAAGAAATTATTGATTTTATAAAAACAAATATTTAAATATGAATAATATAGATAAACTTATTGAACAAGGAATAATAGCTCAAAATTATGGAGATCTAATAAAAACAGAAGCAATTTATAAAGAAGTTTTGAGACTTGATCCTGAAAATATTGATGTTTTACCAGCATTGGGAACAATATATTTTCATTTGGGAAAAATAAATGAATCTTTATTTTTTTTAGATAGAATGATTCAAAAACAGCCTGAAAATATTTATAATTATGTAAATCTAATAAAAGTATTATTTGGTATAAAAAATTTTGATAAATGCGAATTAGTTTGTAAAAATACTCTTTCAAAATTTCCTAATAATGATATTATTTTATATTTAACAGCGAATACCTTAAGTACTAATAATAAAAAAATTGAGTCAATTGAATATTACAAAAAAGCTATTAATATTAATCCTAATAATTTTGATTATTCTTATGATCTAGGAACAATTTTTATGTATTTAGAAAAATTTGATGAATCTATCGAATACTATCAAAAAGCATTAGCTATAAATCCTTATAGTGATAAAACAAATAATAATTTGGCTTATGTTTTAAAAAATAAAAAAGAATATGATAAAGCTCTTAAACATTATGAAAAATCAGTTGAGCTATCTGATAATATAATTTTTAATCATAATTTGGCAAAATTTTCTTATGAAGCATTTGGTAATTATAATAGAAGTAGTGAAATATATAAAAAATTAGATAGAAAATCAAATAACAAAATAATATATAAATTAGCTGAAATATTGAATTTACCTATAATAGCTAAAAATAATAATGAAATAATTGAAGCTAAAAATAGACTTAATGATTTTTTAGAACAAGATTTTTCAAATTATAAATTTGATTATAATTCAATAGCAGAACTAAATCTTATTCCTCCATATATATTGAGATTTTATGGAGATAATGATAAAAATTTAAAAGAAAAATTTTCTTCTATATTTAATAAAAGCTTTCAACCATTAAAAACAACTTTTTTTCAGAATGATAAAATACACATATCATTTTTGGTAACAGATGGTCATGAAGATATTTTTGTTAAATCTCTTTCAGGATTTTTAGAAAAATTAGCTATAAAAGATTTTAAAATAAGTATTATATGCCCAAAAAAAACAGGATTAATTAAAATAAAACCAAAGATATTAAGTGAAACGATAGAATATATTGAGGTTGATAATAATAATCTATTTGAATCTTATAGAAAAATACATAGTCAAAAAATTGATGTACTTTATTATTGGGAAATAGGCTCACATTTTTTTAATTATATTTTACCTCATCTAAAACCAGCTAAAATTCAAGTAACAAGTTGGGGTGTTCCTTGTACATCAGGAATAAAAAATATTGACTATTTTATTTCCTCAAAAAAATTAGAATTAGATAATTATCAAGACTTTTATTCTGAAAAAGTTTATTTGTTAAATAATATACCTGTTTTTTATAAAAAAAATAAATTAAATGAATCGTCTAATTACAATAATAAATATCTACCTGATAATAAAAATATCTATTTATACTCTCAAAATATTAGAAAGTTATTACCTGATTATGATATTTTATTCAAAAATATTTTAGAAAAAGATAATAAAGGAATTATTGTTATAATTGAAGATAAATACAATGGAATAACTAATTTATTAAAAGAAAGATTAAAAAATAATTTGAATAATCTTTTTGAAAGAATTTTATTTATACCAAGAATTGAACATTTTGAGTATTTAGAAATTATAAAGAAAGCAGATGTTAGCTTAGATATAAAAACATATTCAGGTACAAACACATCCTATGATTCTTTTTTATGTGGAACACCAATGCCGAATTTTTATGGTAAAAATATGCAAGAAAATTTTACCAAGGCTATTTACCAACAAGCTAATATAAAAGAGATTAGTTTTGATAATGATAATGATTACATAAATAAAATATACGAAATTGCTAATAATAAAGAATATAGAGAATATTTAAAAGAAAAAATAATTAATTCTCATGATCTTATTTTTGAGAATGAAATAGTTATTGATGAATTTGAATCATTTATAAGAGATATTTGTAAGTAATGAATAAAAACAAAGATTTTTATATTATAGATACTTATTTAACAAAAGAAATAAAGTTAAGTAATTCAATTTTTATTTCTCATTTAGAATATGCAGATAATTTTGAAGATATAAAATATTTTATTTCTAATACATCTGAATTATATAAAGATGCTACTCATAACTGCTGGGCTTATATAACAGGTATTAATGGAAATAACATGCATTCATCTGACGATGGCGAGCCAGCAGGAACAGCTGGAAAACCAATTTTAAACACACTTCAAAAATATAATTTAACTAATGTAGTTGCTATAGTAACAAGGTATTATGGAGGAACAAAATTAGGTGTTAGAGGATTAATAGATGCTTATTCTAAAATAACAGAAGATGCTATTTTATCGACCCAATTAAAAAAACTAGTTGAAAAACAAACTTATAAGATAACTATAGCTTATGATTTTTTTGATATTTTAAAACATAAAATAAAAGATTTTAATTCTGAATTATTAAATGTAGAATATTCAGATAAAATCAAAATAAATATATCTGTAGAGAAAAAATTTTCATTGGAATTTGAATATTTTATAAAATCGAATAATTATATATTTGAATAATTCGTATAAAGAAATATAAAAATATTAAGTGATCTTTCTTACATTAAATATAAATTTAATCCAAATTTAAAGATTATAGATATTTTTTGTAATATAATTAAGTAATAAATTTTAATAAAGGTTTTTTATGGCTGGTCAAATTAAAAATTTAGTTGAGCAGATAATTAAAGTTAGATGTAATGGTAATCCAACTTTAATTAATCCAACTAAAATCAAACTTATCCTTAAAGGTATTAATCCAGATAAATTTAATGATGAATCAGAGGATGATCCAATTATAATAGGAAAGTTACAAACTATTATTAAAGATCTTAATCTTGTCATAGAAATCTAATATATTTTATAAGGTAAAAATAATGAGTGTTAAAATTGCTTATTCTACAAATACATCTTCTAAAGAAGCTTCGCAAGAAATAAAAGAAAAATTTTCTAATGAAAATAATTTAAAATTAGTTCTATTTTTTGCTTCATCTAATTATGATCCAAATGAAATTGCAGCTGAAATGCAAAATAATTTTTCAAGTTTAAAAACATTTGGTTGTACAACATCAGGAGAATTAATAAGTGGTTTAATGCTAAAAAATTCTATTGTAGCTATGGCTTTTTCAGATGATTTAATAGAAGATTTTTCTGTAGAAGTTTTAGATGATTTAAATAAAAAAGATGCTGTCGATTTAGCTTTTAAAAACTTTGAAAGTCATTATGAATCAAAAATGCAAGAAATGGATTTCAAAAAATATGTTGGTCTTACACTAATTGATGGATTAAGTCTTGCTGAAGAAAAAATCATAGATAGAATTGGAGATCTAACAAATATTCCTTTTGTAGGAGGAAGCACAGGAGATGATCTTAAATTTACTAAAACCCATGTTTTTTATAATGGTAAAGCTTTTAGTAACTCAGCAATTTTAGCCTTATTAAAACCTAAAGTTGATTTTGATATTATAAAAACCCAAAGCTTTAAAGCTCTTGATAAAAAACTTATTCCTACCAAAATAAATTCTGAAACAAGAACAGTTTATGAATTTAATAATATTCCAGCAGTAAAAGCTTATACAGATTTAATAGGTATAGATATTAATGATGCAAGTAAATATTTTATGCATCATCCTCTTGGCTTAATGGCAAATGATGAACCTTTTGTAAGAAGTCCTCAACAAACAAAAGATTATGCAATGGTTTTTTATTGCAATGTATCTGAAAATATGGAACTATCTTTACTTGAAAGTGGGAATATTGTAGATGATACAAAAAGGGATTTAGATTTAGCTAATCAAAAGAGAAAAATAAAATCAATGATAAATTTTAATTGTATTTTAAGAACACTTGAATTAGAAGCAAAAGATCAAACAGAGGCTTATGGAAAAGTTTTTGAAGATATTCCTACTATTGGGTTTAGTACTTATGGAGAACAATATTTAGGTCATATTAATCAAACCTCTACAATATTAGTTTTTTATTAGTATTGATGTAAAGGCGGTTTGATTAATCAAACCACTACAAAAATATTATATTTCAGCAATATTTTTTAGATAGAAACAAAAAAAAGCACTCTATAAATGAGTGCTTTTTTAATTTAGAATAAATTTATCTAAAAACACAAGGATTTGATGAATCAAATCCCTGCATAAAATTTATATCTTATAATCCATACCAGTTAGGTGTATTAGCACCCATATCAACTATTACAGATTTTGTTTCTAAATAAAGATCTAAAGCTTGTAATCCCATTTCTCTTCCAATTCCACTTTGTTTATAACCACCAAAAGGAACTTCATGACAAATAAAGTTGTAAGTATTAACCCAAACTGTACCTGCTTTAATTTTTTTAATCATAGTATTAGCAGTTAAAAGATTACTTGTCCAAACAGCAGAAGCGAGACCATATTGATTATCGTTTGCTAATTCTACAGCTTCATTTAAATCTTTGAATTTTACTACAGATAAAACTGGACCAAAAACTTCTTCTTGATTTATTCTCATTTTTTGAGTAGCTTCAAAAATTGTTGGTTCTATAAATAAACCTTTAGAAAATTCTCCACCAACTTTATTACCACCTGTTAATAACTTAGCACCTTCTTCTTTTCCTATTTCAATATAACTCATTATTTTATCAAATTGTTCTTGAGAAGAAACAGCACCTATTTGTGTTGACATTTCCATAGGATTACCAACTCTTATTTTTTTAGAGTAATCAACTAATTTTTCCATAAATTGAGGATAAATACTTTCTTGAACATATAATCTTGAACCAGAAACACAAGCTTGTCCTTGATTTAAAAATACTGCCCAAGCAGAAGTTTTTGCAGCCATATCAAGATCAGCATCTTCAAATATTATATTTGGAGCTTTACCACCAAGTTCTAAAGAAACTTTTTTAAGTGTTTTTGCAGCTCTTTCCATTATAAGTTTTCCTGTTTTGGTTTCTCCAGTGAAAGCTATTTTATCAACATCTTCATGATCAACTAAAGCAGCACCTGCTGTTTCTCCAAATCCTGGAACAATATTAACTACGCCTTGAGGAATTCCAGCTTCTGTAATAAGTTCTGCAAATTTTAATATGGTAATTGGTGTTTGTTCAGCTGGTTTTAAAACAACAGTACAACCAGCAGCAAGAGCAGGACCTAATTTCCATGCAGCCATTGTTAAAGGAAAATTCCAAGGAATTATTTGACCAACAACACCAATAGGTTCTTTCATAGTATAAGCAAAATGTCCTGATGGAACAGGAATAGTTTCGCCTCTTATTAATCTTGATGCAGAAGCAAAAAACCTAAAACAATCAACCGCTAAACCCATATCAACAAAAAGACTTTCTACCATTGGTTTTCCTGTATTAAGAGATTCAAGTGCAGCAAATTCTTCTTTTTTAGCTTCTAAAAGATCAGCTAATTTATTTAAAAGTATTGATCTACCTGCGGCTGGCATTTCTGACCAAGCACCAAAAGCTTTTCTTGCAGCCATAACAGCTCTATTTATGTCTTCTCTATCACCTTCTTGAACATTGGCAATAACTTCTCCTGTTGCTGGGTTATAAACTTTGAATGTTTTTCCAGATAACGAATTTTCAAATTTACCATCAATAAAAATACCTAACTCCATGGGTTGAGTTAATGTTTCTGTAGTCATCTTTATTTCCTCCTGTAAGGATCAAAATTTTTTTTTAAGATACTTGTAATTTTAACTCTTTATTTACAAATTGAATAGTTGTGATGAAAAAACATTTTTGTTTTAATGGTAATAATTAAATAAATATCATTCCATATATATAATTAGTCTATAAAAAAATT
>ERZ1292630.3904-Hain-H41-02um-R3-3904-length-12801-cov-7_pt1 | contig 12801 bp, 13 predicted proteins | sample MGYA00564408_ERZ1292630 | MGnify/ENA primary metagenome ERZ1292630 (study PRJEB36523, sample SAMEA6512641) | groundwater metagenome | collected 2019-01-08 | study: AquaDiva: Metagenomics assemblies of 32 groundwater samples | reverse complement strand
GCCACCCTGAGCGGGTGCACACCCGCTCGCAACTGCTCGACGGCGTGTGGGGCGATCATGTGTTCGTCGAAGACCGTACCGTGGATGTGCATATTCGTCGCCTGCGCAAAACGCTGGAAACCGTTGCCAAGGACGAATTGGTACAAACCGTAAGAGGCTCGGGCTACCGCTTGTCCGCCGCACGGACTGCAGGTATGGGATAATATGCTGGTAGCAACCTATCCCCGCTTTACAGGATAATGCACGTGTCCGGCTTCCGCCAGCGCCTCACCAGCATCATTTTGCTCACCATCGCAACCGCCGGCTTGTGGCTGGCATTGGGTGCCATCACTGCATTGGTGTTTTACAGTCTCGCGCTGTTACTGCTGGTTGTCCATCACCTGCGTTACCTGACAGCGCTGGATGAGTGGCTGCAGACTCCCGCGCCTACGGCTGCCACGCTGCCTCATGCCACCGGCGCATGGGGAGACGTGTTTGCCCGCCTGGCGCGCTTGATGCGTGGCCAGAGCCAAAGCCAGCAACAGTTGAGTACGGCATTGGAGCGCCTGCGGCGCGCCACCTCGGCGATGCCGGAAGGGGTGGTGATTCTGGATGAAACAGACCGCATTGAATGGTGCAACCCGGTGGCCGAGCAGCATTTCGGCATAGACTACAATCGCGATACCGGTCAGCAAATCACCTATCTGGTGCGGCAACCGCAGTTCGCCGAATACCTGGCCACGCGCAATTACAGCGAACCGCTGATAGTCCGGCAATCGCGCCAGCAGGAGCTGATCCTTTCGCTGCAGTTGATACCCTACGGCAATAAACAGAAGCTGCTTGTCAGCCGCGATATTACCCGCCTTGAAAGAGTCGAGACCATGCGGCGCGATTTTGTCGCCAATGTCTCACATGAATTGCGTACGCCGTTGACCGTGATCGGCGGTTTTCTCGAAACCCTGTCGGACGAGAACCAGACTGGCAGCAAAATAGGTAAACGGGCACTCACACTGATGACCGACCAGACCATGCGTATGCAACGTCTGGTGGAAGATTTGTTGGCCTTGTCACGGCTGGAAAATGCGCAGAATCCGGTGCGCGAGGAAAGCGTCAACATTGCTGAAATGTTGCGCGAGTTGTATCACGAGGCGCAATCCCTGAGTGTCGGGCGTCACCATATCAACCTCAAACTCGATACCGATGCGCAACTGCGAGGAAGCGCAGACGAATTACGCAGCGCATTCAGCAATCTTGTCAGCAATGCCGTGCGCTATACCACCGACGGCGGGGAAATAATCCTGAACTGGGGAATTCATGATGGCCAGGGGCTATTCTCTGTGCAGGACAGCGGCATAGGCATTGAGCCTGAGCATCTGCCGCGTCTGACCGAACGCTTCTACCGGGTGGATCGCAGCCGTTCGCGCGAAACCGGCGGCACTGGCCTGGGACTCGCCATCGTCAAACATGTGCTAAGCCGCCACCAGGCGCATCTGGAAATCGTCAGCGAACCGGGCAAGGGCAGCCGCTTCAGTGCCTGGTTTCCGGCGAACCGGCTGATCATGCCGCAGAGCGAGTAGATCGTGAGTGGGATGGAGCAGAAATTACCGGCACCACATTCGTGAGCAGATTGCGTCAAATTTACAAAGTGCACCACCTGCTCATCGAGTCGCGCTACCCGGTGTCGCTCCTGACTATACGCGCAGAACTCGAATGCTCGCGCGCCACCGCCAACCGCGTTATCGAACAATTGCGCGATCAATTCATCGCGCCGATCAAATACGATCGCGAGCGCAACGGTTATCACTATGACCTCAGGGAGGGAAAAATCCCGGAGCTGCCAGCCATGTGGTTCAGTGCGCCGGAGTTATACGCGCTCCTGACCGCGCAGCAACTATTGCAACAAGCCCAACCCGGGTTACTGGACAGCCACCTCAAACCATTGCGCGAGCGCATCGAAAAAATCCTCACGTCCGATCATCTTGGCGGCGGCGAAAACAGTGGAATCACCAAACGAGTCCGCATTCTCCGCATGACCGGGCGCAACATATCCGGCCAACACTTTCAAATCATCGCCAGCGCTCTGCTGCAAAGAAAACGCCTCACCATCCATTACCACAGCCGTGGAAACAATACCGAAAGCCAACGCGAAGTTTCACCGCAACGCCTCACGCACTACCGCGACAACTGGTATCTCGATGCCTGGTGTCACACCCGCAAAGCGCTACGCAGCTTCGCGGTCGAGCGTATCCGCGCGGCAGGCGCGCTTAGCCAGCGCGCCCTCGATATTTCAGAAAGCAATCTCGATACCCATTTCGCCTCCAGCTACGGCATTTTCGCCGGTCACCCCAAACACACCGCCGTGCTGCGCTTCAGCCCCGAACGTGCCCGCTGGGTAGCCGAAGAACAGTGGCACCCGCAACAGCAAGGTAAGTTACTTGCGGATGGCAACTATGAACTTCGCATTCCGTATGCCGATCCGCGCGAGCTGGTGATGGATATTCTCAAATACGGTGCGGAGGTGGAAGTAATCAAACCGGAAGCATTGCGGCGCGAGGTAGCCGGGCGGCTACGTCAGGCTGCGGCAAAATACACAGCACGAAAGGTGAAATCATGAAACCGGGACGCAACGATCCCTGCCTGTGTGGCAGCGGGAAAAAATACAAGCAATGCTGCCTGCTGGCGCAGGAAGCCGTTCCACCCGAGGACCTTCATTGGCGCCGGGTGCGCCGCGCTATCGAAGGCTTGGCGGCGGAACTGCTCAAATTTTCCGAACATAGATGCGGCGCGACCGGGCTGGGTGAAGCCTGGGACACCTTTATGCTATGGGAGGGCGAACCGTTTGCGCCGGAAAGTCCGCACATGTCCGTGTTCATGCCCTGGTTTTTTTTCGACTGGACGCCCGACCCCATGGATACCGAAGTCAAGCCAGAAGCACGGGACAGTTTGACGCTAGGCCAAGCTTACCTGCGCGACAAGGGCAAACGCCTCGATCCGCTGCTGGTTCACTACATCGAGGCATCGTGCGCAGCGCCGTTCAGCTTCTACGAGATCGCATCGAGCAAACCGGGAATCAGTCTCACTCTGCGCGACATCCTCAGCGGCGAACAACTGGAAGTCACCGAACGTTCCGCCTCCCGCATCGCCAAGACGGGCGATATCCTCTTCGCCAAGCTGGCGGTGCTGGATCGCCTGATCATGCTGGAAGGATGCTCTCCGGTGGCGATCCCGCCCAGCTACAAGGGCCCGATACTCGAGCTGCGCAAGAAAATCCAGAAACGCAAACTGCCGCTCACTCCTGCACTCATCAAGGAATACGATCTGGAAATGCTGGATATTTACCACGAACTCACCGAGCCATTGCTCAATCCGCGCATGCCGGAATTGCAAAACACCGACGGCGAACCGTTGGTTTTCCACCAATTGATCTATGACCTCGCGTGCTCCCCGCGCGAGGTGCTCGATACCCTCAGGCAACTTAACCTGACCGAGGACGATGAGAGCATGCTCAGCGGCGCGGAGTTCGACCCATCCGGTGAACTGCGCAAGATTGAATTCGCCTGGGAAAAGCCTGGCAACAAGATGCACAAGAACTGGAACAACACCATCCTCGGCCGTCTTCGTATCGAAGGCCCAACTCTCACCGCCGAGGTCAACTCCGAGAAGCGCGCGCAAAAATTCATGGTAATCATGGCAGAGTTATTGCCCGGCAAAGCGCGCTACAAAACCACCGTCATCCAGTCGCCGCAGTCCATGCTCGCCCGTTCTGAAAAAGAAGGGCTCTCGCCTCAGGCGCGCCGCCGTGAACAGGAAGCCGAAGACTTGAACGCGCTGCCTGAAGTCCAGGCACACCTGACCGAAATGCTGCGCCAGCATTACCGCGACTGGCCGCACGAGAAACTCCCCATCCTCAAAGGAAAAACGCCGCTGCAAGCCGTAAAAACTCATGACGGGAGGGAAATGGTCGAAGCCTTGATCGTCGAACTGGAGCGCGACATCGGCGCCCCTAATATGCCGATCGACGAATCCATCATCGCCGAACTGCGGGAAAGGCTGGGGCTGTCATAAAAGATTAGGGACAGGCTCAGGTTTTGAGCCAGTGGGTGTGTAGAATGCATGAGGCGCATATTGCGAAAGGTGGCTTTGAATGAGTAAGAGATATTCTGTGGCATTGGAAATTTCTGGGCCAACGGCCATGTGGACTAGGCCAGATACCGGAGACTCGCCGGTTAGCTATCCCGCGCCGACATATTCCGCCGTAAAAGGTATCTTCGAGTCCATTTTGTGGATACAGGCTGTCGAGATCATTCCAACCCAAATCGAGATATGCGCTCCCGTCGTATATCACAGCTACAACACGAATTATGGTGGGCCATTGCGCAAGAGCGCAGTTATCCAATCTGGCGGCAGCTTCCAGCTTTTGGCATCGGCACTGATTAACCCTTGTTACCGTTTGTATGCCGAAATCCGGCGCAACTCAAAAACAAATGGGGTAATGAGCGAACGAACCCATGCGTGGCAAAATAAAACCACATCGCCTGAACATGCTTATCAGGAAATGTTCAACCGCAGACTGAAACGCGGTCAGTGCTTTTCTATACCTTTCTTAGGCTGGAAGGAGTTTGCACCAGACTATGTCGGCTCCTTTCGGCAATCAACCCAAGTGATGCGTGACATCAATCTACGGATTCCCAGCATGTTGCGGCAAGTCTTCCCAAATGGACTGCATAGTGAGCTTCAATATGTGTACGACAATAATGTAGACATAACGGAAGGTGTGCTCACCTTCAAGGACGTGACCAATGTTGAATGAACTTTATGATTTGTCATTGAGCTTGGAGAAGGCCGGGATTCTGCCTACTGAATGGCATCCCGATTTGAAGGAACTACCAAAGGTATCGAAGGCCAAGCCTTGTTTCAAAGTTTGCTTGGCGCAAGACGGTGCAATTACTGAGATTGAATCAATCGAAGATAGCGCGCAAATTGAGAACCTCAGGAAGTGGCAAAGTGGCGGCAATGGTTACTCGTTCCCATGTTTCAATGTGCGCCCTTTGTATAAGGCCTATGTTGGCAACGGTGCGAAAGATATTGAGAAGAAGGCATTTGACGACTGGCTGAAAGGTGTAAAAAAGGCGCAGGTGTTGAGCGATGCTGCTGCATCGATACTGGAATGCTATACGAATAGTAGCAATACATTGTGGGGTGATAAGCATAATGAGCGTGTTGCAACATGCCTGGATAGTATTCCATCGAAACTAAACGAAATATTGGGCGGGCCGCCGGATGAATATCGCGCGATGGCCGCGCTGATTGAGCGCTGTCGTAAAACAACGGCAGACAAATTCTTCCAACAACTTGCTGTGTTGCTGGAAGATCGGATTCGTAAAAATCCAAGTGCTTGCGACAAATACGCAGGTTTTCTGCTGCATTGCGGAACAAACCCGCCTAACAACGATATTCAACTCATTCTGGAACTGTCGGACGGTCTTTCCGCATTTCCATTGCCTGCGGCAAATCCAAAGATACACCGTTGGCTTAATCAGCAACTGTTGACTCATAAAAGTGATGGGTTATCAGATGGCGCTGCATCAAGTAAACACGCAGATGCTTTTGGTTTTACAAGCGAGGATTGGAAGAGCAAGCTCGCGGAAGTCAACGTACCTATTCTCGGTGGCGTCAAGCTACGAGCCATGAATCCAGAATCACCATGTCAAACGCGCTATCGCCGGGTTGATGCAACATCGTTTGTAGTGGGGAAAGAAGTTCGCAAGCGAGTTAAGGGAGCCTTGGAATGGCTGACGGATGACGAACGGCAGGGCAAGACGTGGGGGAATGTGTCATTCGCCCGTGATGATAAAGAGATACTGCTTGTTTACCCTTCTGAATTGCCGAAAGCTCCCATCGCTGCCGTTGTCATGTTTGGCGGTGCTCCGACAAACGCAGCAACACAATCTGCTCGATTCGTGGATTATGCGGCAGATGTGACCAAGGCATTGCGTACAATCTCACGGCCTCTCAAAGAAGTGGAAATGCGCGTTTTGCCTTGCGCAAAATGGACAAGGCGAGAACACAAATTTCATGTAACCGGCAGTATTCGGCTGAACGATTGATAGCCGCTGCTACAGAATGGCAAACGAGCTGTGGCAATGTACCCGCGATTGAAATTAGGCAATGGGGCAAAGAAAAAGGAGCTAAATCGGTAGGGCAACCCTTGGAAGTCCCGTTCCCACTGGAAGTGATCTGGTGCCTTAACACACCTTGGCCGAAGGCTGCTGATGATGCGAAGAAGAGAGTCCGGGAATTTTCCAGTTCAGATGGTATTGGTTTGTTGCTTGATGAAGAAGTGCGACTCAAGCCGCTATTGGAAAGAGCTTTGCATGCGGCCATACACAATGGCGGGAATTTGATGATAGCGATGGCACATACCCAGCATCAAGGCGGCATACACAAAGTCAATGGGAAGTACGACAAACAGAAACTGCTGTTACCTTCAATATTGGGATTACTTTTGGCGAAACTTAAATGTAAGAAGGGGGACTACATGAAAACTGCTCCATATCTAATTGGCAGAATGCTGAGCTTGGCCGATCAGATTCATTATCACTATTGCCAGCATGTAAGAAAAGGGGGTGTCCCGTCACAATTGATTGGCAACGCACTGATGACAACAGCACTGGAAGAACCGGAAAAAGCCTTGGCACTTTATGCACAACGCATCTTGCCCTATCAGGCATGGGCCAGAACGGCAAAAGGTGATGAGGGCGAGCTTGCGGGTTGGTTTCTCTCGGAACTTGGCAAGGTGTGCTCGGATGTCGCGCTTGCCAATGTGCCAAACCGATGTGCCGACGCCGATAAAGCGCAAATGATGCTCGGCTACCTTGCCAAGAACGAAAGCTAAAATTCCACAGCATTACTTAACAACGACTCAGGAGAACATTATGAGCAATAAAGAAAACAAAATTAAGCGTGCAACTGGATTGTTAATCATTGAGGTCATCAATTCCAACCCTAACGGCGATCCAGACCGAGAAAGCGATCCGCGCCAAAGACCGGATGGGAGGGGTGAAATTTCTGCCGTTTCGTTCAAGCGTAAGTTGCGGGATTTGGTGGAATGGAAAGGCGATGTGTGGAATGAGTTGGCTTCCAGTTTTCAGCCGAAACTTTCAAACGACAAGTTTGAAATCCTGGAATCGCGTGGAAGAAATCGCCAAGAAATTGCTGGTTTGCTTACGGGTGACGGCTCCGCATTCAAACAGCGATATTGGGATGGGCGAGTGTTCGGCAATACTTTCCTTGAAAGCATGAAGGACGAAGATGCTAAAAAACTGGGTTTTAAAGACAAGGAAATCTCTGAGTTCAAGGCCAATGCGATCAAGACAGGAGTTGTTCAGTTCGTTCAGGGGCTTTCGGTAGCTCCGGTTGAAATAGAACGTCAAACCAACACAAACAAATCTGGCGTGGAAGAAGGCAAAGACCGTGGCATGGCTCCAATGGCTTACCGCTTTATTCAACACGGCGTGTACTGCATGCCATTTTTTGTGAACCCAAGCATGGCAAATAAGTCGGGTTGTGATGCCTTGGACATCGAGTTGATGAAAAAACTGATCCCGCACGCATATGCGCACACACGCTCACACGCGCGTCCGTTTGTCGAAATTCGTCATGCCTGGTATTGCGAGCATAACAACCCGCTGGGTTCATGCTCCGATTTTGCCTTGATTGATGCACTGAAACCGAAAAAGAAGGGGGATGCCAATAAGGCATCTAGCAGTTGGGACGACTACGAAGTGCCGAAAGGTTTGCCGGAGGATTTGAAAAATAAAGTCGCGTGCGTGGATCTTGTAAACCTTGCATGAGTTATCTCGCGCACAGCGCCCGGCTGAATCGTGGCATTCCTGTCCAGGAATACCGCGAGCACGTCTTCGAGACGCGGCGTCGTGCACAAGAAAATGCCGCAAAGGCGGGGTACTATGCAACAAAGTATGGCCATTTGCTGGAAGTCGTGGCTGCGCTCGCGGGCGAGTTTCATGACATGGGTAAGCTCGATGATGATAATCAGGCGGTGCTCAATGGCAGTGTTTCCGCCCAGAAGCTACCCGTGCAGCATGTTGATGCAGGGGTAGCTCATCTTTTGAGTTTGGGAGAACAATGGCATCAACTTGCGGCATTTGTTTCTTATGCACATCATATCGGGCTGCAATCGTTCTCAGCAGAAGCGAACAAAGGTGATCAGTTTCTTCGCGACGAAAAGACAGTTTCTCTGACCAAAGAGCGGTTGCATCAATATCTTGATCGGCATCGGCAAAACCTTGAAGAGACTGATTTCATCGCTCCAAATAACATCGAGCTGCCTCAACCGCAGTTGCTTCTTCGCATGGCTTTGTCATGCATGGTCGATGCGGATCATAGTGATACGGCGCGTCACTACGGCGAGGCGGCGCAACGCGAGCCCTACCTGCTACGTCCGCTAGAACGAGCAAAGGCACTTGATCGGTATGTGAGCTCGTTAGGTAACGATGCAGATGACCGCGCAAAGGCACGGCAAGCAGTATATGAAACGTGTCGTGACGCAGATACCAAGCCCGCTCTATATGCTTGTGATAGCCCGGTAGGCACAGGCAAAACAACCGCCGTGATGGCGCACTTGCTCAAGGCAGCACATGACAAAGGCTTGCGGCGCGTGTTTGTCGTGTTGCCATATACCAACATCATTAGCCAGTCGGTTGATGTGTACCGCAAGGCACTCGTCCTTGATGGAGAAAAAACCGATGAGGTTGTAGTCGCGCATCACCATCGTGCAGAGTTCTCAAGCCCGGATGCACGACAATTCACGGCACTTTGGCAGGCTCCGATTGTTGTTACTACGGCAGTACAGTTTTTTGAAACCTTGGCGAGCAACCAACCCGCCGCGTTACGCAAACTACACAACCTGGCGGGTTCTGCCGTGTTTATTGACGAAGCTCATGCCGCCTTGCCAGCGCATTTGTGGCCACAGACATGGCGATGGATACAGAAACTTGCTCAAGATTGGGGTTGTCATTTTGTGTTCGGCTCCGGTTCGCTGACTCGATTCTGGGAGTTGCCGGATTTCGTTGATCCACCAGCGAAACTTCCAGAGCTTGTGACCGGGGAAATACGAACCAGCCTTGTAGGAAACGAAATACAGCGAGTGATGTATAAGCACAAGCCGAATGCGATCAACGTGAACGATTTGCTTGCATGGCTGCGAGGATTGACAGGGCCTAGACTTTTGATCGTCAACACCGTTCAGTCTGCGGCGGTTATCGCCAAGGCAATATCAGAACGAGACGGGAGAGACAAGGTTGAACATTTGTCCACGGCACTAACACCGGGTGATCGTGAGTTAACTTTGGCCTATATCAAGGGGCGTCTCGCGCGACTAAAATATCAGCCGGACAACAAGGCATTGGCAGACTGGACATTGGTGGCGACATCGTGTGTGGAGGCCGGTGTGGATTTGTCTTTCCGAACAGGCCTGAGAGAAAGTGCAAGTTTGGTGAGCTTGATTCAGGTTGGTGGGCGCGTAAATCGTCATCAAGAATTTGGACAATCGGAAGTTTGGACATTTACATTGCAGGAAACCGACTTGCTTCGGCTTCATCCTGGCTTCAAGGTCTCATCAAAGGTTCTCGAGACTATGTTCGCTGAAGGTCGAGTCACGCCGGATGATTGTAAAGAGGCTTTGCGGCGGGAAATCTGTTTAAGCGGGCTAAAAGACAAGATTCGCGAACACGAAGATGCGAAGGATTTCCCTGAAGTCCGCTCGCTGTTCCGCGTCATTGATGCGAACACCTATACGGTTGTGGTGAATGAGGCGATTAAGCAACGACTCAAAAAATGGGAGAAGGTGCATTGGGGAGAAATTCAGAAACATAGTGTTCAGATTTGGGGTTACCGGATTGAGTCGTTGAAGATTCCTCAGTTCTCACAGTATCCAGACTTGTATGAATGGAATCTCGCTTACGATGATTTTCTCGGGTATATGGCAGGCGTGCTGCAGGTCGAAGAATTTACCACAAAGGGTGGAGTTGTGGTTTGAGGTGTGGCATGGACTGGCGCGACCACATAATTTCCGACCCCGACATTCTCGTCGGCAAGCATGCCATCAAGGGGACGCGCATCTCGGTGGAGTTGGTTTTGGACCATCTGGCGAACGGATGGACATTTGAAGAAATTCTCGATTCCTATCCGCATATCACACGCGAGGATGTTATGGCGTGTTTAGCTTTTGCAGCCAGCGTGATGCGGGATGAGCGATGTCGTGAACTTTGCAGGTTGCGGAATGATGGATGATCCAGTCAATATCTCCGCGCTCAACCAGTACGCCTATTGTCCACGGCGTTGTGGATTGATCTATCTGGAAAGTGAGTTCTCTGACAATCTGCATACTGCACGCGGCAACGCCGAACATGAACGAGTGGACGCAATCCGGCACGAGACAACTGAAGGGCACCGGATCGAAACTGCCTTGCCGGTATGGTCGGATCGCCTGGGTCTAATCGGAAAATGCGATGTGGTGGAGTTTCTCCCCGACGGCACACCTTACCCGGTGGAATACAAGCACGGTGCGCGCAAGAAATGGTTGAATGACGACCTTCAACTTGCCGCGCAGGCGATGTGTTTGGAAGAGATGACTGGCAAGGTCATTACGCACGGTGCGATTTATCACCACGGTTCGCGGCGCAGGCGTGAGGTGGTGATTTCGCAAGCGTTGCGCGACATGGTTGAAGAAACCGTGAGCGCCATTCGTGCCATGATGGATTCCGACAAGCTCCCGCCACCAGTCAACGATGCGCGTTGCAAGGAATGTTCGCTGAAGGAAATCTGCCAGCCGCAGGCTGTCGCTGGGCGTGCAGCGCAGCATAATTTGCTGGAAACTTTATTCGAGCCGGAGGCCACGTAAAAATGGCGCGCCAGCTTCTCAATACTCTCTACGTCATGACGCCAAACTCCTATCTCCATCTGGAGAATGACACGCTGCGAGTAGATGTGGAGCGTGAGAAGAAATTGCAGGTGCCGCTGCATCATCTGGGCAGCGTGGTGTGTCTGGGCAATATCATGCTTTCGCCTGCGCTGATGCACCGCTGTGCAGATGACGGCATCAGCCTGGTGTTGCTGAATAACCAAGGGCGATTCAAGGCGCGGCTCGAAGGCCCGGTATCCGGCAATATCCTGCTGCGGCAGGCACAGCATCGCCTGGTACTGGATGAAAAATTTGCGCTGGGTATTGCTCGTAGCGCGATTGCAGGGAAGTTGCGCAATTCGCGCCAAGTCTTGCTGCGTGGCGCGCGTGAAGCTGGCGATGGGGAAGATAGCAGCGCACTTACAGCCACCGCAGAAATACTTTCCAATTCGTTGCGCAATCTGCCGCATGCACCCGATCTGGATGTAGTGCGCGGCATTGAAGGCGATGCAGCAAAAAATTATTTCGCCGCGTTGCCGCTGTTGGTCAAACGTGAGGCACGCGATAAGTTCACGATGGATGGCCGCACCCGGCGACCGCCACGCGACCGGTTCAACGCGCTACTTTCATTTCTCTATTCCATGCTGATGAACGATTGCCGTTCCGCACTGGAAGCTGTCGGCCTCGACCCCCAGCTTGGTTTTCTGCATGCCGTGCGTCCCGGACGCGCCGCACTCGCGCTGGATTTGATGGAAGAATTTCGCGCCATCTTCGCCGACCGGCTGGCGCTTACCCTGATTAACCGAGGGCAGATCGGCCCCAACGATTTTGTCGAACGTGAAGGCGGCGCAGTGCTGCTCGAAGGCGATGCACGTCGCACCGTGGTGGTTGCCTATCAGGAGCGCAAACAGGAAGAGGTGATGCACCCCTTGCTGGAAACCAAGGTGCCGATTGGTCTGCTGCCATTATTGCAAGCGCGTTTCATGGCGCGCACCCTGCGAGGGGAAATGGAAGGCTATCTCCCATTTCTTTACCGGTAAATGCCATGCTGATTATTATCACTTACGATGTATCCACCGTAACTGCCGCCGGTCGCAAACGGCTGCGCCGCGTCGCGAAAGTATGCGAAAGCACTGGGCAGCGTGTGCAGAATTCGGTGTTTGAATGCAAGGTCGATCAGATGCAACTTGAAGAATTAGAGCGGCGACTGCTTGATGAGATAGACGAAAAAGAAGACAGCCTGCGCCTGTATCGCTTGACCGAGCCGGTGGAGTTGCACATCAAGGAATATGGGAATTTCCATGCTGTAGATTTTGAAGGGACGCTGGTAATATGATGCGCGAACCAGTAGCAACGACACAAACGCGGCAGGTTCGCGTTGTAGCTAATATATTGATGAAGGATGATTTTCTGCCTTCGTCGTTTGTTTGTGTAGGCTCTCAGGGGCAAGAAAACCGGGAGTTCGCGCAAAGTGCGCTTTTCATCGTTGATAGTCATGACGTTGTAAGCGGACTGTAGCGCCCGCGCCTCGGCGCGGGCGAGGATTGAAACCTTCCTGACTATCTCCCGCTGCTCCCAAGAGACCCGTAGCGCCCGCGCCTCGGCGCGGGCGAGGATTGAAACAAAAGCGGGCTGGATATTCGCACTGCGGAGCAAGGTAGCGCCCGCGCCTCGGCGCGGGCGAGGATTGAAACCTCATGCACATCGCATAACATATCGAGAAACTCTGGTAGCGCCCGCGCCTCGGCGCGGGCGAGGATTGAAACCGGCTGGACTAGCTGAGTGGCTGCTCAGATAACCCGTAGCGCCCGCGCCTCGGCGCGGGCGAGGATTGAAACGTCCCTGAAGAATGGGGCTTATGATTCAGATGTGGTAGCGCCCGCGCCTCGGCGCGGGCGAGG
>ERZ1292630.3903-Hain-H41-02um-R3-3903-length-12803-cov-9_pt1 | contig 12803 bp, 15 predicted proteins | sample MGYA00564408_ERZ1292630 | MGnify/ENA primary metagenome ERZ1292630 (study PRJEB36523, sample SAMEA6512641) | groundwater metagenome | collected 2019-01-08 | study: AquaDiva: Metagenomics assemblies of 32 groundwater samples | reverse complement strand
GCGCAGGCGACTGTTAATCGCTTGGTCGTAGGTTCGAATCCTACCCGCGGAGCCATCGTGCACGAACAGAGGCTAGAGCCTCTGTTTTTGCTTTATTCATCGGCATTTTGTTCAGTTCTAACCACACATATTTCTTTTCCCTCATTAGTTATCCCCATTTTTTGTTTGTTTACATTGCTTTACCTGATGTAAGCAAAGGAGTATACTTTGTTTACATTGATAAAAAGATGTAAGCAAACATGAAATCAATAGATATTGGCCAATTAAAAGATCAAAAAGAAGGCTTCAAAGCTTTCGTTCCCAGTCCCTTTCCTCCAAAAGGCGGTTTTGAGTTTGATTCTAAAATTCTCAAGAAAAGCGACGAGGCAACGCGCTTGCTCGGAAAGCTTGACGGCATTACAAAACTCCTTCCTGATGTCGATTTTTTCTTGAGCATGTATCTGCGCAAAGACGCCGCGTCATCAAGCCAAATTGAAGGAACGATGGCAACGATGATTGATGCCATCGAGGCTGAAGTGCAAGCAAGCGCAAATATTCCGGAAGATGTTGATGACATTTTGCACTACATTAAGGCACTGAACTATGGAATGAAACGCGTACAGCAGGACGACTTTCCGATGGCTCTCCGTTTTGTAAGAGAGTTGCATAAACAGCTAATGGATAAAGCTCGAACGACCCATTATTCCGATCCCGGAGAATTCAGAAAATCCCAGAATTGGATTGGTGGTACTCGTCCGGACAACGCTCGCTTCGTGCCGCCTCCTGTAGAGGAAATGCAGGTTGCTCTTAACGATCTTGAAAAATTTATGCATTCGAGCGATGATATGCTTACGCTAATCAAGGCGGCGCTTATACACGCGCAATTCGAGACGATCCACCCGTTCCTTGATGGTAATGGCAGAACCGGCCGCATGCTGATAACATTCTATCTTTGGAAAGAAGGCTATCTGGAGAAACCGGTGTTATTCTTGTCGTCCTACTTCAAGAAGCATCAAAAAGTCTACTACGAAAGATTGTTCGGTTATCACTTTGGAAGTGTTTCTGATTGGGTAGATTTCTTTCTTGATGGTGTCATAGAGATCGCGGGTGAAGCTATTGATATTGTCGGGGAAATCACAACTCTCCGCGAAAAGGATATGCTCAAAATACAGACTCTTGGCAAACGCTCCTCGAAGAGCGCGGCTTTAGTGCTGCCGAAATTATACGAACAGCCGATTGCCAATGTCGCGACTATCCAAAAATGGACCGGTTTTTCTCGCGTTGGCTCTCAGTCGGTAATCAATCGATTTATCGAGATGGGCATCCTTACCCCCAAGGATAAGGATAAGAAATACGGGCAGTCGTATATCTATAAAAAATATATAGATATATTTGCCGAATAAAACTATGCCAAAGGAAATCGCCATCAAAAACTTAATATTCGTGGATTGCGAGGGACACGGACCGGCACCGACACTGAATGATCCGGTGGGGTTTGAATTTGGCGCAGTCGCATATCCCTCAAGACAAACATTTCACGGAACAGGGGCGACAAAAGAAACGTTTGAGCATTTCGACAAATGGATTTCGTCCGTGATAGAGAAGGGATTCAGGCCGCTATTTGTGAGCGACAATCCGGCTTATGACTGGCAGTTCATAAACTATTATTTCCACCTATTTCTCGGCAAAAACCCATTCGGTCATTCAGCACGAAGAATCGGTGATTTTTATGCCGGACTCGTAGGTGACTTCACTAATGCGAGCTCATGGAAAAAACTACGGGTTACGGTGCATGACCACAATCCCGTAAACGATGCGATGGGTAATCTCGAAGCGTTCGAGAGGATATTAAGCGGAGAAAGATAAAATATATGCCACAGGAAATCGCCAACAAAACCAAAGGAGAGACTTACTACAAATGCACTCATTGCGGAGATGAGATTTTTTGGAATACCCACAAAAAATTCACTTACTGCAAATGTAAGAAAATTTGGGTTGATAGTTGCGAGGACTACATTCGGATTGGTGGCAAAGAGGAAGACCGTAAGGTAATCACAAAATAAATTTATGAAAATAAAAGATCTGCCAAAAATTGAACGACCACGGGAGAAGCTCGAAAAATACGGACCCGAGCGGCTTTCTGATTCTGAACTTTTGGCAATTCTTTTACGGACAGGTAGTGAGGGTATTAACGTTGTTGAATTGGCCAGCAAAATTTTAAGAAAATTTAGCGGTGTTGGCCTGGCTAAGGCATCGGTTAAAGAACTGAAAAATACCTTCGGCCTTGGAAGCGCGAAAGCATGTGAAATTATCGCTTGCTACGAACTTGGTCGCCGACATCTGCAAAACAAACAATCGGTTCTGCTTTTATCGCCAAAAGATGTTTGGGATGAGCTCAAAGATATCCGTGATCATAAAAAAGAACACTTTGTTATTTTCTTTCTTGATTCGAGAAATCAGGAAATCAAACGTGAAATCATTTCAATTGGTTCGCTTAACGCCAATCTTGTTCATCCGCGAGAGGTGTTCGAGCCGGCTGTCCGACATTTGGCCGCGCAGATTGTCATGGCCCACAACCATCCGGGTGGTGATCCTTCACCGTCGCAGGAAGATTCGGAGATAACCAAGCAACTGGTGGATGCAGGTAAGCTTCTTGGAATCGAAATTAGAGATCACGTAATCGTAAGCAAAACTAACTTTTTCAGCTTTGCCGAACACAAATTGATTTAAATACTATGACCAATCAAGACACAACTGGAAAAAAGTTCATGCGTGAGACTGACGCGCGCATTCTTATTGACCGCAGATTGCGTGAAGCTGATTGGGATATTGAAGATAAGAATCAGGTTTCCACCGAGGAAACTTCAGAAAACGGCCGTGCCGATTATATCCTCAAAGACTCACGAGGTCGGGCTATAGCAGTTATTGAAGCCAAACGTTTCTCTGTCGATCCGGCTTCTGCCAAAAAGCAAGCCCTTTCCTACGCGGAGTCCATCGATGCTGGTTTTATTTTCTTATCAAATGGCGACGACATTTATTTCTGGGATTATAAATACCGGCCAGAACAGAAAGTTTCCACATTTTTCTCGCAACGCGATCTTGAGAAAATTCAGAATCTCCGACTTGAACAAAAATCATTGTCTGTTATTCCCGTTCCGGAAAAATATTTCAAAGGCGGTGATTGGCGAACGCCACGGCCATACCAAAAAGAAGCAATGCAGGTTATGGACAAGGCCATTGAGGGTGGCAAGCGCAAGATGCTTTTGGCCATGGCGACCGGTACCGGCAAGACCGACACCATCGCCCTTTATCTTAAACGGTTGTTCGAGGCCGGGCTGGCTAACCGCGCGCTCTTTTTAGTGGATCGCATCGATCTGGGAGTTCAGACCAAAGAAGTTTTTGATGAGATTCTTAAAGATTATCCATCCAAACTGCTCTATGGCGGAAAACAACGCGACGAATCGTCAATCATCATCTCAACTTTACCGACACTCTACTCTCAACTTTCATTATTCACCAGCGGTTATTTCGATGTAATTATCTCAGACGAAGCGCATCGTTCCATTTTCGGTATTTATAACAGCGTTCTGTCACATTTTGATGCTATTCGCATCGGTCTTACTGCAACTCCAAGCGGCTATGTTGATCGCAATACTTATAAACTTTTCGGATGTTGGGACGAGACAGAGCAAAAAGGCAAACCGACTTTTGTGTATAGTATCCGGCGTGGAGTTAAGGATGGCTTCCTTGCCGGTTATGACATTGTGCAGATCGATACCAAAGTATCACTTGAAGGTGTGAACTTTGAGGGCGAAGATTACAATCCAGAGGATTTGGAACGAAAAATAAACGTACCGGCAAGAAACGAGCAGGTTGTCCAAGCTTATTTTGCTGAAGAAGAAAAGCGCGATCCGAAGAAACTGCGCAAGGCAATCGTTTATGCGGTAACTAAGCGTCACGCCGCTCAGCTGGCCTATTACTTCAATCAGGCCAAGCCGGAATATAAAGGCAGGTTTGCTGAAGTTATTACTTCAGATACCGAAGATCCGCGCGGTTCTATTCGTCGCTTCAAACTCGAAGAGATGCCAACAATTGCAGTCTCGGTCGGCATGATGGACACAGGCATAGATGCGCCGGCCGTTGAAAATATAATCATGGTTCGACCCACAAAATCGCCGATCCTTTATCAGCAGATGCGCGGACGTGGCAGTCGTCTTGATTCTCGTATTAACAAAAAGTCATTCAGGATTTATGACTTTGCTGGCGTTACCAAATATTTCAATGACGAAAGCTACAATCCATATTCTGACATTGGCAAAGTCAAAGCCGGTATCCCATGGGGTACCGAAGCCACTGATTTTGTTGAGGAAAATATTGAAGTACCAGTCGGTTTTATTCAAATCGCCGAGACTGCTCAAGAAAATACCGATGTAATTATAAAACGTGCCTACGTTGAGATTGGAGCCGAGGGAGAAAGAATTGATTCGGATGATTATCAAACAGCATGGGAACGACAAGTGCAAGAACTTGCCCAGGCCGAACCGCTGGTGAAAAAAGTAAAAGAAGGCAAAGAGCTTTCTAATGACGAATCACAAGTTTTGGCGGACCGTCTTAATTCTCCAAAATATTATTTCAACGAAGCAAACCTACGGGAAGCATATCGCTATCCGTTGGGAACTCTGAATGACTTTATAAAAACAGCTCTTGGTATCCAGAATCTCCCTACCGAAGAGCAATTATATGAAGACCGGGTCAATGAACTTTTTGAAGCTTGGCTGGTTGATAAAAATTTTACATCCGAGCAGTCGAAGATTCTTCGCCTTATAAAAAATTATTACATTGCCAATCACATACTAATTGACGCCTCCGTTTTTAATGAGCCGATGTTCACGGCGCAAGGCGGGTTAAATCGCGTCCTGCAAATGTTTGGGGAAGATGACTTGAAATCAACGCTTCAAGAATTAAATCAGTCAGTATTTGTAAGTTAAATGAACCCGTGACAAAATGTCACGCTTTGCATAAACAAGATTAATATTATCAATAAAATTATGAAAAAAAATAATAAAAAAATCGTCGCCAATAACAGCTTCACTGAGTTTTTGCTCTATACCACGCCAAACGGTAAAGTAAAAGTAGAAATATTTTTACACAATGAAAATATTTGGCTGACGCAAAAGTTAATCGCCATACTTTTTGATTGCTCTACGGATAATGTTTCTTTACATCTAAAAAATATTTTTGAAAGCGCCGAATTGCGGGAGAGTTCAGTTACCGAGGAATTCTCGGTAACTGCCGACGATGGCAAAAAATATAAGACAAAACACTATAATCTTGATGCAATTATTTCTGTAGGATATAGAGTAAATTCTGCCAATGCCACACTTTTTCGCATCTGGGCAACAGAAAGATTAAAAGAGTATATTATCAAAGGTTATACGATGAACGATGAGAAACTCAAAGATCCTTATAACATTTTTGGCAAGGATTATTTTGAGGAACAGTTAGCGAGAATTAGGGACATAAGGTCAAGCGAAAGGCGTATGTACCAAAAGGTTACTGATATTTATTCCTTGTGTAGCGCAGATTATTCACCTGATAGCGACATAACTAAGAAATTTTTTGCAACTGTACAAAATAAACTTCATTTCGCCATTACTGGCAAAACTGCGGCGGAAATAATACACGAGAGAGTAAGTAGTACAAAAGAAAATATGGGATTGACTGTTTGGAAAAACGCTCCTAAGGGAAAAATTAGAGAAACCGATGTTGTTATCGCTAAAAATTATCTGAAAGAAAAGGAACTTGATCATCTTAATAGGATTGTGACAATGTATCTTGATTTCGCGGAAATGCAGGCGGAGCGTGGTGTTATTATGTATATGAAAGATTGGGTATCAAGACTGGATGCATTTTTGAAATTTAATGAACGAGAAATACTCGGTGATACCGGACGCGTAAGCCATGAAGTGGCCGAGGCTTTAGCACTAAAGGAATATGAAAAATTTAGAATGGAGCAGGATAAAAATTATATTTCCGACTTTGATCGAGAGGTCAAAAAACTTATAGAATCTAAAAAGAAAAAGAAATAATATGACCCCAAATATCCAACAATTAAGAGAAGAGTTTAAGCAGAAGATAGATATTCTGAATAATTATCTTTTTGCCCAAGGATTGAGTGACCCCATGACTCGCATCCAACAGTTGAGCTTCTTTTTCTTTCTCAAAATGCTTGAGGAACAGGACATTGCGAGGGAAAGAGAAGAAAAAATTACTGGACATAAACATAAGTCAATTTTTTCCGGGCAAAATGAGAAATTTAGGTGGTCGCGATGGCGAGTAAAAACCGGCCCAAATTTATTTAAATTCGTTCGCGATGAAGTTTTTCCTTTTATTGAGGAGTTGCAAAATGGCCATTCCAATATCAGCCAGATTTTTCACGGCGCAAAATTTTTGATTCCCGATGAATCAACGCTTAAACGGACGGTTGAGATTATAGACACGATTGAATTTTCCGGTTTGGACACGGATGTTAAGGGTGATTTATATGAATATCTTCTAAGCCAAATAAATTCCGCCGGCAAGCTTGGCGCGTTTCTTACGCCGCGGCATATTATTCGCGCCATTGTGGAAATGGTAAATCCGAAAATAGGCGAAACGGTTCTTGATCCGGCATGCGGAACGGGCGGGTTTTTGATCACGGCCTATGATTACATTAAACTAAAGAACAGCGACCCGAAAAATATTGAAGAAAAAAATGGGCACAAAGTCGGTTATGGCGACAAATTGAATAAAGAACAGTGGAAGTTTTTAACAGAGAAAACTTTCCAAGGATATGATGTTGCGTTGGAAGTTTCGCGAATAGCATTAATGAACCTTTTACTACACGGCCTTGAGGGCGCGCATATTTTACGAAAAGACACGGTGGCGGGAAGCGAAGACGAAAACGATCTGAAAAAGTATGATGTGATATTAACCAATCCTCCATTTGCCGGTTTGGTTGACGCGGGAAGAATTAAACCGACATTACCCGTAAAATCAAAAAAGACGCAGGTGCTTTTCTTGGGCTATGTAATCAATTCACTTAGACCAATTGGCCGGGCTGGCATTATTTTGCCGGAGGGTTCGCTTTTTGGCACGAATAAGGACGACAAAGATATTCGCCGCTTTTTACTTGAGAACACGAAACTTGAAGCGGTTGTCTCAATGCCGGCTGGAGTATTCCAGCCCTATGCCGGAGTAAAAACTAGCTTTCTGGTTTTCAAAAAGAAATCCGCGCCAAAAATTGACGACAAAGAAAAGGTTTGGTTCTTTGATATGAAAGGCGACGGCTCATCTCTATCGGCCGCCAAGAAGTTCGGACCGCAATACAAAAACGACATTCCAAAACTGCTGGAACTCTGGAATAAGGATCAGGCAGTCGCCAAACCTTATTCGTGGTTTACTACCATAAAAGAAATTGCCGAAAACGATTACATTCTCTCGGCTAATACTTATAGCCCATACAACGGCGAAGAAGAAATAAAACACCGCGATCCAAAGGAGATTTTAGGGGAGATTGAAAGTGAAAATAAGGAACTCGAAACCTCGTTAAGTGAAATCAGAAAAATAATATGAGATCTACATTAAAATATTCAAAAGCCCAGATTGATAAAGCCGGAGATGCCATCTCAGGAATACCCATCCAAAATCTCACTCAAGATCAAGCGATAGAGATTCTCGAAAATTTCAGATCAATACATATTCATCCCCTGATTGTCTTTAGGATGTCTTTAATAAGAAAGTCCAAGTCTATTGCTGATAATATTTTAATTTCTCAAAGATTAAAACGCGCCCCATCAATAGTAAATAAGTTAAAAATCCAAAAGAATATGTCGCTGTCTCAAATGCAGGATGTAGGTGGATTGAGAGCTGTTGTAAATAGCTTAAGCGAAGTGTATAAGCTCAGAGATTTGATCCGAGGCGGCGAGAATCAAATGGCTTTCAAATCTACTTTTATAAAAGAGACAGACTATATAAAAAATCCAAAAGAGAGTGGCTACCGTAGTATCCATATTATATACAAATATGATAAAAATATTCCCACAAATTCTCAATGTAGAATTGAGGTTCAATTAAGAACAAAAATTCACCATGCGTGGGCCACAGCTGTTGAAGTTATAGGTACATATCTTAGACAGCCGTTAAAGCAAAGCTTTGGCGATAAGGAATTACTTGAATTATTTAAAGAAATAAGCAAAGCTTTTATTTTGCTAGAAAATAATGAAGTTGATATAGGTTTTTTTAGAAAAACATCTCAGCGGGTGAGTGAGCTTAAATTACGTGACAAACTTAAGGGCTTTTCAGTTGTTACCCAGATTTCGTCCAAAGATAAAAAACAAGAGAAAGGAAAATATTATTTAATATCCTTAAATTTTAAGGATAAAACATTAACAGTAAGAAGATTCGCTGAATCTAAATTAGACCAAGCCAACAACGAGTACGCTGAATTAGAAAAAAAATATCTAAACGATAAAAATACTGAGATTGTGTTAGTGTCTGTAGATGATATCAACAACCTTGAAAAACTCTACCCTAATTACTTTTTGGACACACAGGAATTTGTAAAGTTGCTCGACAGTATAGATAGTAAAATTATCGAAGATAAAACTTAAGTCAACAAAAAAATTAGGAAAGTAAATTTATGGAGGATGCAACTCAACTAAATGTAAATGAAATTAATTTTCACCCAGTTTTAAAAGACATAGAAAATATGTTCTGGTTTTTTCTTCTTTCTATGAGAGCTTTGTCTGATTATGATGTGCAAAACATATTGAAGACGAAAAATAGCACACAGGAAGGTTATCAAAGTTTTAATCAAATGTTGGATAAATTCAATAAGACTACTGATTTGCACATAGAAAAAACGGGAAATATTGCAACATCAAAACTAAACATTCTTAAAGAAATGATTTTTATGGGCAAAGCTATGGTAATTCTTACTTATGATTTTTTATCACTTTCAAGTTATAACGCGAATATTAATAAAGACGAAGAATTTCAATTTTTGAGACATATTAGAAACGGAGCGGCACATAATAACAGATTTAATTTGAAAGATGAAAAAGGAGAATGGAAAATCGCGGAAAACGAAATTATAAAGTGGAATGGCATGGAAATAAGTAGAAAATTACAAGGAAGTACAGTTTTTAATGATTTTATGTCAATCTTCGCTGTATTTTTACTAGCCAAATATTTTTCAGAGAGATTAGAGAAGGTAGATAACGATCAAAAATAATTTTATGACTTGGCCAACAAAAAAATTAGGAGAGCGAATATTCAACGAGGATGCTGTTTGTCATGCGTTTTATAAAAACTATATCGCAAAAGATAGTGAGACATTTTTCAAATTTCTGCATAATATGTCGTTCAAAACACCGAAAGGGTGGGATTACTGGTGTGCGCCAGAGGTTGATGTAATTGAAGTTAAAAAAGATAAAACGATTATTGCCTATGAGCTAAAGGGGGCAAGGAAGTATAAAGATAATTCGACGAATAAAAATTGGCCAGGATTTTATGATGGATTGGGTCAAGCACTAGCCTATTTAGATTTGCCGAAAATAGTAGAGAATAGCAAATTTAGGCCGATGGGCGGAGCTTTTGATTTTGTATACTTGGTACACGCAAGGCCGGAAGCGAAATTTGAAGAGTATGAGCGGAAAATTTTTGATTTGTTGCCAATCGGTTTTATTATCGCTCTACCTGATGGAAAATTTGTAAAAGTTCATGAAGCCCAACCGAACCCATTAAGGGACGAGGAAACGAGGCGACATTTTTTAGATAATCTGCACACTTTAGAAAAACATTCAGTAAGCAGTAAAATCTTTAGAAAAATTAATCAAAAAGGAGAGGCGTACTTTTCAGATATATGAAAACTAACTGGCCAATAAAAAACTTATGACCGAAAATGAACAAAAAATATTAAAGGCAGTGGTTGATCGCGGTGGTCTTTTGTCGCCCGCGGATTTAATTAACGGAATTGCTCAAAGAGATAACCGCTCGGTTGAAAACCTTGTTGCTAAAAAATATTTAGAAGAAGTACCGCGGCAGCATCGTGGTTTGGGTGACGCTTATTACACAATCAATTTTTATAGAGCTACAGAAAAAGGCCTTTTGGTGTTCTCGCCGTGGTACACAAAAGTATGGCACGGAATGAAGGGAGATGTTCGCACCATAGTGATTGCTGCAATTACGGCACTTATTACATCGGTAATTGCTATTTTTGTTGGAAAACTTTTGCAATAACAATATGTCGAACTGGCCAACAAAAAAATTAGGTGAAGTGTTGGAAATCAACTACGGCAAAGGATTGCCGAAGGATAGTCGCGTAGATTCTGGCAAGTATTTTGCTTATGGTTCAAATGGACCTGTTTACAGCACCAATGAATCGCTAACCAATGGCGAGATTATTGTGATCGGCCGAAAAGGAACGGCGGGGGCTTTATATTTTACCAGTGAGCCATGTTGGCCGATTGATACGACTTTTTTCGCAAAACCAAAAAATAACGCATCTCTTAAATTTGTTTACTATCTTCTGCAAACAAAGAGGTTGCCTCGTTTGGCTATAGTTACTGGTGTTCCCGGCATAAATCGGACAACCTTAGCAAATATTAAGATTCAACTACCGCCCCTCACAACCCAAAACCAAATCGTTGAGCGGTTGGATAAAATCGCCGAGGCGCAGAAATTAAATGACGAGCTTATTCAAAAAACCGACGAGCTTTTCCAGTCGCTTTTGCATAAGGAATTAAATCCGGCCAGCAAGAATTGGGAGATTAAAAAATTGGGAGAAGTATGTGAAAAAACCAAACAAGGAAACCCAAAAAACTTTTTCAAAAATGAATTTCGGTATATTGATATTTCCTCAATTAACGCAGAAGCGAAAGAAATCCAAAATGCTAACTTAATTTCAGTTGAAGGTGCGCCGTCGCGAGCTCGAAAACTCGTTAAAGCTGGCGATATTGTGTTTGCGACAACGAGGCCATATTTGGAAAATATCGCAATTGTGCCTGCCGGCCTTGGCGATGCAATTGCTTCCACGGGATTTTGTGTTATTAGAGCCAATACAAAAATGACCGATCAAGATTTTTTGTACTTTACTGTAATATCTAAACCGTTCATTAAAAAAGTTTTATCATTCCAACGCGGCGCAAATTATCCGGCTGTTTCCGATAAAGATATTTTTGGAATTAAAATCCCAGTTCCGCCTCTCAAAACCCAAAAGCAAATCGTGTCTAAACTTTCCGCGGTTCAGGATTACAAAAAACAGCTTCTTGAGCAAAAAGCGAAGTTGAAGGAGTTATTCGATTCGGCCTTAGCAAAATCAATGTCCAACAAATAATATCCTTATAAACTGGAGTTTGTAGGGATGTTTAGTATAATAGAATTATGGCAAAGGTTAAAACAGCTAAACAAATGGAGCGGCACTTGAAGGGAATGGCTAATCATTACCGCATTGAAATACTGCTTTTAATCGCCAATCAAGACGGCATTACGCTTGATGGCATAGTTGAAACGATTGGAGCCAACGAAAAAACACTTGGCGAACACACCCGTCGGCTAGTAGTGGCCGGATTGGTGAATAAGAAATACCGCGGTAAATTCGTGGAACACACGCTTTCGCCTTACGGGAAAAGTTTCGCTAAATTTCTTCACTTTTTCCGTACCATATAACACCCTTACAAACTTGAGAATGTAAGGATGTTGTGTGATAACATCAAAGTAGCAAAATGACTTTCACCGAATTATTCAAAACTATTTTAACAGCCGATAAGGAGCAAAGCCGCAAGGCGGCTAGAGAAATACGGAAGTTTTTGTATAGCTCGCATAGCGGAGGAGGGGGCATTAAAACTTTTACGTACATCATAGAAAACGCTACGGCCGAGTATGCAAAAATCAAGGAGGATTGGCGGCAGGAGAATTTTGTGATGGCCGTGTCGGTTATTTATTATTTGCATGATCGCGAGAACCAACCGGATTTTCTTTTCCCTTGGCTTTTTCAATTACTTCAGCATAAAAACGGCAATATTCGCCACGCGGCGGTTAGAATGGTTCAACATGAGTTAGGATCATTGACTTACCATATACGGTTCCCCGGCGAAAAATCTAGTTTTCATAAATTTACGCCAGAGCAGGCAGACATTATACTTTTTAGTTTGCGCGCGAATCTCAATAGTCTGGCGGCAAACTCATGGAAAGATTCATACAGAAAGATTAAGTACGTCGATCATCTTCCTAGCGGAACATATAAATCCATCCAATTGATTTTAAGTTTAATGGACGATTATTGTAGTGAGGTGCCGGCTCAGACACAAACCGAAACAAAAGAGCAGATTTTTAAACGGCGGAAAGAGATCGAGCAGGAGCTCGTGGATATGCTCAAAGAGACCGAGAGCGATTTTACTTTGGATCATGTCCGGGACGCTATTTATAACGAAGAAGATAACGACGACATGATGAAAGTCGTAGCCATGTTTGATCGGGGCGGAGATGCTTCGGAATTGAGCAATGTTCTTGAACTGGTAACCGACGCGTGGAATTACTTTCCGCACAAGGTTCTTGGCGGCATCTCTCCGGCCGAGAAATTACTAGAGCACCATAATCAAACAAAAATATGAAAATAAACAACACATTCAAACTTATCATCGCCATCATAATCTCTGAGCTTACCGGTATCATTGGCTCGGTATTTACTACGCCGTCCATTGCCGGCTGGTACGCAGGCATCGTCAAACCTGCCATCAATCCTCCGGCGTGGGTATTTGGACCGGTCTGGACGACACTGTTTG
>ERZ1292630.3900-Hain-H41-02um-R3-3900-length-12810-cov-23_pt1 | contig 12810 bp, 12 predicted proteins | sample MGYA00564408_ERZ1292630 | MGnify/ENA primary metagenome ERZ1292630 (study PRJEB36523, sample SAMEA6512641) | groundwater metagenome | collected 2019-01-08 | study: AquaDiva: Metagenomics assemblies of 32 groundwater samples | reverse complement strand
GTCATACCAAATCGTCTCCTCAGCCTTAAATCTTTTGAACGGCACAGAAGAAGGGAAAACGGCGGCTAAAACTATTTTACAGCAACCGGAATTTTTCAAGTTGCCGCCTCAAATCGTCTCCACTGCCATAAAGCTTTTGAGCAGCACAGAAGAAGGAAAAGCGGCAGCCAGAACTATTCTGCAACGAGGATTAAGGCAAAACACATTTTTATTGTCTAATGCGCTAAAGCAGGTGGCATTATCTAATCATTCGGAAGACAAACAATTGGTTATCAACTTTTTAAATGACATTACCTCTGCTTTGAAAACAGGCGCTTCCAAAGGGACGCAGAAACTTTATTTCGAGATATTATATCTACCTTTGATGGAATTTGATGCGCACAGGAGTAGGGTTCTTGGCATTATAAAAAATTACAAAACTTGTTTACCAAGAAACAGAAAATCTAATATTTATCGGGTGCTGAAATGTTACAACGATTATCCTCAGATAAGCTACTTCAGGACAGAAATAGAAGCTCTATGCACACAGATTCTCAATTCCTGGCAAGCAGATATTCAATACCAACTCAAGAATCATCCTGACAATTTACTGACCGCGCATATCGAGCAGGCTTTAATGCATCAAAAGATGAAAGAATTAGCAAAGAAAAAAGCAAGAGAAATAATTAACTTTGCCGACAAAGAAGAGAACAAACGATTTAAATCGAGCGGCTTTTATATAATTGCAGGAAATATTCTTGATCTCAATGTGTTGCAGCATGCGCACGGAGGGCCGGACAAATAGAGAACCTTAGATGGCCGCGTCTACACTTTTTACAAACCTCATCATTATTACGAATTAACGCCGGGCGACCCGCTGGATCGCCCCTACCGATGCGGACAGGGAATGAAAATGGTCGGAAACTCACTTGCAGTATTTGAGAACTACAAAATCCGCCGTCATTATGATGAAGCAAAACCGCGATAAGAAATTCTGTTTAAAGGGGAATTATTCAGATGAAAGACAACCACACCTCCAACCAAGCCGACTTCTTGCTTTACACCGATGCCGACGGCAAGGTAAAGGTGGATGTCTTTTTAAAAGATGAAACGGTTTGGCTTACCCAAAAAGCAATGGGGGAGCTATTCCATGTCAAACGACCTGCAATCACAAAGCACCTTAAAAACATCTTTGAATCGGGTGAATTGCGGGAAGATTCAGTTAGTTCCATTATGGAACATACTGCCCCAGATGGGAAAGCATACAGCACAAAATTCTACAATCTCGATGCCATTATTGCGGTTGGCTACAGGGTAAACTCTTATCAGGCAACACAGTTCCGCATCTGGGCCACTAAAACCCTGAAGGAATTTATCATCAAGGGGTTCGTGAAGTAAATAAGGGACGGGTTCACATTAAAGGGAGGATTGAAGAACGTTGAACTTGTTACCCCCTTGTGTAATAATATGTGGAGTCAATTATATAACGATGCTGGCCAAGATATGAGGGAAAATGCCGACAGTTTTGAGAGTTGGAGCGTATAGATTTTTCTTCTATGCGGGAGACCGGGATGAACCCGTACACATTCACGTTGAACGTGATGATAAAATCGCCAAATTCTGGCTTGATCCCGTTAGGCTGCAAAGCAGTGGAGGGGTTAGCCGTTTAGAAATTACCAAAATCCACAACATGATTGAAAAGCATCACTCAAAATTAATGGAGGCATGGCATGAATATTTCGGCGGTTGAAATAGAGATTCCTGTGGCAGAAGATGTAAAAGTAACGAAGGACACTTTAAGTGTAGACCTTAGTGATGGAAGAACAATTTCTGTTCCTCTTGAGTGGTTCCCTCGCTTACTACATGCAACCGCAAAAGAAAGAAATAATTGGAGATTAATCGGAAAAGGTCAAGGCATTCACTGGGAAGACATTGATGAAGATGTAAGTATTGAGGGTTTAATAGCCGGAAGGCCGTCAGGAGAAAGCCAAATATCATTTAAAAAATGGATAAAACAAAGGCAATCCCGCTTAATAAGCAAAGCCAGCGGACGGCATATAACTCCGCCGCTGATTTAGGTTGTTACGGAGGAAACGCTATGATGACCGTACGGAGATAAAGGTGAAGGGTTTTGAGGTCCTTTTAAAAGCCCCCTGTACTCAGAGACTGGATATGGTTCCAGGACCCCGAAACACTGCAATGCTGTTTCTCTTTCCTTCCTTGCCAGTCTGATCTTTCCCATATGTTGTTATATGATCCCGTCATCCCATCACGCTTCATATTTTGATATGGTTAACCATATCTCCCATCATAAAGTGCAATAGAAATTTCCAAGAGATGTAGTATAGTAGACATATCCTATGATCTACCATCAGGCCATAATCGTTGGCGGGGGGCTGGCTGGGCTGAGGGCCGCCATAGAGCTTACCAGAAGGGGTATAGACACCGCCATAGTCTCCAAGGTCCACCCCCTGAGGTCCCACACCGTTGCAGCTCAGGGAGGGATTAACGTTTCCATAGGGAACAACCCCCTTGCCGTATCGGATAACCCTGAGACCCATGCCTTTGATACCATAAAGGGGAGCGACTATCTGGCCGACCAGGGTGCCGTGTTGAAGATGTGCAGGATGGGGCCGGGACTTGTCTATGAGATGGAGCACTGGGGGTGCCCATTCAGCAGGAACGAGGACGGAAGGATATCCCAGAGGCCTTTTGGAGGGGCCGACTTCCCGAGGACATGCTATGCGGCAGACAGGACGGGGCATGCCCTCCTTAACACCATATTCGAGAGATCGGTCTACCATGGAATTACTGTCTACTCGGAATACCTCGTAACCTCACTGGCTGTGGACAACGGGACCTGCTACGGTCTGATAGCCCTGGATATGAAGACAGGCGGTCTCGAACCCTTTTCCTCCGATGCAGTTATATTTGCCACAGGAGGTGCGGGGAGGCTATACGGCAAGTCAACAAACGCCCTTATAAACACGGGTATGGGTCTGGCAGTCCCTTACCAGGCGGGCGTCCCCCTGAAGGACATGGAGTTCATCCAGTTCCACCCGACTACCCTCTTCGGCACCAACATCCTTGTCTCGGAAGGTGCGAGAGGGGAGGGGGCCTATCTACTGAATAGAAGAGGGGAAAGGTTCCTGGCGGGATACGAGGATTCGAAAGAGAAGATGGAGCTTTCCCCGAGGGACATAGTGGCGAGGAACATGGTCAGGGAGATGGAGAAGGGGGGAGGTTTTGAAGGAGGCTATATCCATCTCGACCTGCGACACCTGGGAAAGGAGAGGATAGAGGAGAGGCTTCCGGGGATAAGGGAGCTCTCCATGAAGTTTGCAGGTATAGACCCTGAGATGGAGCCCATACCTGTCCAGCCTGGACAGCATTACACAATGGGCGGGATAGATACGGACGCAGAGGGAAAGACGGCCATTAAAGGGCTGTTTGCCGCCGGAGAATGTGCCTGTGTAAGCGTCCACGGCGCCAACAGGCTTGGAGGGAACTCCCTCCTTGAGGCCCTGGTATTCGGCGCCATTGCGGGTGAGGGGGCGGCCTCATATATCAAAGGAAATGAAAAGACAAGGGGGGAGGGGATGGTTCTTGATGCCCTGAAGAGGGAAGAGGAGGAGATTAAAAGTCTGATGGTATCAGCCGGGAAAGAAAGGGTTCCTGAACTTTGGGAGGAGCTCAACAGGGTCATGGACTATAATGTAGGGATATTCAGGGAAGAGAGATCTCTGAAAGAGGGATTGGACAAGGTAAGGGAGCTGAAGGAAAGATCGAAGGACCTTGCCCTGTCATATAAAGGGAAGCACTTCAATTACGAACTGTATTGGGGCCTGGAGCTTAAGGGGAGCCTTGATGTGGCAGAGACCGTTATTATTGGAGCCCTGGAGAGGAGGGAGTCGAGGGGTTCTCACTTTAGAAGGGACTATCCTTTGAGAAATGACAGATCTTTTCTGAGGCATTCGATAGTTAAATATACAGAAGAGGAGCCGTCCCTGATTTATAGAGATGTGGATGTGAGCCTCTTTGAGCCAAAGGAGAGGAGGTACTGATGGAGAGGACCTTCAAGGTCTTGCGTTTCGATCCAGAAAAGGACAAAAAACCGTATCTTCAGGAATATCAGGTTCCTGCAAGAGATGGGATGACGGTCCTTGAGGGGCTGTTTTACATCCAGAGGAGGCTCGACCCTTCTCTGGCCTTCAGGTTTTCATGCAGGGGATCGGTCTGCGGCTCATGCGCCATGAATATAAACGGAAGGAACAGGCTCGCATGCGAGACGCAAGTATCCTCTCTGAGAGGGGTCATTAAGGCGAGGCCTCTGGGACACTTCAAGGTTTTGAGGGACCTGGTGGTGGATCTCGATGATTTCTGGGAGAAATACAAGAGAGTAAGGCCTTCCCTCATCCCTTCATCCCCACCCCCTGAAAAAGAGAGGCTCCAGACGCCGGAAGAGAGGGGAGGGATTGGGGATACCGTAGACTGCATACTATGCGCCAACTGCCATGGTTCATGCACCGTTACGGGAACAGACAGGGAGTATCTCGGCCCTGCTGCCCTACTTAAGACCGACAGATTTCTCAGGGACAGCAGGGATGGTGCAGGAGATGAGAGATTAAGGATAGTGGACGGGGTTCACGGGATTTGGAGGTGCCACACCATATTGAGCTGCCAGGAGGTATGTCCAAAGGAGCTGAGCCCCACCTCATCCATCATGGAGATAAGGAAGAGGGTGGTAAAGAAGAGGGGGAGCGATGGCCGTTGATGAAAAGAGGGCTTTTATCTTGGTTTTATAACAAATTTGGTGTATAATTTTTCCACTTAGGATAGATTTTTTTATCAGGAGAGTGTTGTGAAATACGGCGAGAAAGCCATAACAGAGGCTAAGATAGAACCCTGGGAAAATCCTTATACTGACAGGGACTACCGCGTAGATATCTCGTTCCCTGAGTTCACATGCCTTTGTCCGCGGTCGGGGTATCCTGATTTCGCAACCATAAGGATAAGTTATGTGCCGGACAAATATATAGTAGAACTGAAGTCCCTGAAACTGTACCTCAACTCATTCAGGGACGAGCATATATCCCATGAGTCTTCCACGAACAAGATATTCGATGAGCTTAAAAATGCCCTGAAACCAAGGTCCCTGGAGGTCATAGGCGACTTCAACGAACGGGGAAATGTGAAGACGGTTATCAGGGTGACGATGTAATATGCTGTTATGCCCATTTTGCGGTAATGAGCTGAAAGAAAAGTCGGCTGGCGGCTGGAACTGCCAGTGCGGGGAGTTTGTGCCTGAAGGGTACGCCAAGAATTCCGCAAGCTGCCAGTGCGAAGGTTGCAAGATCGTAAATGTCTGCCCTATCAAAAAGCTGGGCGGTGACCCTCTCCGTAAGGAGTTTGGGGTCATGGCTTGAGCTATCAGCTTTCCACAAAGCCACCAAGCATCCAAATGGACCCCATATCCAAAGACCTGAACCGCTGGATATCAATTCTCCTGACCGTATGGAGAAGGCGCAGGAAATATAAAAACGGCCCTTCTGACAGACTCTTGCCGAATGAGCTGAAGGAGGTTGCCGCAGGGGTCAAGATACTTTCTTCCGGCCTGACAGGGAAAAGGGAACTGGTGGGAAAGGGATACATGGACGACCCTGCCCTTCTTGGAGCCTATCTCCTCTTTTACTGGCCTGTCTCATATGCCCAGGCCCGGTATGTTCTGGGGCATTTGCCTTCAAGGCCACGTTCTGTCCTGGACCTTGGGAGCGGTCCTGCCCCGATGTCATTTGCATCACTCGACCACGGCGCAAGTGAGGTAGTTGCCGCGGACAGGAGCGAATCGGCTCTTAAGCTGGCCGCAGAGCTTGCGGGAGAGGCCGGGGAGCCGCTGGCAGTGAGGGGATGGGACCCATTGAAGGGAGAGAGGATCCCTGATGGGAGTTTTGACCTTGTGATAATGGGGCACCTCCTCAACGAACTATGGGTTGGTGACACAGATGAGGCAGGGAAGATATGCGAACTGATAGAGAAGGTCAGTGGTAGCCTGAGGAAGGGAGGGGCTGTGACCATTATAGAGCCAGCGCTGCTCTTGACCTCCCGCAGGCTCTTGGGAATCAGGGACATCCTTGTAAAAAGGGGTTTTCCTATCCTGGCCCCCTGCCTTTTTAAAGAGGATTGCCCTGCCCTGAAGAAGGAGGGAAATACCTGCCATACGGACCGTTCATGGGAACCTCCCCAAATGGTCAGAAATATTGCAAAAGCAGCCGGGATCAACAAGGACGCCCTAAAGATGTCCTTTCTGACAATTGCCCCAAAAGGGGGCAAATGGCCTTTCCTGCCGGAGGGGCGCATATTCAGGATCGTTTCCGAGATACTTGAAAGCAACAAGAGACTCCGCCTTGTGGGATGCGGCCCTGAAGGGCGCATAGGACTGTCACTTATGGAGAGGAACATGACTGATGACAACAGTCTCTTCCTGCGTCTGAAGAGGGGCGATGTAGTCAGGATAACCGGGGCAGAGGAGCGGGAGAGCGGGCTAGGATTGACGGAAAAGAGCAGAATAACGATACTGGCGCATGCCGGCAAGCCCCTGCCTGAGCCCTGGGAGATGAAAGGCTGACATATTTGAGTTTCTGACCGCCGTTCATCATATACCTCCTTTTGACAGTAGATAGTAGATGCTGTATATTTCTGAATAATCTACATTTTGTAAAATACCTAAAAAAAGCATTTGGACACAGATTTACACAGATTTGTACTGATAATTCAAAGACTTAAACAAAAACATATGCTCACCTTTTGAGTGATATCTGCGTTCATCCGCTTTAATCTGCGTCCCATTGCAGAATTTAGGATATAATCAATTAACCTGCTAAAGTCAGTTTGCAATTAACCCTTTTTTAAGGAAGGCGCCTTGCTGTTACTTAAAGTCCAGATGACTTACAAGAACATCCAGAGGATGAGGCACATTGTAGCAGTCCTTATCAAGCACGGTTTTTACAGTGTTGTGGAGAGGATGAACCTCCACCGCATCATGCCTCTGTCAAAGAGGCTCAGGAAAAGGGCTGTGGAAGAGGCAGAGCTCTCACTCCCTGAGAGGATAAGGCTGGTATTTGAAGATCTCGGCCCTACATTCATAAAGCTCGGTCAATTACTAAGCACCCGCCCAGACATCTTCTCTGAGGAGTATATCGAGGAGTTCAGGAAGTTCCAGGACAAGGTCCCGCCATTTCCGTTCGATAAGGCGATCCAGCAGATAGAGGGTGAATTCAAGCGGAAGGTTGACGAGCTCTTCCTCGAGATTGAGAAGGAGCCGATTGCCGCTGCTTCCATCGCCCAGGTGCACAGAGCAGTCCTTCTTGACGGCAGCGAGGTGGTGGTCAAGGTCCAGAGACCCGGGATAGAAAAGACCATTGATACCGATATAAGCATCATGTATACCCTCGCCAATCTCCTCCTCAAATACTTTCCAGAGCTTGCCATCCTGGGCCCGGTTGCCATAGTTGATGAGTTTTCAAGAACTATCAGGAAGGAGATGAACTTTACCCTTGAGGCCTCCAATACCATGAAGTTCAGGAAAATGTTCATGGACAACCCTCATGTACATATTCCTGATGTGTACTGGGAGTTTACAAGCAATAGGGTCCTCACCCTCGAGCGTATAAAGGGAATAAAGATAGATAATGTTGAAAAGCTGAAAAATGAGGGAATAGACCCTGCAAGGATCGCACATATTTTAGGGGAGACGTTCCTCAGGATGGTGATGGTGGAGGGTTTCTTCCACGGAGATTTCCACGCAGGGAATATATTTGTCCTCGGACCGGACGAGATAGCGCTGGTCGATTTCGGCATTACAGGAAGGATAACTGATGAGCTTAAAGAGAGCCTTGCCACTATGTTCATCGGCCTTGCAACCCAGGACTACGACACCCTAGTTGATGAGTATGCCAGGATGGGTCTTCTCCCTGATGGGATAGACCTGCTGGAATTCAAAAGGGACTACAGGGACCTCATGGAGCCTTATTTTGCCAAACCGTTTGAACACACCAGCCTGGGTGAACTGCTTATGGGTTATATAAGGGTATCTTTTAGATACGGGATAAGGCATCCCAAGGAACTGCTTCTCCTGAATAAGTGCACAATCGAGATAGAAGGGATAGGAAGGGTTCTGGATCCGAAGGTAGACCTTCTCAAAGAGGCCCAGCCTTATGCAAAGGAGTTTATCAAAGAGCGTTACCGTCCCGGAAAGGTGCTTGGAGAGGTTGTTGATGACATAAAGGAGGTCAATGCCCTGGTAAAGGAGGCCCCCTCCCAGCTCAGGCAGATAATGAAGAAGATGATAAACGACAAGTTCACCATTGACTTTGTACACGTAGGCCTTGAAAACTTTTATAGCGAGATTGACCGCTCCTCTAACAGGATTTCATTTGCCGTAATAATAGCCGCCGTGATAATAGGCTCTTCGATGATAATACAGTCTGGTGTGGGGCCAATGTTTATGGGGTATCCTATTATAGGAATAATGGGGTTTGCCTTTGCCGGAATTCTGGGGCTGAGTCTGGCTGTTTCGATATTGAGGTCTGGAAGATTTTAAAGGCAGTGGTCGGTGGCCGGTTCGCAAAGAGGTAGACAGTGACTAAAATCAAGAGCTATCAGGATTTGGATGTCTGGAAAAAGGCCATGGATTTAGTGATGGGGTGCTACAAAGCGGTAAACAAGTTTCCCAAAACTGAAGTCTATGGTTTGAGCAGTCAGCTTCAGCGCGTTGCGGTTTCAATTCCAGCAAATATTGCCGAAGGACAAGGAAGATGGCACACAAAAGAATTTATTAATCATTTGTCTATAGCCTATGGATCGCTTGTCGAGTTGGAAACCCATCTTCAGATTGCTGAGAGGTTACAATATATCGATAAATCTAAATTACATCACATCATGAATATGACCGGAGAGATCGGACGAATGATTAATGGTTTAGGCAGAGCCTTGGAGAGTAACAATGGTAAATAATCAGTTGTTACTTAATGGTTTTAAACTGACCACCGACCACCGACCACCGACCACTGGTGTTTTTCATTGACAACACTGATGCTTTTCACATTACTCGGTGAAGTTGGCCTTCTCCTATACGGGATAAAGCTTGCAGGTGACGGCCTTCAGAAGGCCGCCGGAGCCAGGATCAGGTGGATTCTCTCCTCCCTTACCAGAAACAGGCTCGTTGCAGTGCTTGTCGGAGCCGTTATAACCGTACTCCTCCAGTCGTCCAGCGCTACATCTGTCATGCTGATAGGGTTTGTCTCTTCAGGCCTCCTTGCCCTTCCTCAGACCATAGGGGTCATCCTTGGCGCTGATATTGGAACCACCGTCACGGTACAGCTCTTGTCCGTGAATATCTACGACTATGCCGTCATTGTTGCAGGGGTTGGAGTTGCAATGATGTTTCACGGCAGGGCGGAGGTAAAGAGCGTCGGCCAGGGTATACTCGGTTTTGCCTTTGTCTTCATGTCCATCGGGCTCATGTCTCAAACCGTCAGCCCTATAAAGGACAACGAGCTGTTCCGTGGGATACTTCTTTCACTTCAGGACAGCCCTTTCCTGATCCTCCTACTTTCCGCTGCCTTTACAGCTATTGTGCACAGCAGCGCAGCAACCATCGGGATAGCCCTGGCCTTTTCCCTCCAGGGGCTCATAACATTGGAGGGGGCAATACCCCTAATACTCGGCGCCAACATAGGCACATGCGCCACCGCCCTTGTTTCCAGTATAGGCGCCACGTTTGAAGCCCGCCAGGTGGCTGTGGCACATATCATCTTTAAATTTCTGGGTGTCATGATCTTTTACCCCTTCATGGGCCCAATGGCGGAGCTCGTAAGTCAGTCGGCTACTGATATACCAAGGCAGATTGCCAATGCCCATACCTTTTTCAATCTGGCTATTACCGTAATAATCCTTCCCTTTGCGGGCCCTATGGCAAAGTTAATCCAGAGGCTGGTCCCGGAGACAGCGGCGGCGGAGAGGTTCTCAACCAGGTATCTGGATGAAAGGGTGTTGAGCTCCCCGTCCCTTGCGCTGGGCCAGGCAACGCGGGAGGCCTTGCGTATGGCTGACATAGTCCAGGAGATGTTTAAAAACAGCATAGAGGTATTCAAGAAGAATGACCTGGAACTTGCGGAAAGGCTTGAGGAGAGAGATGATGATGTTGACCTGCTCGACAGGGAGATTAAACTCTACCTTACAAGACTCAGCCCCGAAAGCATGGAAGAGACACAGTCCGGGAGGCAGATACTTATAATCTCCTTTATAAACGACATGGAAAACATAGGCGACATAATAGACAAGAACCTCATGGAGCTTGCCAGGAAGAAGATTGCCAAGGGACTTTCATTCTCTAAAGACGGGCTGGCGGAGATCTGCGAATTGCATCAGAATATACTTGAGAACTTCGACCTCGCCATTTCCATCTTTGCAGCCGGAGACGATGAGCTTGCAAGAAAGCTGATCAGGCACAAGGCAGGAGTGCGTGAGAAGGAACGGGAGTTGAAGCAGGCCCATATCCAGAGGCTTCATATGGGGTTAAGGGAATCAATAGACACCAGCGCCATTCACCTTGATGTACTTTCAAATCTCAAGAGGATAAATTCCCACATCTGCGATATCGCATATACAATGCTGGCTGGGAAATAAATCAGTGGTCAGTGGCCGGTGGTCAGTGGTCAGTGGACAACCTGTAAAAAAATCAAAAACAAGAGTTATTGAGAGAGATGAGATTGTCCTTGACACTAACGTTTCAACCCCTTAAAATGACTGCCTGTTGCTGGTTTGGTTTGGTTTGGGTTGGTTGGTTTTTCTGACCACTGACTACCGGCCACTGACCACTGACTTCTGGTACGCGAGAGTGGCGAAACTGGCAGACGCACCAGACTTAGGATCTGGCGGGTAAAACCTTAGGGGTTCAACTCCCCTCTCTCGCACCAATCAAACATGCCCGGGTGGCGGAACTGGTAGACGCAAGGGACTTAAAATCCCTCGGTACTATGTGCTGTGCCGGTTCGATTCCGGCCCCGGGCACCAATTATCATAACGGTCTATGACCCTTAATTTTAAAATCTTTCAACTTTCTACGTACAACATACCTTAAAACCTCATCAATCAATGAATCACGGAGCCATTACTAAGTTTAAACTGTGCCTCCTTTCGTCTGCTGTGCAGTACAAATGATCCGTCATCGAAACCTCTCATTCCGGGACTGGCGTTGATTTTGGTTGTCTTTTGGGTATTTATGGGTATAATAGCGGGTAAGGAGCTATGATGATGATCCCTTCTACCGCAATTAACATAGATGCTCAGGTGCTGAAAATCATTGCCGAACTTGACGAATTCAAGGGGCGTTGGGATTCTCTCGGCAAACTCTCACAAGACAAGTTAACATCGCTCAGACGGGTAGCAACCATCGAGTCGGTAGGCTCGTCAACTCGTATTGAGGGAGCCAGGCTGTCCGATCATGAGGTGGAGGCCCTGTTGGGCAATCTGGAGATGCACTCGTTCCGCTCCCGAGATGAGGAGGAGGTGGCCGGATATGCCGAGGCCATGAACACTATCTTCGATTCCTGGGAGCATATACCGCTTACAGAAAATCATATAAAGCAGCTTCATGGCATGTTGCTTAAGTACAGCACCACAGACCGCCCTCATAGAGGAGAATACAAAAAGTTTCCGAACAATGTGGAGGCTTTTGATGCTAATGGAAAGAGCCTCGGCGTAATCTTTGAAACTGCTTCTCCTTTCGATACTCCCCGTCTGATGTCTGACCTTGTTGACTGGACGACAACAGCCCTCCGGGAGCAGGAATTGCATCCAATTCTTGTGATTGCCGCCTTTGTGGTCCACTTTCTGGCAATCCATCCTTTCCAGGACGGCAACGGACGCCTATCACGAGTTCTGACGACACTGCTCCTCCTTAAGTGCGGCTACCTTTATGTGCCGTACAGCTCAATGGAGCGAATAGTCGAGGAAAACAAAGACCGCTATTATCGGGCACTCCGCGCTTCACAGCGGCACATAAGGGGAAAAAAAGAAAACCTGGATGACTGGATTAGCTTCTTTCTCCATACCTTAAAAAAACAAAAGGATGTACTTCTGAGGAAGGTTGAACGTGAGCGGCTCCTTCCGCAATTGTCGCAGCTTTCGGAAAGCATCTTTATCCTGAGTAAAGAGCGCGGCAGACTTACCATATCCGAGGCGGTGACCCTTCTATCTATCAACCGCAACACGGCAAAGCTGCACTTCCGGCAGCTTGTGCATCAGGGATACCTGATCCAGCACGGCGTCGGTAAGGCAACATGGTATTCTCCCGGGAAATGAATAAACGCCTGTCTCAATCAAATGGTATCTAATCCGCTTCACAGACTGCCTCACTCCATCCGCTCCACTACTTCCGTAATGCAGACTGCTCCGCTTTTGATAGGGTAGGCTCTGTTTCGCTTACTTCCCTTCCACGGGAAAGCCATTCTTTAAAGGTTGCGGGAAGAAAGCTGCTCGACGCCGTTTATCCGTTACGGACTGAAGACATGCCTCTAATGGAAGGAATACAGGTAAGCACTGGCAAGACTTCATTCCTTCACTACATCCAAACAAAAGTACTATTTTGAAATGTTGGATATCAAGCAGGAAGAATTTATATTTTCTATATAACGCAGCTCTTAATGGCTTTCCAAGCGGCCCTTTTGAAGCAATCAACCATGAATATTATAATGTTTGAAATTTCCCTTTTTATTTCACTACTGTCCGGCTTAAAATTAATGTACTTACATAACTACTCAAAATAACTAT
>ERZ1292630.3898-Hain-H41-02um-R3-3898-length-12815-cov-5_pt1 | contig 12815 bp, 8 predicted proteins | sample MGYA00564408_ERZ1292630 | MGnify/ENA primary metagenome ERZ1292630 (study PRJEB36523, sample SAMEA6512641) | groundwater metagenome | collected 2019-01-08 | study: AquaDiva: Metagenomics assemblies of 32 groundwater samples | reverse complement strand
AACGTGCGATCCCGACTCAAAGATACGCGCTCACCGATACCCCCACCGGTGTGCCTATCGTTCGTTTTTTTTAGCCCCGTTGGCGAAGAGCAGGAGATGCCAGAATTGATCCCGGCACGCATCTTCTCCCTCTGCAACCGAATGACTCTATCACGTCAGCTATCAAAAGACAACTATAAAGCCGCCCGAACGTGCGATAACCCAGCGGTTTGCGTTGGCTCAGCTCAAGAAGACGACAAGCCGGACCGTATTGGCCCAAAAATGGATGCCCAAAAACGAAGCGTGGATGCAGCGGTGTCACTCGTATCGGAACGGGCTGCCCGGTTAGCGAATCGACTTGCTCTAATTTGGAAAAAAAGTGGAGACAGTCTGTAGCCGGCTGGCTGCCGACTCCGAATCGAGAGGATTCCGCCCTCATGCTCCTGGGTCGTGTTTCCGAAGGATGGCCCGCTCGGGTCGCCGCAAAAAGGAAGCGAGGTTTCGCGTAGTCCTGAGACGGCTTGCCGGTTATGGGCACGGCACGGGGCACGGGTAAGCGATGCCCCTGAAGGCGTCGACGGTCATTGATATATCGATGAAGTTAAGGCATTCTTGGCCGATGCAGCCGGCCTGCGGATCGCCGCAGCCCGTACCGGCGGCCACGTTCGTCGACTGATACGTTTGAATCGGCGAGTAGTTGTTTCTGAAGGCGTTAACCACGCCGGAAATATCGGCGAAGTCCGAATCACCGTCGGCATCGGTGTCGCCCCAGAGATACGTTGTGACGATCGCTCCAGCGGAGCGCGTCGCGCCCGACGGGAAATCACACACCGTATGCACGAAGTACGTCGTCGAAGGCCGGATCGGATCCGCGTGCAGATGAACCATCCCCCATTGCGCTGCGGTCAGGTACGCCGGCGTATCGCCGAGAAACCCATTGTCGCAGGCCCCCAGACACACCCCGCCGCCGGTGCAGTCGCCGTCGGTCACACACCCTTGACCGTTGGCCATACCGCCCCGGCACGACCTGGCACAATCCGCGTCGGACGAACAGAGCGCTCCGTTGTTAAGTCCGCCGGCGCAACGCGGTTCGACGTATTTGGACATGCACACGACGGCGGAGTTCGAACAATCGCCCTCAACGAGAATCGCGACCGGAACGTCGTCCTGCGTTGCGGGCGTTACCCTGATGTATCGCGAGCCAACCGCCGTCACCGATGGTTCGAGGCATCCGCCGCACGTATCGGTCGGCTCGTCGCAGCTCGACGGATCGGGGCAGGGATTTCCGGTTGTTGAAAAACAGGCGTTGTCGAACACGCATCCGAGTTGCGCATCGCAGCGCTGCGCGGAGCAGAACAGGCCGGTATCGCAAAGCGAGTCGTCCGGTGTGTTGCGACAGGCGCCGCCGACGCACGCATCGACGGTGCAGGGGTTCGAATCGTCGCAGTCCGCCGGCCCGGCGCACGACCCGCAGACGTTCTCGAAGAGCAATACGTTGCTTCCGGCCGTCGCCAGCACGTCCGGATCGGAATCGTGATCGACGTCCGCGCAGGCGACGGAACCGACGTTGACACCCACCGGCAGGGATTGCACCCTGGTGAGCGTCCCGTTGCCCGAGTTGGCGAACACCGTCACGTCGTCGGACCCGAGGTTGGCGGTGAGAATGTCCCGGTCCGTATCCCCGTCGATGTCGCAGCAGGTCAATTGGAACGGCTGCCCCGCGCCGGTGAAGAGCACGGGCGCACCGAACACACCGGTCCCATTGTTGCGCAGTACGGTGATCGTATCGTCTCCGCCGTTGGCGGTGACGGCGTCCGGGTGGTTGTCCCCGTCGAGGTCGCAACACACGACACCCCATGGAAACACCAGCGTCCCCGTCGAATAGGAGCCGATTTTGGTGAGCGTTCCGTCGCTGTTGTTGCGAAAGCTCGTGATGGTCGCCCCGGTCAGATTGCTTACCACGACATCCTCATCGAGGTCGCCGTCGAGATCGCAGGTATCGACGTAATAGGTCCCGTTCTGCGCGGTCGCGTAGTCCACATGCGGGGCGAACGATCCGTTGCCGTTGTTGATGAGGACCGACGCGCTCTTGCCCGTAAAGTTCGAGGTGACCAGGTCGACCCGGGCATCCGCGTTCAGGCGCAGGCAGCGCACGCCCCACGGCGCCAAACCCACGGCATACGCCGCAGGCGCGGATAACTGCAATACCCCGCCGCTCACTCCGTTGTTAAGCAGGACGTTGACCTGGCTCGGCGAGCGATTGGCCGTCACCAGATCGAGGTCGCCGTCGCCGTCCACGTCGCAGCACTCGATGTCCACCGGTTCGTCGCCCGCCGGATATTGGTGTGCCGCTCCATACGATCCGTCGCCGTTGCCGAGCCGCACCGTCACGTTGTCGGTGTCGGCGTTGGCAGTCACGATGTCGGCGTTTCCATCGTTGTTCAGATCACACGAGCGCACGCTGAACGGCGCTCCGCCGTTGGGAAGCGGTACGGCGTCGGCCGGACAGAATTGCGCCGAAGCGTTCGACGCCCCCGCAAATACGATTGCTCCCGCGTACCACAGGGCCGCGGCGGCACTGAATCTCATTGGTTGTTTCATCGCCGTTCCCCCGGGAAACGCGAGGGACCGCTCCTCGCGATGCTTGTGCGAAAAGAAAACAGGCGGGTCGACTCGACGCAGCGAATCGACCCGCCTGTGCGGGGGTGTGCCATTGCCGGCGCCCCCGGCAGCGGTAGAGCTAGACGCCCAGAACCCGGCTGACCGCATCGATCGCCGTCTGCAACGCCTGCGACGGCACGCGCGAGTTCAACAAACCGATCACCGCTGCGATCGCATCCAATAGTGCCTGTGGCATAACTGCGTCCTCCTCCGCACCTTTCGGTGCAACTGGTCTTGGGCCATGGCCCGAATCTGAAACTAGTCCTCGCGGGACGCGCATCCCAAAGCTTGCGGATATGTGGAGGTCCCCCAAAGACAACGATGATTAAATATAGGTACGAGCGGGTTTGAGAATCAAGCGCAAAGGTTGGCGACGCACAATTTTTTTCTGCTGTTACAATACGGTCAATATGAAAAGAGTACCACCCACACCCGGACGATCAGCCCGGGGGGTTTTTTTCGGACGAATTGTAAACCGCTGCGTGATGGTGGTACGCGTCTTCACTCCACGAATGCGCGGGCTTCGTGTTGTGCGAACGCAAAAAACGACTTGGCAACGGCCTTCTGCTGCGGCATCCGGCGATCGAACACGAATGAATCCCGGCAGGCGCGAGATCAAGCTGTCCGAGCGGCATGCGGGTGTTTGTGACGATATTACCGGAATTTTCTTGACACCGCGTAGGAGGCGAAGCTATCGTATCTCTTTGAGCCCTCCAATCATTTCCTTGTTGGAGTGTCTCGGTCGTCGGGCCTACGGTAGCGTTTTTGTGGGAGGTTGCGGCATGGTGCCGCAGATTCCTGTCGCGGTTCCTATCTAGAGGAGGCATGTACATGAAGAGATCAATCATGGGTTTGTTCACTGTAATGTTGGTCGTCGGGGGCGCGAGCATCGCGCGGGCCGACAGCGGCGCGGCGCACAAGGTCAAGCAAACTGCGCCGGTCAAGATGGGTACGTCGGGCGGCAGCGTCGACGATCACAGCAAGGCCTTTTGTTGCGGCGGGACGCTCGGTTCGGCGGTCCTTTACGATGGAACGCTCCACATCCTGAGCAACAACCACGTTCTCGGCCGATCGGGCAGCGCGGTGGCCGGCGAGGACACGCTCCAACCGGGCTTGATCGACACCGGGTGCAACGGGGCGAACAGCAACATCGTCGGCGACTTCGTTGGCAATCTCGTTCCGCTGGGCACGGCCAATGTCGACGCGGCGATTTCTCTGGCTCGTGCGAACATGGTAGACGCCAACGGAGACATCCTCGACATAGGCGTTCCGTGCAACACGACTCAAGCACCGGCCGTCAACATGCCGGTGATGAAGAGCGGGCGCACCACGGGCTTCACGACCGGATCGATCACGTCCATAAACACCTCGGTTTCGATCCAGTACCAGAAGGGCTGCAACGCGGGTAAGAAATTCACCATCACGTTCACGAACCAGATCGCCACGACCAATATGAGCGCGGGCGGCGACTCCGGCTCGCTGCTCGTGTCGGACGACGGCACGCCGAACCCGGTCGGTCTCCTGTATGCCGGCAGCAGCACGACGACCATCCACAACCCGATTCAGGACGTGGTGAACGCGTTTTCGGCGGGCGGGCATACGTTCACGTTCGCCGGAAATGCCTGCGGAGGCGCGGCGGCGGCGGGCGAGGCCGTGGCGTTCGCCACGCCGGTCGCCAACGATCTCCAGGCGGCGCTGCAGATCAAGAACAATCATGAAGCGGCGCTATTCCGGAATCTCGGCGTCATTGGCGTCGGCATCGGCGCCGCCGATGACAATCCCCTCCAGGCGGTCATCGTGGTCTATGTCGATAACACGCGCGGAAACGGCCGGAACGTCCTTCCGACGGAACTCGACGGCACCAAGGTGAAGGTCATCTACACCGATCCCTTCGTCGCTCAGTAGCTGACTCGCTCCAAGATCTGATTTGGGTTCCCGCGTTTCACTGGAGCGCGGGGACCCTTTTCGTTTGAGCGTCACGCGTCCCGGCACCTTATCCCAGAAAGGCGGCGGCACCGACCTTGAAGTGCTGCGATAAGGAAACGATGTGCGTTTTGGTCAAGTCTCTTTTGCCTGAGAGGATCATTGACGCCGAAGACTCGGCGACACCCAAGAGCTTTCCTAACTCCTTTTGCGTCATTTGTTGCTCGGCCATGAGATGTCGCAGTACGTCGGTTCCCTTCACCTTTGGCAGTTTCGGATCGTGATGGGTCTGTTCGAATTCGCGTATCAGTATCACAAGCGCATCGAGATATTGGCTTTCGCCGGCGGTTAGCTTTCGTTCCAGGCCGATTAGCCTGCCCGACACCTTCAAAGCTTCCGCATGCTGGGAGTTGCTTTGAACCTTCCTGAGTGGGAACGTTTGCACTAGAGTCAGGTAATCGTCTTTCCGGGGCGTAGCGCGGGCTGTAGGCATCGGAGTCGCTCCTATCCGTATCGCTTCTTCCACTGGTCTTTCGAATACTCCGCATGCGTGAGAACTTCTTCAACCTGCATGAGTTGCTTTTTGTAGCCGATCCGGGTCAACAATCGGTAATCGTTGCCACCCGCGTTGAACACCGTCACAACCACTTTTTTCCTACCGCTTCCGAGGACGACGCCATCGGCGGCGGGGTAGATCCTCTTGACGTCCGGGAGGCATTGCCAGCTTGCGCCCAGGACGACCGTGCGCCATGCTTCGAGCCAAGCCCCGACCTGCGGGTGTTTCTTCGCCGCTCGGTCAAATTCGATGGCGTTGAGCAACTCCACGCCTTCACATTATGTGAAGTATAGGCGGGGAAGTCAAGCGTCCCAAGTGTTTTCTCAAACGCCCCATAACCCTTCATGATACCACACCACTTTGACCTTTTCGAAGACCGACAGCCCTTCACCAAACCTGGCCCTTCTTAACCGATCGATATCCCGGTTATCATCATCTTATGGGCGTCGTCGTCGTTCAAAACGTCACCAAGCAGTTCGGGGTGCAGACCGTCCTCGAGGACGTGTCGCTGGAGATCAACGCCGGCGAGACGGTCGGGCTGGTCGGGGCGAACGGGGCCGGCAAGACCACCCTGTTTCGCCTGATGACCCGCGAAATCACGCCGGACCTCGGCACGGTCACGCGCGCCAAAGGCGTCGAGATCGGTTACCTCCGCCAGGAACCCGACGTCTTGCAGGATCGCACGCTCCATGAGGAAGTCGGCAGCGTTTTCGCCGACCTGCTCGCCCTGGAGTCCAAACTGCACGCCCTGGCCGAGGGCATCGCCCACGCCCACGACGACCCGGCGCTGCCCGGTCTGATGGCCGACTACGATCGGGTCAACAGCCAGTTCATCACCGCCGGCGGACATACCTTCGAGGCGCGACTGAACGAAATCCTGGGCGGACTGGGCTTCTGCGAGGCCGATCACACGCTGCCGATGTCGGCGCTCTCCGGCGGTCAGCGCTGCCGGGCGGCCCTCGCGAAACTGTTGCTCGAAGACAAGCCGCTGCTGCTGCTCGACGAGCCAACCAACCATCTCGACATTGATGCCGTCCGCTGGCTCGAGAAGTTTCTGGCCGGGCACCGCGGCGGAGCGGTCATCATCTCGCACGACCGGTACCTGCTCGACCGCCTCTGCACACGGATCATCGAAGCGGCGGAGCGGAAGATAGCGAGCTATCCGGGCAACTACACCAACTACGCGGAGACCAAGGCGTTGCGCGAATTGACCCGGCAGCGTGACTACGAAAAGCACGCGGCGTTCATCGCCAAGGAGCGCGACTTCATCGCCCGGCATCTCGCCGGTCAGCGCAGCCAACAGGCCAAGGGGCGGCGAACGCGGCTCGAACGGCAGCTCGCCGCCGGCGAGTTCGTCACCGACGCCCCGAAGTCCAGGCGTCCCGCCAGGATCGCCTTCGACAGGACCGACGCGGCCGAAGGGACAGTCCTGCGCGTCGACGAGCTCTCGATGGCCTATGGCGACAAGGCGCTTTTTTCGGAGTTGACCTTTCAAGTCCACGCCGGCGACCGCGTCGGCATCACCGGGCCCAACGGCGTCGGCAAGAGCACGCTGCTGAGGATCATCCTCGGCGAGGTCGCGTCGATCGGCGGCGAGTTTTCGCTCGCTCCGCGGCTTAACATCGGTTATTACGCCCAGGATCGAGTCACCTTTGATCCGCGGCACACCATTGTCGATGAAATCCGCGCGGTCCGTCCGGAGTTCACCGAGCACGACGCCCGCTCCTACGCGGCGCGGTTCATGTTTCGCGGCGATGACGCCTTCAAGCCGATCGGCGCACTGTCCGGCGGCGAGCAATCGCGCGTTCGACTCGCGGCCCTGATCCTCACGCAACCCGATGTGCTCGTGCTCGACGAGCCCACCAACCACCTCGACATTCCCTCGCGCGAAGCGCTCGAGGAAGCCCTGCGCGAGTTCGGCGGTACGATCATCGCCGTCAGTCACGACCGCTATTTCCTCGATCGCGTCGTCGAGCGACTCCTCGTGATGCGCCCCGAAGTCTGCCGGGTGTACGCAGGCAACTACTCGTTCTACGTGCAAGAGCTTGAACAGCGGCGCGCCGTCGAGAAGAGCGGAGGAATATCGCGCAAGAAGGCCAAACGTCAGGCGAAGCGCGACGCGAAGGGAGCTGCACCGCAGGCCAGGCGCTCGGCCTACGATCACCTTTCGATCGAGGAGCTTGAAGCCCTGGTGATCGAGCGTGAGACGCAACTGGCGGTATTGCACGAGCGCTTCGGCGACCCGGCCGTGTGCAGGGACCCCGATCTTCTCGCCGAGTTGCAGGAGGAAGCCGACGCCGTTTCGGCTGAGCTCGCCGAGATTGACGCCGCCTGGCAGGAACGAGCCAACGGGAATCGATGACGCTATCGGCGTCGCGCGGCGAAGCGGAGGAGGACGGTCAGGCGGTCGCAGACGAATTCGCGGAAGGCGTCGGCGTCGAGGTGCCGGAGTCGCAGCATGGGGCCGGCCATGAGCTGCCCCTGGACATCGGGCGAGTTGCGGACTTCGTGGAAGGCGATCGAATCGTTCGTAACGGTTCCCTGAAGCTGGATGCGATAGTCGCCCATGCCGAACTCGAAGGCGACTTCGCGACCGCCTTCGAGCAGACTCGACGCGTCCATCTGCATGGAGATGCCGTGGGTCGAATACTTTTCGACGAGTTCGACGAAGGCGGGAATCATCTCGCTGACGACTTTTTCGCGAAGCACCTGGATGGGTTCGGCCGGCGTTTTGATTTCGGTCTCGCGGGCCTTGCGCTCGCGCTCCTGAACGGCGGCGAGCAGCTTGTCCAGCTGGGATTCGGCGGACTGCGACTTGGTCGCGAGCGGTTTGAGGCTCGCAACCAGTTGCTGATAGGTTGTCGGTTCAGCTTTTTTGGTCACAAGTCGATCCCTGCATGGGTCGGAGCGCCATACCCGAGGCGCGTTCGGACGAGGGCGCCAGGCCGAATCGGGCGAGGCCGGCGTGATTCGCATTTCCCGCGATGTTTCTTTCGGACGAAGACGGGCGAGGCTTGATGCGCGGCGGGTTCCCATAACGTGACGCGGCGTGGGTCCGTGAAGGTCATCGCGCGGCGGGCGGAGGGGCCGGGGCGTGCACGGGTCGCGTTGACATGGACCGTGCGTACACCTAGGATTGGAAGGCGGGCATGTACGTACCGCACCCGACCGGACCTCCGGGCGGGCCGCGAACCGATCGGGTTGAGATTTCAAGATACCGTGGCGAATCCACGCGATATGAGCGTGGGGAGCGTTCGGCTTGCCGACACTGCACGTCCTTCAGGGCCCGGATAAGGGTCGAACGTATCGAACGCCCAATGAGGCGGCGGTCATCGGTCGAACCTCGGATCAAATCCATCTATCGGACCACAGTGCATCGCGACGCCACGCGGAGATTCGTCCGGTCAACGGCTCGTGGGTGCTGGTGGACCTCAACAGCTCGAACGGGACGTACCTCAACGGTCAGCGTCTGGTCAGTCCGACCGCCCTGAAACACGGCGATCAGATCAAGGTCGGCAGCACGGTGTTGGTTTTCACCGGCAAGGAGGAAGTGGAGGGCTTTACGGGGGCCCAGGTGATCCGCGACCTCGTGGACGTGGACATGTCCAGCGGGAGCGGGGAGTCGTCGATCCTTTCGGCCGTCGACGCGGGGGACAGCGTGATCCTCCAGCCGCCGGAGACGGCCGACGCGGTCATCGCCTGGAACGTGGTCTACAAGATCGCGGAGACGATCGGATCGATCACCACGGTCGAAGGGTTACTGGAGCGGCTCACCGACATCCTCTTTGAGCACTTGATTGCTGATCGGCTCGTGCTTCTCATGCGCGATCCGCAGGGCGGGGAACTGACGCCGCAGGTCGTGCGCTCGCGGACGCGTGATCGCGGTCAGCGGCTGAAGATCACCACGTCCCGGACGATCATCAATCACGTGCTGAAGACCAAGGAGGGCGTGCTCTGCGCGAACGCGATGACCGACGATCGGTTCGGGGGGGACAGCAAGCAGGACAGCATTCACCGCCTCGGGCTCAAGAGCATCCTCTGCGTGCCGATCCTCGTCCGCGAGGAGATTGCGGGCATCTTCCACCTCGACAGTTCGATGTCGCGGCATACGTATACGCAGGAACAGCTACGCCTGGTGGTGGCGATCGGTCGGCTGGCGGGCATGGCCATCGACAACTTGCGCCTTCAGGAGTCGCGCGTGCAGAACGAGCGTCTGGCGGCGGCGGGCGAGACGGTTGCGTATCTTTCGCACCACATCCGCAACATCCTGCAGGGGATGCAGGGCGGCGCGGACGTGGTCGAGCTGGGTCTCAAGCGCCGCTCCATCGAAAACGTCGAGTCCGGCTGGTCGCTGATCCGCAGAAACCTCAACCGCATATACGTGCTGGCGATGAACATGCTCACGTTCAGCAAGGACCGCCAGCCGAGAGTCGAGCTCGCCCAGCTCAACAAGATCGTCGAGGACGTGATCGCGCTGGTGCAGAACAAGGCCGACGAACACAAAGTCATGATCCTCACCGATCTCGACGAAATGCCCGCCGTCCCGCTCGATCCGGAGGGCATGCACCAGGTCGCCCACAACATCATTATTAACGCCATCGAAGCCGCTCCGCCGCAGGGCGGGCGGGTGAACATCTCGACGAAATACCAGCCCGCAGCCGCCTGCGTCTGTCTCTCCATCGGCGACAACGGACCGGGCATCCCGACGGAAGAAAAGAATCGCATCTTCGACGCATTCCACTCGTCGAAGGGTCAGGCCGGCACCGGTCTGGGTCTCGCCGCCGCGAGGAAAATCGTCACCGAACTCAACGGCGAGATCGAAGTCGAGAGCGCTGTCGGGGAGGGCACGATCTTCCACGTCCGCCTGCCCGCGGTTCATGTGCGTCTGGCCGACGCGGACAGAACCCATGCGCCGGGGTAGACGCCTGCGGTGAAATGAGAAGTTAGAGGTAAGAAGACTCAAATGATTCATGAAGGTTCAAGGTGAGTTCGGAATGCGCGCGCCACCCAGGGCTTTTGCTGGTTTTTCCGATCGACTGAACAATTTTCATTGCATTCCCAATGAGAAAAGTCTATATTATGGCTTTTGACAATTGGGCATGATTCCAAGAAGAGCTATTCATCCAACGAGACTTGCGGCTTCGCGCCGGTGACTCATCGACGCACTCCTCGGGGAAAGGACGCTACAGTGTTTCGCCACTTAAGCACGAGGGATCATGCGTTTATCATCGGTATTTGGCTTGGGTCCGCGCTGATCTGCCCTGTGTCGGCGGCACCGCCTCGGTCGAAGGCTGTGTCGGCTGTTGCCGAAACGATATTCAAAGGGCAGCCCTCTCCCGCCTCTGCAGTCGAAAGAGATCGATTCCCGGAGGTTCCCAACGATCCGCCGGCCACAGGCGAAATGCTCGGGCGAGGATCGACGAGCGCAGCCGCCGACGTGTCGCGCGGGGCGTTCACCAGCGTTCAGGTCAACGTCGACGCGTTCGGCAACAACATCGTCGGCGACGCGGCGAATGAGCCGACCATCGCCGTCAATCCGGCGAACCCAAACCAGATCGTAATCGCATGGCGACAGTTCGATACCATTCTGAGCGACTTTCGACAAGCGGGCATTGGCTACAGCCACGACCGAGGTCAAACTTGGACCAAGTTCACCCTCGATCCGGGACATTTCCGCAGCGATCCGGTGCTCGGTGCCGACGCTGCGGGCCGCTTCTTTTTGTCGAGCTTTGATGGCAATACGGTTGATGTTTGGCGTTCGCTGGATGGCGGCGTTAACTGGGCGAAGGCGAATGCCTTTGGGGGAGATAAGGAGTGGATGGCCGTCGACGATCGGACAGCCGGAATGGGTGCCGGACACATCTATCAGAATTGGAATGTGCAAGTCACGTGCTGCCCGCCCAAGGACTTCACCCGCTCGATCAACAACGGCGTTTCGTTTCAATTGCCGATCGCCATTCGGCTGCCGAGCATGAAGTGGGGAACGCTCGACACCGGCCCGGATGGGACTTTGTATCTTGCGGGATCGACGCTGGACGGGTGGGGACATTTGTTCACCAAGTCGAGTAATGCGAAGGATCCGGCCGTGACGCCGACATTCGATACCGTCCGCTCCGTTAACCTCGGCGGACATGTCGCCGGCTTCGGAATCAATCCCTCGGGGTTGTTGGGACAGACCTGGATCGCCGTGGATAATTCGACCGGGGCGACCGCCGGAAACGTGTACATCGCGAGCACGGTGGCCGATGTTCAAGACACGAACCCCACCAACGTGCGTTTTATCCGCAGCGTGGACGACGGACAGACTTGGAGCCAGCCAGTTCTAGTGAACGACGATCCGGCGAGCGGGGCATGGCACTGGTTTGGGACGATGTCCGTGGCGCCGAACGGACGAATTGACGTTATCTGGAACGACACGCGTAACGATCCCGGCAACTTTCTGACCGAGGTCTATTATTCGTTTTCGATCGACGGCGGCCTGACTTGGGCGTCGAATGTGCCCCTCACACCCGCGTGGAACCCGGGCGTCGGTTATCCGAACCAGCGCAAGATCGGCGACTACTATCACATGGTTTCGGACGACCTAGGAGCGGATCTGGCGTATGCCGCGACGTTCAACGGCGAGCAGGATGTGTATTATCTTCGTATTCCGCACGGTTGCAACAGCATCTGGATTGAGGGCGATTGCGATGATGGTGTAAGCTGTACCTTGGACCGTTGCGAACAAATGACGGGGCAATGTAGCCACGCACCCCAAGATGCCCTATGCAATGATGCGCTCTTCTGTAATGGTGAGGAGCATTGTGACGCCGCAACTGGTTGCCAGCCGGGGTTGCGCCCGAACTGTGACGACAATGTCGCTTGCACCACTGACGCGTGCAGCGACGCCGAGAAGTCCTGCACACACACCCCGAACGATGCGCAGTGTGACAACGGATTGTTCTGTGACGGCGAAGAATTCTGTGATCCGGCATTGGGCTGCCGCTTAAGCCCGCCGCCATGCTCAGAAGACCAACGCTGCGACGAAGACGCCCACATTTGCGAACCGGGACGAATTCCGACCGTTAGCACATGGGGACTGGTGATTCTTACGCTGCTCATCCTCGTTGGTGCGAAGGTTCGCTTCCCTCTCCGAACGCCATCAACGTGACGCGCGTCGCTCGGACGGGTGGCTCACGACGCAAGACTCGGGCTCGTCATCTCACCCCCTTGAAGACCACATAGCGCCAAATCCCGGCTCGCTTCGCAGCCTCTATGGTTCAGCCGCGAACGAAAACGGTCTTGGCGTGGTCGCGGTCGATGGCGAAGTCGGGCGGAAGCGGCGGGGGGTCGTAATCCGTCCCGCGACCCCCGCCGCGCCGGGATTTTGACTTTTTGACGTTTTGACGTTTGCCGCCCTTGCTTCCGCCCCGCCGCCGTGGTAAAGTCACGGTGAATCTGTGAGGAGATTGCCGTGGTTTATCGTGGCCATATTAGGGACGGGCGAATCGAACTAGATGAACAGGTTCGACTACCCGAGGGTGCGCCGGTCGAGGTGTCGCTCGCCGAACAACAAGCTGCTTGCGGCAATGACGAACCTGGTCCGACGCTGTATGAGCGCCTGAAGCCCGTGATCGGGTCGGCCAAGGGTCTACCGCCGGACCTGGCTCAGAACCACGATCACTATCTACACGGTGGTCCCAAGAGAACGTGACCG
>ERZ1292630.3896-Hain-H41-02um-R3-3896-length-12816-cov-7_pt1 | contig 12816 bp, 6 predicted proteins | sample MGYA00564408_ERZ1292630 | MGnify/ENA primary metagenome ERZ1292630 (study PRJEB36523, sample SAMEA6512641) | groundwater metagenome | collected 2019-01-08 | study: AquaDiva: Metagenomics assemblies of 32 groundwater samples | reverse complement strand
CTACCCACCGCGGCCAGTGCGAGGACCGTCGGACAACTGGCACACCGCACCATACAGGAGGCGGAGGCGCTTGCGGGTGACCTTCTGAAGGTGGGCGTCGCTCTTGCGGATCAGTATCAGACGGTGCCCGCCGCCGCCGAGTTGCTCACCGCGCTCGGCGGCCGACTCGATCCGGTTGTGGTCGCGACGGCGGCTGCCATGCCGCAGGTCGGAGGGTTGATCTCCGAATCAAGCTCGGCCGACGGAGGGGCTACGGAGAGATTGGTCTCATCGTCGCGCACCGCTCGCCGTTGGGACGCACCGAGTGAAATCGATGAGTTGCGGCGCGTGTTTGGCGCCAGCGGCCGCGTCGCCTTCCGCATGGGCTTCCTTCTCATCCCGCTGTCCGGGGCGATGGACGCGCTTGCTCTCCACGTGATCAGCGCGGACCTCGTCTACTGTCGCTCCCTCGCCGCTTGGAATGCGTTGACCAACGGTATGACTCCCCGAGCGGAGGGGGGCGGATCCCTCCGCGCTGCCACGTCGTCGAGTGGTGGCGCGAGTGACATCGCGTCCTACTTCGTCCACAGCAGCGACCTGCTCAACCTCGTCCGCGCCGGGCAGATCCCCTCCGCCGCGAGCATCGTGGCGGCCATGAGGCGGATGCGCCGCGACCCACCGCGGTGTCTCCTTTGCGGTAAGACGCAGTCATCAGGATCGGTCGAGGCCGCCATGGCCCATTGGCACACTCGCTGCCTCAAGGCTGTGCTGGGGAGCGGAGGCCGCCACGTGTGATGAGTGCATGTTTCCTCTGAATGAATGGTACCTTTTTTTTCCGTGTTTTCGGGGGTGGCTGAGACGCATCGCGCAACCGTTGTACGCATTTCTGTCCCTGCCTCCGCGTGTCACGTCGCCACAATTCGCGTATTGCCTTCTTTCCTTCAAAATAGAGGCCATTTTGCGATGGGCACCATTCGACGCGCGTCTCGCCTTCTCCTCGTTCTTGTCGTCGTCATCCTCTGCGTCGTGCCGCGGAGCGTGGAGGCGCAAGCAGCCTTCCAGCCGCGCGATCCGGCGACCGTGCTTTCCGGTGTGAATGCGTCGCGAGACCTTCCTGGCGTGCCCCTGGGCCAGATTCAGGCTATCCATGACTGGAACAACGACGAGCACAACGACGTCATATCGGTGGCTCTCACGCAGACGACTGTTGCGACCAACGTCACCGTCACCACGATGCCGCCGCTCACCCCGCCACGCAATGGGACCACCCCGGGGAGCGGCTGGATCGCGATGCTGATGGTGTGGATTTGGGAAGGCAGCCAGTTTCGGCTCCCGAGTGTGACGGCGGGCACCATGTTTAATCTCTCGTCGCTGGTTCCTTCCGAGGAGGCGGCACATTTGGTCGTGACATCCGTCATGGCCACCGATGTCGACCGCGACGGCTACGCGGACCTGATCGTCACCGCCGTGTGCGACATCGCCGGCAACTCCACCATTGGGCAGGCGCGTGCGCGCCGCGTGCGGCAGTTCATCATCTACCGCAATAATACACGGGCGCTGATGGAAGCGGTCGACGCAACCGGCCCCGTGCCCGTCGCGGACGGCCGGTCCATTCGCGAGCTCTTGCCGCCGCCCGCACCCCCAGGCCTCGAATTCGCCGATGCCGACGTTGGCCGCCCGCCCTGGTGGGGCCTTGAGTCCGCATCTCTCGCCACGTCGACCGTCGCGTCGCTCTGCGCCCTGCCCGTTTTGACGCTGCCGATGCTGAACCATTCATCAGGCGCGATCGATGTCGTGGCGTTCCTCAACAGCCAAGGGTCCGGCACGAACGACAGCTCCACCTCGGTCGCACGGCCGGACTGCCGATATCAATTGGGCGCCGCGCGCGCACCGGCGGGTCAATGGTCGTTTGGTGCGCCGGCGTCCGACGGCCGGTCGCCTTCCTTCGTGAATCTCTACAGCTTGGGTGTGGTGGCCCCGGTCAATCCGGAGTGGCCATCCTCCGTCATTTCCGGACAGGCCGACTTCGACGGCGACTGCGTCTCGGAGTTGTTTACCTTCGTGCCTGGTTTATTGGTCATTTCGCGCCTTCACGGGGCGAACTTGTCGTCCCCTAGCAGCACCCGCAGCACGGACACGGTACGCATTCAGTTACCGACGCTCGCGAATGCCCCGTCTGCGGTCGATTTTAACGGCGATGGCGCCATCGATCTGTCCTTCTTGGTGTGCGTGGACGGGGCGGGTCGTCTCGTGGACGCATCGGTATCATCGTCCACCACTCTGGACGCGTGCCGCCTAGACGGACCGAATGCGATGCTCTTCCTGTTCAACATGGCGGACACTTCAGGTAGCTGCGACACAAGCAGCAGCTCTGGCTGCTGCAGCGTTTTCCCCAACTGGGGCTTTCTTCCGAGCGTCCCGGTGAGTCTCGCGCCGGGGACCGCCAATCGCAGCGTGCAGCTTCTCTCGTTTGCTAGTGTCATCCGCAGCACCTGGCCAGACGGGAAGACGCCTTCAATCGCAGACGTCGGCGATTGCCTTTTGAACACATCCGTGCCCCCGAACCTTGGTGTGAGTGCTCTACTCGACGCGAATGCCGTCTTGCGGAGCGCCGCCGCGGCGAGCAGTCCTCCGCTGATGCGAACCGGCGATTACAACCTTGACCGCTTCCCGGATGTGCTTCTGCCAACCAGCGGCGGTCCCGTGCTGCTAACAACCACGATGCCGGTGGCCGACATGTCCACCGGCCTGCAATTCTCTTGCCGTCGACTTGTCGCATTCGATCCCGCACGTTTGGGCACCCGCGACGCCCAGCGACATGGCCTACCTTTCTTCTTTGACCTCGCCGACACCGGCGTGCTCGACATCATTGTTGCGGATAGCCGTGGTGACGCGAACCAACCCTTCGCCGTCCTCATCAATCAGATCGTTCCCAGCGTCAACTACTTTTTCACCGCCGTGGCGCTGAATGGAGCGATCCTGAGGACACCCCCGGGTGCGGGAGCGTTTCTCGCCAATCAAGAGCCTCAAGGCGGCCAGTGGGGCAGCTCCGTGCTTGGCGGCACGTTGCGGTTTCACTGGAAGGACGTCTCGCAGTCGGACCGTGTGGCGGCGTGCACCCAGCAGTCCAGTTTGAAGGCCTTGTCGCTGCAAACGCCTCTTTGCCACTTTGGCCTCGGCACGACGTTCTCATACATTGATTTGTTGTCTCTTGGCGTACCCGTCGTCGGAGGGCCGACGGCACTGACGCAGTCGTTACCCGCGAACGGCGACAATTCGATGGAGCGCTCCTTCTCGTCGTCGTTGATGCCCAATTCCCAGGTGGTGGTGTCCTGCTATCCGCTGCTCGACCCATCGCAGTGGCACCTCACGCTGTTGCTGCCGCTGCAGCGTCTCATGCTCACCGTGCTCGTGACGCTCGGCGTCTCGCTCCTGTTCATAGGCTCGCTCGTGCTGGCCTTGTGGACGCGTGAAGTCAGGGAAGACAGACGCGAGAACCGGCAAGCGGCGTACTATTGACTCCCCCTTTAACGTTGCGTCACCGTTTGTGAGTAGTGGCTATCGAACAACCAAGCTCATCGCCTGAAACGCGTGGCGAATGGAGATGGGTTTCCGTCTGATGGTGAAATACCGATGAAATGTTTGCGAGGGGGAGGAAGTCGTTATCGGTATTTTCGTTGGAGGTCAACACACTCCCTGAACCCACAGGCACCCCCTTTCCTGTCGAAGACAGCGCAACCCTAAAATCATGGGTCACCTCGAGATGTGGCGCTCCCGCCAGAAGCTGAAGTTCGGCAAGGGCTCCCGCACGTGCGTCATGTCCGGCAACGGCAAGTGCCTCGTCCGCAAGTACGGCCTCAACATCACTCGCCAGTCCCTTCGCGAGAACCACGATAACCTCGGCTTCCACAAGACGAAGTAGACGTGTTGCAACGCGCCCCACCATGCGGGGTGGCCGTCCTAACGGAGATGCGAATTCTCCTCTCTCTTTCCCTTTTTTGTTTTGCTGCTCCAGCCGCGTCGCCGAGACGACTTGGCCGAAGGGGGATGGCAAGGAAACCGCGACATGTCCTACAAGAATACGCGCTCCACAGTTGCCAGTGCGCACCGTCACACCCCGTGCTGTCATTTTTTGGTACTAACCACAGAAAGTAAACCGGGAGGGGAACACGAATGCTCGTCATCGGTCGCTGCGGCGCTTTCCCCAAGGGTCAAGGAGGAGCGTCACGATTGGACGACGACGCCCCGCGACGCCGAAATGGGCTGCCGTGGTCGGAATCCGGTGGCTCCCACGTGATGGCCCAAGCCGCACAGTTGCGCCGCAGTTGGAAGCATGCTGAGGGGGGTGACGCGTCCCTCACAAGCAGCGCGGCACCTTCGATCTTGCGCGGCACCCCCGCGCTCGACGTCAAGGCGCTTCGCGGAATCGTGCCAGTTCGCAGCGAGTCACCCGTCCGTTCGCGGGGGGAGGGAAGAGATGGCTTGGCGGAAACGCTGGCTGAGTTCTTGACACCCCGTGGGCGCCGACAACCGTCACGAAAGGGCGTCGCCGTTGCAACGGTCCTCTCCCTACTGCCTCAGCCCACGGCCCCAAGGTCCCCGTCGCGTCTCCTGCTCTCGTCGCCCCTCACCCACGAAGGGTCGCGAGCGGTGGTGCGATTTGGCGCTGGGGACCACCGTCGGCCAGACACTCACCATGAACTGAGCAGTGCGCCGACGTTACCTGCGTTGGTGCCCTCCGCTGTGCGACACGCAGAGGACCCCCGCCGTGTCTCGTCCGTGAGGTCGGTCAAGCATCCTTATGTGTCTCTGGAGGAAATCGTCGCCGAACGACGGCAAGCCGACGCGGAGCGGACCGACACGTTCACATCGCTGCACGCCCCGTCGCCCGTCGCTCTCACCGACAAGGCCCGCGCCGTGCTGCGCCGTATGGCGGATGAACGCGAGGCTCGCATCGCGTGCCTCACCTTGCAGGCCGCGACAGGCAGCCGAAGGACCAAGGCGGGCGCCCATCGGACGGGTGCGCCGCGGGTGGCGGCGGATCCATTCGCGCCGGCGTCGTGCTGCATGGTGTTCTCGTCGGAGGAGCAGGCGCTGCTATCACTGCTGTTCGAACCTGCCGGCCACCCGCGCCCATCCTCATCGTCGCCAGCAATGACGGACACGAGTTTACTTGAGTAGTCTCTTCCCCCCTCCCCGTAGCCAACACATAATTGTGCAGAGGCGCAAAAACAACCGTGTTTCCAATTTCACCCGACCTTAGTGTCGTGTTGCCACTGGGCTCACTCGGCCCACTTGGAACAGTACGAAGGACGAAAAGGGTTGAAGTCGGCGCAAGAGGGTTGCTCTGATGAAACGGGTGCGCATCCCAGGCGTGAAGCAGATCATCACCATCTGCAGCGCGAAGGGGGGCGTCGGCAAGTCAACCACGTCCGTGAACGTCGCCCTTGCACTGAAGAATCTCAACTACCGCGTCGCCCTCATGGACGCCGACGTGACGGGCCCTTCCCTGCCCACAATGATGGCCGTGACCAGCGCCGAGGTGGAAACCTACCGGGCAGGTGGGACCGATCGATTTTGCCCGCCGGAAAACTACGGCATCAAGGTGATGTCGATGGGCCTCATCGTGCCGTACGACGAGGCGATCGCGATCAGGGGGCCGATGGTGAACAAATACCTCCGGGCCATGCTGTTTCAGACCGATTGGGGGGACCTGGACTATCTGCTGGTCGACATGCCTCCTGGCACGCACGATGTGCATATCACGATGACCCAAGAGGTCGCCCTAAGCGGCGCCGCCATTGTATCGACGCCGCAGCAGGTGGCCTTGGTGGACGTGAAGCGTGGGATTGAGCACTTCGCCAACACGAACGTACCCGTCCTCGGTCTCATCGAGAACATGTCCTACTTCGTCTGTGACAAGTGCCAGGAGAGGCACTACTTGTTCGGGCAAGGCGGCGTGCGGACGCTCGCGTCGACGCTGAACCTACCTTTTCTGGGCGAGATTCCCATGGTGCCCCGCATCATGGCGGACACGGACAAAGGGCAGCCGCCCGCGTTGCGCGGCGACGAGACGCTGCCCGCGGCGAAACCGTACTACGATTTGGCCAGAAGACTGGTCCAGGAGCTCGAGCTTCGCGCGGCGGCTGGCCAGTCTCCAACGTCCATGGGGCCTCGCATATCGGTCGAAGACTGACGTGATACGGTGGTTCTTTACCCCTTTTGCTGGTTTGCCGGGGATTGCGCAGCAGCTGCGACGCGGCACGACCGACAGCGTCCGCTTCTTCGTCGATCATCCCGTTTGCCTTCCGCTAGAGCTTTTTGTTTCCCCCCTCGAAGTGGTGGATCATGGCGCACGTCGGCTTGGCGAACGTCGTTGACGAGCTACCACAACGGCTGTCCCTGCAGGACCCCCATCAGCGACGCATCCTTGCCGAGTGGATTCGCGACAGCCCGTGCCGCATGACGCTTGTGGTGGGACCCACCGGCTGCGGCAAGTCGACGGGCGTGCCATTGTCCCTCCTCGAAGCCGATCCTCGGTTTCTCATGTGGTGCACGCAACCAAGACGGCTGGCCGCGGTCACGCTCGCCGAGCGACTGAACGTATTGCGACCCCACCGGCAGGAGGCAGCCTTTTCCGTCGGAGGCGCGTCGATTGTCGCCGCAGACGGCCCGGCGCTGATTGGTGAAGATGCCCTGCGGTGCCCTCCACGGCTGTGTTTCATGACCGTCGGCGTGTTCTTGCAGCGATTTCGGGGCTCCGGCGGGCGGTTTCGGGACGATGATGGCAGCGGCGGCGCATCCGACGGCCCGCTGGGCCCCGAAGTCGACTCTCCCTTCTCACACCGGTTGACTCACTTGCTCATCGACGAGGTTCACGAACGGAGCCTGGAGACCGACTTACTACTGGGCCTCCTCCGCTTGCTGCTGTGGCGGCATCCGAACCTGAAAGTCGTGCTCATGTCGGCGACCATGCCAATCCGGCCCATGCAGCACTTCCTGGCCAAGGCACACGCCGCCGTCGTGGCGTGCCAAGCGGCGGCCGTTCACCATCGAGACGTCTCCTTACACGCCTTGCTGTGGGAAGGGCATCCGTTGGACCCCGCCACGCCCTTGCCGGTCGTGGCGACGTTGGTCAGTCCGGCCGCAAATCGCCGCCGGGTCTACTACCTGGAGGACGCGGTCGATATGATTGTTGGCAGCCGGTTGCCCCTCGCACCGGGCGCCGAGCAGTTGGACGTGACGGCAAACTTCAAGTTGCCGTTGTCCGTCTCCGCCGCCGATGTGCTGCTGCCCCCTGTGAAGAAACATTCCGTTTCTGCCAAAATGACTGTAAGGAGGCCAAGTGATTTGTTGACTCCGGCGCGCGCGGGCTTCCTGTTGACGCTGCTCATGTGGCTGCACGCCAATCTACCGCGGCGGCAGTCGGTCATGGTCTTCGTACCCGGCTTGGCTGAAATGCAGCGGCTGGAATCGTACTTGCTGTCGAAAACGGCAGAGCTCCCGAGCGCGTCGACACCTTCTGCGTCGTCGCCGCCATCCGACGGAGGGAAGGTTCGCGTGTTGGGCGATGAAGTCGACGTCATCGCGCTGCACTCCTCCTTTGACCTCGATGTCAGCGTGCAGAGACTCTACGGGGAAGCACCCCTTTGCGGTGGACGACACGGCGACGCGCCCAATCCCATCTCTCCGTCGGGGCGCCGCTGCAACAGCGACAGTGACCTGAGGCGGCGGCGCAGATTTATTCTAGCGACGAACATTGGCGAAAGCAGCATCACTATCCCGGACGTCGATGTCGTCGTCGACACCTGCCTCGCGAAGGAAACGGGCATCGACCAAGACGCATGCATCACGCGCCTCAACATGACCTTTTGTTCTGTCGACAGCTGCGAGCAACGCGCGGGACGAACCGGCCGGCTGCGGCCTGGTGTGGTTTTTCGCTTGGTCACCACCAGCGAGTTCGGCAGCTTTGAGCCGTGCCGGGCCCCCATGGTGGACACCACGCCGTTGACGCCCCTGGTGCTGTTAGCGGCCGACCTCGAAGTTGCGGGCCTCTTCGCCTTCCTATCGTGCCTCCCAACCCCGCCCCTTCCCACTCCCGTGCGCACGGCGCTGGCTGACCTGCAGCAGTATCACGGCGCGGTCCGGGTGTCGCACGGGGAATCAGTCGTGTTGACCCCAGCGGGTCGCTTTCTCGCGCGAAGTGGCGTCGAGACGCCGCTGGCCGAACTGGTGCTGCACGCCACGCTTCTTGGCTCCACCCTGTCGGAAGGGGGTTCGACGATTCGGCCGCCCTTTGCGGCCTTTCAGGCGGCCGCCTTGTTGTGCGTTCGTGGACCGTTGTTCGTCGACGACGCACCGGTCCCGCTGGCGCTCACGTCGTGCTGCCGCGGAACATCGTGCGATGTCATCGCGCTGGTGGAAGCGTACCGGCAGTGGGAGCTCGGCGACGAGGGAGCGAGCAGCCGCTCAGTGGGTACGGACGCGGGGGATGCAGTGCCACCGCTGTTGCGCCGGGCCGCTATGTTGGAGGCCCGCGAAAAATGTCTCGAGCTCATCAATTTTGTTTCGAGCGAGACCAAAATCTGGGAGCCGCTTCCCGATGTGTTTCGCCAGCGTGCGTGGAACCGCGGTTCACATCTGATGCGGTCGGCCATCGCTCCGCTGCAGCGCGAGGAGGTCGTGCTACTGGTCGCGTTGCTTTCCGCGTGCTTCGCCCGCCAGGCGCTCGCCGCGAAGCCAAGCCGCATCTCCGCTCCCTCAGACCACCTCCCGTCCAAGGCCGTCGTTCACTTCGTGACATGCCCGTCCGCTCGGGACATCAGCCGACTGCAGGAACTCTGCCCCGCCGACGCCGCAGTCACCGTCGACGGCGATGACTCAATCGGCGACGGTGATAGCTCCATCCCGGAAGAGGAAGCCTTGGAAGGGGAGACCTCGGAAGACGGGCCGTCGCCGCACACGCCGGTTGTCACCCGCGACGACGTCGACGCCGCACCGAACCCCCCACCCCCTGCCGCTGACTCTTTCGATGAGGCGGTGGCCTCACAGTTTCGCCGCCGAACGATGCCGGCTGGTCCACTCTTCGATGACATCGTGGCGCACATGAGACAACTGACGTCCTCGGCGGCGGCATCGGCCGCGACGAAGCGCAGCCGGAAACAACGACCGCTGAGTTCTTATCGTGGCAAGTCGGTTCGCGTGTCGTTCACCACCACGACCTCGGGAAGGCCATTAGCGTTGCGCAACATCGAACGCGGCTTGTGGCGAGTCCTGAAGATGCCGGCCACGCAGCGACGGTTGCTTGGCATCAAGGGAATCGAACCGGATGACCCATGCTGGGCCATGGACTCCGCTGGCCGCGTCAGCACACGTTTGTGTCGCATGTCCCCGGCCCTTCGACATCGTGGCCCTTTTGTCTTGTGCCACGGCAGCTTGGCCTCGCCTTCGATTGTGGATTCGACCCCACTTGGTGGCCCCACTCACCATCTCGTCCGTGACGGCGGCCACCTCGTCGCGACTCGGGAGGACCGGGACGAGCCGACCTTACCCGAACGAGAGGAGGAAGGCTTCACTGGCGTCGGGCGCGGCATTGCCACATTGCCGGCGGCGGTGTACGTCCCGTTGCGCTTATCGAGCGCTTCCGGCATGGTGAGAGCGTCCATCGTGACGTACTTGCCCGGCTCCCGGGGAGTCTTTCTGTGGGCCGTAGCGGTTGCGCTTGTTCGGGTGGACGCGATGTCGTCTGGTGCGATTCAAACTGAGTCGATGTCGAAAATCGTCGACGACTTGCTCACTGATGCCCGACTGCTCGATGCCACGAGCACTGCCGCCTCCATTCGAGCACGCTTCGCGACGCTGAGCGAACTCCTAAGGGCGGCACGCGACGCGGTGCTACCCGAACGTGGTCACGACGTGCCCGGGACAGTCAGACTGGAATCCGCGTGCCACGGGACCGCGGCGATTCTCGATGCTGTGAGCCGTCAGCGCGCTGCCTTGTTTACGTTGCTTGAACCGTGGGACATCGGTGAACCCTCGTCGACAATGGTCCCGCCTGTGCCCACCGCTTGCCCTAAGCTTGCGGTGCCAAACTTTGACAGAAGCCAAGGGCTTGCCTCAGCGCTGGTGGCCAGCGTGGTGCCGGCGGCGCCGGTTGGGCCAAGGGTCAGCACAATCCATGGAGACTCATCGCTGTTCGCCGCCCCCCAGTTGTTGTTCGCTCAGGGTTTCAGGCCGCTGCGACTCGACGACGTCTCGTCTTCGCTTGTTGGCCCCCCTCCGATCGGCGGCCATGCCGCGATGACCTTGCTGGGCCTCCCGGGGCCGCTGACGGCTGGTCACTGTCCACGCAGCGGTCTCATTGTTCCCCGTGGACCACCGGTATCGTGGCTGTGGGACGCAGTCGCCTATGACATCACGTCAACGCTTCGAGATCGCGTGCTGTTGCCATTCACAGCCTCTGGCGTGCACAGCGCGACGCCGTTCTGCTGCGTCTACGAGTGGAATTGCTCCACAGGGGGAGCCATGTCGTGGGCCGCGGGGCAGTGGCTCTTACCGAGCTTGGAAACTGGCTTCAGCACGACGGGAGCGCCCGACGCCGCCGCAGCCGTCTCTTCCTACGCGTCGCTGGTGGTGTGCGTCGCGACGTCGTCCATCCAGCAGCGCTGTGCGCAACGCAATTTTGCCTTGGCGGTGCGAAATCTGGCGGTGGTGGAGGGACGAGCTGGTCGTGACGTGATATTGCCCGTCGTGGACGTGCTGCCGAGCCATGTTGATGAGGAGGAGGAGGCAATGGCGACGACGGACGCCGCCGTGGGCCTGTTGTGCCGCCGTATGTACCCACAACGCACGGCCGCCATGGTTGGCGTCATGATCGTCGTCGCAGATCGCGAAGGGACGTGGCGAGAAGGCATTCGTGACGTGCTACGTAAGCGTTGCGAGGGTGTCGGTCACTTTACTCACTTGCTGCTTGTTGAGTTATTTCAGTCGCCACCCCCTGACGGACGCGATGCCCGTGCGACGCTCGTGATCGGATCGAAGTTTCCGCCACAGTGGCCTTCATTGACGCCCACAGGGAGGGAGGGTTTTGTCACCCGGTCGGGGTTCGCATATTGGGTCACCGACTATCTAGTGCAATGAGCCACACTCTTTGTTCTACAGTGAGCCCGGCGGGAGAAGGGGGGCAAGCCCGTTGCCCCCGGGTGCCTGTGTGTGTGATCCCATGTGACGTGAGTTGCTCGCCTCAACAAGCGACCCCCAATCCAATTTAACCTTGATGGCGTCGGTCTGCATCGAATCCACGCTGAACCAAATTCTGGCGGCCGCGGCCAACGAGCCACAAGCCGAACAGCGAAGTACACCCCACGGACAGTTTGGAACGCGGGTCGTTTTCGCGGACAGCGACGATGACGAGGGCCCTAACGAGTCCTCTGCGGTCGTCAAAGCCCCCGAAGTCATCTACAACTTCACAATGGACGAAACGGAGATGATCGACGAGGAGACCGCGTTTCTCGAGGGCGGCGGAGAGTTGAACATCACCGAGGACGTGACCGCCACAACGGCCCCCATTCCGTCGCTGCCTCCGCCGCGGCCGTTGCGGTCAACGGTGACGGCCTCCGCATCCGCAATCGTCTTCAGTGCCCCGTGCCGCCGGAGCGACCGACCTCCTGCCGGACCTCAACGAAAGCGCCTCCGAGCCGATGTGGAACGAGCCAACGACGACGACGACGCAGAAGTCGCGAACCCGGTGACGAACGCCGTTGACACGGATGTGATGGACGCGGCGGTCCCTGAACAAGAGGTTGTCACTTACGAATCGGCCACCGGAGATTACGGTGTCGCGATGACGACCCAGGAGGGGTACCGGCTGACGCTGTGCGAGAGGGACATGATGTGCCCCGAGGCGATCGCGTTCGGGGACGCGCCCCTGATGACAGACCGGCGGCGGCAGGCGCTGCATCCCTTCCGGACAGCCACGTCGGGTGGAGGCCCCTCCCGCTGCCCTCCGTCCGACAACATGGACGTCGAGGCACCGAGTGGAGATGCCGCCGAAGTCCCGCAGCACGAGATGTCCGCGCCCGTGTCTGTCGGCGCTTTCCTGTCGCTGCTAGGCTCCAACGTGATCCCGCCACTGGTTGAAGCGGTGGAGTTAATCGATGGCGTGGACGACGACGACGACGGCGACGCTTCGGAGGAAAGCAGCAGCGACGACGATGACCTCCCAGAGGAGGCGCTCATCGTCGGCGCGGTGGAGACAATGATCAAAGCGTGCGAAGACGTTCTGTCCTGCTACGCCGAGGAGACAGCCGCTGCCGCCGTCGATACGGCGGTGCCGCCGGCGCGGCCTCCGCCGTCCGCGTCCATTCCCCCCGGCGCCGAGGGATCGCCGCTCCAGGAGGAGCCGCCATCCATCTTGCCAGGCATCTTGCCAGGCATCGTGCCAGACATCGTCAGCGCTCTTGAATGTCCGCCTGCGCCGTCCTCGCCACCTGCTGGCTCCAGCGCACGCCCTCCGCCACCGGGCTTAGCAGCCGCACAGGCATTCGTCACAAAGGCGAAGGAATTAGTCAGATTGATCTGTCAGGAGGAAATTTCGCTCGACGAGTTTGCGGCGAAAACTGAGCCCGAAATGAACCGGATGCGGCGCATCATCTCCATGTGGCAGCGGCCGCCGAAGGCGACACAGATGATCGTCGGCGGCGTCCGTATGGACATTTAATCACGACTAAATCACACATGGCGTTTCAGTTGCGTTCGGTTAACACAGGTAAACAGCAGTTGTTCCGTGGGCGGGGGAATGTGTGCCACGTGCGCGTTGCTACCGCGTTTGTGTCCCCC
>ERZ1292630.3895-Hain-H41-02um-R3-3895-length-12818-cov-6_pt1 | contig 12818 bp, 12 predicted proteins | sample MGYA00564408_ERZ1292630 | MGnify/ENA primary metagenome ERZ1292630 (study PRJEB36523, sample SAMEA6512641) | groundwater metagenome | collected 2019-01-08 | study: AquaDiva: Metagenomics assemblies of 32 groundwater samples | reverse complement strand
AAATCATCTAACCCCAAAACATGGTCTGCATGAGAATGTGTCAACAGCACAGCATCCAATTTCTTCACCTTGTTTTTTAAACACTGAATACGCAGTTCCGTAGCCGCATCGATAAGTATACAGCATTCTTCCTCCGACACAATGATCGAAGAACGAGTTCTGGAATTCCTTGGATTGTCAGACGTACAGACGCGACACTCACATCCGATCATGGGTACTCCGTATGACGTCCCTGTGCCAAGAAAAGTAACCTTCATACCTTGATTTTTCTCCACCTTCCTTTTCTGAAGAGTACGTATACGGCAATAGATCGAAGTATCCAATCAAGCGCTGCACCGAACCATATCCCTGCAAGCCCCCATTCTAGCACAATTCCAAAGACATAAGCAACCGGTAAGTGAAAACACAATGTCCCTACTATCGTGACAATCATAGGGCTTAAAGTATCTCCTGCTCCGCGTAATCCGCCGGAATATACCATATATATTGCCAGCGCCGGTTGCTCTAATGCGGCAATCATTACACAATATGCGCTAAGGGCTAATACATCCTGCTCCGGATGGAAAACTTTTGCCATGGGTTTTGCAAATGCCAGAAATATAAACGCGAAGAACCCCATCATCACCAGGGCTATTTGACAATTCTTCCTCATACTTAACCTTGCCAGATCTGGTTTCTTCGCACCAAGGCTTTGTCCCACAATCGTAGCTGTAGCTATTGCTAATGCAAAACCCGGCATAAATGATAGAGCCTCTATTCTGATGGCGATCTGGTGTGCGGCAAGTGAAACTGTCCCAAGCATGGCAACTATCTTAATGAAAAAAAGATAGCCCATCTGGGTTAAAGTAGCATCTAATGTGGCAGGTAGAGAAATCCTTAAAATCCGTTTAATTATTGATCTGTTTACTTTAATAATATTCTTAAAACTTATTGTTAAGATACTTTTCCTGCTCAGAAGTTTGTAAAAAATCAGGGATGCACCTGTTGTATAGGCGATTGATGTTGCCCATGCTGCGCCCGCTACCTCCATGCGTGGGAAGAACCATATACCGAATATGAGAAGCCAGTTAAATAATATATTTACACAATTTGTGATGAGAGTAATTATCATGGGGGTTCGGGTATCACCCGCTCCCCGGAAGATTGAGGTTCCTGTTAGAATTATCAACCTAAAAATAAAGAAACTCAGCACTATTTTCAAATAACCGGAACCTAATGCTACAACATTTTCTTCCGCACTCATCAAGACCAAAATGTTATCGGCAAAGTAAACAATAAAAGGGCTTGTTGTAAGACCGAAAATAAGAGATATAAATATAGATTGTCCTGCTACTTTCCGGGCTTCATCCTTTTCCTTAGCGCCAAAACTTCTTGCTACAAGCGCCGTAGTTCCGACATTAAGGGCAGAAAATATCATTGAAATAATGAAACTTAATGCACCTGCCAACCCGACCGCAGCAACAGGAGCAGTTCCTAACCTGCCTATCATAATTATGTCTACTATGAAAACGGCCATGTGTAAGACATTTTCTAACGCAACAGGAACGGCCAATTTGATTATGTTTTTGTTTAGATTCTTTTCTGTTAGCTCCATCAGGTCTTTTTCAAATCGAAATTATGGTTGACATCCGCCAATATAACCATTAGAATTTTTTAGATTTATACTTAAACCGACTGATAATAAGAGAAACTAAATCCTTATGCAAAGTAATTTTACAAACATTCCCGCCTTGTTCATTTTTTCTGAACTTTCCATTCTTTCAACACAACATTGTACTTGATTAATTAGGTGTATTTAATTAAATTTCTTATATTAAAAGATTGTATAAATGTATACCGGCATAGATATTATTGAAATTAAAAGGATAGAAAAGGTCTTTCACTCACATAAAAATTTTATAAGGAGAGTATATACTTCGGACGAGATAGAATATTGTCAGTCCAAAAGGAATTGTTATCAACATTATGCTGTGCGTTTTGCCTCAAAAGAGGCTGTACTCAAGGCATTTGGGACAGGTTTGAGAGACAGAATAAAGTGGACGGATATAGAAACGCTAAATGACGAATTGGGCAAGCCTTATGTAAACCTTTATGGCAGGGCAAAAGAACTGGCAGCGGAGAAGAAAATTGATGAGATATCGGTTTCACTATCGCATTGTAAAGACTATGCCGTCGCACATGTACTGTTAGTATCTAAAGAACTATAGGAAGAACATGAAAAAGCTAATCCTTATTAACCCTCACCCAATCGATAACGTTGGCGAGGAGAATGTTTCAGTATTAAATCAGATGCCGGTGAACCTGGGATATTTGAAGGTATTAACACCAAGTAACTGGGAAGTAGACATAATAGATGAGACTCAGGAACTGGCAGTGGATGAGAAAGGTGAGGATTTATGTTTCGATAAAACTGATGTTGCCCTGGTAGGGATAACTTCCGTAAGTTATCAGGCAAACAGGGCGTATCAGATTGCCACCGCATGCAGAAGGAACGGAATTCCCGTAATAATGGGAGGCGTGCATGCGACAAGTTATCCGGAAGAGGCGGCTAAATACGTAGACTCTGTAATAATAAGAGAAGCGGTTACGATCTGGGAACGGGTAATTTCTGATTTTGAGAAAAATGAACTCAAGAAGACGTATGACGGTGGTCTGACACCTATGGAAATGTATAAAGACATTCGTTCCGATAGAAAGTTCTTAAAAGATAAGTATAAGTACAGATATTCCGGCATAATTACCACTGCAGGGTGTCCTTTTAGTTGTGAGTTCTGTTCTGTCCCACAGTTTCAGGGTAGGAAATACAGGGAAAGACCTGTAGATGATGTTTTAAACGAACTGGAATCAATAAAAGGAGAGTATAGAGGACTCATCCTGACAGACGAAAATTTCTACGGCCACAGCAAAAAATCCAACGAAAGAGTCAGAGATCTCTTTAAGAAGATGGTCGAGAGAGGTATTTACCAGAACTGGTTCGGGTTTACTTCATTGAATATTTTTGAGGATGACGAAACACTGAATTATATGGTAAAGAGCGGGTGTGTTGGGGTGCTTATTGGAATTGAATCCATCAATGAAGAAGCATTAAAATCAATGAATAAGGGCGTCAATCTCCGTATAACAATTGACAAGTATAAAGAGGCAGTTAAAAATATAAGAAAACACGGGCTTGCTGTCTGGGGGACTATGGTGTTCGGGAATGATACTGATACGCCGGATACATTTAAAGAGGTGGTTGATTTTATAATAGATGCAAAGATCGACATAATGACCTGTGGCATATTATGTCCATTTATTAATACACCGTTACAAAAGAGACTTGATGGTGAGAACAGGCTGTTCAGAACCAACTTTCCGGAAGACTGGATTTATTATACTTCACATCATTTAACTTATATTTTGTCCAAACTCTCACTTCAGGAATTTATAGATGGTATGGAGTATATTTACGACAACATATATTCAACAGAAGTGATAAGAAAAAGATTCAGAGAGGCAAAGACTGAGCTTAATAATCTCAATGCCGCAATGTTTGCCTTTAGAGTTAGTCTTGACTGGCAGTACGTATACGAACATTTGTTAAAGAACTTGAAAGACTTGCAGGCTTCAGGAGTTTATGAGGAAGCATTAGAGCGTTACGAAGCATCGAAAAACAAGAAAAACCTGGGTTTGGCAAATGTTAAGGCTTAGGCCTGTATTGGTTTAACATTTCACTAAAAGAATATAAGTACAAAGAATAAATCCCCCCTACTCCCCTTTTTTACCCGTCCGAACGGCCTGGCCGGGCGGGAAGGGAGACTAAGGGGGATTTACATTTTCCAAAGGATTAAACATGCCAAGAATAGTTATTACGGGTTTAGGGTTGGTAATCGCCAATGGTATTGGCGTTAAAAATGCGTGGGACGCCCTCATGAACGGCAAAGACGGCACGGCAGAGTTAAAGTCCTTTGATACTTCACAATACAAAGTACATCGTGCATGTGAGGTTAAAGATTTCAAGCTTGATACTGTCTTTAAAAACGAAACCACCGCAAACACGATACACAAATATACATACACTGCTGCAAAGGAGGCCCTGAAAGATAGTGGTTTGAGTGATATTACCGGATACGACAGAGAAAGATTTGGTATCGCAGTTGGAACCCTTGCCGGCGAACTGCCACCTTTTGAATACCTGCTGCGCAAAGCGCCCGAGGACAAGGCTAACGGCTTTGATATGGGTGTTGCTCTCACATATCCGCCATCTTCCATAACCACACTGCTTTCCGAAGATTTCGGTTTTGAAGGGCCGAATATGATCTCATTAAATGCCTGTTCTTCAGGCAATCACGCTATTGCATGGGCATTTGACCTTTTATATGAAGGGAAGGTTGATGTAATGCTGGTGGGTGGTGGCGAGCTTATACCGCAAACCGAGTTTACACACTTTCACAATCTAAAGGCATTAGCGCCTGAAAAGTGTCAGCCATTTGATAAGAACAGAAAGGGCTTGGTAATCGGAGAAGGCGCTGGGATAATGGTGATGGAGACACTGGACTTTGCTTCAAAAAGAAATGCCAATATTTATGCTGAATTGAAGGGTTATGGAATGAGTTGCGACGGGCATCACATGACGGCCCCCCATCCTGAAGGTGCAGGTGCGATAAAAGCAATGTCAAATGCACTCTCCGCTGCTAAGATAACTTACGAGGATGTAGACTATATCAATGCCCATGGGACCGGAACACCGCTAAATGATATAATGGAAACGTTAGCCATTAAATCCGTCTTTAAGGAACGGGCAAAGGAAATACCGGTCAGCTCCATAAAATCCATGATCGGCCACACAATGGGCGCTGCAAGTGCGATAGAGTCAGTCGTAAGCTGCCTGGCAATTAAAAACGGTGCGATTCCGCCTACCATACACTATGAAACTCCTGACCCTGAGTGTGATCTGGATTACGTGCCAAATGAAGGGCGAGAGATAAACGTCAATTACGTCTTAAACAATTCCTTCGCCTTTGGCGGAAATAATGTTACGAATATCTTTAGTAGATTATAGATGAATAAGAGAGCCGTCGTCACTGGTATCGGAGTTGTATCGCCACTGGGTATTGGACATCAGGATTTCTGGAAGAATCTTGTTTCAGGTAATTCCGGTATAGCGCCAATGGAATGCCTGGACCTGTCAAAATATGAATGTAAAAACGGGGCAGAAGTAAAGGGTTTAAACCCGGAAGAATTCTTAGGACGCAAAGGTTTGAGATATCTTAATAAGGGAACGAAATTTCTGGGTTCCAGCGTAAAAATGGCGCTTGATGATGCGAACTTGGAGATAGATGAAGAACTGTCAAACCAGACTGGAATACTCATAGGTTCTTCCCTTGGAAACTTTTCACAAACCACAGATTACTTTCACGATATTGTCAGGGAGAACCCTTCAGAGCTTTCGCCAATGCAGAGCTATGATGTTGCCCTGAATTCATCCATAAACTACGCCTCAGTCGTTTTCAAGATAAAGAATTTTGCCAGGACTATCTCTTCAGGCTTTACATCAAGTACCGACGCTATCGGCAACGCCCTTAAACTTATACAAAATGGAAAAGCAGACGTAATCATAGCGGGCGGAGTTGAGCAGATATCACTGGATTTATACATGATATTTTATATGAGAAAGATGCTGGCAGGAGCGAATGGCACTGGAAGTGAGATAAGTATGCCGTTCGACAAAAGAAGGAATGGCTTTATTATGAGCGAAGGCAGTTATGTTTTTGTGATGGAAGACTATGATCACGCCTTAAGCCGCGGGGCAAGGATTTATGGTGAAGTTTCCGGTTATGGAAGTATCTTTGCAGGTAACAGAAGTAGTGATATAGGGAAAAGAGTTGAGAAAGCCTTGAATGCAATGAAGAAATGTACTAATGATGCCGGAATATCCCCTGATGATATAGACCTGATTAACGCAAATGGAAATTCAGGTAAATTGTCGGACCTTATAGAGGCAAAAGCCATCAAGGAATTATTTGGAGAGGAAAGTGAAAACGTTCCCGTCCATACCGTTAAATCGGCTTTAGGAGAAAGTTACGGAGCGTCAGGGGCAATGCAGACAGCGTCTGCACTACTTTCCATAAACGATGGTTTAATACCACCGACCATTAACTACGAAGAGAATGATCCTGAATGTAATCTGAATATTGTTGGAGAAAGACTTGAAAAAGAGGTAAACACAGTCCTCATAAATTCGTTTGATTTATCTGGAAACAACTCTTGCCTTATTGTTAAGAAACATGAGTAAATTATTTGAACCAATAAAAATCGGTAGTTTAGAAATCAAAAATAGACTGGCCATGTCCGCAATGGATCTTGGGTTTACGTCGGACGGTTCTATAAATAAGCGGTTTATTGATTTTTATGTAGAAAGGGCTCGCGGAGGTGTTGGATTAATTGTAGTAGGCGGATGCTATCCGGAAATGACAGGCAAGGTATGGAAGAGCATAATTGGCCTGGATAAAGATGAGTTTATACCTGGATTAAAGAAATTAACAGATACGATCCATAAATATGATGTCAAGGTGGCCGCACAAATTCTTCATGGGGGCAGAAGCGCCTCTTCGTTTTTCTCAAAAACACGCCCGGTATCGGCATCGAGCCTGGCGCACGTCAACATAAAGCAGGCGCCGCACGCATTGACCATACCGGAGATAAAGAAAGTAATAGAAGGTTTTGTGGCCGCCACAGTAAGGGTAAAGAAAGCAGGGTTTGATGCGGTAGAGATACATGGCGGCATGGGCTATCTCATCAACCAGTTTCTTTCGAAGGCAACAAATAAGAGAAAGGACAGATATGGAGGCAGCCTCAACAACAGGATAAATTTTGCAAGAGAAATGATTATAGCCATAAAGAAAAATGTGGGAAAAGGATATCCAATAATCTTCCGTATGTCAGGTGACGATTTTGTAGATGACGGCCTAAAGATTGATGAAAGTGTTGAGATAGCAAAGGCGCTGGAAAAGGCTGGTGTGGATGCGTTTAATGTTTCACCCGGCTGGCATGAGAGCCGCACACCCATAATGCTTATGTCCATCCCGAGGATGTCATATATCTTTCTTTCAGAAAAGATTAAGGATAACGTAAATGTACCGGTAATCGGGTCGGTAAGGATAAACGATTTGGCTTTAGCCGAGGAAGTTATAGACAATAATAAGTCAGACATTGTTTCAATAGGACGACCCTTAATAGCAGACCCTGAATTGCCAAAAAAGTATAAGAAGAAACAGTTCGATGATATCAGGAGATGTATCGCCTGTAATCAGGGATGTTTTGATTCCTTGTTAAACTTTAAATCTGTAAGTTGTTTATATAACGTCAGGGCCGGTAGAGAAAGTGAATTTAAGATCAGAAAGTCCAAAAAAAAGAAGAAGGTAATGGTTATTGGCGGTGGGCCGGCAGGTATGGAGGCAGCAAGGATTGCGGCCTTGAGAGGACATGAAGTGCATCTGTTTGAAAAAACTGATGTACTTGGCGGACAATTGAGATATGCTTACATCCCTCCGGGAAGGGAAGAGATAGAAAATGTTATCAAATTTCTGACAAACCAGATAAAAAAATTGAATGTAAAGATACAATTTTGCAAAAAAGTAGATATAACAACAATAAAAGAATTAAAGCCGGATGCCGTAATTGCTGCTGTTGGCGGGAGTCCTATTATTCCAAAGATTCCTGGTGTTAAAGAAAAGAATGTTGTTGTGGCAGAGGACGTATTTGATAATAAGGTAAAAGTCGGTAAAGATGTTGTAATCATAGGCGGAGGCACCATAGGCTGCGAAATTGCCCTTCACACTGCAAAGATGGGGGCAATGGAACCGGATGTTGCCTGTTTTCTTTTAAAAAACAGAGTCATAAATGGGGATGAAGCTATAGCGCTCACGTCAAGGGGAAAACGAAATATTACCATCCTGGAAATGAAAAACAAAATAGGAGGTAGGTTCGGCATTTCAACCAGATGGGTTATTTTAAAGCAGATAAAAGATGCCGGTATTAACAGTATAACAGGCGTAAATGTTAAAAATATCAGATACATTAACAAATCAGGCAAAACCTGCATAACATTTGAGAAGGATAATAAAGATATCAAACTTCTTGCTGATACGGTTATAATTGCGGCAGGATACAAATCCAACCAGGGCCTTACTAAAAAATTAAACGGCTGTGTTAAAGAATTATATAAAATAGGTGATTGCGTAGAGGTCAGGACTGCACTCGAAGCAATACATGAAGGATTTGAAGTAAGTCTAAGGATTTAAGATTATGAAAGACATACGTATGAATAGAGGCGACGATTCGGGTTACCGGCACCTGGAATGTGAAGAGGTAAAACTTCAGGAAAATAAGTACGCCGGTATTATCAAGATGAAGAAACGTCCGAGAAATTCTATTGGTTCCTGGCTGCTGGATGCAATATATGACAAAATAGATTCCTACGAGAAAGATGATAGTATAACGTCCATAATAATAACAAGTAACATCAGGGGCGTTTTCTGCGATGGCGCAGACAGAGATGAATTATTTGGTTCATGGATCTCAGGGTTAGTAGCAGAAAAAAATTATGACAGATTCGTAAGGGCTCATGAGATGTATATAGAGATCGAGAACTGCAGGAAGCCGCTTATTGCCGCCCTTAATGGTGTTACTATTGGAGCTGGACTTGAGCTTGCATTATTGTGTGATATTCGTATAGCATCTGAGATTGCATTCTTCAGCTTGCCGGAAGCAAAACCTGATCTGAGTATAATACCCGGTCTTGGCGGCACCATCAGGCTGCCTAAGGTAATAGGCTCAAGCAGGGCCAAGGAAATGCTGTATTCTGCAAAGATGATCCGTGCGAAAACAGCCCTGCAATGGGGACTGGTTAATGCGCTGGTGCCTGCAAAAGAAGTGCTTAATGAATCTATAGAATTTGCACGCAAGCTGGCAGAAAATAATGATACTGCTATACAAACAATGAAAAAATGTATAAACTACGCAGTTGACCATGATATAAGGAAAGGTATTGAATACGAAGTAGAACTCTTTGCTGAAATGATGCGATTGAAGCTTGTTGAAAAGAGGTCCGACACTGTTCTCGCAAAGCCACGCTGAGCGTGGCAAAGGTGTAAAGCTCGCAAAGTTAAACCTTGTCAATCCATCCTTAACCCCCCTTTCATAAATGGGGAATGGGGGATTTGAACTTTTTTATCAATAACAGTTCCCTGGAGGTAAGACTATGAGTAACAAGACGGCAATAGTAACAGGTGGTACCAGAGGTATAGGTAGAGCGATAGTGCTTGAACTGGCAAAAAACGGGTGTAATGTTGCCTTTAACTATAGCAAGAGTGATGACCTTGCAAATGAACTCGTAAAGGAGATAGAAGCGCTCGGGGTCAAGGCCATGGCAAAAAAGGCAGATGTATCGGATTTTGAGATTGCTAAAGATATGGTTAAAGAGGTTAAGGATAATTTTGGACAGATAGATTTTCTGGTCAATAATGCAGGTATTACGAGGGATAAACTCCTAGCTTTAATGAAAGAAGAAGACTGGGATGATGTAATCAATATAAATCTGAAGAGTGTATATAATTTTTCCAAGGCCGTCATAATGACCATGGTCAAACAGAAAAGAGGAAACATACTCAACATAACTTCAGTCAGCGGTATTGCGGGTGTAGCGGGCCAAGTTAATTACTCAGCCTCTAAGGCAGGAATGATTGGCTTTACAAAAGCCCTTGCAAAGGAAGTTGGCAAGGCAAATATTAACGTTAATGCTATTGCGTGTGGATTTATAGAAACTGACATGACTGCTTCGCTTCCCGAAGAATACAAGCAGAAAATGACGGATATGACTTCACTGAAACGATTCGGCACGACTAAAGACGTGGCGAAGGTAGCTATGTTTCTACTCTCAGACGATGCAAAGTATATTACGGGACAGGTAATATCAGTCGATGGAGGGTTGGCGTTATAAATTAATAGGACAAGGACGGATAATTGTTGCATGTTACGAGTTGCGCGTTGCGGGTTTCAGAAATAACTTTAATTTGAAAATTGAGTCTATTTAACCACGTAGCTCGTAACACGAAACTCGTAACTAAACCTGTTTTATATCTCTGCGCTCTTCGGTTCATAAGACAGAAAGGAGCTTATTTAAAATGCTCTTCTTATTAAAAGTTGAAATAAAGAAATTACCTGATATACCGGTGAAGGATTTCCTGGGATTTGTTGTCAAGGAATGGGAATATTTTATAAGGATGAGCAAAAGGGGCAGGATACTTGCCGGCGGAAAGCTGGCCGGCAGCAGAGGAGCCGCCGCCATTATTGAAGCAGACTCTAATGAAGAACTTGACCAGATCGTGACAAACCTGCCGCTATTCCCATTCTTCACAGACATAGAAATAATCCCGCTCGTCCCCACAGACAAGGCCCTGACTGATGTCAAACGTATCCATTCGATGATAAAATGACAATATGCAACTAATATAGAAATAACAACTTAATAAATCCCCCTGTTTCCCCCTTTAGCAAATGGGGAGTTTGGAAGTCCCTCTTCCCGCCCGGCCAGCCGATACGGACGGGCACACCCTACTATTTATGCAGAGCAAGAAGGTTTATTGAAAGTTTGTATGGAGTGGTGACGCAGAGCGTGGAAACGAGTAATCCGGCGTACCTTCTATGATATTATGCAGCAAGTTCAACCTGGTGCTTGACGCTTATATGTCATAATCATAATATTGCTTCTCTTCTGGTTTTCTTATAATCTTTTTTAAGACATTTTTCAGCTTCTTCTTTTGCTTTCGCAAGAGAATCAGGATAAAATTCCATAAACTTATGATAATATTGATTCATATGTTCAAAATCCCTTTCTACTTCATCCTCAGTAAATTCTAAGATTCTTTCATAATAATCAATAGCTGTATTGTATTCTTTCTTCCTGTCAAACATTTGGCCTAACGCCAGGTAAAGTAAAGGATTATTTGGCGAAATCTCAAGCCCTTTATAAAATAGTTTTTCAGCTTTATCATATTCTTTATTATCTCCATAGATAAAACCAAGTATGCCATGGACATAAATATCTTTATTATTTAATTCCAGGGCACGAATGTAATTCCCTTTGGCTTTATTAAATGAAACTGCCGCAGAAGATTTCATAAAAATCCCTATTGTTTGTTGCATCATCGCATTCTTTAAATAAGCGTCTCCGCTAATTATATAATTTCTGAAATCATCTGGAAAGTATTCAACAAGTTGGTCAATTAATTGAAGGTTTCCACTGTCAAATATTGTATTTACAATGATTTCATGGTTTTCCTCATAATCTATCTCTTCAATATAACTAATTACCTTTGATTTGCTATCATCATATCCATTTTCCTTCAATATTAATATTTCAAGTTTACTCAATTTCCTGGTTTGAGCGCATCCAATTAAAGAAATTACAATAGTAACAATGCCTGCAACAGCTCCAAATTTTAATAAATTGTTCCCCATAATTAAAGAATTGTAACCTAAGCTGAATATTTACTATTTTATTTTCTTTTTCATTATTTTATCCATATCTTTCTGGATTTGTTCTTCTGCTGATTCTTTTGCTTCGTGGTAACATACGTAGCATATATCTCCCTTTTCAGTATTCATCTTTTTCCATTCATCCTTAACACCTAAGTATCGTCCGCATTTCCAGCAATTAGCCATAATGTATCCAGAAAATGTTTAATTTATAATAGATTCTCTATTATCTTCTTCCCGGGTTCGAATTTGTTTAATTGGCTTAGTCCGAGGTTTTTAATTGCCGCTTCTATAAGTGCTTCCTCAGATTTATTACCCGCATAAAAGGCGCCGGCCTCTATCAGGGCATCTTTTGGAACGAGGCCGATTATCTCACTCCCTGTTACCTCCATGCCGTACTCTCTGGCCTGAGTCTTTACGGTCTCAAATGCCGTATGAATGGGAGTTTCCTTGTAGTTAGTCAGGTTCATGGAAACCTGTGATATATTGTATTCCCTTAATTCTACACCTATTGCCTTTACATATTTCAGCATTCCTGGAACTCTTTTCTTCTCACCTGTTTCATCCTTTATCACAAAACTGGATTCTCTCACACTCTTTGCTATAGCGTTAGCAACACGAATATCATCAAAACTCAGGTTCACGTTATAGGCAATCAGGAAAAACCTGGCCCCAATCACTGTGGCGCCGGATTTCCTTACTTTATCATTGTATTCTGCTGGCCCGTAATCCGGTACCCAATCTCTCAGCTTTTGCTCCAGGCCTTCATATTCTCCCCTTCTGATATTCTCAAGGTTTCTTCTTTCCTCTGATCTTGCAGCATCTTCGTAAAGATATACAGGGATGCCCAGCTTTTCCCCTACGTCTCTTCCCAGTTCGTTTGCTAATTTTACACACTCTTCCATTGTTGCATTGGTGACAGGTATTATCGGGCAGACGTCAGTAGCGCCTATTCTCGGATGTTCTCCCTTTTGCCGTGACATGTCTATAAGTTCTGATGCAGTTGAAATCGCTTTAAACGCTGCTTCTTTTACACAGGAAGGTTCTCCGGCAAAGGTTATTACGGTCCTGTTGTAATCCCTGTCAGGTTCTACATTCAAGAGCTTGACATTTTGGGTTGATTTTACCGATGATGCAATCTTATCTATAATATCTAAATTTCGACCTTCACTGAAGTTTGGTACGCATTCGATGATTTTTTTATCTGTATTGATCATTATATTTTGATATGCAGGGGCGTATTGCTACCTGCCCGAATAGGTACCCGTCCGAACGGCATTGCCGGGCGGGCAGGCGGGTAC
>ERZ1292630.2914-Hain-H41-02um-R3-2914-length-15445-cov-5_pt1 | contig 12819 bp, 10 predicted proteins | sample MGYA00564408_ERZ1292630 | MGnify/ENA primary metagenome ERZ1292630 (study PRJEB36523, sample SAMEA6512641) | groundwater metagenome | collected 2019-01-08 | study: AquaDiva: Metagenomics assemblies of 32 groundwater samples | reverse complement strand
CCGCGCAGCAGGATCCGGTGGTTTGTCTCAGGTACGAGTAATCCACATGTCAACTCGCCACTCGCTGGTGCGTGCGGCCGCCACGCTCCTGATCGCCGCCGGGCAACCGCTGGGCGCGCAACAGCCGCTCACCCTGCAGCAGGTGATCGAACGCGCCCAGACGCAGGGACTGCAATCACGGGCCAACAAGTCGGCGCTCGAGGCGTCGCGCCAACGCGACCGGTCCTTCGGCGCGCGGCTGCTCCCGCAGCTCGCGCTCACCGGCGTCACGCCCAACTACAACCGCTCCATCATCCCCGTGCTGCAGCCAGATGGGAGCACGCTGTTCAAGCCACAGCAACAGACCGATGCGTCGGTCAACATGTCCCTGACGCAGCGGCTTCCGTTCACGGGGGGCGACCTCACCGTGTCGTCGGCGCTCTCGCAGCTGCGGCTCAGCGGCACATCGAACATCGAGACCTGGTCGAGTACACCGTACAGCGTGAGCCTGCGGCAGGGCCTGCTGCGGCCGAATACGCTCAAGTGGGACTCGCGGGAGCAGGACCTGCGCATCAGCGTGGCCGAACGCCAGTTCCTCGAGACCCGGGAGGACGTGGCCACGGCGGCGACGAACGCATTCTTCGACTTCTACTCGGCGAAGCTCTCGCTCAGGAACGCCGGCGGGAACGCGGCGATCAACGACACGCTTTTCACGTTGAACAAGGGGCGCTTCGAGGTTGGCAAGATCAGCGAGAACGACCTGCTGCAAAGTGAACTCGTGCTGCTGAACGCGCGCACCGCGCTCGACGTCGCACGACTGGCGTTCGACCGCACGCTGGCCTCGCTGCGCCTGCTGATCAACCTGCCGGTGGGGAGCAGGCTCGACGTGGCGGTGACTGCCGACGTGCCCCTGTTCGACGCGGACACGACGATGGCCGAGCGGCAGGCGGTGCGGAACCGCAGTACGATGACCGACTTGGCACTGCAGGAGGTGCAGTCGAATCGGCGCGTGAACGATGCGAGGCTGCTGAACGGGGTCGGGGCGACGGTCAGCGCGACGTACGGTCGCAACGCGACCGGCACCGACGTCAACGCGGCGTACCAGGACCTGCTTTCCGCGCAGCGGTTCTCGCTCTCGGTGCAGATGCCGCTCGTGCAGTGGGGCGTGCGGAGCGCCGAGGTCCAGGCGGCGCAGGCTGACCGGGAGCGCCTGGCCAGCACGTCGCGCGTGACCCGCGAGCAGGCCGTGCAGGACGCGCACTTTGCGGCGCTGCAACTGGGCCTCTCGCGGCGCCAGCTGCAGATTTCCGCCAAGGCCGACACAGTGGCGCAGAGGCGTTACGAGGTGGCGTACAGCCGGTTCGTGATCGGCCGGATCGGCATCGATGTCCTGATCATCGCGCAGGCCGACAAGGACCAGGCGCTCAATGCGTACACGCAGGCCCTGCGCGGGTACTGGCTGGCGTACTACCGGCTTCGACGCCTGACGCTGTACGACTTTGCCACCAACGCGCCGATTCGCTAAGGTCGCCGGCAGGGACGACGCGTGCACTCGCGCGGCCGGGCAGCGCGCTGTTGATTCAGGCAACACCAAACTGGATCCGCCCCATGCGCGCTCTCAAGATCCTCGCCCTGTCCGCGTCGGTTCTCCCGATGGTGGCCGCCGCCCAGGCTTCCACCCGCGCCATCCGGCGCGATATTCCGCTCACCAACACGATCCGCCTCGCCTTCGCGGCCGGAACGCGGGACTCGACCGGCCGGCCGGGGCCAAAGTACTGGCAGACGCAGACGGACTACACGATCCACGCCCGCTTTGACGCCGCGACGTCGCGGGTCACCGGGCGCGAGAGCATCGTGATCCACAACAACAGTGACTCGGCGATGCGCAGCATCCAGAGGCGGAGCACAACGTGGCCACCAGGAAGATCTTTGTCAGCTATGACTACCCCACAGACGCGAAGCACAAGAACCTGCTCGTCGCGTGGGCGAACAATAGCGACGTCGCCTTCTCCATGAATGACCAGTCGGTGGATGAGTCCGTGGATAGTACCGATATTGCCGCGATCAAGCTCGGTATCCTGGCAGGTATCAGCGCGGCGACGTATTTTTTTTGCCTCGTAGGCAAGGACACGCACAAGAGCAAGTGGGTGGCCTGGGAGATTGCCACGGCGGTCGAGCTGAAGAAGCGCCTCGTCGTCGTGAAGATCGACAGGCGCTATGTGAGCCCCGCCGGACTGTTGAACCAGGGCGCGCGCTGGGCGTTTTCGTTTACACTGGACGGGATTACGAAGACGCTCGATGCCGCGTGATCGCCAGCGAACTTTGGCCGGGAGGATCGTGCAGTCAGTGACGCCCCTGAGTAGATTCGCCAAGACCTGTTTTGTGGTGATGCCGTTCGGCAAGCACACCGTCGAACGGTACGGGTCGGCATTGCGTCCGGTCTCGCGTGATCGCGTGGTCGACTTCGACCGGATCTACGACCGCGTATTGTTGCCGGCGATTGAGGCCGTGGAGCTGCCTGAGGGTGGGTGCCTCGTGGCGGACCGCGCGGACCGGGGATTCCACTCCGCTATCCTGAGCGAGGAAATGTTTCGCTCGCTGGAGTATTCTCGCGTCGTGCTCGCGGATATCTCCGCCGGCAATCCGGACGTTGTTTACGAACTCGGATCTCGCCACCGAGCGCGAGCATCGGGAACGATCGCGTTGCGCCAGGTCGACGCGTCCTTCCCGTTCTTTCCTGGCGAAGCGCGCGCATTCCCTTACGAGTATGAGGCCGTTGAGAATAGAGAGGCCGCAATTCAACTGATTGCGAGGGTCCTGACAGAGTCACTCTCGGAACTCCGGCTGGACAGTCCCGCTCAGGTTGCGATCTTCCGGCAACATGCCGAGGGGCAACGACATCCCGGCTTTGAAGCGCTCCTGAAGCAAGCCGAAGATGACATCCGGGCTCGCGATCCAGCTGCAGCGGCCGTCAAGTATGAGCAAGCCATTCAGAGTTTCGACGCCGGCCCCCTTGTTCGGATGAAGCTGGCCATGATGTTCCGTGACGAGGGCGCGTGGACGAAGGAAGTCCGGGAGTTGAACGCCATTCTCGCGGAGATGCCCGGCTATGCCGAGGCACACAGGGAAAAGGGCATCGCGGAGAATAAACTCTGGGTTGCCGCGGGATCACGGGCTGAAATTGCCACCGGCGAACAATCACTGCTCCACGCGATTGCCCTCGGTCCAAATGACTACGACGCTCATGCGTCGCTTGGGGGCGAACTCAAGCGCTCTGGCAGGATGCGCTACGCGTGGGAAGCCTACCGTCGGGCCACGCGACTGTCCTACGGGCATCCGTACCCCCTGCTCAACAAGATCAAGCTCGGGGCGCACGTGCAACGGAGGCTGGACATGGGTGACCGACGAACAGTCCAACTTGGGCGTGCGGAGCGGATGCGAACGGCACAGGCTCACGACGACCCGCCGTCGGATGCTCCATGGTGCTTCTTCGACCTGGCCGAGATGAAACTCTATGCGGGCGCTCGGCCGCACGCCCTCGGCTGGATGAATGAAGGCACGCGCGCGTGCAGCTCACGTTGGCAAGCCGAGACTTGTCGTCACAGCCTGTTGCTGTTGAAGGACGTCACCGAGATCGACGGTTCCCTGCTAACCGAGATGCTTGGCGCACTGCAGGCAGCCGAGGAACTGCTGCCAGCATGATCCACGCTCGTTTGGCGCTATTCGTTTGGAGAACTCGCAGCAAGACCGAAGTCCGCGGCAGCGGCAGCGGCAGCGGCAGCGGCGCAAAGTGGCTACGGCTCGATCCGAAGGTGGAGTAACCGCATGAGCGCCGCCCTGATGTCCTCTTCGACGCGTTCCGCTCTCGTTGCCCGCAGCCGCCGGCTGAACATCGCCACGCTCGCGTACAATACGCTCGAGGGGATCATCGCCATTTCGGCGGGGATCGCCGCCGGCAGCGTGGCGCTGGTGGGCTTTGGCATCGACAGCGGCATCGAGCTGGGAGCGAGCGCCACCGCACTGTGGCGGCTGAACGCCGACGCCGACATGGCGCGCCGCGCCGCGGCGGAACGCGCGAGCCATCGCGTCATCGGCGCGCTGTTCATGGTGCTTGCCATCTACGTGGCCGTCGACGCCGGCACCGCGCTCTGGAACCGCGAGGCGCCTGGCGAGAGCCCCATCGGCATCGTCCTGGCCACCGCGTCGGTGCTCGTGATGCCGCTGCTCGCCCGGGCCAAGCGCCGGGTCGGCATCGCGCTCGGCAGCCGCGCGCTCACTGCCGAGGCGTCGCAGACGGCGCTCTGCACCTGGCTCTCGGCGATCCTGCTTGTCGGGCTCGGCCTCAACGCCTGGCTCGGATGGTGGTGGGCCGACCCGGTGGCGGCGCTCGCGATGTTGCCGATCATCGTGCGCGAGGGTGTTGAGGGGCTCCGCGGTGCGCCCACCTGTGGCGATGACTGCTGCTGACGGAGATCATGATCCACGACTGGTGTAGCGCCCTCGATAGCCCGACGTTCAATTGAAGTCCGCGCGTCTGTGTCACCGACACGCTTTCCTTCATCGTGGAGTCCCCCATGCGCCCCCTCGCACTGCTTGCTGCCGCGCTCGTCGCGGGTTCCAGCGTCGCTGACGCCCAGACCGCCGACCAGAGAGCCGTCGCGGCCACCGTGCAGTCGTATCACGACGCGCTCGCCCGCGGCGACTCGGCGGGCGCCATGCGCCTGCTCGCGCCCGATGCACTGATCCTCGAATCCGGTGGTCTGGAGACCCGCGCCGACTATCAGGGGCATCATCTCCCGGGCGACATCGCGTTTGCCAAGGCCGTGCCGAGCCAGCGCGCCGAGCCGACCGTCGTCGTGGCCGGCGACGTGGCGTGGGTGGTGGGGACCAGCAGGACTACCGGCACGTACCGCGAGCGCGCCATCAACAGCGCGGGCGCCGAGCTGATGGTGCTCAGCCGCACCGCCGACGGCTGGAACATTCGCGCCATCCACTGGTCGTCGCGCAGCATCCGCACGCCGTAACTGGCGACCCGGGGAAACCCCGACGCAACCGTCAGGACTAATGCCGATTGATTAAGTCGGATTAAGCGACTACCCTGCGTGTGACGCCATTCGAAGCTTCGGATGGCGGGGACGACGCGACTCGTGGGCAATCCGACGTGTCGGTGCGTCCATAATGCCGACAAAAACTATCATATATCATTCTCCCATGCCACTCGACTCGATAACAACCCTGCGTCCGGCGCTCGTCGCGCTCGTGCTCGCTGCCAACCTCCTGCCGGCACAGGACGCTCAGCCGACGCGCCCCGACTCTGTTGCGCACGCGCTCGACTCGGTACGCGTGACGGCCGAGCGTGGCACTCGCACGTCGTACGTGAGGCGCGCCGTCCGTTCGGCGACGCGCACCGAGACGCCGCTGCGCGACCTGCCGCAGTCGCTGACGATCGTAAGCCGCGCCCTCGTGGCCGACCGTGCCATGCAGTCCATGGCCGACGTCGTCCGAGCGCTTCCCGGCGTCTCGATGGGCCAGGGCGAGGGGCACCGCGACGCGCCGACGATGCGCGGCGTCAGCTCCACCGCCGACCTGTTCGTGGACGGCGTGCGCGACGACGCGCAGTACTTTCGCGACCTCTACAACGTGGAGCGCGTCGAGGCGCTGAAGGGGCCGAACGCGATGACGTTCGGGCGCGGTGGAGGCGGAGGCGTCATCAACCGCGTGAGCAAGGAAGCCTCCTGGCATCCCACGCAGGCGCTGACGTACGAGGGCGGCTCGTTTGCTCACCGGCGCGGCACGCTGGACATCGGTGGTGCGCGAGGCCCCGTGGCGATGCGAATCAACGGCGTACGCGAGCGGTCCGACCGCTTTCGGCGGTTCATTTCACTCGATCGCGAGGGGGTGAACCCCACGCTGTCGCTGCTCGCGGGGCAGACGATGTTACACGCGGGCTACGAAGCCTTCACCGACCGCCGCACGCTCGACCGCGGCCAGCCGTCATTCGCGGGAGCCCCGGCGCCGCTGGACCCCCGCACTTTCTTTGGCGACCCGTCGGTGAACCGCTCGCGCGCCACCGTGGGCGCCTGGAGCGCCACGCTCGAGCGCGGGACGGTGGAGCGCGTGCTGCTGCGCAACACGACTCGCCGCGTGGCGTACGACAAGTTCTACCAGAACACGGTGCCCGGCGCGGTGAACGCGGCGATGACCACGGTGGCGCTGAGCGCGTATCGCAGCGCCACCGATCGCGTGAACCTGTTCAACCAGACGGATATCACCGCGACGCGCCGCGCCGGACGGGTGACGCACACCGTGCTGATGGGGGCGGAGTACGGGGTGCAGGGCACCGACAACTATCGGGAAACCGGCTATTTCAATGGCACGGCGACATCGATGTCGATTCCCTTCGACGCGCCGACGGTCAGCGCGCCGGTGAGCTTCCGGCAGAGCGCCACCGATGCCGACAATCGTGCGGAGGCCGACGTGGCGGCGGCGTACGCCCAGCACCAGGCCGCATTCGGCGCGCACTGGCAGACGATCGTCGGCGTGAGATGGGATCGCTTCGCGATGCGCGTCACCGACCGCCGCACGCGGGCGGAACTGCACCGCACCGACGCGAACGTCTCGCCGCGGGCGGGGCTGGTGTTCAAACCGGTGCCGGCCGTGTCGCTGTACTCGTCGTACGGCACGTCGTACCTGCCGAGCGCCGGCGACCAGTTCTCGTCGCTGACGGCAACTACGGCGACGCTGGCGCCGGAGCGCTTCGTGAATCGCGAGATCGGCGCCAAGTGGGAGGTCCGGCCGGCATTGCTCGCGGACGCGGCCATCTACCAGCTCGACCGCACCAACACGTCGGCGCCCGACCCGGTAAGTCCCGGGAAGCTGGTGCAGACGGGACGGCAGCGATCGGCCGGCATCGAGTTGCAGGTGAGCGGCTTCGTCACCGACGCCTGGCAGGTGATGGCAGGCTTCACCTCGCAGCAGGCGACCATCCGAAGCCGCACCTCGGCGGCGAAGCTCGGTGCCACCGTGCCGCTCGTGCCGCATGCCACGCTGTCGGCGTGGAACCGCGTGCAAGTGGCGCGCTCACTCGGCGTCGGCCTGGGCGTCGTGCAGCAGGGGCGGAGTTATGCAGCCATCAACAACACGGTCACGCTGCCGGCGTTCACGCGGTTCGATGGCGCGCTCTACGTGGGCATGGGCCGATTCGGCCATGCGCAAGTGAACGTGGAGAACGTGCTGAACCGCCGCTACACGGCGACGTCGCACGGCAACGACAACATCCTTCCCGGCGCGCCGCGCACGGTGTTGATCTCGGTGACGGCGACGCCGTAGCGATCGATCCGGCACGGATGCAAACGGGGCGCCGTCCGCATCGCGCGGACGGTGCCCCGTTGACCAACCGGCGCGTCGGCGCCGGTGCGGTTACTTCACCTGGAAGGTGAGCGTGGCCCACTTGGACTCGTAGTTCACCGAGTCCTTCTTGACCGCCGCCATGCTGATGAACTTCACGTACCACGTGCCGGCCTGGGACAGCGAAACCGTCGCCACGCCCTCGGCGTTCGAGCGCGTGCTCTTCTGCTCGATGCCCGCTTCGGTCGCCGTCAAGCCACCGAACTCCACGAGCTGGTTGGCGACGGGCTTGCCGTCCACCAGCGTGCGGACGCGCAGGGTGGCGCCGGACGACAGCGCATAGGGATTCTCGAGCGGAACGATCTCGGCGGGGTACCCCATGACGGTGCCGAAGTGGTTGCTGCGCGCGTCGCCGACCTGGATGAGCGTCTTGATGTGCTTGGAGTAGCGCTCCTTGACCGCCTTCTTCAGCTCGCCATCGCGCTTGCGTGCCGCGAGGACGTCGGGAATGCCGTCGCTCTCGAGGTACAGGTTGAAGTCGTCTCCCTCCATGGCGAGGACGTTCGGACGCGTCGAGACGCCCACTACGTACGTTCCGGCGCCGCGCGTATGGATGTGGAACGTGCTGGTGTCGCCCTTCACGCCCCACTCCGTGGTGTCGATCGCCGAGCGGCGCGTCGGCGAGACCACGCTCACGTCGGCAAGCCGGTTGCGGGCGATCGAGTTCTCGCTCTTGGTGAAGGTGCCGTTGAGCAGGCGAATGCGCACTTCGGCGTTCTCCGGCGCGAAGTAGCGTGTGGGCTTGAGGAACATGTCGTGCGCGGCGGCGATGGCCGCCGTAGTCAGGAGCAATCCGACGGTGATGGCGGCGACGCACCGGGCGCGACGTCCGGCCCCTTCTCGTGCTGCGTGCATGGGCGATCTCACTGAGGGTGGGTGGAGGAAATGTGCCCCGGACGGGTCGAGTGTCCGGGCTGATGCCGTCCGCGGATACGGACGAAGATGTGCAAACTCAACGTGGCGCCGCCACCGGCTCGGCGGTCTCTTCTTCCTTTGCCGCCGCCTCGTCGGCCGCCGCGTCCGCCACGGCCTCTCGAGCGAGGCGCAGCTTGATCTCGCCCATCCGGGTGAGGCCGAGTGCGCGACCCGCCCCGGTGGGGTCGATGCCATACTCGGCCGGGAGCACGACCGTCGCGAGAATGAGGATGGCCCCCGCCACCGCGATGAACGAGGAACGGAGGAGCTGGCGGCTCGTCGGATGTGGTGCCGGGTTGGCGCCGGGATGTGCGTCAGTCATGGTGATGGTGTTCAGGAGAGGGAGAGAAGAAAGAAGCCGGCGAGCTGGTAGCCCATGAGCACGAACCCTGCTGTCATCAGCACCACATTGGCGGCGTACGCGTGACGGTGGAAGCTGTGCGTCCGCCGCCAGTACCCCATGGCGATCAGGATGGCGGCGAGCGCGGTCAGCTGGCCGATCTCGACGCCCACGTTGAAGGCCACGAGGTTGGCGACGAGCCCGTCGGGGGAGATCTGAAAGTCGAGGATCTTGGTGGCGAGTCCCAGGCCGTGCGCGAAACCGAACCCGAGCGTCGCCGCGCGCGCATCGGGGGCGACGCCAAACCAGCGCGAAAAGGCGCCGAGATTGTCGAGCGCCTTGTAGACCACCGAGAGCCCGATGATCGCGTCAATCATGTACGGATTGACGTGCACGCCAAGCAGTACGCCGGCGAGGAGCGTGGTGGAGTGCCCCACGGCAAAGAGCGTGACGTACAGTCCCACGTCGCGCAGGCGGTACAGGAAAAAGATCACTCCGAAGAGGAACAGGAGGTGATCGTATCCGGTGACCATGTGCTTGGCGCCCAGGTACGCGAAGGGCACGAGGAGCACGCCGGAGCTCTCGAGGATGAAGCCCTTGTCGCCGGCGGCGACGCCGTGGGCCAGGGCTGTGGCGGGCCAGCCGGCGAAGACCAGCGCTGCCATCAGCAGCGGCCAGATGCGCCGGGGGCGTGCGGGGTGGACGCGAGGAGGGCGATTCAGTGTCATGACTGGGAGGAGAGATGTGCGTACGCCGCCGCATGGGCATCGTCGGGAACGGCGCGCTCGCCAAACACAACATACAATGCGGGCAGGACCACCATATTGAGCGCGGTGGCCGAGATCAGGCCCCCGAGGATCACGATCGCCATGGGCGTCTGGAGCTCGTTGCCCGGTTCGCCGCCGCCTACGGCCAACGGGATCAGCGCGAGCCCTGCCGTGAGTGCCGTCATCAGGATCGGTGACAGCCGTTCGAGCGAACCGCGGACCACGGCATCGCGGAATGTCGCCCCCTCGGCCAGGAGCTGGCGGTAGTGCGCCACCAGCAGGATGCCGTTGCGCGTGGCGATGCCGAACAGCGTGACGAAGCCCACCAGCGACGCAATGCTGACCACGCGCCCGGTGAGGAGCACCGCCGCCACGCCGCCGATGAGCGCCAGCGGCAGGTTGGCCATCACCAGCCCGGCCGTGCGCGCCGAGCGGAACTCGGCGAAGAGGACCACGAAGATCGCGGCGATGGCGAGGAGCGAGAGTGCGCCAAGCGTGCGCGTCGACTCCTCCTGCGCCTCGAACTGGCCTCCGTACTCCAGGTGGTACCCCGCCGGCAGCCGAACCTGCTGCGCCACCGCGTGACGGATGGCGGCCACGGTGCTCCCGAGGTCACGCCCGGCCACGTTGGCCTGCACCACGATTTTTCGCTGCACGTTCTCGCGGCTGATGGTGTTGGGTCCGCGTTCCACGGTAACGCGTGCCAACTGGCCCAGCGGCACGCGCTGGCCGGTGGGCGTGTCGAACATCACGCGGGTGACTGACGCGGCGTCGCGGCGCGCGTCATCGGGAAAGCGGACGACGAGGTCGAAACTCCGTCCGTCCTCCAGCACGGTCGATACCTCCTCACCATTGAGGCGACATCAATGGCCTCGGCGAGCTGGCCCACCGTCATGCCGTAGCGCGCCAGCGCGCTCCGGTCCACCCGGATGCGCAGTTGCGGCACGTCCACCTGCTGCTCCAGTTGCAGGTCGACGACGCCCGGGACGTCCTTCATGGCGGCGCGCACCTTCGCCCCGACCTGCCGCAGTTCGTAGAGGTCGGGGCCGAAGATCTTGACCGCGATGTTGGCACGCGTGCCGGAGAGCATGTGGTCGATTCGATGCCCGATCGGCTGCCCGATGGTGACGTTGGTGCCGGGCAGCACCGAGAACTCGTCGCGCAGAGCCTCGAACAGCGCTTCCTTTTCGGTCTCGGGTCGCAGGGTAACGTCGATCTCGGCCGCGTTCACGCCCTGCGCGTGCTCGTCGAGCTCGGCGCGTCCCTGCCGCCGGTCGGTCGACGTGACCTCGGGGTGTGCAAGGAGCATCTGCTCCACGCGCTGGCCAATGGCATCGGCTTCGGTGAGCGAAGTGCCGGGGACGGTGACCACCGACACGGTGAGCGCCCCCTCGTTGAACTCGGGCAGGAACGCCGTGCCAAGGAATGGGAGGGCCGCCAAGGCCATGAGTAGCGCCCCGAGTGCCGCCCACAGCACGCGGTGCGGCCGCGCGACGACGATGTCGAGTGTGCGCGCGTAGCGGCGCTTGAGCCACCGCACCACGGCGCTGTCCTTCTCCGATTCCACGGCGCGCGACTCGGGGAGCAGGTAGCTGCACAGCACCGGGGTCACCGTCACCGCCACGAGCAGCGACGCGAGAATGGAGACCACATACGCGACGCCGAGCGGCCGCAGCAGGCGCCCCTCGACGCCGCCGAGGAAGAACAACGGGAGGAAGACCGCAATGATGATGAGCGTGGCGTTCACGATGGACGAACGAATCTCGCGCGACGCCGTGTACACCACGACGAGCGACGGCTGCCGCTCGGCCACCGGACGGTGCCGGTTCTCCCGCAGGCGCCGGAAGACGTTCTCGACGTCGATGATCGCGTCGTCGACCAGCGCGCCGATGGCGATGGCCATGCCGCCCAGCGACATCGTGTTGATGGTGATTCCCAGCAGGCGCATGGCGAAGATGGCCACCGCCAGCGAGAGCGGTATGGCCACGATGGAAATGCCGGTGGCGCGCCAGTTCCAGAGAAACAGGAAGAGGATGATCACCACGAACACGGCGCCGTCGCGCAGTGCCGCGAGCACGTTGCGCACCGCCACGGTGATGAAGTCGGCCTGACGGAACAGCTGGGTGTGAATCGTCATGCCCGCGAGGAGCGTGCGCTGCATGTCCGCGAGTTCACCCTCGATGCGCCGTGTGAGCTCGAGGGTGTTGGCCCCGGGCTGCTTCTGCACGGCGAGCACCACGGCGGGAGCGGCGTTCACCGACCCCTCGCCGAAGCGCGGCGCTGCGCCGATGCGCACGTCGGCCACCTGGCTGAGCACGACCGGCACGCCGCCGCGCACCGCCACGACACTTGCCCCGATGTCCTCGACGCTCTGCACGCGGCCGAGGCCGCGAATGACGTACTCCTGCCCGCGATCCATGTACACGCCGCCGGAGGCGTTGGCGTTGGAGCCTTCAGCGGCGCGGAGCACGTCGGCGAGCGTCACCCGCGCGGTCAGCATGCGCGCCGGGTCGGCTAGCACCTGGTACTGCCGCACTTCGCCGCCGATCGGGATGACCTGCGCCACACCGGGCACCGCGAGCAGGCGCCGGCGAATGGTCCAGTCCGCCGTGGTGCGCAGCGCCTGCGGTGACGCAGTGCCCGAAAGCCCGATCATCATGATCTCGCCCATCACGCTCGACACGGGGGCGAGCAGGGGAGCGTTGACTCCCGCGGGGAGCGCGCTCGCGACACTCTGCAGCTTCTCGGCGACGATCTGGCGGGCGCGGAAAATGTCGACGCCCCACTCGAATTCCACCCAGACCACCGAGATGCCCTGCGCCGTCGACGAGCGGACCCGCCGCACGCCGGTGGCGCCGTTCACGGCGGTTTCGATGGGAAAGCTGACGAGCACCTCGACCTCCTCGGGCGCCATGCCATGTGCCTCGGTGAGCACAGTCACCGTCGGCGCCGTCAGGTCAGGGAAGACGTCCACCGGCATGCGCGCGGCCGTCCAGGCGCCCGTCGCCAGCAGGAGGGCGGCGGCGGCGAGCACCACCACCCGGTTGCGGAGCGACCACGCGATCAATGCGTTGAGCATGAGTTGGTCCTAGTGTTCGTGGCCGTGCGCTGGCACGGCGCTGGAGAGCGACGCGAGGCGCACCTGGTACGCCGCTCCCGTCACCACGCGCTCGCCCGCCGCGATTCCCTCGAGGACGAGCACCCGTGCGCCGTCGCGCGCGCCGAGCTTCAGTTCGCGTCGTTCGAATCGCTCGCCGCCCGCCTGCACGTAGGCAATGGCGCGCCCGTCGTCGTCGAGCACGGCCGACTCGGGGATCACGACGCCGCGTTCGCGCCGACCGGTGCGCAACAGCACCACGGCGTTGGACCCAATGGTGAGCAACCCATCGGCGTTGGCGATCTCGTAGATGA
>ERZ1292630.3894-Hain-H41-02um-R3-3894-length-12820-cov-4_pt1 | contig 12820 bp, 10 predicted proteins | sample MGYA00564408_ERZ1292630 | MGnify/ENA primary metagenome ERZ1292630 (study PRJEB36523, sample SAMEA6512641) | groundwater metagenome | collected 2019-01-08 | study: AquaDiva: Metagenomics assemblies of 32 groundwater samples | reverse complement strand
TCCTTAATTCTGTTGATATTTCAGGAGATTGTCTAATTGCATTATTAATAAATTCTTTCTTGATTTTTTTCACCACTTCAAATTTTACAATTCCTGCTTCGCGAATTACTTTTTCAGACAGGTATTCTTCCAAAAGATATTTAAGTTCATTTCGCAGCCAGATACGAATGGGAATAGCGAATCCCCATTTCGGACGATCAAAATATTTCTTAGGAATGTAATCATAAAGAGTTTCTTTCAGAAGAAATTTTTGAATTCCATTTTTTATTTTCAGGTTAGGCGAAAGATTCAAAGCGAATTTTATGATACGATAATCAAGATAAGGTAAACGGTCTTCCAATCCAAAATGCATAGTGGCTCTGTCAACTTTAACCAATAATTCATCGCGGAGATAGTAATGAAGGTCAAAGAATGCTTGCTCCTCTGCCGGGGATAATTTTCGCGGCAATGATTCGTATTTTTCCTCTACTGCAAATGGGAAATTGCAGCTATCATGGAGCAGCGATGTTAATTCTGTTTCTGAAAAACAATATTGTTCTTGCGAAAAAATATGACTTTTTATTCTTTCATCTTTAGAATAAGAGAATACATTCCCCGCTCTTTTCTCTCTTGCTGAAAGATGAGATAGAACAAAAGAAATCGGTTTTCTGAAAAAGTGAATAGTCGGATTCGAAAGCCGCTCTGCCCATTTATAAGAACCGTATCCGAAAAATAATTCATCACCTCCATCGCCCGATAGTACCATCTTTACATGTTGCCGAGCAAGTTTAGAAATAAGAAGTGTGGGAATAGAAGATGAGTCAGCATACGGCTCATCATAAATGCTAAGGAGTTCTTCAATGATGGGAATTGCATCCCGATGGGATACTATGAATTCGTGATGGTCGGTTTTTAAATATTCAGCCACTGCGCGTGCATGGGGAGCTTCATTGTATTTTTCTTCTTTGAACCCGATGGAAAATGTTTTTACGTTTTTAGGCGCAAGTTGTCTGGCAACAGCAGTAATCAAACTGGAATCCACGCCTCCACTAAGAAAAATCCCATAAGGAACATCGCTTATCAAACGGTATTGTACTGAACTGGTAATAAGTTCTTTGAATTTTTCTTTTGCAGCGGCAAAATTTTCAATAACATTTTCTTCAATTTGTTCTTTCAGCGTCCAATAAGGAGAAATATTTAAACCTGACGTATCAATGGCAAGAATAGTCCCCGCAGGTAATTTATAGATATTATTATAAATGGAATAAGGTTCCGGAATGTATCCAATGTAAAGAAAAGTACTGATGAGCGTTTTGTTGATGGATAGATTTGAATGTATGGATGAAATTTTTGTCAGGGCTTTAAGTTCTGAAGCAAAAGCAAAGTTTTTTCCATCATAAAAATAATATAACGGCTTGATGCCCATTCTGTCCCGAAAAAGAAAAAGTTTTTTTTTCTGTTTATCGTAAATTGCAAAAGCAAACATTCCGTTGAAATGATGTACACAACCAGTTCCCCATTTCGCAAATGCTTCTAAAATAATTTCGGTATCAGAAGATGTTTTCTGAGTGATGTTTAATTCTTTGGCAATTTCTTTGAAGTTGTACACTTCACCATTATATACCATGACATATCTTCCGCAATGGGAATGCATCGGTTGATTGGCAGCAGATGACAAGTCAATAATGCTGAGTCGTCTATGACCAAATCCAACGATTTTATCCTGAAAAATTCCTTCTGCATCAGGTCCGCGGTGAGCGAGCGATTGCGTGGCTTTTATCAAATCATCGTGTGAAAAACAATTATTGGTGGAATAATATCCGCAGATGCCACACATGGGATGAGTAATCGTTAATGGTTAATTATAATTCAGTTATTAGCAAGCAGATTGCGGTAAACATAATCATACCGTTCAACACCTATGTCTAATGAAAAATGCTTAATAGCAATGTTACGGATATTTTCTGAAGGAATTTTCAGGCAGTCATCCATCTTGGCAATGGCATTGTTGTATTCTTTCGGAATAAATTTTTCAATGATAATTCCGCATTGGTTATTGCGAATAACATCATCCGTATCTCCAACGCCCGCGTTGCAAATTATTGGAATTCCTAAACTCATCAACTCCGCTTGTTTTACTGGTGAGCAAGCACTTCTTGAAAATCCAGGATTGTAAAAAAATATAGAAACATTGCTCAATGACAAATATAAAGGGATTAGTGCGTATGGAACCTTTTGAATAATTAGATTATCAATGGGGATATTTATTTTTTCTGCCGCATTACAAATTAGTTGCTGGCTTCCGCTGGTTAGAAATAAAAATCTCGCATTTGGTTTTACTAATAGCAAGATTGAAAAAAATGAGAGCATTTCGTCCATCAAATACCAAGTTCCGATGGAACCAAGATATGACAACACAAAATCATCGGACATTATATTTAATGTTTTACGAAGTACAGATAATTTTTTCTCGTCAACTTTTTTTCTTGCAAAACGATCAATATCCACACAACAGGGAATGACTTCAATTGAAACAGGTTGATTGGGAATATATTTCCAACTATGAATGATTTGTTTTGCTTTTTCAGTAAGCGAAATAGTGTAGTCAGCGTTTATGAGAAATTCTATTTCTTTTTTCTTGAAATAGTTGTAGATGATTTTATAGAGAGGGTTTTTCAGATTCCATAGTCCACCCTCCACTCGTTCATCCACCCAGAATCCGCGCATATCAAAGATAAATTTTGTTCCAATTTGATTTTTCATATTCAGCCCGATGAGGGAAGCAATGTAACTGCGGCAATGGATAATGGAAAAATTATTGTTTTGGTGTAATGCAAATGCTTTTCTTTTCATCCGCCACAAATCCCAAAGTGTGGAAAGCACGGGAGGGTTTTTTAAATAGAAAATATATTCCCATTTCAAATTATTTTCCCGAATCTGTTTTCTGATGATGTTTTCGTTTTCATGAAAGTTTTTTTTCTTCTCGCAACTCAAAATAGTTATGAGGTAACCTTTTTGTGATAATCCTTTCAGGTAAGGCAAAATCTGCGACTGACCGAGCGGATCGGTGAGTCCGTCATAGGTGATGTATAGGATAGAATCCATATTTTATTGCGGATGTTGAGCGGAAAATATCATGCAAAGGCGTTTATTAAAGCATATTTAATTATTGCTAAACTCCTTTTATGAATTAATTCTCGAATTTTTTTTTTACCAGCTTTTGCTAGGTAATAAATTCCTTTCAAAGGGCGTCCACTCATTGCCAGATGTAATCCCATATAGGATAACATATGTGCTTCTACCGCTTTCAAATGACTGCCATATTTATGCATAAATACAGAATCTTCGGAAAGATATTGAATGAGTAAATTTTTTCTTTTTAATAGTGAGTCCTCATTAATATTTAAAACGCTTCTATTGTCATGTTGAATAATTGCAGAAGTAACCGTATTGGAAAAATAAAACTTATATCGGCTTGCTAACTGAAGCCACAAAAGCCAGTCCTCTGTAGCTGCTAACTGTCGGTTTTCATTAAATGGATATCGGATGGCAATTTCGTGTTTGATAAATACTCCATTACAACTTACTACATTCCCTTTTAGTAATTTCCGATTTAGATATCCCTTGATAAGTGTTCCTTTTTTCAGGAATTTCATTTGGTGATCTTTGATATCATAATTTAGGTAAAACAATTCCGGTCTATTTAATTCCGCAATGAGTTTTAATGCAGAGGATAGATGATGTGGGTATAGTAAATCATCAGAATCTAAAAAATTAACATAATCACCTTTTGATTTTTGTACGCCAAAATTTCTTGCCGCACCTCGTTCAGCATTTTCTTTTTTGAAGTAGAACAGCTTTTCGCTTTTAATTTCTTTTACGATTGCTTCTGTGTCGTCCGTACTTCCGTCATCCACCACAATAATTTCGAAAGAAGAATAATTTTGATTTAAGGCGGAATGAATTGCTTTTCCAATCAGATAGCTGCGGTTATAAGTCGGAATTATTATAGAAAAAAAAATATTATTGCTCATATAATTTTTCCAAAGCGGAAATCATGATTTGAAGTGCAAATTCATTTTGAATGCTCTCTCTGCCAAATTTAATCAGATTGTTTTTGAGGATTGAATCACAAAGAATGGAAAGCATTCCGTGAAAAATTTCATCTGAATTTTGATAGTTCACCACTACCGCATTTTTCTGATGCACAATAAATTCATTTGCAATTCCAGACAATGTAAAAACAGATGGAACTCCAGCAGCAAGGGCTTCAATGTATGTTTGACCGAATGCTTCACAGTATTCATCTACGGGAGTGTGAACAAACACATCAAAAATTTTATACAACGCAAACAAATCATTTTCAAAAAATATTTCAATATAATTCTTTGTAGAAATATTTTGAAGCATTTTTTTTATTTCAAATTTATAATCGCCATCGGCATTTGCTAATATTAATAATGCATTCGGATATTCAGATAATAATTTGTGAAATGCCGGAATGATATATTGTATCCCTTTAAGTTTTGTATAACGGCTAATTACTCCTATCATTGGAGAACAGTCATTGGTTTTGTATTTTTTTTTAAGAAGTTCTATTCTTTCAAGCGATACATTTTCAAATTCTTTTAGTTGGAATCCATGATGAATTAAATGAATTTTTCTTTCAGGAACATTTTCTTTTTCTATTAGGACATTTTTCACATTGTTACTTATCGCCACAATATCTGTGGAAAAAAAATTAATTACTCTGTCGTATTTTACTGTAGAAGGATGATACGAATGATGCATTGTGGAATGATGCCTTGTGTAAATACGCTTTTTTACTCCGGCAAGTTTTGCAGCAATCAATCCTGCAAGTGATGCGTCAAAAAGATGGGTATGAACAATTTCGGGTTTTGTTTTAAGCAGATGAAAATAAATTTTCAGTATAGCGACTGGCAAGTGTTTTTTATTCCTGTAAAAAATATTTTTTATTTTAATTTTTTTGCCAGACAAGTATTTTTCAAGAAAAGATTTTTTGTGATTCAGTAATATAAATGAAATATCAAATTTTGTCTTATCAATTTCTTCTGAAAGCCATTCAAAATGGAGGGCTTTGTCAATGTTGGAAATGATGTAAACGATTTTTTTCATTCAGGTTTGTGAGAGCATATTATATCAAAATGGCAATTAGGAAAATTATATTGCGAAGAAATATTTTGATCATTATCCGCTCTCATAATATTATTGTATCCCAAAGATTTAATAAAATCAACTATTAACAAAACAGAGTGTCCTTGTTGCTTCAAATTATTATCATCTATTTCAATAAATAATGTCGGTTTGAATTTTTTCAAAGTTGATTCTCCACCTTTCAATATTTTTAATTCATATCCCTCTACATCAATTTTGATTAAATCAATTTTGTTGATTTGTTTTTGCCGTACAAAATCGTCAAGGGTTATTACTTCAATAACATTTGTTTCTCCCTCTGTTTTTTCATTAATAATTCTATTGCCTCCCCTGTTTTGAGGAGAGGGAACATGCAATAAAAACTTACCCATAGATTCCCCCAAACCACATTTAGATAAATGAATGTTTGTAAAATTATTTTGAACAATGTTATGATTGCATCTTTCAAAATTTATTGGATCTGGTTCAAAACCGAATATGGCGCCTTCGTGTCCAACTAATTTTGCAAAATTCAAAATGGTATATCCAATATTTGCTCCTATATCAATAATTGTATTTCCTTTTGCACATAAAGAAAACAGTTTGTCTAAAGATTTATCTCTGAATCCAAAATAAATATAATGACCGACATAATCACTGATATCTGCTATGAAAATAATATCATTTTTTTTGAAAGTCCGCAGTGTGTTTAGTGAATATTGATAATTATTTGGAGCGAATTTGCTGACAAAATGCTGCGGAGATTTATTTTGAGTGCACCAACGAATCCCCTTTTCTATGAATGGAATTTTAAAAATAATTCTTATAAGATTTAGAATTTTAGTTTTGGCAGTCATTATTGTATAGAGTTGGAAAAGATAATAATATCATATAAACGATACCGTATTTTTTGAGGCAATACTTTAAACAACAGGGATTGGATAACTGTATTCCAAAACTTATTATAGATAAAACAATTACCTATAAACCGTTTGAATTTGTGAACTGAAAGAAAGGCAAAAGTTTGAGAATACAATGTGGAGTATTGGGGATGGATTTTCAGAAGTTTCTGTTTGGAAATAAGGTATTCTTTTTGCCGTTTAATATATCCTTTCATATCAATAAAATCGCGATGCCACGCAAAAATGTTGCTGTTGAAATATATGGGAATATTTCTAAGTAAAGCTTTCATACTCAAATCAAAATCCTCCGAATCAGAAAACCGTTCATCAAAGCCTCCAAGTGAAAAAAATAGTTCTTTGGACATTGACAAGTTTTGTGAGGTGAATCTGTAATTCTGAAACGATACGGATTCTGTGCCCTGAGAAAATTTGGCATTCCATTTTTGTTCAATATAAAAACGATAGTCATAAAAATCATTCTTTTCCCCTCTGATATCCATATTCAGATTACCAACCAAGATAGAGTCATTTACTGAAAGATGGTGTTTTATATGTAACGCAACAACATTGTCCAACGGCTCAACATCGTCATCAAAAAATATCAGAAGAGATCCCTTTGCCTGTTGCGCTCCGGCATTTCGTGTTGCAGCGCGTCCTTTATTTTTTTGCGTTATAATTTTAAAATCATTTAACTTAGTTTTTAAACCTTGCACAATTTCTATCGTGTTATCCTGCGAGCCGTCAATTACAACAATTGTTTCAAAATCGTGATGTGTTTGTTTTGTAAGCGCCTCTAATAATGACAGGATTTTATAGGCACCATTGTATGTAGGAATGATAACGCTGATGCTCATTGGTGCAGTATTTTCCGTATAAGATTCAAAACAGGAACTGGTATAAATTTATTTCTGAAATGAAGTTTTTTATAAAGTTGCCGGTCTTTGTCAGACAGCAAATTTATTTTGATTTGAGCCAATATCTTTTGTGCGTTTTTTTTCTGATCAGAGGCATAAAACTCATTGGCGCGCAAAAGCAGATAATAATTTAATGCTCTCCCAATAAGTTCAGGAAAATTATCGCTATTTATCATGGTCATTTCAATATCTTCATTAATGGAAAAATTTTGTTTAATAAAATTCTGATGACTGTGCAAGGAATGCTGTTTGGCTAATTGATAAAATAAAGTATCATGCTCTATTTGAAAAAAAGATTTTTGATTAGATGTTTTTGACTGGGGATGTATTCTGAAATTTACAATTACGGCATCCATTTTTTTGATTCCATTTAGTCCATAAAAAAAAAGATACCTGAGCCAAAATTCCCTGTCCATTAAATATCTTAAATCCGGATTAAGTAACCCCAAAGTATCAAAAACAGATTTTCTAAAAAATGTTTCCGGCTGGTCTATTCTTGCCCAGCCAATAGTTTTCGGGAGATTATTATCATAGATGTCTGTGCCGTTTGAAATATAAAGAGTAGTATTTGTTTTAGAATCAAAAATTTTTCCGTGTGCACATACAACATTTGTTTCTTTATTTGAAAAGGCATTGGCAATTTTATGGAGAGTGTCCTGCTCATAATAATCATCAGAGTTCAGCCAATTAATAATTTCACCGGTAGATTTTTTTATGCCCTTGTTGATTGCCTCACTTTGTCCATTGTCCTTTTCGCTTACCCAGTACGCAAGATGTTTTTCATATTTTTTTATTATTTCAACTGATCCATCGGTACTGCCACCATCAATGATGATGTATTCAAGGTTGGGATAGTTTTGATTGAGAACAGAAAGAATAGTTTGTTCAAGATATTGGGCTTGATTGAATGAAGGAGTGATGATGGAGATTTTGGAATATTTCATTTCTTCAAAGTAAATCAAAAAGCCATTCCTAATGTCAAATTTCTCTATGTATTATTTTTATAACAGCCATTTCCAAAGAGGAAGCATATTTATTCTGACCCCTTCGTGTTTAATTGATTTCTCAAGATCGTAAGTGATCAGGGTACCTTCTTTTAAATTAAACTGGTTGCATGCTTCACATAATCCTTTTATTTCACGTTCATACGTTTTTACTTTTGAAATATCCGAACAAACTTGAATGGCTTGCCTGATTTTAGTTTCTTCACGGATTAAAAAATCACACTCGGCAATTCCGTAGTAGTAATACACTTCTTTATTTCTTCGTTTCAACTCGATAAAAACAATATTTTCAAAAATCGCTCCGGTGTTAGCTGAAAATTTTAAGGAGATGGCATTGTATATTCCTGTATCAATTACATAAATCTTTTTATTGTTGATGATTTGTTTTTTGTATGAATAATCAAACAGTGATACCGAAAACATAATGTACGCTTCTTCAAAATAGGAAATGAAATTTTTTACCGTAGTTACACTGCTTATGTGCAAAGTTTTTGCAAGATTATTGTAACTGATGTACGAAGTAATGTTTGAAACCAAATACATTGCCAGTTCACGAAACGAATGTGTTTCTTTAATGCCAAAACGCACAATTAAATCTTTAATAATAATATCCTGATACAATTGAGATAATTCTGTTTTGCTTTTTGATTTAATAATTTCGGGAAACCCTCCATATTCTATGTATTCGGTGAGATATTTTTTGATTTTTGATTTTTCTTTCGTTGCGTAATGGTAATTGTCTCTGCATGTGAAATGGTTAAAGAGAAGATATTCTTTGAAACTTAATGGGTACAGTTCATACTTGATGTGTCTGCCGGTAAGCGCGGTTGCCATTTCCGAACTCAATAATTTTGAATTGCTGCCAGTGATGAAAATTTTGTATCCCTCGTCAAATAATCGTCTTACAAATTTTTCCCATCCGGGAATATTTTGAATCTCATCAAAAAGCATAATTTTTTGCTCCCCGAAAAGTTCGAAATAAATTTCCAAGAGGTCATTAAAATTTTCTGCCGAAAAATTGAGCAAGCGCTCATCTTCAAAATTTAAATAATAAAAGGTATTGATTTTCCGGCTAATCAACCATAGCAAGGTAGATTTTCCCGACCTTCTGATTCCTGTTATTGCAACAATTTTTTTTGTTTTCAGTAATTCGTCCGGCACCGTTCTTTCCAATATAACTTGTGTTAATCTGAAATTTTGATTTTGATCAATTACAGTAAGCTTTAATAAGTTAGTATCCATTGGCAATGTATATTATTGATATAATTTATACACTGCAAATGTAAGATTTTATTGAAAATAAATGCTGATTGAGAAAAAATGAAACCTTTGTTTAAGAAATAGGACTTGGTTGAATGAACGAGATGATGATGTGATTTTTTTTAACATTCACAGAGTAAAAGGTACAATACCGAATTGCTTTAATTGTTTCATTTCTAACAACGAATATTATTTGACGGATATATTGATTTATTACACACAAAACAGAAAAAAATCCGATTATCTATGTAAAAAATGAACAAACAATTAATTCCCATTTGAGATGCTACCTCTGAAGTCCATTGAAGGATTGCGGAATAGTTTCTTCAAAACACTAGGCTTGGTTTAATAAATGAATGGGATGATTCCGGAATTTTTTTGCGCAGTCATTATGCGGATTGATGCCAAGCCAATAGTGGAGAAAAATGCTGTTTTTATATCCCGCCAAAAGTATGTTTTTCATATCCGATTTGGCGAGTTATAAATTTTTATAACCAGCCAAAACTATATTTTAAGATAGAAATTTGGCGGAATATGCATAAGCGTGTTGAATAAGGATGGAGGAATAGTTTGTTCAAGATATTATGCTTGATTGAAACTTGGAGTTATGATAGTTATCTTTAAATTTTCCATAGTCCGTCAACACAAACAATCCCTATTTCAACATTCTGTTTATTATTGTACAATTTTCCCTCAATAATTTGAATAGTTCCTGCATTCTCAATTAAATCCATAAATCTATTACTTTCAACAATATCTACACTGAAAAAGTAGATTCCTTTGTTAAAGGAAAGGTTTTTTATGGTGCAGTATAATTCATTATTCTCTTTAATAACGCTATCTGAAAAATAATTTCCTGAAATGTTGTTATTATGGTGAAAAACATGAACCCCGTTAGTATCATACATGTTTATTGAAAACTTTATTTTATCATATAAGTATTCGTAATCAGAAATTTCATATTTAACGGATATTTTAATGTCCTCTGCTTGTGTAAAAACAATAGAATTTTCATTATTGTTATTTAAAAAAGATATTCCATTAATTATAATTTTTTTATTTTTTTTATATAGTTGCCTTTGCTGATAATTTTTCGGTTCTTCGCTTTTGTGTATAGATTTTTTATAGTTATTTATGACATTTTGAATTCCATCATTGGAAGACACTTCTCCATTTTCTAATAATATACCACGAGTACAAATAGAAGATAATAAGAAAGTATTATGACTCACAAAAATCACTGTTCTCCCGCTCTTACTCACCTCATCCATCTTCCCCAAACACTTCCTCTGAAACTCCGCATCACCCACCGCCAACACTTCATCAATCAATAAAATTTCCGGTTCAAGAAAAGCCGCTACCGCAAAAGCTAATCGCAACTGCATTCCACTGGAATAATGTTTGAGTGGAGTATCTAAGAATTTTTCAACCCCACTGAAATCCACAATTTCATCAAACTTTTTTTGAATTTCTTTTCGTTTCATTCCAAGAATGGATCCGTTAAGAAAGATATTTTCTCTTCCTGATAATTCGGGATGAAAACCTGTCCCCACTTCCAATAAACTTGCAATTCTTCCTCTTGAAATTATTTTCCCTTCGGTTGGTGGAGTTATTTTAGATAGTATTTTCAGCAGCGTGGATTTGCCTGCTCCGTTTTTTCCGATAATGCCAATGGATTCTCCAGGGTAAACATCAAAGGAAACATCTTTGAGTGCCCAAAAATCCTCAACCCCCTCCCTGCCTCCCCCAAAAGGGGAGGAGAAAAATCCAGCAACACTATCCCGCAAACTTAAATAGGGCTGCTGTTCGTGCTGAATACGAAATTTTTTGGATATGTTTTTTATTTCGAGTATTGGCTGCATAATTCAAATGACGAATTACAATTTACTGCAATAGTTTAAAAAATATTCCAAAGGCGCAACGGTTACATTTTTTTTCAGAGGATATACTTCATTTACAGGAGCAATTACCCATGCTTCCGTTGGCTTTATATCATCCATCGCTAACCAAAATCCTTTGGTAATTTCAGGTGCAGGAGATGCTTTACATTCTACTGCAATTTTTTTTCTTCCTTTGGTCAAGACGAGGTCAATTTCAACACCTGTTGCGGTGCGATAAAAACCTGCTTCCCAACTGCGCATCATAGCAAGAATATTTTCAACAACCATTCCTTCCCACGAAAAACCAAATATCGGATGCCCCATCAAATCGTCCATTGTTTCAATGCTAAGCAAACTATGCAGCAATCCGCTGTCGCGAATATATATTTTGGGTGTTTTCACTATCCGCTTTTTAATGTTTGCATAATACGGAGGCAAGATTCTTATTACAAATGTCTGTGAAAGCAGTTCTAAATAATGACGAATGGTGGTGTGCGATAACCCGAGCGAACCGCCAAACTGCGAGGTATTTATTAGTTGACCGTGATGATGTGCACATATTGTCCATAGCCGCTGTAGCGTGGCTGCTGGTATGTTGATTCCGAGTTGGGGAATATCTTTTTCTAAAAATGTTTTGATGAAATTTTTTCTCCATTTTATGCTGTTGGCTTCATCCGTTGCAAGAAAACTGCGCGGGAAACCTCCACGCATCCAGTATTTTGTTACCTCCGTTTCAGCGAAATGGGTTGCAACACTTTTTTTATTTTTTATTTCCTGAAAAAGAAATGGCGATAGCTCAAGATAGACGATTCTGCCGGCAAGCGTTTCAGAACTTTGTCTTAGCAATTCAGGAGATGCCGAGCCAAGCAGTAGAAATTGTCCGTTCGTTCCTCTTTCGTCAATAACACTGCGTAGCACCTTAAAAATATCGGGCAGATGTTGAATCTCGTCAATACATATCAACTCGTTGCGGTGAAGTTGAAAAAACAACTCGGGCTCCTGTAGTTTTTTTACATCAGAGGGCTTTTCAGCATCCAGATAAATCGTTTTTTTTCTTTTTGAAAGAATGTGTCTGGCAAGCGTTGATTTTCCGCATTGTCGCGGACCTAATATGGCTGCCACAGGAAAATTCTTTAAGACATCCGCCAGTTCAGTTTCAAAAAGATAGCGTTTTGTATAGGGAAATGACATTAAGATTGAACAATGCAACGGCAAAGATAAAAAAAATATTAATCTTGCAAATTGAAAGTAGAAGTTTCAATTTGCAAGGTTTGTGAATGTTGGATTTTATACCAAATCAGTAAAGTAATATTCTGTTTTTCAGAAATAGTAAACAACTCACCTTCTAAGAAGGTGGCTTTAAATACAGAGGGCAAAGCCCTCTTAAACAACTGATGAATGGCTTTTAAAAATGATCGATTAAAAATATTTTTATTCATAAATGCGGATACTTTACGGTAAAACCAAATTTACATTACCACCTTCAAAGAAGGTGGTTTTTCAAGGTGGAAGAAAAATCTCGTTCTGAGATTGACCAAAGGATTGTGGGGAAAACTCTTTGGAGATAAAGGATACCTCAACCAGCAATTGGTTGAATTGTTGCTGGAAAAATCTATTCATCTTATCACGGGCATACGAAGAAATATGAAGAATAAATTGATGAACATGGCAGATAAAATCTTTCTCAGAAAGAGAGCCATCATAGAATGTGTAAATGATGAATTAAA
>ERZ1292630.3890-Hain-H41-02um-R3-3890-length-12824-cov-8_pt1 | contig 12824 bp, 8 predicted proteins | sample MGYA00564408_ERZ1292630 | MGnify/ENA primary metagenome ERZ1292630 (study PRJEB36523, sample SAMEA6512641) | groundwater metagenome | collected 2019-01-08 | study: AquaDiva: Metagenomics assemblies of 32 groundwater samples | reverse complement strand
CAGCTTTGGAGCGGGCGAAGCGCGACACGCACAAAGCGACGGGCGACACTCGACTGAAGCTGCAGATTTTGCACCACGAGCTCGCTGAGAAAGGCGTGGCCCACCAAATTCAGCTGGATCGGAAGCAAGCGTCGGAAATCTACAGCATCGAGCACCCCATACCTCGCTATCGGACGCCGACTCGATATCGGAGTGTGTCTCCGAGAATTGATGCGGGGCAATTGTCGAAGCAGCACGTGACGGCAACGTCGGTGGCGACGGTGCGTCCTCCGACCTCGTCGTCCCCGACGAAGGAGCCATCGGCAACCGCAAACGTCCCCCCTCCCCGTGTATCGGAGAAGCCTACGGCGACAGGTGCGAACGGGAAGGAGGAGCCGCCTCCACGCAGCCAAACAACCACCGCTGCTCCGGCAGCTACGCCGCTCGAGGCTGCTGCCCCTGGTAAGCCACCTTCATCGACCACAGCCAGCTCACCAGTTCCAGCCGCCGCAGCTCCATCTCCGGCTCCGACGGTCGGTGCTCTCCCAACTGCGAAGAGCACATCATCGCCGCAGCGACGCCGCGTTCCCACAAGCACCAAGGACGAGACGGCAAAGGGAGCCGCCATCGGCGCCGGCAACACGGGTGATGTCGCCGCATCCCGCTCGTTAGCGCCGGACCGCAGGCGCCGCTCGCCACAGCGGTCGTTGCCTGTCAACCCTGCGACGGACACAACGACCGTGCCGTCTCGTGAAGGGCACAAAACGCTATCCAATCAGCGTTCCTCGAATGGGATTGGCTCGATCGCGAAGTCTCCTCCTCCTGTTCAACATGCCGTCGTTACCCCGTCGAAGGGCATCACACAGCCTCAGCAGCAAAAAACAACCAGTCACGCTGAGCCACCACCCAGCGCCGATGTTGTGGGTGACTCCACGGCTGCGATGCAATCAGGGGGTGTGCCGCGGACCATGGAGACACCCACACAGCCCTCAGAGCCCTCAGAGCTCCCGACGTCGCCTATCTCCGACGATCGCCCTCGTGCGGACCAAAATGTCTCCGCCTCGCCCGTGGCAGGCCAGGAACCGTCGTCGGTCGTGCCTGCCGTGGGACCCCGCGCCACGGGGACCATGATGGTCAACAGTCCCAAGAAAAAGACGACTGAAAAGAAAACGGTCGATGAAGCGTTGCACGACGGCAGTGACTACAGCTCAGACTCTTCCTCATCGTCAACATCCTCGCGTTCATCATCGTCACCAGCGGCCGCCTCGTCCCCTGGGCCCAGGGCCACCACCGGCGGAATCAGGAGAGACGACGAGCCGGAGGGGGAGGACAACGGATACGACTCCGACGACTTCACCGATGAATCGTCGCCGAGTGCCTCACCGCAAAAAGCCGGGCGTGGTCGTCGTTAGAGAATTTCTTCATCGTGCCTCTTATTCCGCCTCCGTGGGTGTCCCCTCTTTCTCGCACACCCTCCTCCCGGGGGGTACCCCTCGTTGTTGACAGTTCTTCCAATGCACTCAAAAGTGGTGTTTCGGTCGTTGCGCCACCATCGTCGATGTCGATACGTTTTCGATTCAATCATCAACGGCCACTTCTCTCGGTCATTCTCTCGTTATCTCTCTCTCGCTCTCTCTGTGTGTCTTCGCGCTCTTTTCGTGTAAGTGTCGGCAAATGAACGGGTTTATGTTCACATCCTTTCCGCCGCTGAAGTTTCAAACCCCTCCCTCTTTCTCCCCCACCACACCCCTTTTTTCCTCTCCACACGAAGCCCTCACGTGGCGCAATCAGCCGCTCTCTGACTCCACCGGCGCGGGTCGTTCAATCGTTAAACAAACGATCATCTCAACACTTTTTTTTCCGTCAGGGGAAACATGATGAGTCGTGCCTCTTGCTGCAGCAAAGGCCTGCTGAAGCTCCGACTCAAGGCTGACGTGGTGCCGATGGTTCGAGCGACCCGGCACATGGTGCTTGACGGTTCGAGCGGCCCGCGGCATCGAGCCGTCGTATGCGGGTCGGTAGCTGCTGCCGTACCGAACTACTGGGAATCCCGTCGGTGGCAGCAGAGCAGTAACGGCTCGTCGTGCCCGTTCTCCGGCATGGGGGGTGCCGCCCCGTCCGCGCCGCAAGCAACCCATTCAACCTCCGCGTCTTCGATCAATAAGATCGGAGCGGCGTGCTGTCCGATGAGCGGGTCGACGCCCGAAGCATGCCCTGAAAGTCCCGACGACGGACTCAGCCGTGCGGGTGATGCGGCCCTGGCGGCGAAAATGTCCGCGAAAGACATTGTCAAGCAGCTCGGTAAATCAAAGCTGTCCGGCTTCGTGACGTCTACCGCTACGGTAGGCTACTTTCTCTGCGGCGGGGACTCTCTGACCGTTGCGGCCGCCATTACGCTCGGCACCTTCATGCAATCACTGTCCGCCAACACCACCAACCAAATCATCGAAATCGAACACGACCGCAGCATGAAGCGCACGTGCAAGCGGCCGCTCGTCGTCGGGGCCATCACGCCGTGGCAGGCCGGCGCGCTCGCGGCCGTCGAATTGGCGGCTGGCACCGCCTTGCTCTACGCCATGTGCCCGATGTCGGCGTATCTCGGCGTCGCCAACTGGGTCATGTACGTGGGCGTCTACACGCCACTCAAGCGTCGCTCGACCACGAACACCTGGTGGGGCGCCATTGTCGGCGCCGTCCCGCCGTTGATGGGGGGCACCGCCGCGACCAACGGCCTCATCTGCGCCTCCAGTTGGGCCATCCAGCCAGCCTACCTGCTGGGCTTCGTGCTCTTCGCGTGGCAGATACCCCATTTCATGTCGCTCGCCTACCACTGCCGGCGGGACTACGAGGCCGCTGGGTTCAAAATGCTCCCGTTCCACCACCCAACTCGGGCCAGTGTTTACGCCATGGCCCTCGCGGCCGCCGGGGGTCTGCTGACCACGGTGGGGTTGCCGTACTGCGGCTTCGACGTGGTTGAGCCTTGGTACTACGTGCTCGCGTCCATTGCCAACGTGACGTTTGTCTATAAAACGATTATGTTTCACATCGACCCCGTGAGGTACTGCCGCAGCTGCTTCGTCTTCTCCTACATGTGGTTGGGCGCCATCCTAGCGCTCCTGTGCGTGAATCACTGCGCTCCCATGGCGTTGATCCACAAGCAGTATCAGCGGTGGGGACTCCCCAGCAAAGCCGACGACGATGAACTTCTCGCTGCGCAAGAACTCACGGAGAAAGCCGACCGCTCGTCGAAGTAACGTTAAAGGGCTAGCATGATGCGTTACACACCGACTACCCTGTGAACCGCGCGCCATCGCGGCTCCCCCACTGCATTTTTCAATACTTCTACTGGGAGGATTCCTGAGTCCTCGTCCCACACCAGTGCGTTCATCTGTTTTTTCTCCTCTCTTTCCCGCGCTGAATTTTCGTTCTGGACTCGATCGTTTTGAAGTATGAGGCGCTCCTGTTCGTCGGAAGGAGGGTCCCAAGTTCCCAGAAATGATTCTCTTAACAATCACACCCTTCCCACATTTCTAAAGCCGAACGCCGGTGGTTCCTTCACAAAGCCGCGCGCCGTCGACTGTCTCTCGATCTCTCGCCCTAGTTCATCACCGCTCTCATTCCTTCCTGTCCACAAGTGTTTTTTCTTAGAATGGCACACTTGCGTTGTCAAGTGCATTTTTCTTCTCGCATCCGGCTCACCTCTCTTGGCGCCGTTGCGTTTGGTGAGTCACTCGGGTATCGATGTGTCGCGCGGTCGTCCGTTTGCGTTGATGAAAATCCCGAAAAAAATGTCCGGCTTGGATTGACCTTGAACCAGTGGTTGAACGGAGGATTTTTGTTTCTTCGGCCTTTACCCTCGCCGGACCCCTTCAGAGGCATCTTTGTCTCTTCCTTTCCGACACTCACTTTACTATCACGGCTGCGGCAAGTGACCCAGAACCATCGCATCTGCGGGCGTCCCGTTTTAAAAACGCACACACTGTATGCACCATCATAATGAAACGCAGCCGCGTGCCGCGGATGCCGTTTTGTCTTCCGCGACGCTGCCGCAACAACTTCCTTTGCATCACGCCGATGGAAGGGGTGGCGACGCCGTCCACGGAGCTGCCATCGGCGTCCAGCCCCGCAGTCCTCCCACGACGGCGAGCGACGACGACGACGACAGCGAGGAGGACGATAGTTTGCCGCCGGTCGCGCGGCACGAGGCGCATTACGTGGCACCTCCGCCTCCGGCGGGCCGCATTGGGCACCGATCGTCCGGGGATCCCTCAGCCGCTGCCGTGATGGCCGCACAACGAAAACGAGCTCGGGCACACATCGGGTCCGGCGATGAGCCCACGTCTCACATGGGGGCGTCGTTCTTCTCGGGCGGTGAGGGCCATCATCAACCTTCCGCATTCCTCTCGGCCGCCGCCGCCGACGTCGCGGCCGCGTTCGTCCAGCAGCAGGCCGTGGGGGGTCGCGCCGCGCATTATCCCGTCGACGGCCCCTCCTTCCTCGCGTCACCGTCGTCGAGCTTCGGCTCGTTGGGGGGAGGGGGCAGTGCGCCGTCGTTGTCCCGCAAGGGTTCTTCCAATCTGACGCCCCCCGCCACTCCGCTAGTGATCACCGCCCAGTCGAACCTCGCTGCCGCCGCCGCGTCGTCGTCCGTGTCTGGCACGACTCATCTGGCGTACGTTCATCCCGAGCTGCAGCGTTTCCGCGCCTCGCGCATGTATCAAGAAAATTTTGACCCCTTTATGTCGACGCACGCGACGATCAACCTGACGGACGACACCGAAGTCATGACGCCCGGCTTGACACCTCTGCACCGATTGGAGCTCGCTCGGCTTCAGCCAAAGGCGACGGCTGCCGCTGGACCGTTGTTGCCCATGATGGCCGGTGCGGCCCATCATCACGCGCCATCGTCTGTCACGACGCAAGGTCCTTTTTACGGGGCGCCTCCTCCTTTGCCCAGTAATAGTCATAGCTCAGGACGACCGCAGCTGCCCTTACCACCGTACGACGCGAGTCTGGGCATGGGTCAACAGGAGCTTCCGTCGACGCTCCCCCCGCCGCCCTATCACGCCGCGCCGCGCAGCACCACCGCCACCGGGTTACCACTTCCATCCGCGCCGCACCCACTCACGGGCACCCATTCGCATCACCACCACCAACATCATCAGCATGGTCCGACCCCGCCTCCCTACTCATCCTTGATGGCTCACGGGACGCCACTCACGGGCGGCGGGCCACCACCACCAGGGAACGCGCCTCTTACGACCCTCTTGGCACCTCCGCTCCTGCGACCCTCGGGTGATGTCCACAACAAGCCGCACCACGCGGCGGCGGCGGGGCTGCCATCCGATCCAGCAGCGCGCATCCAGCAGGTCTCCTCCCTAGTTATCGCATCGTCGAATGGCACGGGTACTCCTCCGCCTCCAGCAGCCCTCCAAGTCACAGCGACGGTCGACGATTCGGCCACCCAACGTCCCACCTCGAATTTGCTGCCCGATGCCGAGCTTTTTGAGTCGGGCCGCCAACATCGGACGGACGCTGAGATCCTTTCTAGTCTCCGGGCACAATCGGATCAGTGCCACGCGCGGCTCCAAGAGTCGGTGGACGCGCAGCAGTCCCATCGCGCGGAGCTGCAACGACTGCGGGAACAGCTCACCGATGTCTCGCAGCGCTACGACCGCTCCACAGAGGACGTGCAGAGATTCAAAATTGCCGCGGCGGATTGCGCGAAGCAACTCGAAGCACACTCGCAGTCGCTCGCACGCTTTCGCAAAGCGTCCGGCACGCTCCAGGACACGCTCTCTTGGTTGAAACAGCTGACCGGCCCCATCGCCGCACTATCTGCGTTCCCTGTGTCGCCAGGGTTGCTCTCGGGCGCGGGCGCAGCCTTCCAGCCTTCGCTCCCGTTGCTCCTGCCTCGCGAGCAGGACGTCTCGACGGCCGCCACGGCACTTCAAGTGCTGCTCAACGAACACGCGCCAGTTCTCAAAGTTACGAAGGATACCATCGAGTTTCGCGACATGCACCACCACTATGCAGCCGCCGTGGTCAGCGACGGTGCCTCTCCTCCGCCAGCCACGATGGCCTCCGCAGCGGTCGTAACCTCTCAGGTGCCCCTCCACGCCTGTCGCGTTGAAACCGCGACCGATCCGTGCCCCAACATCGCCTGCGAGTTCGCCCATCGCCTTCGCCCTGCATCGTGGTATCTGCTGTCGGTCGCCAGCCTGGCCATGGAGCTGCTGCCCCGAAGCTACCCGTGTGCCGACTTCTCTCTCTCGCTGCACACCGCGGCGGCCGAAAGCGAAGACATTGCGTCTCAGGAAATGGCGTCTCTGGGTCGCCCCCACCTCGGCGATAATGACGGTGTGTCCAAAGCGACGAACGGAATGGCGACGGGCGCAGAAGGACCGAGTGTTGGATGGATGACGGCGTCCTCGACCCCACCCCATACTGTTGCCGCCGCTGCGTCGGGCGCCTTGGACTCGACGCGACTCAAACTAGCTGAACGTGCCAGACGGGTCCTGTTGAGCCTTGTGCGAGTCGTGCAGGCGACGTCGTGGCATATGGTTCCCCCGATTCCGCTGCTTCGCGACGCCGTCACTTGCTTTCAGTCCGCCCCAGGAAGTGCGACCCGCCAAGCGGCCGGGGCGTCGATGCTGCAACACTTCCGAGCGTTGCGCAAGAACACGGTCCCGATGACATGCCTGGATCTCGCCAGCATCGTCACCTCCAGCCGCTCCTCGACGCCGGATCGCGTGGGCCGCCATTTTTTTCATTTCATATCAAAGACGTTCGGGACGGATTTGGCCAACGCGTCGAGAGGCGCGGCAAGGCCAGCTGCGCAGAACGCACCGACGATAAACACGGCCGGTGGCCCCCTACGCCCCCCCAGCCAGATCGCAAACGGTAGTGGCACGGCGGCTGCGGACTCATTGATCGTCGACGGTGGCGCTACTTCCATGGCGGTCGTCGGGGAAGAAGAGGAGGCAACCGCCGACGCGGCCTCGTCGATGGCTTCCAGCGGCGGGGGCGGTGCAGCCGCGGCGGCAGGAGTGGCGGGGGGAACGTCCTTCGCCCCCCGCATTGCCAACATCATTCGCACCTGTTTCGCAGCGCTCGCAAAGGCGCCCACGGATCCCATCCTTTGGCGCGCGCTCATCCACGCGGTGCTCAAGGACCCTGTTCAAGGGCTAAGCAAACGCAGTACCATTGTGACTTGGTGCGAGCAGCTCGACGTCAAGGGAGCGTGGCTGCCATTTTTCAAAGTGCTTGTCACGCTCGAACAGTTGAACCGGACCTCGGACAGGTGTCCCACGAGCGGACTTGTGTCCAATGCAGCTCTCATCCACGAAACGTTGACGATCGTTCACGAGGTGGTCAAGCACTACAGTGATACCGCCTTCACCCTACTGGCTGCGGAAGGCGCTCACGAATCGCTCTCCACGAGGGCCGCGGAAGCATTGCCTCCCGACGTGTTGCTCGCATTAGGCTTCATCGACAAGTGCGCCACAGAGGCCGCGGCGGGCGACGACGCTGAGACGTCCGCCGCCGTGGAGCATTCCGACAACGACTTAACCTTCCTCATGTCGCACACGGCCAATCAGTACGCCGCGTCGTATGTGCTCGCGATCGCCGCGGTGGGGGTCGCGCGATCTTGCGGCAGGGATCCTGCGATCACGCTTTTGTCTCCTTACACGGTGGACGCATTTCGCAAGCCGCCGTCCACGTCACGGATCACCTCGTCGTTGTCCGAGGGCCCTTCGACCCCGGCGGGAGGCGAAAGCGGTGGCATCGTGACTTGTCTGAGCCCGGTTGCGCAACTGAACCTGTTCCTATTGCACGCCGCCATCATTATCGAGGGCGACCGGCTCAGTCGTTACACTTCGCTGTTCGAGTTTCCCTTTACAGTGATGAGTCCATCGTTCGGGAGGCGCGCCCCCATCTGGCGCCGGGCACAGGCCGCCGGAGTCGCTGTCACCGGGGGGGCTCACCTGCTGCAGTCCTGGATGAACTATCCCACAGCGGACCAGGCGCTGTTCGGGAAAAGGGGCCGCGAAGGGGAGCCGCAAACGGCCGACAGCGCCGCCGCCGATCGGATCGCTGCGTTAACCGTGGTCGAGGCCGCGGAGGGGTGGCTCGCGCCTGTCGTCGTCCAACTCACACAGATCGTCGGAGCCGGTGAGTGTGCCGTTCTCTTAGAGCACCACCGCACGGCGCTCAACGTCTGCCGCCTGCACATCATTGCGGCGACGTCGTGGCAGCTGAGCGATTTCCTATCCGGATCCGCCCGGATACTCCACCGTCTCTCGGGTCTTCACCACCAACATCATCATCATTCTCGACGCGGCGCCGCCGCCGCCGTGGCCGGCAATCCACCGCCGCCGAAAGCAGCGGACCATCATCACCCTCTCCATCATCTGAGCGGCGTGTCGATGGACGAGGTGGCGGCCGTGTGGCTGCAGTACCTCGAGCTGTACAGCTTGTCCCCATCGGCTCACGTCTCGAACGTCGGCGACAACAACACTCAACTTGCCGGCGGAGGAGGCGGCGGGGCGGCTGGCGTCGGCGGCGGTGGTGGGTCCTCTGCGGCCGCGCCTCCTGGAGTGCCGCCGCCGTTTCAATCCTCCGGCAATCTAACGATCACGCCCTTCATGCGTGCGATCGAGGACGTTCGGTCGAAGTTGCACGCCGCCTCCCCACGCATCGCCCTGACCGCGGCCGCTTCGATGGTGCTGCTGATGGCCGCGTCGAATCCCCGCGACCCTGTCAAAGCCCTCCGCGATGCCCGCTCCACGGCGCGAACAGCGCTGTACTCCTTCATGGGTCAACATTTTCGCGGCACCTCTGTGCAATCACTGGCTGAGCTGTCCCAGGCGTTTGCGCGATTCTTCGCGTCGAACTCAACAACGACGATGACTAACACATCCTCAAACGGCAAGATAGCCCAAGGTTTCGTCACCGGCGCGGACGACGGCGTGCTGCGCCTGTGCGCCCAGCTCACTGTGGATCAACACGTTGCCGCGGTCCTCCTCATCGCGATTTGGCAGCTGGACGAGCTTCGACACAACAGTGCGTTGGATTTGCTTTCTGGCCTGAAGGACTTTCTTGCGAGTACCAGCCATAACTGGCGGCGACAACGGACACCCACGCCAGGAACAGCCGTGCCGCCCTTCTGCTTGTCGCCAACGGCGCTCAGCCACAGTTTCACCTGTTTCGAGCTGCATTGTGTGCTCACGTCGGTCGCGATCAACATCGGCCTCGTATTCGCCCACATCTATGACCGCTTGACGGTGATCGCCCATCCCGGGGTGGCCAGGGGGGGGCCGATGCCACCCACGTTGGCGTCCCTCGTCGGTTCCGCGGCCGGTTCCATGGCCACCGCCGCGGTCAACGCCAATCCGGCGGATGTCGACGGCAGCAGCCTCAACGACGCACGTCGGGCCGCCGCGTGCCTCACCGCTCTGGACCCCATCGGCTGTCCGCTAGGCAGCCTCGTGGTTTCGCGGGGACAGGAAGAAGTCCTCGCGATGCTTCGCAACCCTGGCCGGCTGCTCCATCCGTCGCTATGGTCCGATGCCAATATCACCACGGTGCGCCGAGGTGTAGTTCGGATCGCGCACGAGTTGGGACTACTGCACCCTCATATCGCCGCCTGCGCCTTCCAGAGCGGCCTCCTCCGCTCCCTGGCCAGCCTTGCACCCTCTGCCGGCGCCCACGATGGCACCTCTCCTCCTCCTAGTGAGCCTCCCGCCGGATTGGACCCGCGGATACTCCGGAGGGTACATCGCCCGTCAGCGGCCGGCGGTGAGACCACAACGGGTGTCGAATGTAGGCCGCTATCCGGCTACTTGGCGACGTCCGGTTTCTTGGTCTCGGGGGAGTTCCTGCCCTAGTAACAATTGCCCTAGTGGCGCAGCCCGACACGTGAGATCCACACATTCAAACGATGCACCGACGTCCGCCGATGAAAAGGACCGCCGGTAACCGGCTGAAAGGAATACCGTTTGGTCAACAAGCCCACTAGCGTCGCCACTAAGTGACCAACCTATAGAGTTGAATCTGCGACTCCCGCCCCCTCTCGAACCGCCGTTCACGAAACGATACGGTGTCCGAGTGGGGATGGGGTGATTCCATCACAGAGAGAATAGATGTGGACGTCGTGACCAAGAAATCAGCAGCCCCTCTTTCGATTCAACAACAACTATTCTGTTCTTTCTACGTATGGTTCTTCTGGTGGAGGAGAAGTTGAAACATCTTGTGAGGATTTTTTGTCTCGTCTCAATTACAGTAACCCCTATCCAATCGGGGAGGAGGGACATGACGGCACCGTCGCCGCGCGTGGCGATTGTCGGTGGAGGCGCTCTAGGCAGCGCCTGCGCTCTATTCATTCGCCGTGCCATGCCAAAATCGCGAGTCCTTGTCCTGGAGCGCGACCCATCCTACACGTATGCCTCCTCCGCGCGGTCCGCTAGTTCCATCCGGCAGCAGTTTTCGTCGCCCGTGAACATCGCCTTGTCGCTCTTCGGCTTAAGCTTCCTCCGGCAACCTGACGTGCGCGACGCCATCGGCCTGGTTGAGGGTGGCTACTTGTTTTTGGCGTCGACCGAAGGAGGGGCCGCTACCCTCACCCGCAACGTGGCCAGGCAACGGGGTATGGGAGCTGACATTCGCTTGCTCTCTCACGCGGAACTCGGCTCGATGTTTCCATGGTTGAACGCGAACGACGTCACCTTGGCGTCGTACGGAAATGCCGGTGAGGGGTGGTTCGATGGCTTTTCTCTCCTGCGAACTCTCCGGCAGAAGGCGATCGATGCGGGCGCGACGTTCGTGAAGGCGGACGTTACACAGCTTGAGGAAAGGCATGGCCGAGTCGTCGGGGCACGCACCGGCGACGGTTCGTTTCACGAATGTGACTGGGCGGTGAATTGTGGTGGCCCCTGGGCTGCCAAGGTGGCTAGCCAAGTTGGCATCGACCTTCCCGTGTGTGCTCGGCGGCGGACTGTTTTGGTCTTGCAGTCATCCGAACCGCTACCGAACTGCCCGCTGCTCGTCGATCCCTGCGGGATGTGGTTCCGAGGTGACGGCGGCGCGATTCTGCCGAGTGGACAAACGTCGTCGTTCAAGGTCTCGCCGACGAACCGGTTCATCGCCGGGTGGGGCCCGGAGGAAGCCAATGATGCCAACGACCTGTCGTTGGATCAGCCTGACGTGGCATACTTCGAGCAAACGTTGTGGCCTCAATTGGCGCACCGCGTCCCAGCGTTCGAGAGTTTGAAAGTCACGTCTGCGTGGGCGGGATACTATGAAGTGCATCCGTTGGACCACAACGCCATCGTCGGGCCGCACCCCACCAGACTGCCCAACCTTCTCTTCGCCAACGGCTTCTCAGGGCATGGCTTACAGCATGCCGTGGGCATCGCTCGTGGCATCGCGGAGTGGATACAGCATGGGAATTATCAAACCATCGATCTCAGTCCCCTTCACTTTGACCGCGTGATCAAGCAGCAACCTTTCCTTGAAGAGAACATCATTTGAGAGAGCAACGGCCCCCCGACGCAACAAGGGAAAGGGGATGGAAGGCACGAGGGGAGGGCATCCGAGAGATCGTTGGCTGGCGGCCGGAACGATCCCCCCTCTGCATCATGTTGGGGTATTTGAGCTGGACGTTTACAGATGCGACAACAACCCATATCACACATTGGTTTTGTGAATCCATGTCCGTGCGAGGCGCGTGCTATCGCGCGTTGAACCGAGCCGAGACGATTGCCGCGCTGCCGTATGACTCGCTCTGCCGACATCTCGAAGCGATGCTCGTGCTAGCGAAAGGAGGGCACGCGCGCTGCGTGCAGCGCACCGTGTTACCTCTGGCCGAAGGCGGCGGGGGGGTCCTATTGAGCATGGCAGCGTCGGATAATGAATTGGCAGTCACGAAAATCGTGACTGTCCATCCTAACAACAGCGCCATCCGCCTTCCGGTGGTGCAATCCGAGGTGAATGTGATTTGTGCGGTCACGGGACGGCGATTGATGTCGCTTGACGGAGACGTCGTCACGGCAAGGCGCACGGCCGCGGTGAGCGCGTTGGCGGTGCGGCGCTGCCGCCCTCATTTAGGGACCCGTGCATCGCCTGCGACGTTGCTGATTGTCGGCAGTGGCGAGCAGGGCCGCGCGCACGCCGACGCATTCCAATGCCTCTTCTGCATATCGGCGACACGGATGGTCGCGAGAACGCCAGGCGCGACCGGGGCAGACGCGTATGCTGCGTCGCTTCGCCCAGAGGACGTTGCGTGGGCGGCTATCGTCGTGACCGCCACGTCCAGTCCGACGCCAGTGATCTCTCCGGCAGCCGCAAGTGCGTTGCGCAGCACGTCCATCGTATGCGCGGTGGGTGCGTTCACAGCGGCGATGGCGGAGGTTCCCGCGGCGCTCGTTGAGCGGTCTCATTGGGTCGCGGATAACGTCGCGGCGGTGCGTGTGGAAGGGGGGGACTTTCTCCAAGCCAACGCGGCGGTCGATTGGTGTCGCGTCGTCGAACTGTCGTCAGCATGTGAAATGCCCAACGATCAACCCGTGGTGTTTAAGTCGGTGGGCAATGCCCTGTGGGACCTCGCCGCGGCCCACTGCGTCGGAGACAATACTTACTGAAGTATAGCTTCGTGATTCGTTTTCAAGTTTTCCACCACTCTGTGTTTACGACGGAGCTTCACCTCAGCCACGAATTCGAATGTACTAATTATTATTCTTCAAAAAAAAAGTCGAACGAAAAGCGTTTCCCGCCACTTTCACGTTCGCAAAGAATTGCTTTTTTTCCACATTCATACGTTGTTCGCCGCAATGACACCGTCCTCC
>ERZ1292630.3888-Hain-H41-02um-R3-3888-length-12827-cov-5_pt1 | contig 12827 bp, 12 predicted proteins | sample MGYA00564408_ERZ1292630 | MGnify/ENA primary metagenome ERZ1292630 (study PRJEB36523, sample SAMEA6512641) | groundwater metagenome | collected 2019-01-08 | study: AquaDiva: Metagenomics assemblies of 32 groundwater samples | reverse complement strand
GTAAAAGTGTTAACAACCATAGATCCTTATGGAGGGTTTTTTAAAGATTATCCTACGAATTACCCCATTACAATGTTGGATTTTGAATTATGGTTAAAAACTTATAATATAGTGTAACTTTAACTAGAATAGTTGATTCGGGTTATTTTCAGTCGTTATAACGACTGAAAATAAATGATCAAAAAGTATGTATGCAGATGCATACATAATCCAACCCAAAAATTCGCTCTTCATAACTTATTTTTTACGATTCTTTTTATGTTGATATAAAATAACTAATTCCTTATAAAAATGGCGGCAACTTCAAGTGTATCGGTAGCCAATTGTTTTATCGATTTGGCAACTTTTTCTGAACTCGAAAGTTTTTTGTATGGAGGTCCTTTAGCTATTAGTTTTTTCGTAGCTGGAGTTCAAAAGGCTAATTGGTTTTCGATCATTCCAATTGCTCTTCGTAACAATGGTATTTTCAGTTTAGGTCAAGAAGGTGTTTCGTCGTCTCTTAATAGGTCTGGCGATTACGTTTTAAATTTATGGTTTAGATGCGAATTCCCGACCCTCGCACCGGTTGTTGCTAAATTAGCTGCTGATACATGCAGATGGACTAGAAACTTGATGCATAATATCATCAAACGGTGTACAATTTCTTTCAACGAATTAATTGTACAAGAATTTGACAATTACTGGTTGGACTTTAATTACATGTTTAGAATACCTGCCAGTAAAAGAGTTGGATACAAACAAATGATTGGAGATGTTCAAACAATGACGACATCGTTCGATCCTACTGGTACTGTAGCGACTGTCTCTGGCGGACTTACGAGAGGTATCTATGGAGGGTATTTTAGTGTTGTTTTACCTTTCTGGTTTGGAGAAGATTCTGGTGTTGCTTTACCAGTCGCTGCTTTACCTTTCAATGATATTAAAATTAACTACGAATTTAGAAATGCGACTGATTTATTGGTTCTTAGAGGAACTCAGACAATCGCAAATTTAGCGTCTCTTCAACCTGGTGCCGACGCGACAACCGGATTACCTAGCGCGTCTGTTATTTTTCCAGACGGCGCTCCGAATTTTAGAAATGCTAATACCTTTGCTCATTATGCAGTTATTCATAACGATGAAAGAACCAAAATGGGCGATTCGCCTCGTGATATGCTTATTAGACAAATTCAAACCGTCGCTGATACAGAAGTCCCAGTTTCAGCTACCACTCTTTCCGTAGATTTAAGAATATCTCATTCAGTTGTTTCATTATTCTTTGCAATGAGAAACAAATCACAACCTGCTGAATGGTCCAATTATACTACTAATTTTGACCAAGGAGTTGTTTTTGGTCCTTCTGCACCAGTCGCTCAAGGGGGTGTCGGAAATGAAAGATTTCACGATCCTATCGCTAACACGCGATTGAGTTATGAAAATACTGCTCGTCTTGATCAAAACTCTGACTTTTTCTCAAAAGTCCATCCTTATCTTTATTCAGAAGCTGTCCCGGACGAACCTGGTTACCATATGTGGACCTATTCTATTAAACCGTGGGAAGCTCTCTCCCCGGCTGGTTCTACCAATTTCTCTAAATTGGCTAATGCGACAATGACTCACGATATTAGTAATCTTGCTCGATACTGGATGAATCACCCGTTAACGGGGCTTGGTATTCCGCTTAAATTAACGAGTATATTTATCGCACAAAATTGGAATATTGCGAGGGCTGCTAATGGGTCGATTGGGCACCCAACACTTTGATCGCGTTTTTTCGTTAATTTTAATAGGGTGTATTTTTCCTATACAACTTTCTTTCCCATATGGGAAAGAAAAAATGAAATTTGTAACTCGCTATTAAAATATATAAAATTGATCGATGACAGATTTTTTTGACCCTATAAAAGAAGCACCGACGTATTTCGTTAGCGAAACCGGAAAAATTATCGGTCCGACTAATAAAGTGTTAAATCAATACACATTAAACAACCGTAAATACGTCAAAATTCGCCTAAATGGCGAGAAAAAATGTACCCACATGTTTGTTGATACATTAGTGGCAAAAACATTTATAGACAATCCTGACAATTTTAACCACATATTTCACAAAGATGGTCGAACGCAAAATAATATCGCTTCAAATCTACAATGGTGCAAACCTGTTGATCCTACGCTTTTACCAGAACTTTGGCATATCATATTAAATGTCCCTAAACTAGAATTAAATTTGTTTTTAGTCAATAAATTTTTGACTAATATTATAACATCTAAAATTTACAAAGAAAGATATGACACAATTCTCACACATATACATCCTACTATGAACGATTCATCATTAATAAATTTTGGTCATATAAAAGGATTATATTCAAATCATTTTAGTAGTATATCAGATACGGGCGTAATGTATTTGACGAATTTAACCAAATTGGGATTATTTAACGTTGAAACAATTACTGATAAGTCTGTCTCGTTATTGACTAATTTAACAGAATTAGATTTAATTGGTGATACGTATTTGGTGACTGATAAATGTTTATCGGGTATGTCTCGCTTAAATACATTAAATTTAACAGGTAATAGATGTATAACAAATATAAGTATAAGAAAACTAACGAATCTAACAAAACTAAATTTAAGCGCAACACATAAAGTTACAAACAAAGGTGTAATCAACTTAAACCAATTAACAGAACTCGATTTGGCCGGAAATATTAATATTACGAGTGAAGGTATATCGGGATTAACAAATTTACAAATATTGTGTTTACATAGCACCACGTTGATTCAAAATGACGGCGTAAATTTATTGACAAATTTGCATACATTAGATCTAACAAATTGTTCAATCGGTGACTATGCTATAAAATCGTTATATCGATTAACGCACTTAAATTTAGATTCAAATTATTTTGTAACAAACGAAGGACTAAAATGTTTAACTAATCTGACACATATTAATTTATCATGTCAACCTCTCGTAACCGACGAAGGGTTAATTAAATTAACTAGCTTAAAATCAATAAATTTAGAGATGAATGACAGTATTACTGACGACGCCTTAAAAGTGTTAACAAATTTAAAACACATCAATATTAAGTATAACACCACTATAACAGAACTAGGATTGTCGTATTTAATCAGATTAAAATCAATCAAAGTGTTATATAATACAAATATACGATTTAATACACTGACTCGCATTTCTTCATCAATAATACATTACTACGAAGATAGTTATGATAGCGATAGCGATGATTAATTATTTGTACTATTTTTTCTTGTCAAATACAAGAAAAATTGAGAATAATTATTAGAGATAATTTAGTTTGGTCGCAATAAAGATGACTGAAATTTTTAAAGAAATTATCGAATACCCTAAATATAAAATTAGCAACCACGGATCGGTAATAGGGCCTAATGGTACACTTACTCCATATAAAAGAATTGACGGGTACGAAGATGTTAAATTATATAAACATGTTGATGGTAAATCAGTACGAAAAGGAGTATTAATACATAAGCTCGTTGCAGAAGCATTTGTTGAGAATCTTAATCCAAATACATGGACTATAGTGAATCATAAAAATAGTGATAGGTCCGATAATTATTATGAAAACTTAGAATGGTGTAACTACAGCATGAATTCGCTGCACGCTAGTGCTAAAAATATAACGAACGGCTCAGAAAAACCATGCGGCCAATATTCATTGAATGACGAATTAATCCAGGTTTTTTCGTCCCTTACAGAAGCAGCTTCTGTAACAGGACTATCTTACAGTGGTATAGCAAAAGCGTGTAAAGGAACTGCTATAACATCATGTGGTTATAAATGGAAATATACAGACGATAAACATCTTAATCCGGAAATTCACGATGTAAAAGATTGGGAAACTATTGACGAGTTTCCCTCTTATAAAATTTCGCGAAATGGAAAAATATACTCCAAAGAATTTAAAACTATCGCTGTCAGCCACGATCACGGCGGGTCTTTAAGTATAAAATTAACTTTTTGGGGAGAATATCATATACGCAAAATTCACAGGTTAGTGGCTGAGGCGTATATTCCTAACCCAGACAATCTTCCAAATGTAAGCCATATAAATGGAAATAAATATGACAATAGCGTGGAAAATTTAATGTGGTGCACCCAAGTACAAAGCGTAAAACATGCAGTAAACTTGGGCAAAATTCCTAAACCCAAAGGTAAGACTGTAATGCAATATGAAATTGATGGAACATATATAAAAACATTTAAAACAATAAAGAGAGCCTCAGAACTTACTAATTCTTCTGCGACGACCATTGCTTTGGTTTGTAATAATAAAAGACAAACTAGCGGGGGATTTAAATGGAAGTGGGGCTAATTTGCTAATTATTTATTTCTTATCGGTCATACCGATAAGAAATACTCTAATCATAATCATACGATCGTAATTACAACATCTTCGTATATCACATATTCGTAATCGCCGTCATAATCGATATGATAGTTTTCATTGTTATCTGCGCGTCTAACCAAACTCTGGTGAATATTATATTCGTCTAATTTAACTCGTATATAATACGGATTTTTATACCCGTCATATTCGTAGATTATTTGGTAAAGCTTTTTATTTTTAAGTCTAATAGTCGTCGATAATAATGTATATTCGTGTTCGTAGTTGGAAAAATTTCTTATCATCATTGGATCAAGTTGAAATTTAACACCTTCACAATTTATATATTCAAAAATACAATTAACTTCATTATCTTCACATTTAATAGAACTTAAACACCTTTTAGTTAAGGCCGAAATCTTTTTGATTAATAACAATGGAACGATACGAGTTATAATATCTTTTATTAGGGTTTCACCTATGTTAACGTTTTTTAACAGCCAGTATTTGTAATAATTCATCGCGCTAAAATAAATTATATCCACTGCACAAATTTCATTTTTTCTTTCCCATATGGGAAAGAAAGTTGTATAGGAAAATACACCCTATTAAAATTAACGAAAAAATGCGATCAAAGTGTTGGGTGACCGAGCGATCCATTAGCCACACGTGCAATGTTCCAATTTTGCGCGACTAACACATGCGATAATTTAAGAGGAGCTCCTAAGTTAACAAGATTGTTGTTCAAATAGTATTGAGCGATGTTACTAATATCGTGGGAGATGGTAACATTGGCCAATTTAGAGAAATTGGTAGAACCGGCTGGGGAAAGAGCTTCCCATGGTCTGAGAGAGTAAGTCCACATGTGGTAACCAACTTCATCAGGAACGGTATCAGAGAACAAATAAGGATGAATGAGTGAATAGAAATCAGAGTCATTTGATAATCTAAGAGTGTTTTCATAGATAAGTTCGGTTTTGGCGATTGGATTCCAGTTACTGATTCCAAATGCTCCTCCTTGAACTTGTGGAGCTTGAGCGGCAACACCATTAATAGTCTTGTAATCGAAATTAGTAGAATAGTTAGACCATTCAGCGGCTTGAGATTTGTTTCTCATGGCGAAAAAGATTGAGACAATTGAATGAGATAATCTTAAATCGAAACAAGCTCTAGTGGCTGAGGCGGCAATGTCGGAGCAAGAAATGTTTTGGACTTGTCTAATGAGCATATCACGAGGAGCATCTCCCATTTTGGTTCTTTCATCATTATGAATAACTGCATAGTGAGCATAAGTGTAAGCTTTAGAGAAGGTAATAGTGCTTGAAGTGACGTTGTTGTAAGGTTGTCCGGTAGCTGGGTCAGTTCCGACTTTAACGGCAACTAAATCAGAAATAAGAGCTCCAGCTCTAAGAACTAAAAGATCAGAGACATTTCTAAATTCGTAGTTAATTTTAATATCATTGAAAGGTAAAGCAGCGACTGGTAAAGCAACGCCAGAATCTTCTCCAAACCAGAAAGGTAAAACAACACTGAAGAATCCACCGAGTAATCCTTGATTAACATTCAAGGTATTTGGATCTCCAAGAGGATTAAAGGTAGTAGTCAAAGCAGCGACATCTCCAATCATATTCTTGTATCCGACTCTCTTGTGTTCTGGAATTCTAAACATGTAATTGAAATCTAACCAGTAATTGTCAAATTCTTGAACAACCAACTCGTTAAAAGTGATAGAACATCTCTTAATGACGTTGTGCATTAAATTTCTAGTCCATCTGACGGTATCAGCAGGAACATGACCAGCTCCAACTCTATTGGTAATAGTTGGCCATTCACATCTGAACCATAAATTTAAAACGTAATCTCCAGATCTGTTAAGAGATGAAGAGACTCCACAAGCTCCAAGTTCAAAACATCCATTGTTACGGAGAGCAATTGGAATGATCGAAAACCAATTAGCCTTTTGAACTCCGGCTACGAAAAAACTAATAGCTAAAGGACCTCCATACAAAAAACTTTCGAGTTCAGAAAAAGTTGCCAAATCGATAAAACAATTGGCTGCAGATACGCTTGATGTGGCTGACATTTTATATTTTTAGGAGTTAGTTATTTACACTCCAACATAAAAATAATCACAAAAATAGTAATTTGGTCGATCTATTTTAAACACGTATGAATATTAAAAATACAGGGCTATGCTAAAATTTACAGAATTACCTGAGGATATTATCAAAGTTATCATAAAATTTACAGACGCACCTATTTTTACATTAAGTTTGGTATGCTCCTATTTCAATACCGTCGTATTTGCAGTAAAATTACTTGAACTTAATACTCAAGAGTATAAAAAGATTAGAGATCAACATATTCAAAAGATGACACATCTTGTATCGCTAAATTTGAACCATAATAGCGATATTACTAACGTAGGTCTGCATTCGTTGACATCCCTCAAAAAATTGTCATTGTATGGTTATACTTTAATTACTGGCGGATGTGTGATGCGTCTCACGAACCTTACACATTTAAATTTAGGGTGGAACCGCCACATCCCAAACGACTCTTTAAAAAATCTTACGAAATTAGAGACGTTGGTATTATGCAGTAATTCTTTAATTACAGATAAGGCGTTAATATTACTTACGAATCTTACCGATTTAGATCTAAGTTGTAACACCGCCATAACAGATAATAGTATTATGCATCTTATGAATCTTAAAACTTTATGTTTATACCGAAACTCTTACATCAGTGATATATCACTCTCGCGACTGACGAATTTAACGGACCTAAATGTATATGCAAATTTTAAAATTACAGATAATTCGATTGAAAAACTTGTAAACATGGTATCTTTAGATTTAAGATATAATCATACAATCACAGTTAACTCTATTTTTAACCTCGTAAATCTTAAAACTATAGACATTACTGGGAATAGATTAATATCCCCTAAAAGAATAATGAACATAAAGCAGAGTTTAACATGTATGAGCGACCTAAAAATTATCGACGATCCGTTTGTAGTTAACCGAAATACTTAATTAATTTGTGTAACAAATTAATCCAATTATTTTGCTCACAAAATAATTATTTTCGCTATATAAATAATTTGTACAAATTATTTAGAGAAAACAATTCATTAAATTATACCTATTATTTAGGTATAATTTAATGAATATATAAATAAAAAAATGGAAACGTATTTTGAAAAATAGTATCTTAAAGTTGTCTTTTATTTGAAAAAAATGTCAACTGAACAAAAATCTAAAGTCGAGGTGTCGTCACCAGCCAATACTGAATTAAAAATTCAAAAACATAAGAAGAAATCTTCTGCGGGATTTAACGCTTATATCTTTAAAGTTTTAAAGCAGGTCCACCCGGATACCCGAATTTCTGGGCAAGCCACTAGACAGATGAATTCGCTGCTTGAACTTTTGGCTATTAAATTATCCGAAACGGCTCATTCTATTACCTCGCGTAACGGTAGGCAAACTATTACGAGCAGAGAAATTCAATCTGCTGTAAGGTTGGTTATTTCAGGACAACTTTCAAAGCATGCAGTATCAGAAGGTACTAAAGCTGTTACCAAATTTAATGCGTCTGTAGAAAATACACCAGTTGCAACTCCAGTAAAGGGTAAACCTGGACAGAAAAAGGCGTTTGGAACTACTAAAGGTCAAAAGAAAAAACCAAGTGAAAGATCTGAAAAACGTGCAGGATTAACGTTTCCAGTCGCTAGATGTAAAAAATACATTAAATTAAGAGGAGCTTCAGGATATCGCGTAGGAGTAGGCGCTCCAGTATATTTAGCGGGTGTCTTAGAATATATTTGCGCTGAATTATTGGAACTCTCTGGTAATGCAGCCAGGGATAACAAAAAGGTAACTATTTACACGAGACATTTATTTTTAGCCTTTGCAAACGATCAAGAATTATCATCTTTATTTGCACAATTTAACGTTGAATTTAACGGAAGCGGGGTTTTATCTAGAATTCGCGATGAACTTATTCCTCAAACTGACGAAGATGGAAAACTTATTAAAAAGAGTAAAAAGACTCATAAAAAAGTTCCAAAAGTAGACGGAGTCGTAAAACCTCACCGTTTTCGACCTGGAACTGTCGCTTTACGTGAAATTAGAGCTCAACAAAAATCTACAAAGATTCAAATTCAACATTCTCCGTTTGAAAGAATCGTAAGAGAGATCGTAAAGTCTGATGTTATCGGAAACGAAGATTTGCGCTTTTCGGAAGGAGTCATTTTAGCTCTTCAAGGATTTATCGAATCTTGTATGACTCATATCTACAGCGACGCCCAAGATTTAGCTTGTTATACACACCGGGAAGGTATTAATGCTAAAGATATCATGTTTAGTTTACATCATTCTTCTATGGGATTTGACAAGTTTGTCATCCCTTCAAAAGTTCGAGATTCAAAAAATCAAGTCTCTAAAGAACCTTTACTTCGTATCGCTCGTCGAGCTGGCGTAAAGAGATGTCGAAATGAAGTGTACGAAGTTTCTAGACGTATTATCGATGGTATTTTATTCGAAATTCTTCGCCGCGCTAATATATTAGTACAACACAGTCGATCAAAGACTCTTAACGGAAGAAACTTGGAGTTTGCGATCCAAGATTGTGGGTATAACTATTTCTTTTAGTTACATCTAAAATGCGATTTTTCATTATAAAAATAATGAAAAAAAATGGTTAAATCGTTCAGTTATAAGAAGATTTAATGTGATTACACCATGAAGTGTGCAATTTGTAAGTTTAAAGACTGGGAGGGTTTATTTTTAGATTGTATATTTGGATCTTGCGATTTATGTAACCACCGAATACCTTATTCAGACTATAAATTATGTGAAGAATGTTCTAATGCACACTCTAGATGTTATTTTTGCGGTATTCACGTTGAGTCAGTTGTAGATTTAATATTACAATTGGATGCTCTAAAAGCAAAATTTATTAATGACCATACTGAACTAGGGATTTACCTAAAACAATCAAAATATTCACATGTTTTATACAAAGAAGAATACTGGATTAACGATACCTACACTGAACGAATTAATGCGTACTATGAGAAAATCATCGCAAATATAAATTTAGGAATATACGGATTTGAGGATTAGCTACACCTCGTTTTTATTTTTAATCGATTTGTTATTTGATCATAAATAACAAATGGCTGAACTTCCTACAATGCAATATCTTATCGCTGGCTTACTATTTTTTATTATCATCGGAGGTTCTTGTACCATTCCAGGGTGTTCAGAAAATTCAAAACCTATCGTGATAAAAGCAGGGTTAGGGGTTGCTGGAATTGCGACAGCTATAGCTGTTTACTATATAATCAAAAATAAATCTTTAGATAGCCTACCTATGTTACCAAATGTACCAGAAGATTTAAATACTAAAGTAAAGTCGTTGAAGGCAGGTATGGACTTTTGTTACACGGCTCTAAATAGTGTGTGCAATCCGATGCAACCAGAACTTTGCCAAGACGAGTTTGTAAATTGTATGAATCGAGAGACTCGGCGAATTTTAATACCTCGTCTACAATAATATATATTTATTTTTTATCACTGGCTAAAGTGATAAAAATGTGTTTATAACGGATTATTTTATGAGGCATTCCATACGACGGGTTCTTCTTTTAATACGCTTGCCACGATATCAGCGGCTTCTTCGCATACTCTATTAATACTATGACTTTTATCCACGCCAAGTATTTCAGCTAATTCAATCCTCGCGTTTTTAATAGAAATTAAAAGTTCTCTCATACGAAAAGCTGTACCTAGAGGAATGTTTAAGCTACCAGTATTATCACCTAACACTTCGTATTTAATACATTCGAGTATTTTGAACGCAACGTCTTCTGCGCAATTCGAGTTCATTCTAGAAAATATCACGTTCGTCAAAGACGTTCGGTGTGTAATTTTAATTGTATCTTGAGCAATTCGACACTTAATATAAACACCATCGTATGTGATAAAATCAATTTTGGTGTTAAAATTAGTGTCATTCGTTCGAATAAAATATTCAACTTCATCTCCGTATTCACCGATAGTTACATGAGCACATATAGTATTAGCCAAAGTTTGATCGTTTTTGTTAGATGTAAAGTTTCTTTCTAGACGGATATATTCGATTATTTTATTAGCAGCTTTTTCTATATAATCGATATCTGATATCGATACTGTCGAAGTACCCGTCGTATACCGAATAGTTATTGTATCATTTGTGATATTACAGTTAATATATCCTATAGGCATAATAAAGTCTATAGTGGTACCATCATTGTAAATAGATACATTAAAAAAGTCGGAATATTCGAATTTATTTACTGCAGCGCACAATTCAGTCGCGATAGATGACATCTTATTTAAATAATTGAGTGGTTACTAAAGTTGTAATTATTTATTTAACACGCCATACCTTTTAAGTGGTACTTTAGTGTTACCATTATGAGCGCTAGTTGGCCAAATATTCTTAATATTAGAGTCATTTTTAGGCCTAACTCTCGATTCGTCAGCCCCTAATCTATAAAAATAAATTTCAGGTTTAATATGAGAACCAATTTGCGTCGTGTTTTGACCAATAAATATTTCAGATATATAACGATCGTTTATTTCAAATGTCGCCCATTCAGTAGAAATTTCAGGTGTAATACGATTATCAATTTCTATTTTAAGAAGGTCGTTAATTTTAAGTCCCATATTACTGTTGTCAAAATAAACAGAAGGAGCCGCTAATAAATCACCATGCTCTTTAGTTCCTAGAAATTCGTTCCTGTCAATATAGATAGCTCTTCTTCCATTGTGAGAGATAAAAACAGGCCAAGGGAGCATGTTATGAATTCTAACAGATGAAATATCTCCGTTAAAATGAACATCGCGATTATATCCTCCTTGTGCTGAAACGACAGCTCCAATGATAACATCTCCTAAATGAAGAGCTACTTCGTGAGAAGGACATGCATAATAACTCTTACCTGAAGGCGATGTGTAAATAAAATGAAAGATCTCTTTTGTTAAAATCTGACGAGCTTGTATAGTTAACGTTTCATTTTTATTTATTGTCCCTAAAGTTGTAATAGAAGGCGGTTCGACTCTCTCGTGGACAACTTTTACGGTTACAGGTAATTTGTTGTACAAAACAAAGGGTTTTTGAGATTTTTGATATTCGTATTGCCTTCTCAATAAATCTGATGGTTCGTCGTTTGTTGCGACGTAGTATCTCTCATCCGTAAATTGAGGTCTCATATTTTAATCTTACAAAGTAAGTAATATAATTTTAAGCTGATATTTCCGTTTAATTATATTCAAAAAATAATTAAATAAACAATATCGTATGATTGCAACAATAAAATTGAGATACTATTTTTACGAGTTACAACAAATCATGGATTACCATCATGGAAAAATTCACACATTTTCCTGAAGATGTTATCGATTTTATTTTACGGTTAACAATAACGCCAGTTTTTATTTTAAGTTTAGTATGTAAATATTTTAACAAAAAGGTGTTTAATATAAAATTACGAGCGATCAACGAAGATTCGTATCCTCTTCTACGAGATAATCAACTTAAATTTCTAACAAATATCGAATCATTACGCTTGAGCTCTTTACGCTACTCGTATATTTCTGGCGAGTCTATAAAATATCTCACAAATCTTAAATATTTACGGTTACCTTACTCTGCACAGGTTGACGATAAAAATATCGTCAACCTTACTAACCTTAAATCTTTAGATTTAAGGTGGAATATGAATATCACAGATTATGCTGTTATGTCACTTAATCGATTACAATCTTTAGATTTAAGAGGTAATAGGCGCATAACTAGCGCATGTCTTGACGTATTATCAAACTTTAAAACTCTTACATATCTAAACTTAAGATATAATAATAACATCACGGGGATTACGCTTAAAAAATTAACGACCCTTAGGTTTTTAAATTTAAGACGTAATGATGTGATCACGGATGACCATCTATCAGAGTTGACTAACTTAGTATTTCTAAATTTACGAGACAATAATGTTATTACAGACCAATCTTTAAAATTTCTTATAAATCTTATTCATTTAAAGCTAAAATGTAATAATATGATCACAATTGAAGGTATTAAAGCTCTGTGTTCCCTTAAAGTCTTAAATTTAACATACAATAAGACTATTACTCATGAATCTCTTATGAATTTTACGAATCTTAAAATTCTAAGATAAAAAAAATGATATATTTTTTACGACTTTATGTCTTTTTTTACTGAGCATCTCTAACTTGCGAATGTATAACGTTGCAAAAACTTTTGTCGAAACTGCACTTAACCGTTACCGAAAACATGGTAAGCGCATAAATATTGCACATCCAAACTCGGTATGTATCCGAGATATTGGTGAATGGATAAGCGAGGATATTTTATCACGCATACACCAAGGATGTACTTTTTCTATCAAAAATT
>ERZ1292630.3887-Hain-H41-02um-R3-3887-length-12828-cov-5_pt1 | contig 12828 bp, 11 predicted proteins | sample MGYA00564408_ERZ1292630 | MGnify/ENA primary metagenome ERZ1292630 (study PRJEB36523, sample SAMEA6512641) | groundwater metagenome | collected 2019-01-08 | study: AquaDiva: Metagenomics assemblies of 32 groundwater samples | reverse complement strand
TTCTGCACATCTGGAACACACGCCGTCCTGTGGCTTCCAATCTGGAAAATCTTCTTTTAAGACTTTAACAACATCTTCATCTTCCGCCACTTCCTCTACCCAATCAAATGATGGGAAACCGCATAGAGGGCATGTAGTTCCGGGAAGAGGGCCAAGTTCTTTTGTTTCCTCTACAAGTTCTTCAACAGAACGGCTTCCTGCTGCTAACGCCAGGACCTTGTTTGTGTCCTTAGACAGTTCAACCATCTTGTTATGCGTCATAGGTTCTTCTGCTTCCCACATTGTACTAAATATCAGATCTCTTGATCCCTCAGGAATTTTACTGAAGAAAGAATCAAACTCTCTCTTCCTTTCTTCTCTGGTTGCTGTAGTTTCCAGACCTTTGGTAACCAAACGGCCATCAACAGAAATATCCCAGAAAAGCCTGTATCTGTCCCTCATTATGCGCTCTTCCATAGGGGACTGGCTAAATTCCTCATTTACATTATATTCGAATTTACTATTCATCATGTCAGAAACGTGCATAAGCTCATGTCTGATTACCCTACGTATCTCTTTGCCCTCTATGAAGAGCTCAGGATATAGCCTTATGATGACCTTCCTTCCTTCATCCACAACATTTGATCCTTCATTCTGCCTGGTAGTTGCTCTTCTGACATGTACCTCTTCTATAACTTCTTCAATATCAGGGTATTCATCAAATATCTCTCTGACATAAACATCGTACCCAAGCCTGTTAAAGAAATCGTTGTCCAGCTCTTTGAATCTCTTTGCTCTCTTTTCCTGTTCAAGCTCATAGATAGCGTCTCTTCTTTCATGATACTCTTTATATAGCTCAAGATCGCCGGCCACTTCCTGTTTTGCCAGCCCCTTATATACTATATCATCAACCAACTGCTGATCGTACATTATATCAATTGTTTTAGTATCTTCTTCCTGTAGCTTAGCCATACTTCTCCTCATCCATACAAGAATCACACGCCATTGCGCTTTTACCTTCAAGTCTCTGCATATAGTCAGGTTCATTACCCTGATACTCGTCTATCTCATCTGCATCGACATTAAGTTTCTTCATTTCGATGTGAACAAAACTATTTGCCAGTTTTGCCGCCTGCCTGTAAAACGCTTCGGGAGATTTTTTAAATACTGACTTTGAAAAGGCATGTATCCACCTGCCGATGTGAGCATTTAGAAACTTTTTCTTGCCAGACAGACAAGATTCCTGTTCTTCATCTCCATGGTTTTCAATTGCATATGCCAGTTTATAAGTCAGAAAATGCATGAACTCCAGTTCAACGGCAATATGGTCCCATCTTCTACTAGATGCCTTGTCATCTTCAATCTCTATCCCATACGCTTTATAAAATCCGGAGATATCTGAAAGATCCTGTGTTTGCTGCCATATATGTGAACCGCTGAAATACATTTCGTATGGCGGGCAATCCATTGCAACCGTTGCGCCGCCAAATGTATCACGATAGCCTTGAGTTAATGTTTCAACATCAGCGTTCTTCAACCCTTCATGCAACTCTTTAAAGGTTTCAGATAGTTCACCGTTTCCGTGCTGCCCCAGACAGCTTTTCACTTCTTCCATATATTCCTTATTATTTAATAAATCCAGAGTCTCTTTGTTCGGCTCAAGAAGACACGTTGAAAGAAACTGATATATCTGACTCGCTGAGAGCAGATCCTCTACATTTTCACTGATTTTGTTTTCCATAAAGTACCTCTATTAACTGTGTAACCGAAAAGGTGCGGCTACTACATGAACCTATCATTTCACATTGTTAAAATAATCCCGCACTCCAGCTGATTTGTCATAACCGATTACGTATTGGTCTGTGGTAGATGCCAGATTACCATTATACCATTTACCTGACCTAACCGCATAACACTCGAAACAGTTGCGGCAAACACCGTCTCCCTTACTCCAATTTGAGTAGTCAGCCTTTATGCGTCCGACAGTATCGTTGTCAATGTAGCTGTCATCCAGCCAGAAATATGTAGGCTTTCCACACAAAGGACACGGGCTATGGTATTTGGATTCTTCTACATTTGCGGGAGTTAAATATTTCAGCCTGGACTGCCCTTCCGCCTGCTTTATTCTATTAACCCAACCTTTTTCTCCCTGTATCCAGTAAATATCAGTCAAATCAGGAGTGCCGGATTTGGTATCTTCATTCGGCTGTTCTTGAAATAAACCCCACTGAACACCGCCTGTGTTCATTTGGTGATACTTTGGATCATCCGTCGGCTTAAATGCCTCAAAACTCGCAGTCCATTCTTCCTCTGCTATAACATTTGTGGAATTAAGCCCTGTAACACTTATACCCACAAAGAAGACCATACTAAATACGCAAAGCAATCTCGGGTATTTCATATCTCCAATTACCTCCATTTATAAACTTTCATGTTAAAAAGCGTTTCAATAAATTAGCGACCAGTGGGAGCTAATTTATTTAATATGTGATCATTCTCTTTTCATCACTCTCCCATGTTGGCTCCTCAACCTTAACCCTGACCATTTCAGTGCCATCCGAAGCAAAGCCAATCACAGTATCGTTATACACTTCAACCTTCTTTCCCATTACCTCAGACTCAAAAATCTTCTCCCCATCCTCAATTTCAAATCTTGAAAGCATGGTTTGTGTAGTCCTGAAGAGCTGCAGTACAGCCAACAGGGTTCTTGAAGGAGAAGCATACTTGTCAAGCGCTTCATCCACACCTGGACCAAACATCTGTCTCAGGTAACTTCTGGGCGCCCATCTTGGCGGGATGTAATAAATATTAGGTTCTGTACCAAACTGAGGATAAAGAGGTAGCGCCACTTTGTGAATGTGTATCAGCCAATCCATAGGATTCTTTGGATCAGGTTTCCTGTAATCACCGGTTAATAGTCCATTTAACCTTATCTTGCCAACACATGCAGCCATACATCTGGCTTCCATCCTTCTACCTTTTGTAACGGGATCTTTCCCTTCAACCCTGGGGTAACAGGCGATGCATTTTTCTGACATCCTTGTTTCACCTCTGTACATCGACTTCTTATAAGGACACTGCTCTACGCATTTTCTGTATCCCCTGCAGCGTTTCTGGTCTATCAGGACGATCCCGTCTTCTTTGCGTTTATATATAGCCTTCCTTGGGCATGCAGCTAAGCAGGCTGGATAAGTACAATGGTTACATATTCTCTGCAAATAGAAAAACCATCTCTTGTGCTCCGGAAGCTCAGAAGATTCAGCCGCTGGCCCTGTCTCGTAGTTTGTTTTCTCGCTTGCTGCTGTATCTTCGTAAATATTGGGGAATCTCCACTCCTTATCGTCAGGAATGTAACCTACAGCAACCTGGTTAAGGCCTTTTGTCCGGGCTAATTCAAAGATAGTATCGCCATTGTAAAGACCGTAAGGAGCTTTAGTTTCATCTTTATCTTTGGCAGACGTATACCACTCCATCGGATTGTTGCCGTTATCCCACAATAACTGTAATATTTTATGGTCCCAATGCTGAGGATAACCGCCGTAAGGTTTGGTCTCAACATTATTCCACCACATATATTCCTGGCCTTTACTATATGTCCATGTACTTTTGTGGGCCATAGTACATGTCTGACAGGCAATACATCTGTTTATATTAAAGACTGCCGCAAACTGATGTTCCGGCCTTGACTCGAAGTATGGGTATTCCATCGTTCTCCCAAGATGCCAATTGTGAACAAGCGTCATAATTATCCTCCTTAATTTCTAATTATCTGGAATTTCTCTAAAATGTCTATTCAGTGTTTATTCTATCTATTTTACGGTCTCAATCTTCAAAGGACGCCATCTTATACTGACAGATTTTTGTCCATTTCTATCGCCCTCAATTCCATTCCATACCGCCATGTTAAAGAACGTAGACATACCGGGTACGAACTTGACATCGTTTTCATCTGAAGTTTCCAGTGGCCTGTAAATTACCACATCCCATTTACCATTGCTCCATGAACCTTTACCATTTACATCCTGATGTTCCTGTGATGTTAAAGTCCCAAATCCTACAGCATTCAGATCTTCCACTGACCGGCCTCTATTAGCTTGTGAAAGTAATGACCCCGCAGAGATTCCACCTGCCATGAGGGGAACACTCTCGTATGTCTCTTTATGAAAATGGATAGGATCAGGATTAAAATCAAAATCTGTAAACATGTTGGGATACTCATCTTCCATATGTTCTTTTCCGCCATCCACATTTAATTCCTTTTCCCAATCTGCCTTCCAGTGCCAGATATTTACAGGCTTACCTCTGTCACCCATCCTTGGACTAAACGGCTTTTCCGGCGATATTTCCTTAACCGTCTCTAAAGGAAACATCAACCCTACGGCATCTTTGAATTGCGCATGTGCTATCGCCCTGTCATTCTTGCTGGCATCATTCCACTTAATACCAAAGAAAATCGTTTCGCCGTTATGGAAACCTCTGACCTCTACCTCTTGAACAGAACCGCCTCCGTTAGGAAATGCCAAGTCCTGTATCTGCAATTCTAATTTATACGGATCTGCCTGCCCCAGAGCCCGATCAGCGCCATTTAAATCCGTCGCTATGTACTTGACGGTTAACCCTTCACTAGTGGGTATATTTTCTTCCATTGATACTTCTTTATCAAGACCCTGTGAAAAAGTTACACCGCTACATAAAAAAACCAATGCGACTAAGGTACTTCCGAAGAAAACAGACTTTCGCAATAGGCATTTCATCATTTCAATTACCTCCACTCTTTTGTAAAATTGGATATATTCTTTTAATTTAAATTGGGAATTTACTATTACCTAAATTGAGCGATTTGAGTTCCTGCTTATGGTTGCTTTTTTTTCTGACAAATATCTGTCGTGTGGGAAAGCAAGAAAAGTATAGAAATTTGCAAACTGTAATGTTTTAATCAAATGTCGCCTCCCCCTTGAAGCAGAATTACGCAATAAGTGTGCCACAACAATTCATACAAAAAATTCAGACTTTATAACATCCAGATTTATAAAGATATATGATAATGGGCAAGTGATTCTATGTTTTCGGATTTCCTTTTGCATACCATAAATATCTGACATTATGTCATATCCTTTCTGTTCAGAAGAAAACACTTGACATTATGTCAATTTTTCGAATGTGCCCTAGCCTGCGTAAGCATATAGTGATACAAATACTTACATCTACAGTTAAAAACTCATCAGCCGGCATGATAATTGTTTTCTACAAAAGCATGCTAGCTATTTATATTAACATCTTCTTCTTGCTTTTCCACTTCTTCCAGTGAATTCATTTTTCTATATATAGTTCTTGGAGTGATACCAAGCAAATTTGCAGTAACCTCTTTATCTCCTTTTGACCTCCTTAGAGTTTCAATAATTATCTTTTTCTCAATCTCGCGTAATGGCATACCAAATGGTATAGTTATCTTTCTATCTTCACTCCTGTTCCTGACAATGTTTTCGGGAAGATCCTTTTGTGTAATCACCCTGCCCTGTGTTAAGACCACGGCCCTTTCTATAACATTTTTTATTTCACGCACATTTCCAGGCCATTGATAGTCAGTCAAAATATCCAGAACGTCCTCAGAAATCCCATCTATTGTTTTATTATTTTTTTTCTGATAAATCTTAAGGAAATGGCTTGTCAATAAAGGAATATCTTCCCTTCTCTCTCTTAACGGTGGAATATTTATGGTAATCACGTTCAGGCGGTAATATAAATCTTCTCTAAATCTTTTTTGTTTTATAGCGTTTGTAAGATTAATGTTCGTTGCCGAGATTATGCGTACGTTGCTTCTTAATACTTTAGTGCCTCCTAATCGTTCAAATTCACCCTCTTGTAATACCCGAAGCAGCTTAACCTGTATGGATGGAGTTATTTCCCCTATTTCGTCAAGAAATAACGTTCCCTCATTAGCCAATTCGAAACGTCCTTCTTTCTGGTTAACGGCGCCTGTAAACGCTCCTTTCTCGTACCCAAAAAGTTCAGATTCAAGAAGGGTATCCGGCAAAGCAGCGCAACTCACCTTTATAAAAGGTTTATCTGATCTCGCACCTATACTGTGAATAAGGGATGCAATAGACTCTTTTCCCGTACCATTTTCTCCCTGAATTAATACAGACGCCTGACTGGGTGCAACCTGCTCCGCCAATTTTATAACGTCACGCATTACGTCACTTTGCCCGATAATATCTGCATGTATATCGTGTCCGGAATGTGCCAGTTGCTCATGTAAATACTTATTCTCTACAACAAGGGCCTGTTTCTCTATGGCCTTTCTAATCATATTGGCAATTACTATTTTCTTGAAAGGTTTTGTGATAAAATCGTAGGCGCCGTCCTTCATAGCGCCGACAGCCTTCTCGATTGTTCCGTGCGCTGTAATTAATATAACTTCTACTTCCGGCTTGATTAATTTCGAGGCCTTAAGTAGTCGCAATCCGTCCATTTTTGGCATTTTCAGATCTGAAAGGATTACGTTAACTTTATTTTCCCGCAAAATATCTAACGCCTCTTCTCCCTCATTGGCCAAAAGAACTTCGTAGCCTTCTTTAGAAAGCAACCTTGATAATGCAAGTCCTATACTTTCCTGATCATCAACAATCAAAACCGTCTGTTTTGGCAAATTATTCAATTATCTCATCTCCGCAACCTTTAACTGGAAAACTAACAATCATAGTTGTGCCCTTTGTAATCGTACTTTTACAAATAATATCACCTCCATGCCCTTCTACGGTCTTCATCGCCAGGGCAAGGCCTAAACCGGTGCCTTTAGCCTTCGTACTATAAAACGGATCAAATACTCTTCGAATATCGCTCCTGTTAATGCCCGATCCGGTATCAGTTATATTTACCTCAACATTTTCATCCTTAAGCCTTGTTGATATGCTCAATTTACCGCCTTCAGGCATTGATTCAAATGAGTTCTTCAGTATATTAAGAAATGCCTGCTTTATCTGGTTAGTGTCGAGTAATATTTGTGGCAAATTAGATGCGTAGTTCTCTTTCAATGAAATACCTCTCTGTGCCATTTCCTTGTTAAAGAATTTTGTTAGTTCAATCAATACATTATTAACAGACGCCGGCCTTATTTCTAACTTGGGAAATCTTGCAAAACGCAGATATTCATCACTAATCTCGGTTAAACTATCTACTTCATTCAGGATAGACTGTATCAAATTTTCAGCCTCACTATTTTTCCCTCCATTATAGTTGCTGATTTCATCATACAACAACTCTGTGTTTAAACTAATAGAACTTAATGGATTTCTTATTTCGTGAGCGACCTTTGCCGACATTTCACCTATCGTTGCCAGGCGTTCACTATGCAGTAACTGCTGCTCCAGTCTTTTCCTTTCTGTAATATCATGGCTTGTCAAAACAGTGCCCCAATACTTACCATTGTGATCAGATACCGCAGTATATGTATTGTACAAGAAACCACCCTCAATCCTTATTTCCTGGTGCTGTGAAGTCACAATTCCATTTCTAAATTTTTCAGTAATTCTTGACGCAACTTTTCCTAAATAAGGAGTCTGGCCATCTTTTACTGATTTATTAATTATTTCTTCTCTCTTTACTTTCCATGTTTTTTCAATTTCCTTATTGCACATTGTTATTTTATCATTAGGGTCTATAAAAATCACGCCCTCAGCCATATTTTCTATTGTTGATCTTATCTCAAACAACACATCATCCCTGCTCTTTCTCAACCTGTCCATTATAGATGTCACAAAATAAACTGAAATAAAGATCGTGCTTGCAAGTGCAAAAAATATACCTAGTATATATACTTCAGAGCGCCAGAGTTCCTTGCCAAATGCAAAAGTAGAAAAGATTTTTAAAGGCTGATGTGGTATTACTGCATAATATTCCAGCGATATTAACAAAGCAAAAATGCATACACCAAAAGCGGCTTGCATATAACTGTATTTTTTTTCTAATAATATTCCTGCTATTATGACATGAAACAAAAAATAAAAGATAAAGGGGTTTTCAATACCACCCGCAAAGTATATCAAACATGTCAAGAACAAGAGATCTAACATGATTTGCATACCCGCATGCTTCTGTACAGATGCAAATGTCTTTTTACGGAGAACTTTTATATAAAACATAAAACCTGCATTAGACAACCCTATAATTATTCCTATTATGTATAGTGGAGCAACCCATGTTACAACATCGAAAACGCCGCTGGCGATATATGTCGTAATAAACAACCCAAAGACCGCAATCCAACGCAAAAGAATTAGCCAGTATATACGTTCAACTAATTCCATCCTCATTAAGCCTTCCTTGAACACTTACGTCAGCTCCTTTTTAGGTTTGTTATTATCGTAATTGCGTGCGCATGTCTTTAAACTGCCTTGCCACGCAAAAAGATATTTATAAAAAAGAATTGTATGATTTGATGATATTATTGAACATTATTATATTAAAAATAATATATTATTTGCAACAACAATAATGCTCGAAACATTTTGTATAAGCGCCTATTGACAACAAAACAACCGTTTGTATAATCACGTTGCTTTTTGGGAGTATTCCCAGATTGTTGCAATACTCCAATATTGGTGGAAATATGAAGTACATCGACCCCGCCCAAACACTTGGCGGGCAGGCGTGTCGATGTGTGCAGTGACACGGTCACAGCACACCAAAAAATTCCAAAGCAACCCAGTGCAACAATTTGGGAATGCTCTCTTGCTTTTTTCTTAAAGCAATTATTAATCACAGCCGTAATGCTTTCGCAGTCTCTGTAAAAACTATTTGTAAACGGGATAAAGTCAAAATGCGTGTAGAGTTTGAATTGCCGGATATTGGGATAGAAGCTGGTGATGAAGTTACTTTATCTTTCTGGCATGTTGAAGAAGATGAAGAATTTGTAGAATGTGACGATATTATGGAAGTTTCTACGAGCAAAGCAACTTTTAATATTCCGGCGCCACATACAGGAAGATTGATTGAAATATTAGTTCAAGAAGGTGACGTCGTAAGAGCAGGCGATGTTATTGCAATAATAGAAACAGAAGGTTATTAAAATAACCGTTGTTTGTGAGAAACTTAATGCCATTTACGGATATTCTGGCCCAGGATCATATTACCGACCACTTCAGAAAAACAATAGCCTCCAATCATCTATCTCACGCATACATCTTTACCGGACAAGATGGGGTGGGAAAGACACTTTTTGCAAAAGAATTCTCAAAAGCCCTTCTTTGCACGGAAGGCAAAGACGATTCCTGTAATTTATGCCGCAACTGCATTCGTATAGAAAAACGCAATCATCCTGATGTTAATTGGATAGATATAGATGAAAAAGCTAAATTCATAAAGATTGAAAATATCAGAAACTTACAGCATTCTGTAAAACTAAGACCTGTTGAATCCAACTATAAAATATTCATCATCAAGGAAGCGGATATGATGAATGAGGAAGCTTCAAATTGCCTGCTCAAAACACTTGAAGAGCCCCCGCTAAACACCATTATTATCCTCATAACCAACTCGCTTACGCCTGTTAAGGAAACAATCAAGTCGAGATGTCAGATAATCAGATTTCGTCCAATTCCAACCCGCGTAATTGAAGACCAGCTAACAAAAAGATTTAATGCTGACACAAGTAAAATTGGATGGTTATCAAGATTTTGCAGTGGAAGCATGGGAAATGCATTTGAACTATTGGAAGATAATTTTTACGAAAAAAACAATAATATTATTAACCGTATTTCAAGGTTAAGTGTGGATAATCTTGACTTTGCCGAAGAAATTATTGATACTTATTTAAGTTCAAGTGATACTTTAGAAGAAAAAAGAGAAGATCTCAAGCGTGTCTTAAATTGCATATTGCAATTCTACCGCGACCTTTTGATAGTTAAAGTCAGGAACACACACGGCGCTCGCAAAAATGCCCCTCCCCTTTTCAATGCAGACCGTGAGGATGCGTTTCAAAGTTGTGTTAATTATTTAACCCGGGAACAAATAATAAACCTGATTGATGAAATCCTGGTATCCACCAAATACATTGATTACAACCTGAACATTAATTTACTGGTAGAAAATATAATTACCAGGATTACTGTACTGATGTCTCCGAAAGGACAGTAAAATTATCCCTTTTTCTTACATGAAGAAAACAACATCGTTGGAATAACGATTTCAAATTTTTAACAAGGAGTAAAATTATGAGAATTGGTATTTTGTCCCGTAATGCCCGGCTCTATTCCACGACTCGCCTGGTAGAAGCAGCACAAAAACGAGGACATAATGTAAAAGTGGTTGACGTGTTAAAGTGTTATATGAATATTACGGCAAACAAGCCTACTGTCTATTATAAGCCCAAGGATAAAAAGGAAAAATTAGAATTTGATGCAGTAATTCCGCGCATCGGGGCATCAGCTACTACTTACGGCACAGCTGTGCTGCGTCAATTTGAGGTTGGCGGTGTTTATTCGGTCAATGAGTCAGTCGCTATTTCCCGTTCACGGGATAAATTAAGGGCTCACCAGCTTCTCGCCCGCAAAGGTGTTGGCATGCCGATGACGGGTTATGCACATGCCGCAAACGCAACCGAAGATTTGATCGAATTCGTGGGGGGCGCGCCATTGATTATTAAAGTCTTGAAAAGCACACATGGTAGCGGTGTGGTGCTGGCTGAAACCAATAATGCGGCAGAAAGCGTTATCAATGCATTTCGTGGTTTAGATGCGGATTTTCTTGTACAGGAATTTATTAAAGAAGCAGGCGGCTCTGACATACGTTGTTTCGTTATCGGTGATAAAGTCATTGCTGCCATGCAGCGCCAGGCAAAAGAGGGAGAATACCGGTCAAACCTGCACTTGGGAGGAACTGCCGCCATCGTGAGATTGAGACCTGATGAAAGAACATTAGCTATCCGTGCCGCCAAGGTCATGGGTCTTGATGTTGCAGGCGTGGATATTATCCGCTCAGCGCATGGTCCTCTTGTACTCGAAGTTAATTCATCTCCAGGACTGAATGGAATTGAAACCTCAACGGGAAAAGACATTGCAGGAGCCATCATTGAATATGTCGAGAAAGATGCATTAAAAGGGCCAAATAAAATGAAAGGACGAGGATAATATGCAGGCATCTAAGAAAGAAGACATAGTCATCGGCGGTGTTTCCATTTCACCTGGAAAACGTAAACGGATAGGGATTGAAGTCGCAAAACTCTATGATTATACGGAAATGACTATTCCTGTAGAAGTCGTGCGCGGGGAAAAGGATGGCCCGGTCTTGTTTGTATCAGCTGCCATTCATGGTGATGAAATTAATGGGACAGAAGCGATCAAACGCTTATTGGCGCGAAAAACCATGCTTTCAGGTATCAGGGGAACATTAATTGCGGCGCCCGTAATAAACGTTTTCGGTTTTAACCAGAAGGTACGATACTTGCCGGACCGGCGAGATTTAAACCGCTGTTTTCCAGGATCCAGGCTCGGTTCTCTTGGAGGACAGGTTGCTCACATTTTTATGAAGGAAATCGTGGAAAAATGCACCCATGGCATTGATTTGCATACGGGTCCTATCCATCGTACCAATCTACTGCAAATCCGCGCCTCTACAGATGACCCGGAGACTGAGCGCCTCGCCCTTGCTTTTGGTGTGCCCGTTGTCCTGAATTCTAACTTGCGTGACGGATCGTTGAGGCAAGCTGCGGCAGAAAGAGACATCCGGATGTTACTCTTTGAAGGCGGTGAAGCGCTGCGCTATGAAGAAAAGGTTATTCGTTCAGCAATGCGGGGGATTATCTCGATTATGAATGCCATTGGCATGATTGACCAGGAGAAAATTAACTTCATACAACGTAAAAAAGAAGTGTTTGTCGCCAGATCCAGTCATTGGGTACGCGCACCGCACAGCGGAAGCCTTCGAATCAGGAAATGGTTAGGCTCCAGGGTTAAAAAAGATGAAGTACTTGGTGTCATCTCCGACACGTTTGGACTGGGTAAGATAAAAGTAAGAGCAAGAGAAACCGGAATTGTCATAGGGATAAATAATTTACCTCTCGTCAACAGCGGTGACGCCCTATTCCATATTGCCACCTTTGAAAACTCTAAGGCTGTCGAAGAACGAGTAGGATTTTTTGATGAAACGTTAGAAGTAAACATATAGAAAGTATGTGGAAAGAGTTGAGAAAAGCAAACCAACTTTACAGATTACGACACCACAAATGGAAGGTAAATAGATACAACAGGAAACCAATCAGATGACAGTAAAAAAGAGGACAAATGGGCAAAATCTGAATCTGAACAAGGTAGTAGTAGGCTGGAGAGAGTGGGCAAATCTTCCGGAACTTTGTATTCCTGCCATAAAGGTGAAAATTGATACCGGTGCAAAAACTTCTGCACTGCACGCGTTTGATGTAAAAGTATTTCGTAAACTCGGAAAACGTTACGTCTGCTTCAATATCCATCCATTACAAAACAACAACAGCATCAGCAGGCGCTGCATAGCTGAAGTGGCAGGCGAGCGGATGATAAAGAGCTCGAATGGCCAAGAAGAAAGCCGCTATGTTATTCGCAGTGCTATTCAAATTGGCAGTTTACGTCAAAACATTTATATTACTCTTAGCAATCGGGATTTTATGAGTTACCACATGTTACTAGGACGCGAAGCAATGCGTTTGCTCATCGTAGATCCCGCAATGTCGTTTTGTCAGGGAAAGCTCACAAAGAAAGATTCACTTGCCGTTTACAATGCAGTCTTGAAACCAAAACAAAAGAGGAAAAATAATATAGATATGTCTGAACCCCTCCCCGTTGTCTAGACAAAAATATTAACTTTTTTAGATGGACTTAT
>ERZ1292630.3886-Hain-H41-02um-R3-3886-length-12830-cov-3_pt1 | contig 12830 bp, 9 predicted proteins | sample MGYA00564408_ERZ1292630 | MGnify/ENA primary metagenome ERZ1292630 (study PRJEB36523, sample SAMEA6512641) | groundwater metagenome | collected 2019-01-08 | study: AquaDiva: Metagenomics assemblies of 32 groundwater samples | reverse complement strand
CTCCGCGAGTAACTGCATCGAAGAAAGGTGCTCCGCGAACTCCGCTAATCAAGCGAACACGCGAAACATAATCAGCAAAATCTCCTGCCCGATTTTGGTCAAGCCGCGAAATATAGTTTGTATTTGTAAATTCTGTAGCTCGTCCGAAAAATAAAACTTCCATTAAAGGATTCGCAACACTTCCGGCAAACGCAGCATTAAAGCGGAAATTATCGCCGCCGCCTAAAGCTCTTGAAATGGCTAGATTAGATTGAGCAATTTTGAACGCATCCAGAATAGACTGACCTGTTTTTGGGTCTTTAGCGAAGATATTAACTTCGTTGACATCATATCCGCGATAGAGTTTTTTGCCGCGATTGCCAACGTAGCGAACTTCCAAAGATGTTCCTTTGAAAATTTCGTATTGAATTCCAAAGTTAAAATCGTGCAGATACGGGGTTTTGATATTTTCGTTAAATGCCCGAATATCTACCGTTGAATTGGTTTGAATACTTTGAACGGCGGGAATCGTCACTGTCGGAGTTGGAGTGGTGCCAAACCCATCACGCAAATAGCCCGTATTGATTGCCCGTATGGTAGTAAGAATCAAACCTTCATTATCGTCAAGCGTTCCATCAATCGTATTAAATGAGCCTTGGAAATAACTGATTCGATACCCGCCTCTGAGCGACATTTTGCCTTTTTTGAATGGATCCCAGGCGAACCCGACAACGGGAGCAAAATTATTTTTATCGGCATTGTGAAGTTTTCCACCAGCAGGAAAATCAAGAATTGTTTGTGCCGTGCCGTTTAATGTTCCGGGATTGAAAAGATTTCCGTCTCCCGAAATTCCATAAAGAGCCGTCGATCCGCCAACAGGCAGTAATCCTAAATTATCAAGTTCACGCGGAGCAGTATTATATTCGTAACGCAATCCCAAATTAAGATTAAGATTCGAGCTAAAAAGCCACGAATCTTGGAAATACAAATTTGTTTCCCAATTGTGGTATTTTCGTGTTTCGGGTGCTCCCGGAACTGCTCCTGAGGTTGGACTGGTCGCGTTGAATACCTGCGTAACGGAGCCTAATGCTCCGGTTAAAGTATTGACCAAAACGCGGGCATTCAAATAATCAGTTGCCGTGCTTCCACCGAAATTATTGGCTTGCGAATAGCCTGTCGGGTTATCGGTGCTGAAATTTATAAGGGGCAAAGTGCCAGCATAAGACCAGCGGCGAACCCAGGGATTACGCACTTCAATCCCCATTTTGAAAGTATGATTACCGCGAAGCCACGTCAGGTTATCGGTAAACTGCAAAACTCTTAAATTTCTGCCCGAACCGATTGAATCATTTTCAGGATCAAAAACATTGCCTAAATCAATCTGATAACCTCTGGCGTAATCTGCCGTATTGCCGAAAATCAGGGTTGAGATTTGTGCCCCAAATCGTGCTTCATTGATTAGTGTAGAGGAAAGTAATGAACGAAATGCTCCTGTTATTCCACGCCCGATTGTGTTTCGGGTTCTAAAGGTCGAATCAGGATAAGCAGGTTCGCCTTCGTTGATATAGTCGCCGTTAAACAAAATATCGCCGTAGTTATAGGTCGCTTCAAATGAGTGTTTGTCGTTGATACGAAAATCGAGACGAGTCGTAAATTGATCGGTCGGCGAAATAACTTTTGAATTAAAACGAAAACCGCCTGTATTTAATCCGTCGCCGATTTGAAAATTATTCGGCAATGGCATTACAGACATGAATGATCTAATAGTGGGATCAATTGGCTGATTAAAACGATTCGTGCCTGAAATTCCCAATAAATTTTGCACGCAAATTGTGCCGACGGGAACAGTTGCGCGTCCGCCTGATCCGGTAGCCCCGCAAGTCCCGCTTTGAGTTGAGGCAGTTCCTGTTCCTGCTTGAGCTGTAATTGTTGCGGCAGCAGCATTGCCGGGAGTTGTCGGTAATCCTTTGATATAACGAAAAGTGCCTGCTAATGCTTGTGAAGTATAAACCAAACGATTACGCGAAAGTCCGCGAGATTCGCGTTTTCCTTCGTAGGAAGCAAAGAAAAAGAGTTTATCTTTGATAATCGGTCCGCCGAGTCTGCCGCCGAATTGATTACGAATTAAAGGCTCGCGGGGAACGCTTTGTCCATTTTCTAAAATGGTTGAATTATTGAAAAAGGTGTTGGCATTAAATGCTGTATTGCGATGGAATTCAAAAACCGAACCGCGAAATTGATTTGTTCCCGATGCGGTAACGGCGTTGATTTGCGAAGAACCGCGTCCGAATTCAGCCGATGGAAGCGAGGTTGTGACACGAAATTCAGCGATACTTTCTACGCTGACAGGAATGACGGGAAGTGTAATATTGGCAGGTGTTTTCAAGAAATTATCGGAAGCATTTACTCCGTCAACCGTTAAATTATTGGCAACTGTGCGGTTTCCGTTAATAGAAAAGCTGGTTACTTCACCATCTCCACCTGTTTTGGTCTGCACACCTGCTTGTAAAGCGGTAAGTTCAAAAGGATTTCGTCCATCAAGCGGTAATTCGAGAATTTTTTGGCGGTCAACTACTTCGCCGACTTCGGAATTGGAAGTATTGATTGTTATCTGAGCATCATCGGCTGAAACATTAACCTGTTCGTTGACTGTGCCGAGTTCTAATTGAATTGTCACTCCGGTTGTAGTTCCAACCTGAACACCGACAGCTTCCAGCAAAACTTTCTTAAAACCTTGAACTTCAGCCGTTATCGTATAAGTTCCCGGCTTCACTTCGGTGACAATAAAAGTGCCTTCATTGGTTGTTGTAGCGGTTAGTTTTTCACCTGTTCCAATATTCGCCACCGTGATTGCTACATTCGGAACAACCTGCCCTTGTGGGTCTTTAACCGTTCCCTCAATGCGTCCGCGAAGTGTTTGTCCGAAAGCAAAACTGCTCAGAAATAAAATCAATGCTGCCGCCAAAAGTCTGAATCTCATCATTTTTTTCACCTTCCGAATTTTGTATTACCGATTTTTTGTTGAAGACCTAATTTTATGAAATGGTAAAAGAATTTTACAACTATTTATGAAATCAGGGTTATAATTCTTGTAAAAAAGATGTAACAAGTTGTAACAAATCGAAGGCGACACGGAAAAGGGGTTGCGGAAATATAGGAATACTCGTTTATGATAGCGAATGTGATTAAAAAAAGTTGGCACGAAATTTGTAAATATCGTTATCTGATAATTGCTTCGGCTGTTATCGTTGGAGCAATTTTTACGCTTCTTTTAATGCAATATCGTTCAGTTAAGCGAACTCAGGAACAAGCTCAAAAAACGATGAAAGCCAATCTCGAACTTCATCTTTTTGAAATTTCCGAAGAAGCGAAACGCAAAATTCTCGACCACGCCAATCACATCATTCACGGAGTTCGCCAACAACGTATCAGAGAGCGAAATATTCCGAGTATTGAAAGAGCCTTAACCCGTTTAACCAAGCGTTATGAAGAAATCGAAGATTGCTACGTTGTCTTTTTTGAGCGAGGTAGCGAAAACGAAACGTGGCAAGCTCTCAAATTTGTCCGTCCTGACCCGAATGATCCGAATGTTCAGAAATTTGAAGGAAACCCGGTCGGGAAAATGGTCGAGGATACTGCCGTTTCCGAATCGCTTCGGCGGTCTTGGCAATCAATTCCAAATAAAGAATCGCAAACTCAGCTTTACACTGCTTTCGATCCCGAAACGATAAAAGAAAACCCCCGTCAGTATTTTTTCCATACGGTTTATGAGCTTGACCGTTTGCGGAGAGATACGCCGCTAGAAAGTATCGGATTATTAGTTTTTAGTGCAAATCCCGACCAATTCCCTTCTAAGAATTATCTGCAAAAATTGGTTGCCAAGCATCAGGAACGCGATAAGGAAATTGACGGATTAGTCGGAAAAATTGACTACTCAATTTCGCTTAAAGAAGGGGCAAATAAACAAGATTTAGTTGATACCAATAAGGAAATTTCTTCAGTAATGTTTCGGAATTTTGACAGCTCGGATAAACTTTTTCCGAATCTGACTTTTGGTATTTCCTCGCCCGATATTGAAGCCAAAACATACGCTAATGAATATATTCAATCCAGTATTTTCCTTGGCTTGGTAGCAGCAATTGTGGCAATAATCGGGCTTATCCTGACGTGGCGAGCAACTAAACGGGAAATGCAGGTAGCTCAATTAAAATCGGACTTTTTAGCAAATATCTCACACGAATTGAAAACTCCTCTCACCGCAATCCGTGCTTTTGGAGACTTACTTCATTCGGGTCGTGCCAGCAAACCCGAAAGAATTCAGGAATATGGCGGAATCATTAAAACCGAAAGTGATCGGCTGACCGCTTTGATAAATAATATTTTGGAAATGTCGCGGCACGAAAGAGGAATTCGCAAATATCGTCTCGAAGAAAATGATTTGCGGGAAACTGTCGCTGAGACGGTTGGAGTTTTCCAACACTCGCTCGACAAAAGAAAGTTTGACCTTGAAATAAAACTTCCGCTTCAGCCGATTCTAACCAAATTTGACGAAGGTGCAATCCGACAAGCAATCATCAATTTACTTTCAAATGCGGTAAAATATTCTGGAAATAATACCGATTCCAAGATTGAGATTGAAGTCAAAGATTCAGCAAACGAAGCGATTATTGAAGTTAGAGATTTTGGGATCGGTATCTCAAAAGAAGAATTACGCGATATTTTCCTTCCTTTTCATCGCTCGGTTAATGATGAAATTCAGGCGAAGGGCGGAACAGGCTTAGGTTTGGCGATTGTCCGTGAAATCGCTCGCGGACACGGCGGCGAAATTTCGGTCGAAAGTGAAATCGGTCAAGGCTCTGTTTTCAGACTCCATTTGCCGATTCTAACCGAAACCAAACAGGAAAACTTAGAAGAAAATGGCACATATTTTGGTTATCGAGGACGAGCCTAGCGTAGCTATCGCTCTCCGCGATAGTCTCGAATCGGAGGGACATAGCGTTGAGGTTGCTGCGGATGGCAGCTCCGGCTTTCAGCTTGCTTCAACTGCAAGTTTTGAACTTATTTTGCTGGATTTAATGCTTCCGAAAATGAGCGGATTGGAAATTTGCCAAAGGCTGCGTGCTAAAGATATTGAAACACCGATCATTATGCTGACTGCGAGAGGAGAATCTTCGGATGCCGCTTTCGGCTTAAAACTCGGTGCAGATGATTACATCCCAAAACCTTTCGACGTTGGCGAACTTCTGGCACGCATTGAAGCGGTTTTGCGTCGGAGCATTCGCCACCAAAACGAAAAACAGACATTTAATATCGGTGATGTTCAGTTAGACTTAAGACGCTTGAAAGCTACTCGAAATGGTGAACCGATCGAGCTGACTCCACGCGAATTTGAGATTCTCCAACTCCTTATCGTCCACACCGGCGAAACAGTTACCCGCGAACAACTTTTACATCATATTTGGGGCGAAAATGCTTCACTTTACACCCGCACAATTGACGCTCACATTACCCGTCTTCGACAAAAGATTGAACCGAATCCTGCTAATCCTGAGTTTATTATTACCGCTCATCGGGTTGGCTATCGGCTGGTGGGAGTTTAGTTTCCGGCTTTTCAAAGATAATTTTTCCATCAAAAATCGTTTTAACAACTTCGAGTTTACCTAGTTTTAGCGGGTGAATCTGAAAAGGATTTTTGTCCAAAACAACCAAATCAGCCAATTGTCCAGCCTCGATTTTTCCCTTAATATTTTCTTCAAAGGAAGCGAATGCCCCGTTGCTCGTATAGGCTTCCAAGGCAGTATCCAATGCAACACTATTTTCCGCATACCAACCATTTAGCGGTAAACCATCAATAGTTTTTCGATTAATTGCATTATGAATTCCACGCCACGGACTAATTGTAATACTGGCAGGATGATCGCTGCTGAAAATTAATTTTGCTCCTGCTTTTTCTAATTGTCGCCAAGCAAATCCGCGACTCGAACGATTTTCGCCGATAGAAGCCGACCAAACATCTATTGTTCCCGGATCAGCATGAATCGGTTCCATCGAAGCAATTACGCCAAGTTTGGTAAACCTTTGCATATCGGCAGTTTGAATTGTTTCAATATGCTCAATCCGAAAGCGTGAATCGCGTTTTCCGTTTACCTTAATCGCATTTTCAAATGAATCGAGAGACATCCTCACGCCTTTGTCGCCGATGGCGTGAATATAGATTTGCAAACCTGCTTTATCAGCCATTGCCACAATATTATTAAGTTGCTCAGGAGTATAAGAAGCCGTGCCTGATGTCTCAGGTTTATTAGTATATGGCTCAAGCATCGCCGCCGTATGAGATTCGATTACACCGTCAACCATAATTTTAATGGCTTTGACACGGAGCATCGTCGAATCATGCTTTTTCGATGCCTCAACGATTTTATCAATATCGGCTTGCGTAGTTTTGGGATTTACACTGAAGGCAAATGCAGTTCGCAGAGTTAATTCGCCTTTTTTCAGAAGTTCATAGTAAAGTTTTACTTCATCTAAATCTCCGTGAGCATTTTGAATACTCGTAATTCCCAGAGATTTTGCCCGTTCCATTCCTTTTTTGAGGGCTTCGAGATTCAGTTCTTTAGATATTTCGGGAATATTCCGGCTGATTAAACCTTGCGCTCCTTCTTTAAATGTTCCGCTTGGGTTTCCTTTTTCATCACGAACGATCTCGCCAAATCCGCTAAACTCGGTTTTATCGGTGATTCCCGAAAGTTCGATTGCTTTGGAATTTGCCCAAGCCGTGTGACCATCATACGCCCGTAAATAAACGGGACGATCTTTAATAACTGCGTCAATATCTGATTTCAACGGCAGACGTGCATTCGGGAAAATCGAATATTGCCAACCTCTTCCCGTAATCCAAGGGGCATTTGGGTTTTCCTGTGCAAACTTGAGAATCAATTGTTGTGCTTCTTCGAGAGTATTAATTCCGGTTAAATCAACTTGCGAAAGTCCGAGCGAACTACTCAGAAAATGAACGTGCGAATCATTGATTCCGGGCATCACGAATTTCCCTTTTAAATCAACAGTTTGAGTTTCTTTACTGATAAATTTTCTCAGACTCTTTTCATTTCCAATTGCGATGATTTTGTTTCCGCTAATGGCGATTGATGAAATAGAAGGTTTGGTTGCAGAATCTGTCCAGATATTTGCGTTATTCAGAATCAGCGTTGCTGTTTGTGTTTGAGTAAAAACAGTTGAAAGAAAAAGACAGCTTATAGCAATTGAAAAAAGAATTTTTCTCACGGATATTCTCCTAAGTTTTTAAGTTAATTATAACGGAATTGTGAAAAATGACTGAATGAAAATTACGAAAGTGGCGATAATTCTTAGATTATTTAAATATCGAACCTAACATTAGAATGAAAACTGAAACACCCAACAGCAGCAATGGTAAACCGATTATTAAGAATAAAACTCCAACAAACTGCGCCCATTTTCCCGTTATTTTCTTTCCTTTTAGTAAGGTATTTTGGGTCTTCCAAGCCTCATACCCGGAACTGCAAAGCAGCCAGCCCATCCCCAAAACTACGAGCGCAGCTAACAATTCCCAAATCAAGTTCACCAGCCTATTCTCCTCTTTTAAGCCGAATTTATCTGAAACAATCTAAAGGTTATAAGTTTGAGACTTTCTAGCTTTTAGTCGGAAGTGAGCCAAAATATAAAGGGGCTTCGGAGGTAATTAAATTCAAAGGATAAATCGGCGCACCATTTGCAACATACTCAAAAAGTTCTAAAACCTCGTTTCCTCGTAATTCAATATTTTTCATCTCTTCGAGAGTCATCCAAGCCGCCTCTAAACTTTCTTCATCGGGTTCACTTTTTGGCGGAGTATCATCTTCGGGGCTGGCAATAACAATAAAAAGGACACGGGCTGAGCCATCAAACATTGGAGTATGTTGAATTTTCAAGATTCCTTCAATTTTTACGGAAACTCCCGTTTCCTCTAAAGTTTCTCTTTGAGCGGCTTTAATAAAATCTTCTCGCGGCTCAATTCGTCCCGCCGGAAGATACCATTTTTGCTCGTGTTTGCGTTCGTGAACGAGGAGAAATTTATCGTCTTTCCGAACAACGACTAGGGCGAAAAACCAAGTTGGGATTGGGTCTCGTGGCATTTTTTAGACAATAAGTTTCTGATTTATTAGTCCGTTCTACATTTATTTTTACTGAATAGGAAAATGTGCTTTTATTTTGTAACTAAATACTTGTTTTCCATCAATGGCGCAAGTTGTTTCCGTTTTAATAACAGAGTTCTGATTAGATGTATAATAACCACTAAACAAAAAATATTGCGGATTAAAGAAATGTCCGCTTTCATTTTCTAAATTTATTAAAAACTCGCCATCGTTAGTATTTTCACTTCTAACACCATCAAAATTACCTTCTGTAATACTTTCTGAAACTTTATATTTGCAAAGAATTTTCGTCCCCTGTTTTGCATTTTTATAGTCAAAAGAAAATCCATACCAAGTGCAAGGTTTATTTTCTTGATTCCAAATACAAGTTCCTTGCCCGGTTATATAAATATCCTCAGTTTTATGGCAGACTCCTAACAACTCTTTTCCATCAAAACATACAAGACCTGCTTTAAAATTACTTACTTCTGTTGCACATATCTCAACAAATGAAAGCGTTATAATCATCACGAAGAACAAAATAATCTTCATAATTTAATCTCCTCAAAGTCATTTTTAAGGTTACTATTTTGCTCCCAGCACTTTAGCAACAGTGTCTTTCTTCAAACCTTTTCCATTTCGTTTGTTGTATTCTTCGGGTGAAATCTGTTTATCACGCCAAGCGTCGAGATGTCCTACTTGGTGAACGCATTGAATCGTGCAAGTATCAGCACACCATTTTTCGGTGATATATTCGCGTTTCATATCTTCTTGGGTGTATTCGTGGAGCGAAATTCCGGGAGTGCCACGCTGTTGGGAACACCAATGAACTAGACCATCCTCGCAAACATACAAATATCTCGCACCAGCACGACAACGCCATTCGTAAGTTTTTCCTTCGACCAAATTATCCTGAAACCAATTCCAACGAGCGTAGCTTCTCGCACCTTTGTTTTTGATTTCATAATACGCTTCTTTATCACGTTCGGTTAAACCTTTGAAAAGTCCGTCACCGTCGTGAATAACTCCAACAGTCGAAGAAAAACCAAGTTCTCTGGCACGATTGGCGATAATTATTGCCTCATCAGGATTTGAAACTCCGCCGCCGACCACTGAATTGATGTTTACCTTAAACTTGGCGTGTTCTTGCAAATTCTTGAGTTTGCCATCCAAAACTTTGAGACTCTTTTTCGAGACCTCATCAGGATTTACGTTATCAATCGAAATTTGCAGATAATCTAATCCGGCTTCGTTTAGCTTTTTGATTTTTTCGGGTTGAAAATAATAGCCGTTGGAAATTAAACCCGCAATCATTCCGTGATGACGAATTCGAGCAATGATTTCGTAGATTTCAGGGTGCATCATTGGTTCGCCGCCTGAAATAGTGATAACCGAAGAACCTAATGCCGCGAGTTTATCAATTCGTTTGAGCATTTCTGCAATTGGCACAGGATCGCTCGTCTTATCGTATTCATTGCAATAAGTGCAGGCAAGATTACAACGCCGCATCGGAACGATATGGACTAAAACAGGATGTTTGGTAGAAGCGAATGCCTTGATGGTATGCTTCACGCCACGGGTAAAACGACTAAAACTGCTTGCTTTGGGCATAGATTTAAAACTTTATGAAATAGTAAATATTTGATTATAATTTTTACAGCAAATCTTTTCAAACTCTAGGGCTTATTCAAACTAGGTAAATTCAAACAGGATAGACAGGATGGACAAGATAAAGAATCTTTTTTCAAATTTTCTTTACTTTATTTTTTTCGTTTAGACAAACTCAGAAAATCCTGTTCATCTTGTTCATCCTGTTTGATTCTTACTTTGAATTAGCCCTATTTCAAACTCAAACAAAAGGCTCTGCATTTTATAAACAGAGCCTTCCGCTAAAAATTAATGATTTAGGAAACTATCCTTTTATGATTTCTGTTCCCGGCGGTAATTTAATAACAATTTCATTCTTAACATTGATAGTTACATTTTTTTGTAAACCTGAAAGATTCAGAGTTGTTGAATCACCATTAGTTTCATTAACTTTGGTCTGCAAAACCATTCCGTTTCCATCAACCCAAACGTCAACTGATTTGTAACTTTTAGCAGTTTTCGGCGTTAATTCAAGATGCCACGTTCTAATTCCACCTTTAATGTCTTCTTCTCCCATATATTTCACCGAATAATTAGCTCTGAGTTGCTCTTTCGACATTTTCAAAAAGCTAAAAGAATCTACTCCCTGAGTATTTTTCTTTTGGGCATCATCAGTATTACCAACAATTGCCTGCTTCAAACGTGGACGAAAAAGAACATATTGTTTATTCACAACTGACAAACTTTCCTGTTGCGGTTTTACCCAATCAATACGGACATTTGCATCTCGCTCTTTGATTTTTACATACATTGCACTGCCTTCATAAATATCGTGTTCATCAAGCTGTGCATTATATTTATCCATAATCACATTGGCTTTGAGCGAAGTAAGAGCTTTTTGATGCTCATCCATCCGTTTCAAAATCTCGTTGATATTGGTTTGTGCGTTTGTAAAAATACTGAATGTAAAAATTAATGCTGTTGTTAATAAACTTAATCTTAAATAATTTCTCATATTAAATAACTACCTTAACGTAAATCCGAATTCCGAAATCATCTAATATCTATTTCGTAAAATAAATTGCCTTGCTTATCTTTTCTTTCTTTTAACTCGATAATTTGGGCATTTGGATTGCCGCTTAATTCTCTTACTTTATTTTCCAATTCACTCTTTTCGGTGGAAAAACCGTCAGCTTTGACGATTAAACGCGAGGTTTGGGTTGCTTCGCGTTTTTCAAACCAAGCCTTTGGCGTAAGAAAAATAAACATCATACAAACAATGCACAGAATATCCCATTGCCAAGAGGCACGTTCATAATTCCAGTTGATTATTCGTTTGATTAAATCCACTTTTTGAGGGATGTAAGATGCGGAATGTGGGATGAATTAACTCCCTATTCCTCACTCTTTACTCCTTACTCCTCATTAATAATTTTCCCGTCTTTCATTCGGATTACGCGATGACAATTCTCCGCCGCTTCGGGATTATGTGTAATCATCACAATCGTTTGCTTATAACGCTCATTGAGCTCTTTAAACATATCCAAAACGATTTTTGAGTTTTCTGTATCTAAATTCCCTGTCGGCTCATCTGCCAAAATAATTGCGGGACTATTGATAATTGCTCTCGCTAAGGCAACACGTTGCTGTTCACCACCGGAAAGTTCAAGCGGTTTATTATGAATCTTATTTTCCAATTTCAGAAGATGCAAAACTTCGCGTCGTCTATCGCCATTGCCGCTTTGTCCAGTATGAATTCTCTCCGCCAAACGTAAATTTCCATCTGCCGTTAGAGTTGGAAACAGATTAAATCTTTGGAAAACAAAGCCGATTTTACGACGGCGAATATCTGTTCTTTGAGCATCAGAAACTGCCGCTAAATCTTCCCCATCAATCAGGATTTTTCCGCTAGTTGGCGAAAGCAATCCGCCCAAAAGATGTAAAAGAGTTGATTTTCCGCAACCCGAAGGTCCCATTATGGCGATAAATTCGCCTTCTTCAACGCCGAAAGATAATCCTTTCAAAACAGGAGTTTCAATTTTTCCGACTTTATATTTTTTGATTAAATTCTCCGTTTGGAGGATTATTTTTGCCATTATTGATTATTAATTAATGCTTGTTCGCTATTGACTTCTTGTAACTGTTTGTCTAAATCTACTTCCTGCAAATTCCAAGTATTTTGCAAAACAAACGCGGTATTCGGATAGTTTTTACCTATTGTTACATTTTCCGGCGATTGATAGGTAAAGGTTATGGAATATTTATCTTTGGGACGTGTAACCTGAATTCGTAACGGCAGATTACTAAACTCACCATTATTGGCTAACCGCCCCTCACTTCCATAAATTATATCCGATTCTATTTCGCTTTTTATGTCAAAAATTTGTTGACGAGAGAGGTGGATTCCGCCAACTCGGTCAAACCAAAACCTTCTACTGATTTTCAACTCACCGTTTTGGTCTTTAGCGTATTCATCTAATAGATAATAACCACGCATTACTTTCCTCAATGGTGAATTTTTCTTTTGCGTCTCATCTTCTTCGATTTGGTAAATAGTGCTTTGCAAATATGTGCTATCTGAATCTGTCGGACGAACCAAAATTGCGTCCGTAAAATGTTGTGGTCTCAGGTTTGCAAATGAACTTATACTTTTTGCATCAGAGCTACCACTGTTTTTTAGGTCGCTTTGCAGTTTTGAATAATCTGCTTTGTTAGTTCCCTTCACAAATTTCTTGCATCGCCCACCGCAATCATCTTTTAAGATAGCTACCCGAAAATTTTCACCGTTTGAAGTCATTTGAGCAAGATCAGCCGAAAAGACATCAACTTTTAAGAAAATGTTTGCCGGACGCTGGACAATCAAGTCAGCATTAACCGTATAAAATGACTTCTTGCTTCCCTCTTGGGCAGCGGATGTGTCTTCATACTTAAAGTCCATCTTCGCGCGCATCGAGCCAACTTTGGCAAAACGATTAACCTCATTTAAAAGCTGGTCTTTAGAAGCATCTTCAACTTTTAAAGCAATCGGGGTTTTGTCAATCTTTTTTGTAATGTCACAACTACTAAAAAAAAACAATATTATTACAACTAAAAAATAGGGGATTTTATTTAACA